>Ga0136611_10001060_pt1 | contig 18781 bp, 22 predicted proteins | sample AntDrymUQ2232306_2_FD_106645 | JGI IMG/M metagenome (GOLD analysis project Ga0136611, IMG submission 106645) | Polar desert sand microbial communities from Dry Valleys, Antarctica - metaG UQ223 (23.06) | ecosystem: Environmental > Terrestrial > Soil > Desert | place: Antarctica: Dry Valley...
ACCCGGATCTTTGCTAACTCCAGCAGGTTGATCCCCAGGCCGAGGACGAGGACGCCACCGACCCCGGTCACCAGGAGGACGCGAGGGTCGCTGGCCGGGTCGGGAACGACACCAGCGAGCGCCCCGGCGGCCAAGGAGACGCCTCCCTGGTAGAGCAGGATGACCGGCAGGGAAAAGCCGACGCCGATCCCGTAGGCGCCGGTAAGGGCGATCGCCGAGAGGCCGTCGAGGGTCGATTTGATTCCGAGCAAGGTGGTGTCGCCGGTGAGGCCGTTGGTGAGGCTGCCGATCAAGGTCAGGGGGCCGACGCAGAAGAGGAGGCTGGCGGCGACGAACCCTTCGGTGAATGTGCCGCCGCCGCCGACCCGCCGCCGGAGTTGGTCGCCCAGCCCCTCGAGCTGCTCCTCCAGCCGCCACCATTCCCCGAGCAGCCCACCGCCGACCACCGCCAGCAGCCCGAGGACGACCCCGTCGATCCGGCCCGCCGCCGCGTCGCCGAGGGCGCGGGCCATGTCGAGGCCGATCACCAGGGTCAGCAGGCCGACCCCCTGCATCATGATCCGCCGCATCCGTTCTGGGAGGCGACCGGCGAGGGCCAGTCCCAGCAACGTGCCGAGCAAGACCGTCGCCGCGTTCAGCCAGGTGCCGCTGGTGCGGAACCAGAATTCGCTCACACCCACGCATCTCTCCCACACTGGCTAGCTGGTTAGACGAGGGACGGAGCACCCAGACGCCCTCATGGACCATGGGGACCGTCTCAGCCACGAGGTGGCATCCCCGCTTCGGCTCCGGTTGGCAACGCCGGGGGCTCCACGTCCGTTGCCCATGACACGTACAACCGGGCCCCGAGGAAATCGACCAGCACGCGACAGATGGCCAGCGTCGGCACCGCCAACACCGCCCCCAGCAAGCCGGCGATCTCCCCACCCGCGACGACGGCGAGGAAGATGAAGAGCGGGTGGACGCGCACCGCCTCGCCTTGGATCCTGGGCGTCAGGAGGTTGCCTTCGATCTGATTCATCAGCAGGAAGACGATCCCGGTCAGGAGCGCGGTCAAGGGCGAGATGAAGAAGGCGATGATGATCGCCGGGATCGCGCTGAGGAAGGCGCCCACGTAGGGCAGCACCGCCGTGATCGCCGTCAAGAGGCCGAGCAGCAGCGCGAAGGGGACGCCGAGGAGCGAGAGGGCGGCGGTGATCGCCACCCCTTGCAGGGAGATCGAGAGGAGGAGCCCGCCGAGGTAGCGGGACAACGAGTGGTCGAGGGAACGCCAGAGGTCGGCGATGTCGTCGGCGTAGCGATGGGGCACGATGCGCTCGGTGAGGAGCCGGAAACGGCCGAAATCGATCAGCAGGTAGACGGCCACGAAGAGGGTGGCGAACAGCCTGAGCACGGTCCCGACCGTCCCGGACACGGTCTCCATCGTGGTTCCGAGCAACCATTCCGCCGCCGCTTGGCCGCGGGTCACCGCTTCCTGCTCCATCTGCGCGAAGACCGCTTCCGGATCTTCGTTCAGCCAGCCACGGCGCTCCAACGCCGCCAGGCCCCGCTGGATGAAGCCTTCGGCATCGTCCGCGTAGCTAGGCAGCTGCTGGATGAGGTCGGTTAGCTGGAGAATGACGATCGGGATCAGCACGATGATCGCACTGATCAGCCCGAGGAGCAGCGCCACGACCACGATGAGGATAGCGAGGGATCGCGGCAGACGGCGGGAGAGGAGGCGGACGGGGAAGGAGAGGACGAGGGCCAACACGCCGCCGCCGAGCAGCAGGCGGGGGACCGTCGGCGCGGCCCACACCAGCCAGCCAAGGCCGAGGAGGAGGACCGCGAAGGCGAGGGTTCGGATCCGGGGTGAGACCGGGATCGGCGTCACCCCTAGCCCCGTCGTCCGATTGGGCAACCCAGGGCTGGCGGCGGCGATCACGGTCGCCGCCTGGAGTTCGCCTCGCCGCGTGTCGTTCCCAGCCATGTCCGCTCTCCCCGGCAACCGCCCGCCACGCGACCATCTTACCCCGGGCACCGCCGACCCCGAGGAGGTGGCACCCGAGGTCTAAGGAGGGCTGGCGCGGGCGACGGTGGGCGGGCGGGCGGAAGGTCGGTGCCGTGGGTGGTACCATCGGCGCGGCACGATCAAGGATCGGCGTGGGCATCGGCCCTTGTCCCGCCCGCCGCGTGTCGCCAGGCACAGCTCGCGACGACCGACCACTGACGTCATCCGGAGGAACTCTTGAGCGTTTACGACGAGCGGCGGGTCAAGATCGTGGCGACCCTGGGGCCGGCCTCAGCCAACAGAGGAACCCTGCTGGCGATGATGGAAGCCGGGATGGACGTGGCCCGGATCAACGCCGCCCACGGCTCCAATGATGAGCGGGCCGCTTTGATCGAGGAGGTCCGCTCCTGCGCCGCCGAGCTGGGCCGGATGGTGCCGATCCTCTTCGATCTGCGCGGGCTGAAGATCCGGACCGGGCCGCTTGTCGGCGACGAAAAGGTGCCGATCGCCCGGGGCAGTACGATCCAGATCGTCAACGAGCCGGTGCCGACCACGGCGGAGCGGATTGGGATCGATTTCCCAACCTTGTTCGACGTGATCGAACCCGGTTCCCGGATCCTCATCTCCGATGGGTTGGTGGAGCTGTTGGTCGAGCGGATCGCCGATGGCGTGGGCTATTGCCAGGTGGGCCGGGGTGGTTTGCTCCTCGGTAAGCAAGGGGTGACGCTCCCGGGAGCCTCGATCAAGGGAGGCTCACTGACCGAGGTGGACCGCGCCGATCTGAGCTTCGGCGTCGAGCAGGGGGTCGATTTCCTTGGCCTCAGTTTCGTCTCAGAAGCGTCCGATCTGCACCTGGCGCGGGCGGTCGCGGGCTGGCACGGGGGCACGCCACCGGGTCTGATCGCCAAGATCGAGCGGCCGGATGCCCTCGCCAATGTCCGCGCCATCGCCGCCGCCGCCGACGGGCTCATGGTGGCGCGGGGCGACCTCGGCGTGCAGATGCCAGCCGAGAAGGTGCCTCGCGCCCAAAAGGAGATCATCCGGGTCGCGAACGAGCGGGCGGTGCCGGTGATCACGGCGACCCAGATGCTCGAGTCGATGATCACGCAGCCGGTCGCCACCCGGGCCGAGACGAGCGACGTCGCCAACGCGGTCTGGGATGGCACCGACGCCGTGATGCTCTCGGCCGAGACGGCGGTCGGCGGCTACCCGGTCGAAGCGGTGCAGACGATGGGCCGCATCATCCGGGAGGCGGAGAAGGACGGCCCGATCCGGACCACCGCCGCCGATCTGCCGTTGCCCGACCAGGACGAAGTGAGCTCGATCGTCGCCGACGCGATCGCGCGGGCGGCGCGGGAGTTGGTCGAGCAATCTCCGGTCGAGCACATCGTCGTCTTCACGCTCACCGGCAGCGCCGTACGCCGGGTCGCCAAGTATCGGCCCCGGCCTCCGATCATCGCGGTCGCCACCGAGGAAGCGGTGGCCCGCCGCTTGAACCTGGTCTGGGGGGTGCGGGCGACCGTGGTCAGCCTCGAAGATGACCCCGACCACCTCTTCCGGGTGGCGGGCCGGGTCATCATCGACAACGGCCTCGCCGCCGAAGGAGCGTACGCTCTGATCGCCGGCTCGCTGCCGATGACCCGTGTCTCCGGTCGGACGAACATGATCCATGTCCGGCGGCTGGGGACGTAGGGGGCGGGTGAGAGGTGAGGATAGGGCGGCGAACCGTCCCAACCTTCAGTGGGAGCGTGAGTCAGGCGTGGAGCCCAGCGCCGCCCGCATCTCCTCGGGGGCGATCATCGCAAGCAGCCGCCAGGGGTCGGGCAGGGGGTCTTGGCGCAGCCACTCCGGGCGCAGCCAGAAGCCGGGGAGGACGAGGGACTGGTAGCGGCCCTCCCCATCGAGGGTCGCCGCCTGATACCTCCCCCCGACCAACTGGTAAAAGGTGGCGTCCCCAGCGGTCGGGCCGGGTCGGGCGTCGACCAGCCAGTACTCGGGGACGCCGGCCGCGGCGTACTCCCGGAACTTTTCGTCGCGATCGCGCTCCACGCTGTCGTCGGAGATCAGCTCGACGACGAGGTCCGCCGGTCCTTCCAGCCGCCGCGCCGTGACCTGATCGCCGTGTCGCCGCGCCACGAAGAGGATGTCGGGGACGCGGGAGACGCGGCCGATGCGCATCTCGATCGTTTCGGCGAGGACTTCCCCGAGCCGGTGAGCGTCGACGAAGCCCGAGACGATGATCATCAAGAACTTACTCAGTCGGGCGTGCAGCACCTTCGTCGACATGAAGACGATTGCCTCCCCGTCCACCCACTCCGACTTGAACTCGGCGTCGCCGCCCCAGCGCAGCCAGTCCTCGTAGCCCATCGCCACCCGCTGCCCGCCGACCGCCGGCCGTTCCACCAAATCCCGCGCCATGCCCCGCTCCGTTCCTCGCCGGGATCGCCCCGGATCGTCACCACAGCCTGGTCTATCGTACACCGACGTACACTGGCGGTTCGCAACCTCCCACCGAAGAATGGATGCCCGCGATACGGTCCGCGCCCCGTCCTTTACAATGGCCACGACCCGAGGAGCGCCACCATGCCCCACCAGACGACCATCGAACTCGCCGCCGCCGAGGCGAAAGCAACCGTCACCCGCGACCCTCATCGCCCGGGCCGGGATCGGGTGCGCTTGGAGCCCTACGGCATCCCCGTCTGGGCGCTGATCGCCCACCTGCAGGGGGTCGAGTGGGATGCCTCCCAGACGGGGCAGGACTACGGCATCCCGGAGGTGGCCGTGCGCGTCGCCATCGATCATTACCGGGGCGAGCCCAAATATATTGATGCGTTTCTGCTGCTCAATCGCTCGGCGTTCGATGATGGCGAGGAGCGAGAGGTCGACGTGGAGGGTCAACGTGGCGATTGATAGGGCCAACGTAGTGGACGGGGATGGACTCTATTTGGACGAAAACGTCTCCGGCCGACTTGGTGATGCCATCCGCGCCTTTGGCTACGACGTGCTCACGACGGACGCCCTCGGGCGGAAGGGCGCGAGTGACGTCGACCAACTCTCCTTCGCCGCTCTGTCCCGTCGCCTGCTGATCACCCACGATGCGGGGCACTTCGAGTTACTGCATGAGGCGTGGCACCGATGGTCTCGCGACTGGGGAGTCGCCAGCGAGCAACGCCACGGCGGCATCCTGCTCCTGCCCGATCCTGGTGTCCTCGCCATCGCCTCGGCAGCTCACGCCATTGATGAGCTGCTCCGGGCGAAACCCGCCCTCAGTCGGCGGCTTCTCGTTTTGACCCGGAGTACCGTCTGGCAAGAACTCACCCCACAAGACGCCCAGGCCGCGACCCGCGACCACCGGTCGTGAAAGGATTCCACCGTGCCCCGCTTTGCCGCCAACCTCACCATGCTCTTCACCGAGTACCCGGTCCCGGAACGTTTCGACCGCGCCGCCGCCGCTGGTTTCCGAGCGGTCGAGTTCCTGTTCCCCTACGATCACGCCGCCGAGATCAAGGCCGCGTTGGGCCGCACCGGACTGGAATTGATCCTCTTCAACCTGCCGGTCGGCGATTTCGCGGCGGGCGATCGTGGTCTCGCCAATGATCTGACGCGCCGCGCCGAGTTCCGCGACGGGGTGAGCCGCGCCCTCGCCCTCGCCGCCGACCTGGGCGCCCCCCGGCTCAATTGCCTGGTCGGTCGTCGCTTGCCAGAGGTTGCCGAGGAAAGCCAACTCGCCACCGCGGCCGAGAATCTCGCCTTCGCCGCCGAGCAGGCGCGGGTCGCTGGCGTCGCCCTCGGCATCGAGCCGCTCAACCCGTTCGACGCCCCCGGCTTCCTGCTGCCGACGACCGACTCGGCGCTTGCCCTCCTCGCCCGCGTCAGCCACCCCAACCTTAGCCTGCAATACGACATCTACCACGCCCAGCGAGCAGAAGGCAATCTCGTGGCGACCATCGAGCGGCTCACGGCCGCCGATCACCTCGGCCATGTCCAACTCGCCGACAGCCCCGCCCGTCACCAACCCGGCACCGGCGAGATCAACGTCCCATTCGTCCTCGCCGCGCTCGATCGGGTCGGCTATCCCGGTTGGGTCGGCCTCGAGTATCTGCCGCAAGGTGGCACCGAGCGTTCATTGGCGTGGCTGCGAGAGGGGGGCTATTGGGAGTAGGCGGCGGACGCCTACGTTCTCCCCGCTCGCCGGGATCGAGCGACGGCTGTCCCTTGCTCGATCAGGCGCAGCAGCGCATCGACCACAAGGGCGAGGGCGACGATCGCGATCGCGCCGGCCGCGATCTGCGACGAATTGAGCGTGGCTAGGCCGCGAAAGAGGAGCTGGCCGAGGCCGCCGGCGTCGATCCACGCCGCCACCGTGGCCAGGCTGATCGTGGTAACGAAGGCGGTTCGCAGCCCGGCCAGGATCACGGGCAGAGCCAGCGGCCAGCGCACTTGCCAAAAGACTTGGCCCGACGTCATCCCGATCCCACGCGCCGCTTCCAACGTTGCCACGTCGACGCCGCGCAGCCCCGCCACCAGGTTCCGCACCAAGGAGATTTGGGCGTAGGCCGCCAACACCACCAGCGCGTTGTTCCGCCCAATCCCTAGTGTGGGGATGAGGAAGGCGAGGAACGCCAAACTCGGGATGGTGTAGATGACGCCGAGGACCCCGAGCGTCGGCAGCGTCAACCGGCGGTAGCGGGCGGCGAGGATGCCGAGCGGCAGCGCCAATACGAGCGCCATCACGATCGCCTGCCCGCTCAGTAGCAGGTGGTCGACCGTCAACCCCAGCACTTGCCGCCAGTTTTCGATCAGGTAGTCCAGGGTGAGCCTCCGGCGGTCTCGACGTTAAGCTTCGACACCGATCGCGGCAGACGGGTGGGCGCGGCTCATTTCTCCGCTTGGCCGTGGCACGCTGGCGGCCTGGATCGCCGCCAGATCGAGTTGCCCGATCGGGCGGGCATCCTCGTCGACCACGACCACCCGGGTCGCGCCGCTTTCCAGCAGCGTGGCGAGGGCCGTCCGCAGGCGGCCCGAACGGGCGACGATCGGTTCGGCGGCGGTGGCGGTGCCCGCTAGGGGGCGGACGACCGCGGCAACCGAGACCAGGCTCAACCGCCGCAGGACGTCCTCGGCCCCGACCAAGTCGGCAACGAACGCATTCGCCGGTTCCATGATGATCCGGAGCGGCGTGTCGTATTGGACGACCCGGCCATTCCGCATGACCACGATTTGGTCGGCCAAGCGCACCGCCTCCTCGATGTCGTGGGTGACGAACAAGATCGTCTGGCCGAAGCGGGCGTGGATCCGCCGTAGTTCTTCCTGCAACCGGCCACGGGTGATCGCGTCGAGCGCTCCGAACGGCTCGTCCATCAAAAGGGTGGAGGGGTTGGCCGCCAACGCCCGCGCCAGCCCCACCCGTTGCTGCTCCCCACCCGAGAGTTGCGCCGGGTAGCGCCGTCGGTAGTCGGCTGAAGGGAGGCCGACGAACTCGAGCAGCTCGTCCACCCGCTGGTCGATCCGCCGCTTGTCCCACTTCAAGAGCCGAGGCACGACGGCCACGTTTTCTCCGACCCGAAGGTGGGGGAACAACCCAGCTTGTTGAATCACGTAGCCGATTCGCCGACGGAGTTCGGGGGCGGGCAGCGAGTGAGCATCCTGGCCATCGATCAAGACTCGACCCGAGGTCGGTTCGTAGAGCCGGTTCACCATCTTCAGCAGCGTGGTCTTGCCGCTGCCGGACGGTCCGAGGAGGACCAGCAACGTGCCGGGCTCGACCCGCAAGCTGACGTTATCGACCGCGACCGCGGTGCCGCCGGGAAACCGCTGGGAGACGGCTTCCAACTCGATCGTCGCGGCGCGGCCACCGCGTTGCTGTCCGTCGTCGATATCGCACCATCCTGGCGGATGCCGTGGGCGAGTAGGTCGTTGGGGAGGAGGCGCTGGGCGGGGCGCGGGGATGTGCTTGCTGGTGGCGGGGTGCCCCGCCATCGGCGGGGCACCCCGCGGTCAATCCGAGGGAAGCTGAGGAATCCGTCCTCGTTCGCTGAGCCGGTGCAGACGGAATCTTTGGCTTCCCTCGGATTGACGTTGGGTTTGGGCGGACAGGCGAATTGATACTGTTCCCTGACGCCTGACGCCTGACGCCTGACGCCTGACGCCTGACGCCTGACGCCTGACGCCTGCTGCCCACCCCCTGACACAGATTACGCTGGCAGCAGCCCGTTCTCCCGCAAGAATGCACTGGCCACGTCAGCCGGTTGCGCCTTGTCGGGACCATCGACCTGGTAGTTGAGGGCCGACATCGTCTCGTCGGTCAGCAGCGGGGCGATGGCGTTGAGGGTCGCCGCCAGCTCCGGATTGGCGTCCAGCGTTTCTTGGCGGACAACCGGAGCGACGTGGTAAGGCGGCCACAACCCGAGGTCGTCCTCGAGCAGGACGAGATCGAGTCCTGACACCTGACCGTCGGTGCCGAACGCCAGCACGACGTCGGCCTGGCCCTGCTCCAGCGCCTCGTAGCGGATGCCCGGCGCCACGCTGACGACATCGCCGAACTCCATCCCGTAGAACTCTTGCAAGCCGAGCAGGCCGTCTGGTCGATCGACGAAGTCCGAGGGGGCGACGATCTTCAACTCGCCCGCGATCGCCGCCAACTGGGAGATCGTGGTCACGCCCCGTTCTTCGGAGAAGGCCCGCTTGACCGCCAACGCTTGGGTGTTGTTGAAAGGGACCTGATCGAGCCAGACGAGATCGAACTGAGTCTTGTACTCGTCGGCTACCGTCTGGTAGACGAGGTCGTCGATGCTGCCACCGGCCATGGGCGAGGCGGTCGCGCCCGCCGCCGGAGTGCTGCCCGCTTGCGGCGATTCGATGGACATGCCGAGGATGGCTGTCAAGCCCGTGCCGGTGTATTCCGGGTAGAGGTCGATTTCGCCGTTGACGAGCGCCTCGTGGGCCACCGCGGAGCCGCCAAGGTTGAGCCGCCGCTCGACGGTGATGCCAGCGTTCTCCAAGACCAGTGCGTACATCTCGCCCAAGATCAACTGCTCAGTGAAATCCTTGGAACCGATCGCGACCGGCTCGCCGCCCTGGGCCCATGTCGGGCTTGGGCGATTGAACGCCACGACCGCCGTCCCGGCCAGCGGCACCGCCGCCAACCCCTTGAATACCGTTCGCCGTGTGACCATGAACGGACCTCCTGTCATCCCCATCACCATGCCTCTTGCCTGGCTGCCGAACCCGGCACCGGCCCCCAGAAGGAAGGCACGAGTCAACGTGACCGGAGCATACTGCCGCATGGATGGTGCCGCCACTGATCGATGAGGGCCGCTGCCACCAACTTCCCCATCTGACATCCGTCGCGGGTCTGGCGGGGGCGGTCTAAGCGGAGCCGCCAGCGCCGCCTGGAAGACATAATGAAGCATGGGGAATGACCGTGGCCGATTATCCCGCTGGCCTCGGGTCGAACAGGGCGAATTGGCGATGTACTTGGACTTGGACTTGGCCTGGATTGGGCTCTTCGATGGCGGTGATCCGCGCCACGGTCGGCTCGAGTCAGGAGCGGCAGCAGGTAGGAGCGACCGGGGAGCACGATTTCCTCGCCTATGCTCGAAATGACGATGGTGCCGCCACGCTTTAGGCGACGAGCAGGACCGACCCCGCTAGGAATGGAATGGCGACGATCGCCCCCCGCAGCAACCAGCGGGGCGCCCGCCGGGTGAAGCGGGCGCCAAGGTAGGCGCCGGAGGCGAGGCCGAGGGTGGTGCCGATCAGGTGGGGCACGGAGATGGCACCGTGGCGGGCCAGGGCCAGCGAGCCGGAGGCGCTGATAAAGATCAGCGCCAGCATCGTCGTGCCCACCGACTGCCGGAGCGGCAAGCGAAGGAGGGTCAAGAACCCGAGCTGAAGCAATGGCGCCATGCCGACGCCGAAGAAGGCGGCCGCCGCCCCGCCGCTCACGCCGAGACCGATCGAGGCTGCCCAGTCCCGGCCTGGGCGCGCCACTTCTCCCGCCCAATCTGGCTCCAGGACGACCCGGGCGGCGAGCCGCGTCCGCAGCCAAACGAGCGCCGCCAGAAACAAGAGGGCGAGTCCCGCCAGCCGTTGCAAGAGCGCCTCCGGCACGAGTTGGCTGGTGTCGGCGCCGAGGATCGCGCCGAATGCCCCGGCGCCGCCGACCACGACGCCAACGCGGGGGGCGACGTTCCCTTCGCGATAGTGGGAGACGGCGCCGGACAAGGTGACGAAGCACATCGCCGCTAGCGCGGTCCCGATCGCCTGGTGGACCGGCAGGCGAAAGGCGGTGGTGAGCAATGCCAAAGCGAGTCCCGCCCCGCCGGCACCGATGAAGCCGAGGAGCACGCCGAGCAGAAAGGTGACCGCCGCTAAGGTGGCGATAAGGCCGAGGTCGTCCCCGGTCACCGCTCCCGGCGCTCGTAGTCCGGCTTCGCGTCTCCATCGAGGACGTAGATGGTGTCAATCAGCGAGCCGTCGCCACCCCGGGCCACCACATCGCTCCGGGTCGGGGGGGGCGGGCTGGGGCGCCGGCCGCGCCAGGTGAAAACCAGCCAGACGAGCGGCACTAGCAGCAGGGCAACCAGGCCGTAGCGCAGGACGAGAGAGACGATGCTGTAGAAGAAGACTCCCGTGAGGAGCCCGATCAGCAGGCCGGCGACGAATCCGTAGCCCGCCCACTGGAACCGTTCACGCATCCCCGCCAGCGCAAAGCCGCCGATCCCCGACCCGATCCGGAACCGCGAACCATTGTCCATCGTTCTCTCCTCGAGGGCGACTCGTCGATGATCCTGGCTGCCAGCAAGCGCCCTGGCACGATCGGCAACTGTTTGAAGGAGGGTACTCGATCAGGCGGGCGGCTGGAGCGGGAGGGTTCAGGATCGAAGAGGCTCCCTCCAGGAGGCGGGGTCTGTCGCCCCAGCCCCGGACGGTCGCTCCCGTGCCTGGGCGACGACACCGGCCGCCGGCGACCGGCAACGACACCCACGGCGCGCTGCACCACATCGGCATGGGAAGTACGATGCCTTCGCGCGTCGTGGCTGAGCGGCGGGGACCTGGGCGCCCAGCGCGGATGACGAGCGAGACACGTCGTCGGTGGAGACGAGAGAGAGAGACCGTGACGAATCCCCTCGGCGATATCGTGCAGTGGGTCACCGACGTGATCGATGCGCTCGGCTACGGCGGCGTCGTCTTTCTCATCGCCCTCGAGAACGTCTTCCCCCCGATCCCCTCGGAGGCGATCCTGCCGTTGGCCGGCTTTCAGGCTGGGCAGGGCAACTTCGCGCTGCCGGTCCTGGTGCTAGCGGCCACCGTTGGCTCGGTGATCGGCGCCTTGATCTTGTACGGCGTCGCCCACGCTATCGGCGAGCGCCGGGTGCGCGCCCTCGTCGATCGCTTCGGCCGCTGGCTGACGATCGGCCAAGACGATATCGACCGGGCCGAGCGGTGGTTCGATCGCCACGGGCGCTCGGTGGTCTTCTTCGGGCGATTGGTGCCGATTGTCCGCAGCTTGGTTTCCTTGCCCGCCGGCTGGCGGCGGATGCCGCTCGGGCAGTTCGTCCTCTACACCGCGCTGGGGAGCACGATCTGGAACGGGGCGCTGATCGGCCTGGGGTGGGTGTTGGGGGATCGCTGGGAGCAGGTGGGGGGCTACGTCAGCCAATTGCAGAATCTGGTGATCGTCGTGGTCGTGGCGGCGGTCGCGTGGTTTCTCTGGAAGCGACGGCCGTGGGAGCAGTGGCGGGCGCCGACGGGATCGTAGACCCAGTCACACCCAGTGAAGCGCTTCATTTTCCCATCTGGCCTCGTCCGACACCGCTCCATCAAGGATGGGGTTGATGAACGCCGCCGCTTGCCGAAAGCCAACCCCGAGGTCTGGATCGAGTCCAACTTCGGTGGCCAGCCCCCGGTAAGGGGCGCTCCACGCGGTCGGCGGCGCCGGGAGGAGGGACGGCGACTCCTGGTGACCGCGCTGGCCAAAGGTCGTTGCCAAAGCCCGCCGCAGGTCGCCGGCCGAGAAGTCAGCGATCTCCCGGATCAGGACCAGATCGATCAAATCTTTGACCCGGCTGTTTGCCGCTCGCCGGCATAAACCCGTGCGTAGGCATGGATCTTCTCGGCGACATGCAGCGCCAACGGTAGGGCGGGAACGGTGATGCGGGGGATGCCCGCAAAAACCACTAGATCCGAACCGAGCAGAAGTTCAGGCATCGGCACCGCTGAGCTTCTCAAGCCAATGTCGACGGTCACCTGCTCGAAGCGGCGATCGTCGAGAATCGCGCTTACTCGGTAGCGTACTGCGACATCTTCCAGTGCCGCCTCAATCGTTCGTTGCTTTTGGACCGAGAAGGTAAAGTAATCATCGAGATCGACCGCGCTCGCGACGACTATGCCTCCGGTGCCCTCCATGTCGTCGTCGCGTCGGGCGAGGTCCAGATCTTTCGTGGCGCGGGCGCGGGCGCCTAGCCGGAAGTCGAGGGCCATTCCTCCCTTGACGAGCCACTGCCCCGCGGCGTCCACCAAGAGGCGGGCGAGGAGGCGATCGAACACGACCGCTTTCCGCAGACGCGTCAATGTCAGGCCCGTCTCTATCGATCGGGTCCGCAGACGTTGCTCCAGCGCTGTTCGGAAGGCTGTGGCCGTGGCGTACCTCATGCTGTTGCCAGTTCGAGACCACTGGCAACGAGATCAACGATCCGCTTGCCCCGAGAGGGTGCACCAGCCGCGAGCAAACCCGATGTCGTGAGTCCCCGATCTATCGCTTGCTCGATCGCCAGCTCGATCTGCTCCGGCCCCGTTCCGGCCTCGGCGGCGTCGAGGATTGTCCGGGTGGGAGAGGTGAGGCGAACGCCTTCCCGCCGGATGACGTCGCCGGGTCGCAGGGGGCGGGTCGTGGTGTGGATGGTCACCCAGGCGGTAGAGGGAAGATAGCGGCGGGCGCGGGACACCGTGAGGTGGATCGAGTTGGGGATGACATCGCTCAGGTCGAGCAGGTCGAGCGCGCTCTCGTGCGAGACGACGGCCGATTCCTTGCCCGCCGCGAGCCAGGCCGCGACCACCTCGTCGTGGGGCGCCGTCGGGTAATCGCGGAAGCGGTAGAGCCCGTGTTGGACCCGCTGGAAGCGCCCGCGGCGGGCATGATACGAGAGCAGATCGCGGGCGAAGCCGCAGGCCCGGGCTTGGGCCGCGGTGAAGTGGCCGCGTTGGCCGGTGGCGACTTGAAAAAGGCAGAGGTGATCGGGGTGATCAGGAAACGTGTCATGCATACGTTGGATATTACTCAACCTTGTCATGACACGCAAGGCGGTAATCGACTATCGCGATTGCCCATCAGCGCTTTGTCGCGGCCGGGTGATCCCCCACCCGGCAGGTTCGGGAGCGAGGAGGGTGCGATTTGCCGGGAGCTGGTGAGGACGGGGGGGTTGCCCGCAACGGGTCCCGCACTGGTGCGTTGGCCACGTTGGGGGTGTTCTTCCCGTGCCGACGTTAGGGGGTTTCGGATGGGCGGGGCGAGGTGATGGCCAATCGCCTGGCAAGAGCCTGGGCGCACGCGCCGATGGCCGACAGCTCGGGCGACGTGCCATTCAGTCCACCTCTAGCCGGTCCCCGGCAGCAGGACTGTTTGCTTTAGCAGATCTACGGACACCCACCCAATCGACCTCGCGATCGATTCGCCATCAGAGGGGCGATGAGGCAGGAACTGAGGAGATCGCGGGGCGCGCAAAGGGGCGCCGACAGATCAGGCGCCGTCCGAGACGTCGTTGCTGGCGTTGCGCTCCATCTCGTGGGTGAGGAGGACGGCTTCGGCCACTTCGCGCATCGACTTGCGGGTATCCATGCTCGTCTTGCGGATCCGATGGAACGCTTCGGCTTCGCGCAGGCCGTGCACTTCCATCAGGACGCCCTTGGCCCGTTCGACCAGCTTCCGCGCCTCCAGCGCCTCTTTCATGTCGCCCAACTCCCGCTCCAGGGAGCGGAACTCGTCGAAGCGGGCCAGGGAAAGCTCGATCACCGGCATCAGCTCGGCTTGGCGGAACGGCTTCACCACGTAGCCGACGACGCCCGCCTCTTTCGCCCGTTCGACCAGGGCTTGATCAGAGTAGGCGGTGAGGAGAACGACCGGCGCGATTCTCTCCCGGGTGAGGTCTTCCGCCGCGGTAATCCCATCGACCCCTGGCATCTTAATGTCCATGATGACCAGGTCGGGCCGCAGACGACGGGCCAGATCCATGGCGCTGCCGCCGTCGGCCGCTTCGGCGATGACATCGTAGCCAAGTTCGCCCAGCATCTCGCGCAGATCAAGCCGAATCAGCGACTCATCGTCGGCGATCAAAATCCGAGATGGGGTGGCGGAGACGGAGGCACCGGTGCTCATGACGGTCCAGACGCGAGGCCCCGACGGACGCCACCGTCCGCCGAAGGCGGCTACGGGGTCGGCGTGGCCGGTGGCCCCAACGTGGACGTCCCACGGCACTAGCCTTTATCGGCAAGAGATCCGCAACAAAGGTGTTCGTAGAACCATTAGGTCGGGGCGAGAGGATTCGAACCTCCGACCACCGGTACCCCATACCGGTGCGCTACCGGGCTGCGCCACGCCCCGACGTGAAGCTGAGTATAGCAGTGGGTAGGAGCGCGTGGGTAGTCCGCCGCCGATGGGGCGTCCCGCTTCTGGTCGAAGCCGACCCGCGCGAACGCCCCGCTCCCGTGCTCGCTCCCCACGACCCGCTAATTACTTGACTTCGGCCTTCGCGCCAGCGTCTTCCAGCTTGGTCTTGGCGGCGTTGGCCTCGTCCTTGGAAACGCCCTGCTTGACCGGCTTCGGTGCCCCGTCGACCAGGTCCTTCGCTTCCTTCAGGCCGAGGCTGGTCAGTTCCCGCACCGCCTTGATGACCTGAATCTTGTTCGCCCCGATCTCGGTCAGGACGATGTCGAACTCGGTCTGCTCTTCTTCCTCGACGGCCGCCGCGCCGCCCCCGGCCGCTGGGGCCGCTCCCACCGCCACTGGCGCGGCGGCGCTCACCCCCCAGCGCTCCTCCAGTTGCTTCACCATCCCGTTCAATTCGAGAACGGTCATCCCTTCGATCTGCTCGATCAACGTCGTCGTATCAGCCATCGGTGTTCCTCCATCGTAGGTCGTCGTCGCCAGTCATTTGTGTGGAGAAGCCGGTCGCGCCCGTCGTCTTGCGTAACCGGGCCATCTCCCGATGAACTCCCGCTAGGCCGCCTCGGCGGGGGTGTCGAGTTGTTCGGCGCGGGCGTTCAGCACGTAGGCGAATGAGCGGGCCGGACCCGTCAACACGCCAAGCGTCCGGGCCAGCGGCGAGATCAGCATCCCGAGCAACTTGGCCTGCAGCTCCTCACGGGGCGGCAGCGTCGCCAGGTTGTCGATGTCCGCCGGGCTGAGCACCCGGTTATCGAGGAGGCCGCCACGCACCGTCAGGATGCGTGACGTCCGCACGAAGTCGGTCACCACCTTCGACGCTTGCACGGGATCGTCATAGGCCAGCACGAGTCCGGTGGGACCGGCGAGCAAATCGTCGAGGCCCTCGACGCCGGCCCGGCCCGCCGCGATCGTCGTCAACGTGTTTTTGGCGATGCGGAAACTGGCGCCGGTGGCTCGCAGGCTCGTGCGCAGCCCTTCCAGGTCGGTCACCTTCAACCCACGGTAGTCGGTGACGATGGTCAGTTGCGCCCGCGCTAAATCTGCTGCCAAGGAGCTGATCTTGACCGCTTTTTGGGGGGTTGGCATACGGTTTCACCTCCTCTCTTGGTGCCCGAGGACCACGCTGGTCCAGGTTAATGGAAGACAACGAAACGCCCCGGGTCGTGGTCGACCCGGGGCGCGGCCCGGCACCAGGTGGTGGTGCCGAGGAGCAATCCCGCGGGCCTCGGTCGGAGATTAAGGAGCGGTTGGTTCCGCTTCACCGACGGTCTGCGGCCAGGGAGTGACGTTCAAAGGTGTCGCCGAGCGCGACAGGGGGTTACGCCCCGGCGATCGCTAAGGTTTCCGCTACGTCGAGCTGAATCCCCGGCGCCATCGTGCCCGTAATAGAGAGTGTACGGCAGTATATTCCCTTTACGCCACTGGGCTTGGCCCGCTGCAAAGCATCGACGAAGGCGTAGAGGTTGTCGCGGATCTGCTCATCGCCGAAGCTCTTGCGCCCGATCCCGAGATGGACGATGCCGGTCCGGTCGTTGCGGAACTCGACGCGGCCCCCCTTCAGCTCCCGCAGGACGCCAGGCAGATCCTCGGCGTTGCGGACGACCGTGCCGGAGCGCGGATTCGGCATCAAGCCGCGCCGGCCGAGGATGCGGCCCAGCCCACCGACCTTGCCCATCTGGTCGGCCATCGCGATGGTGGCGTCGAACTCCAGCCAGCCACCTTGGATCTGCTCCACGAGGTCGTCGCCACCGACGTAGTCGGCGCCCGCTTCCCGGGCCAATCGCTCTGCTTCACCGCTGGCGAAGACGAGGACGCGGACGACTTTGCCGGTGCCGTGGGGCAGCACGACGGTAGAGCGGACGGCCTGGTCGGCCTGACGCGGGTCGATTCCGAGCCGGGCGTGGACTTCGATCGTCTCGTCGAAGTTGGCGAAGCTGATCCGCTTCAGAAGCGAGATCGCCTCATCCGCCAGATAGGCGCGGTCCTCATCGACTTGCTTCGCCGCTTCCAGGTACTTCTTGCCATGCTTCGGCATCCTACTCTCTCCTCTCGTGGTACCGACGGGGCCACCGCCCCTCCCACCGTCTACTCCCGCTGATCACCGCCTTGGCAACCAGCCCCGGGTGCGGGTGCGGGCACGACATTCGCGCCTTAGACTCGCGTTCTTTCGACAGCCGCAGCGCGCTACGCGCCGACGTCGATCCCCATGCTGCGGGCGGTCCCTTCGATCTGCTTGACCGCGCCGGCCAGGTCGATCGCGTTCAAGTCCTTCATCTTCAGTTCGGCGATCTCCCGCACCTGATCGGCCGAGATCTTGCCAACATGGGTCGTTCGGGGGTTGTCGGACCCCTTCTCAATGCCGGCGGCGCGGCGCAGCAGATCAGCGGCGGGGGGGGTCTTCGTGACGAAGGTGAACGAGCGGTCTTCGTATACCGTGATGACGACCGGGACGATTTGTCCGGCCATCGCCTGCGTCCGCTCGTTGTACTCCTTGACGAAGTTCATGATCGCCACACCGTGCTGGCCCAACGCCGGCCCGATCGGCGGCGCGGGAGTCGCCTTCCCAGCGGGGATTTGCAGTTTCACATAGGCACGAACGCGCTTCGCCACGGGTGCTCCTTTCTTCGAGTGGGTAGTGGGTAGTGAGTAGTGGGTAGGGGGGGTAGTGGGACGAACGGGGCCTCTGCTTCCTACCCACTACCCACTTCCCACCCCCTACTACGTCTCTCGCTCTGCCTGCAAAAAGTCGAGCTCGACCGGGGTTTCCCGACCGAAGAAGGAGACGAGAACTTTCATCTTGCCCCGCTCCTGATTTATCTCGTCGATGACACCCCGGAAATCGGCGAAGTAGCCGTCGGTGATCCGCACGCTCTCCCCCAACTGAAAGGTGATCTTGACCTTCGGCGCTTCGGCCGTCATCCCCTTCAGGACGGCCTGCACTTCGGCGTCCGCCAGCGGCACCGGCTTGTTGTTGACGTTGACGAACCCGGTCACTCCGGGCGTGTTGCGCAGGGCGTACCAGGTATCGTCGTCGAGGTCCATCCGCACCAGCACATAGCCAGGGAAGACCTTGCGCTGGACGGTCTGCCGTTGCCCGGCCTTGATCTCGATCTCGTCGTGGGTCGGCACGACGATCTCGTGGACACGTTCGCCCAGGTCAAGCGCCTCAACCCGGTGCTCGATCGAACGCATCACCTTGTTTTCGTACCCCGAGTAGGTGTGGAGAACGTACCACTGCCCCTTGGGTTGTTCGACCGGCTCACCCGATACGACCGTCCGCTTGGCGGCCAGTCGCTCGCGGAGCGTCTGGGCGGGACTCATGACACGTTTCTCCTCATCGACAGGGGCGGGGGAGCCAGAACTAGGGGCTACCCCATCCCGGTCGCCTACGGCAGGATTTCGAACAACGACTGCAAGACGAAGTCGATCCCGCCGAGCAAGAGGCCGAGCACGATCGACACCGCGATGACCACGATGGTCAGATTCCGGGTCGTTTCTCGATCCGGCCAGTTGACCTTCTTCAGTTCGGCCACGGTGTCGCGGTAGGAATTCCGGAGCCCGTCCGTCCGCTGCGCGAAGGCGCCGCTCAAGCCCGATCGCTCCGGGGCCACTCCCGGCTTGAGCGAGCGGGGGGTGGGCGGCATCGGCGGCCGCGGAGAGGCGCGAGCGGCCGCCGTTGGTGCAGCCGGTGCCACCGGTCGCACCGCTGCCTGGCTACCGTTTCGAGGCGCCTGGGTCGGCTCGGCCGAAACGCCCGGGGCTGGCACCGCCGCGGCTTCACGGTCCCGCTTGACCGCTGATCGGCGCTGTGCGCTCATCCTCTCGGTCCTTCCACCCGTCCCACGGTTCTAAGCTGACACGACGCGCGGCCACCGCCACACGTTTTTCATAACGACCGCGGGCGGCTCTCCAGACTACCTTGGCCGCGCTCTCCGCAACCCAGTAGTCACCCCGAACGCTCCACCGTCCCCCGCGAAAAAGGGGCGAGCCCGCATGGGCACCGCCCCTTGGCTCCTTCCGAGTGGCGCTCGCGTCTGGCAGGGCCGACAGGGCTCGAACCTGCAACCTGCGGTTTTGGAGACCGCTGCTCTACCAATTGAGCTACAGCCCTACGCCGACACCACTCA
>Ga0136611_10001061_pt1 | contig 18769 bp, 19 predicted proteins | sample AntDrymUQ2232306_2_FD_106645 | JGI IMG/M metagenome (GOLD analysis project Ga0136611, IMG submission 106645) | Polar desert sand microbial communities from Dry Valleys, Antarctica - metaG UQ223 (23.06) | ecosystem: Environmental > Terrestrial > Soil > Desert | place: Antarctica: Dry Valley...
AGCAGCATCAACGAGGTCGAAAGCGCGAGCACCAGGTACGACAGGCACGAGCCCATCAACCCGAACAGGATGACCGGCCTGCGGCCGATCCGATCCGACCATCGCCCCCAGATCGGCGAGAACAGGAACTGCATCAGTGAAAAGCTGGTGCCGAGCAGGCCGATCGTCAGCGCCGACGCGCCGAACGATTCCGCATAGAACGGCAACAACGGAATGATGATGCCGAAGCCCAGCAGGTCTATGAAAACCGTGACGAAGATGATGACTAGCGGCGAAACTGGAGCCACAGGGACAGCAATACGTAATAGGCCGGGAAAATGAGGGAGATCAGCGCCCAGCGACCGTCGACGGCCGGCAGCCGCCAGATCATCCACGCAAACAGCGCCGCCCACATTGTACCCAGTGCGAGCGTCGGCACCTTTAACGTCCGGGTGCGCGACGGGTACAGATAGCGAACCGGCACGAACACCAGGATGGCGAGCACGACGAGGATGACCGCATTGGTGCGTTGCGGCAGCTGTAACACGTAGAGATAGACGACGACGATGTTCCAGTACGAAGGGAAGCCCGTGAAGAAGTGGTCGTGGCTCTCGACCTTGGCGCCGCTCTGGACGAACCCATAGGCGCTCGACAGCAGCATCGCGGCGCAGATCGGAAAGGCCACCGGCACCAGCTCCGCCTGCCACACGATCAGTGCCGGCACGAACACGTAAGTCAGGTAGTCCACGATGTCGTCGAGCTTGGCGCCGTCGAAGTCAGGCAGCCGCTCCTTGACGCGGACCGCCCGGGCCAGGACGCCGTCCGTCGAGTCGATGAAGCACGCGAGGACGAGAAACAGGAAAGCCGCGCGGAAGTTATGCGCGAACGTCATCGCGGTGGCGAGTAGCGCTACGACAGCACCCGACGCCGTGTAGAGATGCGCGACCCAGGCGATCACAGACGGCGTTCGGCGTTCGGGAACGTGTTCCAGACCGGCACGCCGCAGAAGTGCGTGCCCTCGGTGCAGCGCGGCGACACGATCTTGTTGCGCAACACGCAGGGGGGACCGAGATGGCGCCCGAGGTGCGGGTGGATCTCCTTGACCTGCGAGATCTCGTCCATCGACGCCAGGTAAATCTCTTCCTGCGCGTTGAAGCAGGTGCGCAGCGTCCACTTGTGCTGCAGCGCGATGAACGATCCCGATTCGATCAGCCGCAGCGCCTTGGCGTTGGGGAGGACGTAGAGCGCGTGCTCGAGCGGCACGCCGAGCGCCAGCAGCCGGTTCTTTGCGGTCCAGGCATCCGTCATCGCCTGCTGGTAGAAGGCGAGCGCGGCGGGATTGCGGCGGATCAGCCGCGGCGTCACATAGTCGGGGGCGACGGTGTCGGCCAGCGTCATCATCGGCCGCGAGGCCGGCACCATGCGGTGGCGCTGATCCTGCGAGTCCGCGGTATGGCTCAGTCGCTTCTCGAACACGTAGCTGGTGTGATTGAGCGCGCGCATCATCGGCGAGTGATACGCGACATCGAGCATGTCGACGCGATACGGGTTCTTCGCGGGATTCATCACCCGATCGATCGCTTCCGCGTCGTCCATTTCCGCGGTCGTCAGGCCGAACGTCGAGCGCATCGCGTCGGCGACCACGCGTTCCGCGCCGGCCGACCAGTCCCGCAGCCGCGACACGCGTGACCCGAGGCGCCGATCGAATTCGGCGGCGAACGCATCGGCCGATGAGCGCGCCGCCGGGAACGACAGTTCGGGAAGCGTGGCGCGCTCGAACGTCTCGAAACCGATCTTCTCGAAGAACATCGGGTCGACCTCCTTGACCAGGTCGACCATCGCGCCGATCACCATCGCTGCTTCGTAGGGCACATCACCGGCATTGAGCATGCGATACAGCCGGTGCAGGACGATGCCCGATATGGTGTGGACCATCGAAGTGAACGCGCCGATCGGAATCACGTATCGCGCGGTTTCGATCGCTTTCTTCTCGGCCTCACGCTCCACAGTCTTCAACCGCGCCGCAGAATTCGTGTCACGAACGTAGCGAAGATCTTTCAGGATCGCCCACGCATCGTCCTTGAGGAGCGCCGATAGCTGCGAGTACGAATCCCAGGCGCGAAGGACCGCCTGTTCGTAGACGTCGAGCGCTTCGCCGTGGATCGGAGGTACGAACGCACGCGGCTCGTTCAATTTGACGTACCGCTGGCTCGACTGCTCCGAGTTATAGAAGGGATAGGAGTGCAGCACGCTCCACACGAGCTGGCGGGAGATATTTTCCAGGCCAAACTCGAAGTGCGCGTGCTGGAACACCGTGTGATGCCCGCCTTCGAACGTCAGCGGACCGATGGAATCCCGTTGTTTATCAGTGATCTCTGCCCGCTCGATCACCCGCGGCGAATAGCACGTGCGAGCCGCGGCAATAGCGCCGTCGTACGGCACCGCCGGCGAGGACAGCAGCGTGATTCTCGGTGGCGCGGTGGCTAGTGCAATGGCGGGCATGAGCACGCAATTATACGCGCTCACCCGGTGTTTCTTAAGGCCGCGCTAGTGTAGAGTTCGTGGCCGCGCACGGATTTACCGGGCCGAACAAAGGAACAACCCAATGGCACGTCTGATCGGAACGATCGCGCTCGTGATCGCGCTTTCTTCGGCGGTCGCTACCGCGCAGACCCTGACGGCCGCGGACGCCGGCGCATTCATGGGTACATGGTCGCTGATGCTCGACTCGCCGCAGGGCCCGTTCGAACAGAGCCTGGTCGTGAAGGAAGAGGGCGGCAAGGTCGTCGCCGAGATCACCAACCAGATGCAGCCTGAAGTGCAGAAGGTGACCGACGTCACGAAGGAGAAAGACAACCTCGTGCTGAAGTTCGCCGGCAACTTCCAGGGCAATCCGTTCGATGCGGCCATCACCATGACGCCGGACGGAACCGACAAAGCCAAGGTGACGTTCGACGTCAACGGCGGCCAGTTCACGATGAGCGGAACGGGCGTAAAAAAGTAACAGTCCGCAGTCCAGAGTCGACAGTTAAGAGTTCAGTCGACGGTCGTCAGTCATCAGTTTGGAAGGGCAGGTCGCCGGTAGGCGCCTGCCCTTTTCGTTTTCGGCTTGTTTAAAACGCAACCGCGGCCAGGTTGCGCGCGACGATCGAGCCCTGCGGCGCGGCGGCAACCGCCCTAGCGCGATGCGCGGACGCCACCGCGCCCTGCGTCATCAGCGAGGCGGCGAATTCCATTGCCGCGCTCGGCGCCGTCATCGCCATCGCTTTCTTGACCCAGTTGTAGCCATCCACGCGAATCGTTTCGTCGACCGCCGCCCATGCGCGCAGTTCCGGCTTCCGCAGATCGCGAAGGTCGACCGCCTGCTTGTACGACTCGATCAGGTAACCGGCGTCGAACCATGCGCGGCTGTCGACGGTGGTGGCGAGCGCCCGGGTCATCACCGTCTTCAGCAGCTCGTGCGCAATCTGCGGATCGCGCATCGCGTAGATGGTGGCGCGACGCATGTTCTCCATACGCGTGAGGACCGGCGCGCCGGTCGCGAGAATCGCGTTGGTGTCCGCGATCACCTTCTTGATGTCGTACGAGCGGTCGGGCGTGTTCCAGCCGGGCCCCGTACCCCAGGCGATCAGCTTGCCGCTCTCCACCTCGAAGGGGAAACAGATGAGCGGCGGACCGGCCAGGGCCGGCGTGGCACAGCAGATGACGGCGGCCAGGGCGAGCAGTGCGCGTGTGATCGTGTTCATGTGTCAGAGCCTCCGCATCCATAGTCACGCGCTAAATGACTGACGTGGAGTTACTTACTGTTGTTGTTACGGTTACAACCCGCTGATTGACCCCGATCGTCTGTGCTTTCCGCGCCTTCTGTGGCCATACTGGCAACGTGACGCCGATCCCCGAACAGCACGTTCGCGCCGAGCTCGATCGAATCCTCGCGACGAAAGGTTTTTCGAGCGCAGGCCGCCTCAGCAAGCTGCTGCGTTACGTCGTGGAAAAGACGCTGGCCGGCGAAACCGATCAGCTCAAGGAGTACGCGGTCGGCGTCGAAGTCTTCGAGCGGGACGGTAATTACGATCCGCGGCTTGATTCGATCGTGCGCGTCGAGGCCGGCCGGTTGCGCAACCGCCTCGACCAGTATTACAGCGGCGAAGGCGCGGGCTCGCCGATCCGCATCAACCTTCCTCGCGGCGGATATTCGGCGCAATTCGAACGCCCCGAGCCGATTCCGGCGGCGCCGTCATCGCAGGTCGAACCTGTCGGATCGTCACGCGGTTTGTGGATACCGGCGGTCGCCTTGATCGCCTTGATCGCAGCCCTGGTGATGTGGCTCGGGAGCCGCGATCGCCATCCGTCCCGGGATACGCGGCCGACAGCGGCGGTGCTGATGTTCGAGGCCAACATGATCGGCGGCGACAACGACAACTACGGCGCTCACATGACCGAAGCCGTGACCAGCGAGCTGGCGCGCATGGGAACCGTCAGCGTCGCATCGACCACCAGCGCGTTGCAGTTTGCCGGCCAACGCCGCCCGATGTCGGAAATCGCGGCCGCACTGAACTCCTCGTACATCGTCGAGGCGTCGATCGACGACGAAGCCGATCAAATCCTGGTGGTCGCGCGAGTGGTGGACGCCGCCACCGATCGGAAGATGTGGGTCTCGGACTATCGCGGCGCGCGGGAGGACGTGCGCGGCATCGCGCAACGGATGGCGTACGACATCAGCGAGGCGATCTTGACACGCGTCAACAGATGACTAGCTCATCACCTGTCCGCCGCAGATGTTGTAGGTCTGGCCGGTAACTGCGCCGGCCTCTGGGCTGCACAGGAACTTCACCAGCGCCGCCACTTCAGCGGGATCGATGATGCGCTTGAGCGGCACGGCGGCGATCATCGCGTCCTTGAACTCGTCGAACGACACTTTCGCGTGCGTCGCGCCCTGCGACATCCCCAGCACCGCCATGTCGGTATCGACCCAACCCGGCGCGATCGCATTGACGGTGATCTTCTTCTTCACCGTTTCCAGCGCGAGGGCGCGCGTGAATCCAATCACGCCATGCTTCGATGCGCAGTACGCGGTGTAGCCGGGAACGCCGAAGCGCCCAAGCACCGACGACAGGTTGACGATGCGGCCGTTGCTTGCCATCAACGGAAGAATCTGGCGCGTCACCAGGTACATGCCCGTCAGGTTGGTGTCGATGGTGCGCTTCCAGCGGGCGACGTCGGAGCCTTGGACGATCTCGCCACCACCAACGCCGGCGTTGTTGACGAGGACATTCACCTCGTTGACAAGACCGTGCAGCGAGCCAAGACCCTGCGCAACGCTCTCCTCGTCGGTGACGTCCATCGGAATCGCCGTGGCTTGGGCCCCCTTGGCACTGATCTCCGCCGCGGTTTTCTCGAGTTGCTCCGCGGTGCGGGAGGTGATGATGATGTGCGCGCCGGGCTCGGCGAAAGAGAGCGCGATTGCCCGGCCGATGCCGCGCCCGCCGCCGGTGACCACCACCGTCCTTGGTGCGCCTTCCGCGGTGCTACTCATCGTCCTCGTCCTCGTCATCCTTATCGCGACGCGTGTGATATCGGGAATACTCTTCGAGGTAGGTCAGCGTTTCGAACGAACGCATCCGGTCGAGAAACAGCACGCCGTCGAGATGATCGCTTTCGTGCTGGATGACGCGGGCTGGGAAATCCTTGAGCTCGAGCTCGAAGCGCTTGCCGTTGCGATCGAGGGCGGACACCTTGATGTGTTGGGCGCGGGGGACGCGGCCGCGGACGTCGGGAATGCTCAGGCAGCCCTCCCAGCCCTCGACCGTCTGAACGCCGATCACGATGATCTCGGGATTGACGAAGGCGATGGCGTCGCCTTCGCCGCGGCCGTCCGCGTCCAGCATCGCCACGAACACGCGCAGCCCCTCGTGCACCTGCGGCGCCGCCAGGCCGACGCCCGAGTACTCGAACATGGTGTCGATCATGCTGTCGATGAATTGCTGAACCGTCGCGCTCCTGAGCTCGCTCTTATCGACGGGCCTGGCCTTAGTGCGCAGGACCGGATGGCCCATCCGGGCAACTTTCAAAATCGACATGGGAGAATTCTATACTGGGGTAGTCGATGCACTCTCACGACGCGACGCCGCCGTATAAGTTCTGCCCCGTCTGCGGCAGCCCGCTCGAGGCGCGCGTGCTGAAGATCACCGAGCCCAAGCGGTTGGTGTGCACGAACGGGACGTGCGGGTTTGTCTTCTACCTGGATCCGAAGATCGCCGTCGGCACGATCATTCGCAGCGCTGGCGATCGGATCGTGCTGGTCAAGCGCGCGATCGAGCCGGGCTACGGCAAGTGGGTGTTTCCGGGCGGGTATGTCGATCGCGGCGAAGAGATTACACTGGCGGCGATTCGCGAGGCTCGCGAAGAAGCCGGCCTCGACGTGCGGCTCGATCACCTGATCAACATCTACTCCTACCCCGGCCGGGCGCCGGTGATCGTCGTGTATGCGGCGACCAGGATGTCGGGCGAGCTCGCCGTCGATGACGAGAGCCTCGAAGCGCGCGAGTTCAGCATCGACGAGATTCCCTGGGACGATCTCGCCTTCCGGAGCACACACGAGGCGCTGCGCGACTACATCGACGGCAAGCAAGCTGCGCCCGCCTAAAATGCAGCCACCGGGGCGAACGGACGAGGCCGCGGCAGGCGTGGCGAAGGTCGTGGATGAACATCGCCACTTGGGCGGCCACGGTCTCGCAAGGGTTGTCGCCGCAGTTAGGCCGCCGTAGCCTTAGCGGAGGCGGGTTGTCGTGCGTTCCGGGAGCAGGATTTCGATAGCGCGCATCTGCGGCGTCTCGACGAGCGGGACGACCCGCACGCCGTCCTCTTCAATCGCCCTTGGCAGCCACGATCGCGAATTACCGATCGGATAATCCTTGAAGATATCGACGATCAGGATGCGGTCAGGAAAGGTTCCATCGAGGTTGGGCGCGAACAGGTCGGCCGGCCGAAACGCCGCCGGCACTCCTGTATAGACCGCGGAGACCGGCGCGTCGCCGCGGCGAACCAGGAAGCGCTCGCGAACGAAGTCATCGAGCGCCAGCCAGCGGTCGATACGACCGATCAGCAGCAGGCACCCGAGCTCGTCGGTGCAGACCACGCGATCCGACGGTTGCAGCCCGTCGCGAATCCCGGCGATCTCCGGAACATCGATCGTCGGCCGCGCGGCTTCGAGGCGGGCCATCATCGAATCGGCTCCACGCCATTGATCGTGCGCGACCTGTGCGGCCAGCGCAATGACCGCCGCGACGGCGGCGCGTTTGGGCGCGCTGAAATAGCGGCGGGCGGGCGCATCGGGGGCGATTAGCACCGCGTATACATCGACGGCAATTGCCATCAGCATGAAGGACACCGGCAACAGCAGGTAGTTGGTGGTGATGCCTGAATCGATCACGCCGAACCACAGCACCCAGCCGATCCACAGCAGGTGCAGGATGCGTTCGCTACGCGGCCAGTTGCCACCCAGCCCCGCGATACGCGTGACGAGAGCGATGATCGCCAACAGCAGCGTGAGCGGTGTGGTCCTGGCAATGTGCCAGAACATGTCGAGTGGATACCGCGAGCCCTCGACGAAAATCGCTTCCACCAACTCACCGGACAGCGGTGCGGTGTTGGTCGCGCGCGCCACCGAGTACGTCAGGATCATCGCCGACAACGACAAGGCGATCACCGACACCAACCGCGCGCGGGCAGGAGCCACGATCCAGGCAATCGCCATCACGACGAGGGGGATCATGACCTGGCGATCCCCAGGCCGCTCGAACAGGTTCAATACCTGCCACAGGAAGAATCGCCGCACCATCGTTTCGCCGCTGCTCGGCGCGAAGTAATGCAACGCAAAAATCGCGGCCTGGGCGGCCACCAGACCGGCTCCAACCGCAATCGTCCCGAGCAGCCATCGTCGACGGTCGCCGCGTGACGTGATCCAGAAGAACGCGGGGACCGCGGCGCAGAGGAACGCCAGCTCGTGGGTCCAACGCGCCAGGGCACTGAGCGCAACGACTGTGCACAAGGTGCGCGGGGTGCACGTGGTGCGCAAGGTGCCCAACGCAAGCTGGACGGCCAGAAACGCCGCGAGAAACGGCGCATAGAACCGGCCGCTGGTCGCCGTGGCCCAAAACGGAACTGATGTCGTCACCATCAACGAAGCGACTAATGCCGCATTGACTGGCGACGAACGCGCGACCAGGAGAAAGGTGAGCCACACAATCAGGGCAGCGCACCCCAGGCTAATCGCGCGCGCTACTAATAATTCCGGCGCACCGCGTGCACCCTGTGCACCGTCGACCAACGCCGTCGCATACGAGTATGCCAGCCCGCGATCGTAAAGCAGGCCGGAGGGAAGCAGTGGAACGCCGCTCGCTTGGATGCCGCGAACGGCAAAGACCGTGAATTCTTCGTCGACCGAATATCCGGGCCGGGTGAGCTGCAGCGAGCCGGCAATCAGTACCGCAGCCGCTAGCAGAACCGCCGCCGCCTGCGCGAACGATAAGACCTGAGCCTGCCTGGCGGTAGTCCCTGCCGAAGGCGGGCTCACGCGACCGTGATGCGCTTGTCCGAGTAGACGTCCTGGATGGCGTTCAGCAGGGCGACGCCTTCTTTCATCGGCCGCTGGAACGCCTTGCGGCCCGAGATCAGGCCCATGCCGCCGGCGCGCTTGTTGACGATCGCCGTCTTCACCGCTTCCTTGAGATCGCTATCACCGGCGAATGCGCCGCCGGAGTTGATCAGGCCGGCCCGGCCCATGTAGCAGTTCGCGAGCTGATAGCGCGTGAGGTCGATCGGGTGCTCGCTCGACAGTATCGAGTAGACGCGCTTGTCGGTCTTGCCGAACTTGACGGCGTCATAGCCGCCGTTGGTTTCCGGGAGCTTCTGCTTGATGATGTCGGCCTCTATCGTGACGCCGAGGTGGTTCGCCTGCCCCGTCAGATCGGCGGCGAGATGGTAATCAACGTCCTTGGTCTTGAACGCCGGGTTGCGCAGGTAGCACCACAGCACCGTGAACATGCCGAGCTCGTGCGCGTGCTGGAACATCTCGGCGACTTCCTGGATCTGACGCTTCGATTCTTCGGAGCCGAAATAAATCGTCGCGCCGACGCCGGCGGCGCCCATGTCGAACCCCTGCTTGACACTCGCAAAGCGGATCTGGTCGTAGGTGTTCGGATAGGAAATGAACTCGTTGTGATTGAACTTCAAGATGAACGGAATCTGGTGCGCGTACTTGCGCGCGCACATCCCAAGCACGCCAAGGGTCGACGCCACCGCATTGCACCCGCCTTCAAGCGCCAGCTTGACGATGTTCTCCGGATCGAAATACATCGGGTTCGGCGCGAACGACGCGCCGGCGGAATGTTCGATGCCCTGGTCGACCGGCAGGATCGACACGTAGCCTGTGCGAGCCAGCCGCCCATGATCGAACAGTGACTGGAGCCGGCCGAGCACCGGCACCGGGCGGTTTGAGTTGAGGTGAATCCGCTCGACGAAATCAGGCCCCGGCAGGTGCAGCGATTCCTTGGGAATCGTCTTGCACTGGTGCTGGAGCAATCCGGCCGCGTCCGATCCGAGGATCTCTTCAACTGTGGGCATAACGCCTTACTTTACCACTGGGTAAGTCAGCTCCTCGACGACCGAGCCGGCCACGGCGCCGGCCACCATGGTGTCGATCGGCAGAGTCAGCTCGACCGGATCGATCATGTGGCGCTGCGCGTGCGTTTCAGGGTGCCGCGGCGTGAACAGCGTGCACGAATCCTGGTCGGGCTCGATCGAGATGTCAAAGGTGCCCAGCCGCTGAGCCTGCGCGATGATTTCCTCCTTGTCCATGCCGACCAGCGGCCGGAACACCGTCATGTGGCTCGCGCGATCGATCGTCGTCATATTGTCGAGAGTCTGCGAGGCGACCTGGCCAATCACGTCGCCGGTCACGAGCGCGCGGGCCCGGACATCACGCGCGATGCGTTGCGCGATGCGCAGCATCATGCGCCGATAGACCACCACGCGTAAGTCGCCGGGAACGCTGAGCGTGATCTCCCGCTGCATCTCTCCGAACGGCACCAGGTAGAGCTTGGTGCGCAGCTGGTAGCGCGTCAGGATCTGGGCCAGCCGACGCGCTTTCTCCTGCGACACATTCGACAGGAACGGAGCGCTGTGGAAATGCACCAGCGTGAGCTGACAGCCACGCCGCATCATGCGCCACGCGGCCACCGGCGAATCAATGCCGCCGGACAGCAGCCCGACCAATCGCCCGCCGGTGCCGACCGGCAAGCCGCCGGGGCCGAGCTGCCGCCCCATGTAGCAGAAGGCCGCGCCGGGAATGATCTCGACGCTGATCACGAGATCGGCGTGATCGAGATCGACTTTCCAGCCGCGCGCCGCCCAGACCCGCGAGCCGAGCTCGCGCGCCAGCTCGGGCGACGGCGTCGAGAATTTCTGATCGGAGCGCTTCACGAACACGCGAAAGCTCTTCACCGACTGTTGCGGCGGCAGCCGCGACACGATCGCATCGGCCATGCCGTCGAACTCGAGCGGCACCCGCGTCGAGACCGAATAATTATGGATGCCAAAGATGCGCGACAGGCGATCGAGCACTTCGGGCATCACCTGGTCCTGGCCAAGCACGACCTCGATGCGGCCGATCGGCGTCCGCACTTCCTTGATGTGCAGGCCGGCGAGCGTGCCGTGAATGTTGCGGACCAGGCGGCCGACGAACCACGAACGGTTCTTGCCCTTGAGCGCGACCTCCGAATAGTGAACCAGGACGGCCGTCACGCGGACACCGTCGCCGCAGCTAAATGCCCGGACATCACCGCCGACTCGATTGTCGCCGGCAATCCGGTGTCGATCCAGTCGCCGGCCAGGAACAATCCCTGGATGGCGGTGCGGGTTTGCGGCCGCGGCGGCGCATCGGCGGCAAGCGAGAAGGTCGAGCGCTTCTCGCGAACCGCGATCGATTTCTGCACTTTTGCAGTGCGCGCTTCAGGCATCGCCGCTCGCACTTCGCCAAGAGCCATCGCCGCGAGCTCGTCGTTCGACATCGCTACGATCGCTTCGGCGCCGCTCGACGTCAGCGACAGGTGGGATGCGGCTCCGCCGACGATCGCGCGGCGGTCGAACACCCATTGAAAGTTGCGCCCCGGCAGGCCGACCAGCGGCTCGTTCATCACCGCACGATCGAACCAGAGATTCACTGTGACAATCGGCAGGCTCGCCAGCGCTGACGCATTGGTGATCGTTTCCCGTAACTCGATCGGCGACTGTTCGAACAGTGCGTGGAAGGCATGCCACGGCACCGTCGCAATCACCACCGGCGCTTCGATCAGCTCGTCGCGCACGCGCACGCCGGTTACCCGCTGTCGATCGATCACTACCTTCGCCGGTGCATTGGTTCGCACCTCGCTCCCACGAGCTGCGAGCCACGTGCGCGCCGGTTCCGCATACATCTCGTCGAGCGGCACCGCGGGCAACACCAGCGCGGCCGCGGCGGGATCGGGACCGAACACCCGCTCGAGCACGCGGATGAAATACACCGCCTCGGCCTGATCGATCGATTGGTTGAGTGCGGCCAGCGCGAGCGGCTCCCAGAATAACTCGCACAGCCGCGGCGCCTGGCCATTCTTCACGAGCCAGTCGCGCACCGTCCCTGCACTGTCCGGGTGGCGTCCGGCTTCTTGACCGCCGTAGCCTTGGCGAAGGTGGTTAGCCGGACCGATACCGGCGCCAATCCGTAACACCGAGAGACGCTCACTCCAGCTCAGCGCCTCCCAGGTCAGCACGCCGGCAAGAAAGTGGAGCGGCGAAGGCAATGCCGGCAACGACAGCACGCTGTAATGGCCCGCGCGATCGATCATCGGCACCTTCAGGCCGCTCTGCCATCGCACGCGATCGGCGGCGCCAATGCGCCTGAGGAACGCAAAGGTCGCGTCGTAACAGCCCATCAGGATGTGCTGGCCGTTGTCGACGCGCTCGCCGGTTTCGGGATCGGTGAAAGCGGTGGCGCGACCGCCGAGTCCCGGCCTCGCTTCGACGACGAGGACGCGCGCGCCTGAGCCGGCGAGAGCGGTCGCGGCGCTAAACCCCGCGCATCCTCCGCCAATAATGATCGCGTCGTAGTTCATGCACCAGCGGAGCGGGTCAAGCCGATCGCCGACAACTGCGACATCGTCCAGGTTTGCAGCGCGATCCGCGCGCGCGCGAACTTCGGCACCCGTACTCTTTCGGTGAACACGTCGTAGCCGCGGCCCTCAATGCGCTGCAGGATCTCGAAATAGATGCCGCCCATGATCTGGGCGGCGACCAGCTTGCGCGATTCCGCCGGCGGCATCGCCTGCGCGGCCGCCGTGAAGAAGTTGCGCGCCCGCTCGCATTCGTAGGCGAGCAGCTTGCGGAGCGGCTCCGTCATCTCACCGGCGGCGAGCGCCGATTCCGTGACGCCGAATCTCGAGAGATCCTCCTGCGGCAGGTAGATGCGGCCCTGCTGCAGATCCGCCTTGACGTCGCGGATGATGTTGGTGATCTGCAGCGCCAGTCCGAGACTGAAGGCGTAGTCGCGCGATCGCGAATCGCGGCAGCCGAACACTTCGATGCACATCACGCCCACCGCCGACGCGACGCGCCGGCAATAGCCACTCAATTCTTCGAAGGTGTCATAGCGCGAGCGATGCAGATCCATCTCGACGCCGTCGACGAGATCGTCGAACGGCTGGCGCGACAGCGAGAACAGCTCCACGTACGGCTTGAGGTTGCGCGCCTGTGGCGTCACTGGCGACTCGGATCCAAACAGCCGGCCGACCTCCGCCCGCCACGTGGTGACTTCCATCGCCGCGGTCGCCGCATCCACCGCCTCGTCCACCGCATCGTCCACCGCGCGGCAGAAGTCCCAGACCGCGCCGATGCCGCGGCGCTGCTCGGCAGGCAGCACTACGAACGAATAGGAGAAGGAGGTGTCTCTCGCCACAGCAGCGTTCCAAACGCTATCACTAATGCGTCGGCGGTTCCGAGTTTGTGGCGGGCATTGAACACGTCGAAGCCAGACCGATCGAGCCGATCCAGAATCCGCGTACCCCCTAGCCACGTCGCGCGCAGTTCATAGCGTAGCCGTCCCGTTACTCCGTCGCACACCAGACGGCCTTGCTGAAACAGCGATCGCGTCCTGGTCCCGCAGTCCTGTAGCGCAGCTCGCCACTCGGGGGTCATCCGTCCGATCTCCAACGTCTTCGGATCGGCGCGGTGCCGGCGCCAGATTTCTTCAGGCACGTAGAGGCGCCCGCGCGGGAGATCGACGGCCAAGTCCTGCCAGAAGTTGGTCAATTGCAGCGCCGTGCACACCGCATCCGATGCACGATCAAGCTCGTCGTTGTTGTAACCGCTGAGCCGCAGGACCAGGCGGCCGACTGGATTTGCCGAGCGCCGACAGTAATTAAGCACGTCAGCCCACGTTGAGTAACTGGTCGTCGTCACATCCTGGACGAATGCGTCAAGCAGGTCGTCGAACAGACTGACGGGAAGTGAGAAGCGGCGGATGGTGTCTTCCAGAGCCAGGAATATCTTGTCGGGTAGCGCATTCCTGTCGGGAGAGGCATCCTCGTCGGGAAGTGCATTGCTGCCGGGATTCAAGACACGAAGGCGCGAGCGCCACTGAGCCAGGAGTCGCAGCCGCTCCTGCTCCTCATAGCCTGGCTCGTCAGCGAAATCATCCGCGGTGCGCGCGAAGGCATAAATCGCCGCGATATGCGGACGCAGGTGCGCCGGCATCAGCGTCGACGCGACCGGGAAATTCTCGTAATGGGATTTTGCGAGGGCCTCGCATGCCGCGTAGGCCTCGCGCAGCTCGTTCATCTGCGGGTCGGAGCTACCAGGGGGTCTCGGGGCAAATGCCGCGATGGTTCGCCGCCCTCGCCATCGTGAACAGCAGATCGGACAGACGGTTGACGTAGATGATGACGATCGGCTCGACCGTGTCCATGCCGAGCAGCAGGATCGAACGCTCGGCGCGACGGCACACCGTGCGCGCAAGGTGCAGCAGGGCGCCGCCCTGGCAGCCGTCCGAGAGGATGAAATGGCGCAGCGGCGGGATCTCCCTGTCGAGCTGATCGATCCAGCCCTCGAGCCTCGCTACGCTGTCGTCGTTGATGACGATCTTCTCGACTCGCCTGGCGATCTTGTGCGCCGGGTCGGCCAGCCGGGCGCCGAGCGCGAACAGGTCTCGCTGCAGCGCCAGGCACATGTCGTCGATATCCTGCGGCAGCCTCGAGGCGCGCGCCACGCCGATGCAGGCCTGGAGCTCGTCGACGTCGCCGTAGGCGACGACGCGGGGATCGGTCTTGCGCACGCGCGTGCCGTCGAACAGGCTGGTGTCGCCTGAATCCCCGGTCTTCGTGTAGATCTTCACAGTAGGATTATAGAAGCGATCGAATTGCCCAAACCGCGCCCCCGACCCTTACCCGCGCCGCTGCTTCGTCAACGTTTCCGGCGCAACCTGCTGGCCTGGTATCGCAAGAACGGCCGCGACCTGCCGTGGCGGAACACCGCCGATCCCTACCACATCCTGGTCTCGGAGATCATGCTGCAGCAGACGCAGGTCGATCGCGTGCTGCCCAAGTACCACGAGTGGCTGGGCAAGTACCCGTCGTTCAATGTCCTGGCCGAGGCGCCCCCCGCGGAAGTTGCCGAGACGTGGCGGCCGCTCGGCTACAACATCCGCCCGAAGCGCCTGCAGTCAATCGCGCAGCAGGCGGTCGCCAACTACGACGGCCAGCTGCCGAGCGATCACGAGACGCTGCTGTCATTCAAGGGCATCGGGGAATACACCGCGGGCGCGATTCGCAGCTTCGCCTTCCGCGAGCGCGCCGCCATTCTCGACACCAACGTCGCTCGAGTGTTGTTCCGGATTTTCGTCGGCACTGGCGATCCGAAAAGCCACGCCATGAAGAAGCATTTATGGGCGGTGTCGTCCGCGGTCCTGCCCCACCGCCACGTATTCGACTTCAACCAGGCGCTGATGGATTTCGGCGCCACGCACTGCAGCGCGCGGAAACCGAAGTGCGGATCGTGTGCAATGAGGACGTTCTGCAAAAGCGCGGCGACGCTCAACGCGCCAGCGTTGTAATCAGAGCAAGGTCGGCTTCCGGGAACGGCAGCGTCGATAGCTCGTCCTTTGCCACCCAGCGCATCTCCTGCCCCATCATGGGCTTGGCCTCGCCGTCCAGGTCGCACTTGTAGAAGAACAACTCGACCGTCCTTTCCATATAGACGTGCGTAACAGTGTGGACCAGCTCGCCGACGCGCACCACCGCGTCGAGTTCCTCGAAGATCTCGCGGCGTAACGCTTCCGCGTGGGTTTCGCTCTCGTGAACCTTGCCGCCGGGAAACTCCCAAAGACCGGCGAGGTGCGTTCCATCGGGCCGCAGGGTCAGCAGATACGACCCGTCGCGCTCGATCACGGCGGCCACGACGACGACCGGTGTCACTGGACCACTGCCTTGACGCGCGCGGCATTCCACACCACGGTAATTTCCGTGCCGGCGGCGATGAAATCGCGGTGCACGTAACCAAGCCCGACCACGCGATCGATGGTCGGGGAGAACGCCGCGCTGGTCACGCGGCCGATTTCCCTGCCTGCCCTGAGCGAAGTCGAAGGGTCGAACGAAAAAATCGTGGCGTCGCGCAGCGGCACGATCTCCGCGGAGGCATCGGCGACCCACCGCACCAGCTTCTTGGCGACGCGGCCGCCGCCGCGGGTCGTGACGCGGACGATCACTTCCTGCCCGACGTAGCAGCCCTTGGTGAACGAGATCGCGCGATCCTCGATGCCGGCCTCGAGCGGAATGGTCTCCTCGTCCATGTCCGCCAGGAACCGCGGCACGCCGCGCTCGATGCGCATCACTTCGAAGGTGTCGAACTCGACCGGCGTGAGCGCGGTCAATTCCGCCGGGAGTGTTTCCCCGATCACGTCTTCGAGACGGTCGTTGCTGAGCACCGTCCACACCCACAGCGTCGCGCTCTCGTTGGTGACCTGCACGTCCTCCGAGAAGATCAAGCCATCGAGCCGGTCGCGCAATGACGCCGCCAGCGGTTCGGGCACGTCCAGCAGGATGCGTCCGCCGCGCTCGATCACGTTCATGTCGCTGATCATCCGTCCCTGCGGAGTGAGATACGCCGCATAGCGGCTCTCGCCCTCTTTCAGAGATCCAATGTCGTTAGTGAGCAGGCCCTGGAGCCAGGCCGCTCGATCGGCGCCGGCAACCGCCAGAACCCCGCGATCGGCGCGCCTGACCACGCCGCCATTGACCAAAGCCGCCTTGTAGCCGTCGAGAGAGAACATGTTCTAAGCTGAATTGTGACTCAATTGGTCCGGCGCCCTCGGTTTTCTCTGCTTTCTGCACCTTCCGCGGCGGTGTTTCTGGCGATATTGCTTTCCGCCCCGGCAGCGCTCGCGCAGGCGCCCCCGCCGCTTCCGGTCATCGAGAACGGCACGCAGTTCCTGGTGTTCTTCCGCTCGCAGCCGATCGGGCGCGAAGAAGTGCTGGTGTTGCGGGTGGCTGAGGGGTGGATCGTGCGCGGCTCCAGCCGACTCGGACCGCCGATCGACATCACGTCGCGCGTCGCCGAGATCAACTACGACGCGCAGTGGCGTCCCAAGTCGCTGCTGGTGGACGGCGTCGTTCGCGGGCAGGACGTCACGCTGAAGACCACGTTCAATGGCACCAGGGCGTCGAACGTCCTCGCGGTGCAGGGCGCGCCGCAGTCGAAAATCGACGACGTGTCGGCCGACACAATCGTGTTGCCGAACACTTTTCTTGGCTCGTATGCGGCGCTCGCGATGCGGCTGCAAGGCAAGACCGCGGGAGCAGAGCTGCGCGCCTACATCGCGCCCCAGGCGGAAGTGGCGATCAGGGTCACCGGCGCGGTGCTGGAAGGCATCAGCACGCCGAGAGGGACGATCCAGTCGATGCACTACACCATGACGCTCATCAACCCGCCGCCGGCGGGTGATCTGGCTGTCAACCTGTGGGCGGATCCGGAAGGCCGGCTGCTGCGGATGAACATCCCGGCGCAGCAAGTGGAGATGGCGCGCGAGGACATCGCGTCCGCAGCCTCGCGCACCTCGGCCTTCTCGAATCCGGGCGACGAGAGCGTGACGATTCCGAGCCTCGGTTTTAACCTGGCCGGGACGATCACCAAGCCCAAGGCCGACAAGCCGCTTCCTGCCGTAATCCTGGTCGGGGGGTCCGGCGCGGCCGACCGCGACGAGACCGTGGCGGGCATTCCGGTGTTCGGCCATATCGCGCGCGATCTGGCGGCCGCAGGTTTCGTCGTCGTGCGATTCGACAAGCGCGGTGTCGGCCAGAGCGGCGGGCGCGCCGAGTCGGCGACGATCGCGGATTACGCGGAGGACGTTCGCCAGATCCTGCTGTGGCTCGAGAAGCGCAAGGACGTCGACAGGAACCGCATCGGGCTCGTCGGCCATAGCGAGGGCGCACTGGCTGCGATGCTGACTGCCGGCCGGGAGCGCGGCAAGGTGGCGGCTCTCGCCCTGCTCGCCGGGCCCTCGGCGAGCGGCAATGAGGTCGTGCTCGAGCAGCAGCGGTTGCTGTTGTCGAAGCTGCCGATTGATGATGCGCAGCGCGCCGAGCGGCAGGCGCTCCAGGAAAAGATTAATACCGCGGTCATCAAGGGCACGGGGTGGACCGATCTACCAGAGCAGGCTCGACGCGCCGCGGACACGCCGTGGTTTTACAGCTTCCTGACCTTCAATCCGGAGAAGGCGATGAGCGACACGCGCCAGCCGGTGCTGGTGGTGCAGGGCGAGCTCGACACACAGGTGCAGCCGGCGCACGCGGACAAGCTGGCGGCGTTCGCGCGGGCGCGGAAAGGTACCAAGGCGTTGGTCGAGGTCGTGAAACTACCTGGCGTGAACCACCTGCTGGTGCTGGCGAAGACCGGTGACGTGACGGAGTATGCATCGCTCGGAGCCGATGCGGTAGTGTCACCGCAAGTGACCGGCGCGATCGCAACCTTCCTGTCGAAGGCCATGCAGGAGTGAGCTCGCGGCAGTCAAGCGCGCTTCTGATCCGCGTCACCGGCCACGATCGTCCCGGCGTCACGTTCGCGCTGACGTCGATCCTCGCGCGCTACGGCGTGCGCGTGCTCGACATCGGCCAGGCGGTGATTCACGACGGCCTCGCGTTCGGCATCCTGATCGAGCTCCCGGAAGCATTGCGCTCGTCGGCGTTGCTCACCGATCTGCTGCTCGAGGCGCACCGCCTCGACGTCGAGGTCAAGTTCTCAGCGTCATCCGCCGACGAGTACGACGCGTGGGTGTCGTCGCAGACGCGCAAACGATTCATCATTACGCTGCTCGGCCCCGCCATCACCGCTGGACACATCGCGCAGATCTCGGGGATCCTGTCGAAAGGTGGTCTGAACATCGATCGCATCGATCGGCTGTCGTCACGCATTGCGCTCGAGTCATCGGATTCGCTGGAGCGCTTTTGCGTCGAGTTCACCGCGACGTCGTCGTCTCCCGCGGTCGTCGACGAAGACAACGTCCGTACCGAGCTGGCGCGAATGACCGACGCGGGCGAGGTCGACGTGGCATTCCAGCACGACTCGATTTTCCGGCGCAATCGCCGGCTGGTCGCGTTCGACATGGACTCGACCCTGATCCAGGGCGAAGTGATCGACGAGCTGGCGCGTCACGGCGGCGTCGGCGACGAGGTCGCCGCGATCACCGAAAGCGCGATGCGCGGTGAGCTCG
>Ga0136611_10001062_pt1 | contig 18761 bp, 17 predicted proteins | sample AntDrymUQ2232306_2_FD_106645 | JGI IMG/M metagenome (GOLD analysis project Ga0136611, IMG submission 106645) | Polar desert sand microbial communities from Dry Valleys, Antarctica - metaG UQ223 (23.06) | ecosystem: Environmental > Terrestrial > Soil > Desert | place: Antarctica: Dry Valley...
CATTCAATGAAGTCGGCGGAGGAGCGAGCGGCGCAACTATCTGCGTCTCCGCACCGAACAGGCCAATCTGGCCGCGCTGCGCTGCCTTCTGTTGAGCGTGAGCCGCGGACATGGCCGATTCCATCCTCGCAAGCAGCTCCGCGCGCTCCCCTAGCGCATCAAGCGCACCGCTCTTGATGAGACCTTCCATCACGCGTTTGTTCAGGTGGCTGTGATCGACGGCGACGCACAACGCGTCGAGTGAGTCAAAGCGGCGATCCGCGATTTGATCGCGGGCGTCACAGATCGCCTGAACCGCAACTTCTCCTACATTCTTGATGACAGACAACCCAAACCGAATCCCGAGGGTGCCGTCGTCATCAGTCTCCACATCAAACTGCACGCTGCTGCGATTGATATCTGGCGGAAGCACTCGAATGCCCAGCTTCGCGCACTCGGCAACTGCAGCAGCGACACGTACAGACGTTCCTGTCGGGTGACTCGGTGCTAGTCGCAGCACCGCCGTCATGTATTCAGCAGGGTAGTTCGCCTTCAAATACGCCGTCTGATAGGAGATCGTTCCGTAACAGACGGCGTGCGCCTTATTGAAGGCATAACCAGCGAATGGTTCGATCAGGTCAAAAATTTTGTCCGCGTCGTCGGTTGTGTACCCCTTGTCGACCGCACCCTGACGGAACCTTTCCCGTTCAGCGCGCATCTTTTCAGCGATCTTCTTGCCCATCGCCTTCCGCATGATGTCTGCCTCACCGAGCGTGTATCCGGCAAAGCGCTGGGCGATGAGAAGGACCTGATCCTGGTAGACGATCACCCCATAGGTCTCGTCAAGCACATCCGCGAGGTCCGCATGCGGGTAGCGAATCTCCTCCTGCCCGTGCTTCGCGCGGCAGAATGTCGGAATATGCTGCATTGGTCCTGGCCGGTAGAGCGCGACCATGGCGGCCAGCTCGGAGACCGTTTCCGGTCGCAGATCCTGAATCGCGCGCCGCATCCCGCCGCTCTCGAGCTGGAAAACACCGAAGGTTTCGCCAGCCGACAGCATCCTGTACGCCGCTGCGTCGCCATCTGGCAGCGTTTTGGGGTCGAGCACCACGCCACGCGACTGCTTGATGATGTCAACTGCCTCGCCCAGGATCGTGAGGTTCGCGAGACCCAGAAAGTCCATTTTCAGAAGTCCGATGGCTGCCACGTTCTCCATCGAGAACTGCGTCGTCGGTAGCGCGCCGTCAGCGCCGCGTGTCGAGCGCTGTACCGGCACGTTATCGATCAGTGGCTCGGCGCTGATCACGACGCCAGCAGCGTGCGTCCCGGCATGCCGCGCGATGCCTTCGAGCCTCCGCGCGTTGTCGATCAATTGCTTGACGCGATCATCGGTGTTATACACTCCGCGTAGCTCGCTACTCTCGGTCAGAGCGCGGTCGAGTGTCATGTTGAGCGTTGTTGGAATGAGCCGGGCCACACGGTCAACATCGGATGGAGTCCACGAGAGCGCCCGCCCGACGTCACGGACCGACGCCTTCGCGCCCATCGTTCCGAAGGTGATGATTTGGGCGACGCGGTCATGCCCATACTTCGTAGCGACGTACTCGATAACCTCGGCTCGGCGGTTGTCAGCAAAATCCATGTCGATATCTGGCATTTCACGGCGTTCGAGATTAAGAAAGCGCTCGAATACGAGGCGATTGGCGATTGGATCGATGTCGGTAATATCAAGGGTGTACAGAACAATGCTGGCCGCCGCCGATCCACGCACTCCAAACGGGATCGCCTGCTCGCGAGCAAAGATCGCGAAGTCTCGAACAATGAGCATGTAGCTGCCGAAGCCAGTCTGCTCGATCACGTACAGTTCGTACTCCAGTCGCTGTCGAACCTCATCTGTGATTTCCGGATAGCGCCGAGCAAGACCCTCCCAGCACAGGGCCGCGAGATGCTGCTGAGAAGTGATGCCCTCCGGGATGCCTGGATCGGGAAGCTGCAGCCGTCCGAAATCGAGGTCGAACGCACAGCGCTCCGCGATGCGCACGGTGTTGGTCAGCGCCTCGGGAATACTTCCAAATAACGTTTCCATTTCCTGCCCGGATTTGAAGTAGAGCTGATCCGATTCCATTCTCATACGCTTCGGGTCGTCCATCGTCGTGTTGGTCTGAATACAGACCAGCAGTTCCTGGATCGCGGCGTCATCGCGATTGACGTAGTGGACATCGTTGGTGGCGACGAGGGGAATGCCGCTACGTCGCGCAAGATCGACGAGCTTGCGGTTGGTCGACTGCTGCTCGGCCATTCCGTGATCCTGCACCTCAAGATAGAACCGTTCAGGACCGAAGATGTCGCGCAGAGTTCCGGCGAGTCGTTCTGCTTCATCGTCTTTACCCTGCAGGTAGTTGTTCGCGACCGGACCACCCAGACACGCGGAGGTACAGATAAGACCATCGCGCAGTTCGTTGAGGAGTTCCAGGTCGATACGAGGTCGGTAGTAGAAGCCTTCTGTACTCGCTTTGCTCATCAGGCGAAGGAGATTCCGGTACCCACGCTCGTTCTCAGCCAACAACATTAGGTGATACGAGGAGCGCTGAGTGCGGTCACTCATGCTTCCCGATGCCAGATACGCCTCGACACCAATGACCGGCGATAGGTCATTCGCAAGCGCCGCACGGTACCAATCGAGGACGCCATACATGACACCGTGGTCGCTGATGGCGATGTGCTGCATCCCGAATTCGCGGGCACGCCGCATGTAGTCGTCGATTCGACCCAGGCCGTCCAGCAACGAATATTCAGTGTGCAGATGCAGATGGGCAAACGCGGACACTGCGACCTCCGGATCATGTGGGACGCTGGAATGACTGTACGTACAGCCAACCACAGAAGGATAAGAGAATCGCCGCCGGAGCGCCAGTAATACTGGCAACCGGGCGGCGATACGATGCGAATCGTTCGGTATCAGGCAGCGGCGATGGAACTGCGATGCAGGGTGTCGAGCGCGACAGACCCCGTCAATGCGGCGCGCTCGGCCTGGCGCACGAGCAACGAGATCATGTGGCGCACGTCGTCACGCACCTCGGCGGGAATCGAACGATTCTGAAGCAACCCGAGCACTTCCGAGAGGACAGGCTCGCTCGCGAACAAGTTCTCAATGCGACCAGGCATAAAACCCGCCGACGCGAGGAGCGTGTCGCGATCAGCGTCTTCCATTTGCATCGCCTCGGCCAGCTTGGTCACGGCGTCACGCGTCGGCATACGTGAACCGCTTTCAAGTCGGCTCACGTATGAATGGTCGAAACCGGCGGCCTCGGCGAGGCGACTTTGCGACAGTCGTCGTCGATCGCGCATTTCACGGAGCGTCAGCGCAAAGCTGTTCGTCACTCCACGCGAGCCTGTTTGCTGCAGATCATCCATTTGATGCACTCCCATCATCCAATATGATCAGCGCCCCCACCTCGCCAGGAGAGCCGTTCACCGCGAACGAACGCGTGTTCGCTGTGTTAACCACAGCCTAACACGAAGGTGACAGTCGGTCAAGTCCGCGGGCGAGGTTTTCCACATGACTCAACATTTAGACCTTTGTCCAACAGTAACGCGACACCGATCGCCTGTTCCATTGACAAACCATGTGCATGATAGCACTGCTATACTTTCGCTGGAGTGACCGATTATGGATGACGCGATCTGACCGAGGAGTGCGATGCGCATCGATAGCGCGCAACAGCCGATCACAACCTTCTTTGCGTCCATCGCAGACCCGGATGTGTTCTGCGGTGGTGGTAGCGTCGCTGCGATTGCCGCAGCAGGCGCGGCGTCGACCGCCCTTCTGGTCATGCGCATCGATCAGAATCGCCGCGTCAATCAGCCAGAGCGAGAACAGATAGCCGCGTCAATCAGCAGAACCGAGACGATCATCAATCGTCTTTATGATCTAGCAGACTCGGATATCGCAACGCTGGACGTACTGCTCGCCGCGCAACGCAACTTAAAGGCAGGCGAACACGGTGGCCAGGAGCGCTATGAGACAGCCCTCGGGGATGCAGCTCGTTCGCCATTGGCAATCGGCGACGCATCACTCGAGTTATTGCGTCTGATTGAAGCGGAGCTGCCCCGTGCAGCTCGCTTTACCGTCAGCGATCTCGGTGCGGCAGCAGTTCTGATGGAAGGTGCCTGCCGGGCTGCCTTCCTGACAGCAGAAGTCAACATCGTCCTGCTCCGTGAAATCTCCGACAGCGAACAGGCAATACCCGACGCAATCGACCTTCATCGTTCCGAGTCACTCAAGGCGATCATCGAACTGGCCGGTCGAATTGAAACTGCCACTCACAGACGGATTCATCTGCCAAGTGCGCGCGTCGTATGAATGCCGTACTGCTTGACGGTAGACCGGTGGCGCGTGAGTTGAAGCAGCGTGCGCTTGACGAATTGCTGCGCTTCCGGAATGCGTACGGCCTCAACCCGTCGCTGGCGATCGTTCTTGTTGGTTCAGATCCGAGCGCGCATGCGTACCGAGAAGCGATCGTACGGTCAGCTCGGAGCGTTGATATTGGCGCAGATGTGGTCCAGCTCGCCGCCGATGTCGATCAATCCGTTCTGCACGATGCTATCGACGACTTGAACAACCGACAGGACATCCATGGTGTACTTGTCCTCCAGCCGCTGCCGCCACATCTGTCGAGGATAGATATTGCCGATCGACTTGACCCGTTAAAGGACATCGACGGAATCACGACCTTCAACGCTGGTCGCTTATTTCATGACGACCGAGATGTCCTCGCTCCATCGACAGCGGCGGGCGGTATGGCCCTCATCAAGCACTATCAGATTCCGGTCGCTGGCCGACATGCAGTCGTTGTTGGTCGGAGTCCCGTCGTTGGCCGCCCAATGGCAGCGATGCTAATGGCGGAAAACGCAACGGTGACGAACTGCCATTCGAAGACGAAGGATCTCCGCCGCTTCGCGAGTGAGGCTGATATTCTGGTGTCGGCGGTTGGCAGACCGGGTGTCATTGACGGAGACATGGTGAATCCTGGCGCCGCAGTCATTGACTTCGCCGTGAACTTCGTCGACGGACGAATGGTCGGAGATATTGACTTTGAATCAGTGTCACGCGTTGCCGGTTACCTGACTCCGGTGCCTGGTGGCACCGGGCGGGTTACAACCACTGTCCTTCTTCGCAACACGATCAAAGCTGCGACCCTCCAGTTCGCCCGTGGCAGCACGGTGCGATCGAACACTTCGCCGTCATAACAGATAAGGTCTGACAAACGCATGACGAACCTGACCGATATCGAGATCGCGCGCTCCGTAGCGCCAAAGCCAATCGCAGAGATCGCGCGACAGCTTGGCATTCACGATGACGACCTCGAACCATATGGACGCTACAAGGCGAAGATCGACCTGGCGGCTCTCGATCGACCCGCGACACGACAGCGCGGAAAGTATGTTGTCGTAACTGCCATCACGCCGACTCCGCTCGGTGAGGGAAAGACTACCACCACGGTCGGCCTGGGCCAGGCCATGGCGCACATCGGAGTGAACGCGGTCATCGCGATTCGCCAGCCGTCGCTTGGTCCAGTGTTCGGGATCAAGGGTGGCGCGGCTGGTGGCGGATACGCGCAGGTTATCCCGATGGAAGACCTTAACCTGCACCTGACGGGAGACAGCCACGCCGTCACCGCAGCGCATAACACCTGTTCCGCTTTTCTCGACAACTCGCTCTATCAAGGAAATCCTCTATCAATCAACCAGGCATCGATCACCTGGCGGCGCGTCCTCGATGTGAATGATCGAGTCCTGCGCGACATCGTTGTCGGACTGGGAAGCGATAACGGGGTTCCTCGACAATCAGGCTTCGACATTACCGCTGCGTCGGAGGTTATGGCCATTCTGGCCCTTGCCTCCGACCTGGCCGATCTGCGCCAACGGCTAGGTCGCATCGTCGTCGCTCAATCGACCGATCGAACTCCTGTCACCGTTGAGCAGCTCGGCATCGCCGGCGGCATGACGGCACTACTCCACGACGCCATCAAACCGAACCTGCTCCAGACGTTGGAGCACACACCGGCGCTCGTGCATGCTGGTCCATTCGGGAACATCGCGCACGGCAACTCGTCAATCATCGCCGACAAGATCGGATTGATGGTTTCCGACATGGTGATCACGGAGGCTGGATTCGGCGCGGATCTCGGAGCCGAAAAATTCTTTAACATCAAGTGCCGAACCAGCGGACTTGTTCCGGATGCTGCCGTGTTGGTCGCGACCATTCGCGCGCTTAAGGCTCATAGTGGACGATTCAAGATCATTGCCGGACGGCCACTCGACCCTGCCTTAGGGACGGAGAATCTTGATGCGCTCGCTGCGGGTGCCGGAAATCTTATCAAGCAGATTGAGAACGTCCGCCGGCACGGAGTTCCAGTTGTCGTCGCTATCAACCACTTTCCGACAGATACCGATGCCGAAATAGAGTTGATTCGCCGGATCAGCCTTGACGCTGGTGCGGTTGAAGTAGCGGTCAGCCGCGTTTTTGCGGACGGTGGTCGAGGGGGCGTCGACCTGGCACGCGCTGTCGTGCGCGCTGCGGATCAGGGGAACACCTTTGAGCATCTCTATCCGCTCGATGTGCCGATCAAGATGAAGATCGAAACGATCGCACGAGAAATCTACGGCGCGTGGTCAGTGTCCTATACACCGGCCGCTGATCGTTCGATTCGATCCTACACGTCAGCTGGCTACGACCGCCTGCCGATCTGCATGGCAAAGACACATCTGTCGCTTTCGGGTGACGCAGCACTCGTCGGGCGTCCCGAAGGCTTCGATCTACTGATCCGTGAAGTGCGCGCGTCCGTTGGTGCAGGTTTTATCTACCCGATTGTAGGAGAGATGCGGACGATGCCGGGTCTTGGGAGATCTCCCGGTGGCCTGGACATTGATGTCGATCCGAGCGGCGAGATCATCGGACTCTCGTAAAAAGCGGAATGACCGGGGACGTCGTTCATCCAGCGGGATATGTGGACCTGGTTCGCGGAATAGTTTTCCGCGAACCAGGTACGAGCATTGCGACAATCAGTCCTTATATGGGTCAAACTCGTCTTCCCCAGCCATCGCCACGCCGAAGGGACGCAGTCGATGGACGATCTCGATGCTGTCGGCGTGGGCGGCCAGAACAGCATCGAGTCTCTTATAAGCGTGAGGGTTTTCATCGGTGCCACCGCCACGCAGCGTTACGCCTTTCTTGCCGATCCAGTCGTGCATCATCGCTTTCGAAACGTGTCCTCCAGAAAGGGTGAGTGTTTTCCAGTTCATCTTTCCGGCCGCTTGGGTTCTTCTCATGACCCGTCCAGCCCCGTAAACGGTGCTGCGAAGCGCGGCAGATGCTTCGTCAGTATCTACGCCGCGTATGATCACAGCGTCGTCGCCCATTGATCCCCCAACGAAACCATATTGACCGGGGAATGCAGGCGTCGCGCCCTTGCGTACAATGACGACATCCATGTCGCTCCCGTCGACCACATGCCGCTCTCTCCAAGCGAGGTTGTGATTGTTTCGGATCCATGTCTGACCTGATGCTCCAAGGATGTTCAGGGTTTGATCAAGGACAATGTCACGACCGACCTCAGCGTACTCGCCTGCCAGTTCCATGGCATTCCAATACAGCTGGCCGAGCGGATCGGAAAGCCGCAGCATTGTTGGCAGCTGGTCCATGCTTTCCCCAGGCGCTTTCGCAGAGAAGGCGCGGCCCTTTGCAAGGTTGAGAAAGCCCGTCGCTGTACGGTGCCCGAATCCCCGGGAGCCACAGTGGTCGCCGATCCAGACGCGGTCGGTTTCGTCGACCGACAGGTCAACGTAGTGGTTGCCCGACCCAACGGAACCAAGCTGGTCGCGCGCTAGCTTCAGCATAGCCGTGTACTCGGCTGAACCAATCTCCTCGAAGACCGCCCACCGTGGGTCATCGAATATGGGATGGTTCCGGTTGTCTGACTTCGATCCGATTCCGAACGAGACACGACGGGCTATCTCATCCAAGATGCGGTCTACATCGTCGCGAACATCGGTCCAATTAAGATTCGTCAGAACCGCGTTGTTTCCGCAACCAATATCGTAGCCAACTCCGGAAGGACTGACGGCGTTGTCGTATACCACCACCCCACCAATTGGCTGCGAATAGCCAACGTGATGATCTGCCATCAATACGGCGGCAACGGCTTCGCGGTCAGACTTCAGACACCGAGACGCCTGAGCAACGGCGCGATCATCGACAGAGGTGCCCCAGACTCGCACATCGTCAATCGTCTGATACATGCTGATATTCCTCGCGTAGAGGTTAATTTATGGTCGCGCGGCTTCCAACTCGACCTGGTCAATGACATCTCGTTGTGCGGAAGCCGAAAGCGTTGAATACTCGACAGCGGCACGAAGACGCTCGATGGGATTCCGGTCAACGTTAGTGACGTTGGTACGCGGACCAGCGGTGCGGAGCCGCCAGATCATCAGAACCACAATTGCTACCAGCGATACCCCAATTAGTCGCCGCATGCTGACTCCCTTTTTATGCGATTCCCGAGCAACCGTGTCCACGCGAATGTGAGACGTTTGAACGGAATCATGAAAAGGCGAGTGCCCAGTGTAGATCACTGGGCACTCGTCCGCGATTCGGTTCGCAATTGGCTGGGGAGCAGGGATTCGAACCCCAACTGCTTGATTCAGAGTCAAGTGTCCTACCGTTAGACGACTCCCCACTACTGGTGCCAGCGGCTGCGAAGTATAACCCGCCAACGCCTCGGCTGCAACCGCATATTCAAGTTATGTCAATCGTTCCACCAGATCGTAACTCGATGATCGGCAAACGCGCCAGCTCCGGACGTTCGACCAGAGCACGCTCCGTCGCAGTTACGAATAGCTGTCCGCCTCCCGTCCCAACCTGAGTCAACAATGCTTCGCGATGAATGGGATCTAGTTCGGACAACACGTCGTCCAGCAGGAGGACTGGACGCATCCCAATAAATCTGGTTGCGAGGTCGAACTCGGCCATTTTCGTGGCCATCACTGCGATGCGCTGCTGCCCTCTCGATCCGAAGCGGGAAAGTACTCGATCATTTAGCATGAACGTTATGTCATCGCGGTGTGGCCCTAGCAATGTCACACCTCGGGCGAACTCGACCAAACGGCCCAAGCGCAGCTGGCGTTCATACTCCGCGCCGATTGATTGAGCGGCGTCACCGACATCTTCGGAGTCGCGAACGTACTGCCACCATGCGTCGGATTGTTGAATCGTGGGAGTGTAGGTGACCGACAGCGTTCCCGCGTCCGGCGAAAGCTCTCGAAACCGCCGAGTCGCTTCGACACTGATTTGCCCCAATGCGCGGACTCGTGCGGCGATAACGTACGCACCGAGTCCGACGAGTTGTTCGTCCCAATATGCGAGTTGATCGTTAACGGCACCGGGTTCCGCGTCGGCAGCCGTTCGCAATAATCCGTTACGCTGAGCAAGGATTTTCGCGAAGCGGGACAGCGTTCTGAGATACCTGCGATCCACTTGTGAGAGAAAAATGTCGAGGAACCTTCGTCTTGTGGAAGGCGCACCAAGAACGAGTTCGAGGTCATCCGGAGTAAAGCTGACTGTGGGGACAAGTCCGACGACATCGCCAGCGCGACGTGGACGTTCGCCGATGCGCATGAGCTTCTTCGTTGCGTTGCGACGTTCCGTGCGCTGGACGAACACCTCGACGCGGGCATTCGCCCCGTCCCGTGCGACATCAACGACAACACGCGCATACGGCTGCACACCCAGGCCGGTTCCGCTATCGTAGGCGATCAAATCTCCGTCGTTGGCTCCCCGCCGGGGGCGCGTCGTTGACACGAGTTCGATCGCCTCAAGCAGCGTCGTTTTGCCAGATCCATTCCGGCCCACGACCCGTAGGCCTTCGGGCGGAAGATCCAGCGCCATCGACCTGTATACGCGGAACTCTTCCAACTCCAGGCGATTGATCGTGACCTGTGTATCGATCAACGACGTTCGACTGGTCTAATTCGCGCCGATGACCATAGGCATGATCACGTGCGTAAACTCGTTCGAGTCCGCCGGGCGTATAACACCCGCGCTATTGGCGCCTTGCAGTTCGAACGCAACACGCGCGTCGCGCATGACCGATAGTACATCGGTCAGGTAACGTGCATTGAATGCGATCTGGATCTCTCCGCCCTCGACCTGAGCATCAACGTCATCGCGGTTATCGCCAGTGTCCGCAGCGTTGCTCGTCACCGTCACCCGGCCCATGTCGAACGAGTCCTCGGCTGGAGAGAATTGGAGCTTGACGACATCGTTGTTGCCGCGCGCGAAGATACCCGCACGGCGAGCAGCGTCGAGCAGAATATCTCTCGACACCACGGTCCGCGTATTCCAATCGCGCGGGATAATCTGAGACAGGTCAGGAAAGGTTCCGTCGATGAGACGAGTCGAGAACCAGACTCCGTCGAGGGTGACAAGCATCTGGCTCTGGTTCGGCGTCACCGTCAGCTCGACGACATCGGTCGCATCGGCCAGGATTCTGCTTAGCTCCTGCAACGAGCGAGCAGGCACAATGATCGACACGGGATCTTCGACAGGCGTCCCGAGCTTCGTCGAACGCAGCGACATGCGAAATCCGTCCGCCGCAGCCAGGGTCAACGTGTCGTCACGAGCGACAAACTGAACGCCCGCGAGCACCGGGCGACTATTATCAGATGCAGCGGCGAACACGACCTGGGAAATGGCGTCGCGTAGAGATACTGGATCGAGCCGCACGACGGCACCGACATCAACCAGACGCGTCAGCACCGGGAAGTCCTCGGGGTCGATGCCTCGGACGTGGGCCTGCGTTGCACCCTGCTTGACGGTGACGGTCAGCGGCCCCTGATCCTGGCTCAGTTCTACTTCGGAAGGTTCCAGGCTCGCAACGAATTCATTGAGGACTTTCGCCTGGACGGTGATTCTTCCAGGTTCGTCGACGACAGCGTCTATCGTAGCAGTAATTCCGATCTCCAGATTCGTTGCGGAGATCGTCAGCTTCCCTTCGCTGGCATCCAGCAGAAAGTTGCCGAGAATTGGCAACGTACTCTTCGTCGCGACCGCTCGGCCAGCGGTAGTAAGCGCCCGGTGTAGGCTGTCTTGAGAGCACCTGACCCGCACAGACGCACGCCCCTTCATGTGTTCGTACACCTTCAACGACGGCATTATAGCACTCGCCAAGGGTTGATGGAGCAGGTGCGCTGAACGTCGTTTCGATACGAACGTGCGTTCTAAAATGCCTTGACAACGGGACACCCCAGGAGTACAATCTTCATAGAACACCTGTTCTAAACGACGGGCTCGATTGATGACAGAAACGGAGAACAGACAATGAACGAGCAGTCCGCGTTTGACCCAGCAAAGCACCTGACAAAGGTGAGCGGTCGCGACTATCTCGAGGTGAAGTGGCGTCTGGTCTGGCTACGGTCGGTGCATCCGGACGCACAGATCGAGACAGAAATGGTCGAGCATCGCAACAATCTTGCAGTCTTTCGTGCCAAGGTGATGTTGCCAAGCGGCGCGAGTGCGACGGGCTGGGGTAGCGAAGGAACCGACGATTTCGGCGACTACCTGGAGAAGGCCGAGACCAAGGCACTCGGTCGAGCATTGGCAGCGCTCGGCTTCGGTACGCAGTTCTGTCCGGATTTCGATTTCGGTGCGGATCGGCAGCGCGTTGTCGATTCTCCTATAGATATTCGAAGTGCTCGGAACCAGCAGCCAGCAACCTCGGGGAACTCACAAGAAGCGACACCTCGACAGGTCAAGTATCTGCACGCGGTGGCTCGTGAGGTTGGATTCTCCAACGAAGATCTGAATGAGCGTTCCAGGCAGTCATTCGGTGTCGAAGTCGATGGTCTGAATCGCCGCGACATCTCGGCCCTGATCGAGCAGATTCAGGCTGAGCGTGTTGTGCCGGGCATGGCGTCCTGATCCGAGATCATCATGTGGATTCAGTGAGTTACTTGGGCGCGATTCGGAGTAGCGAAGGGTACTGGAATGACAGCCATGATTGCAGTCGTTGAGCCGGAGACACGCTCACGCGATGAACTCGTCGCCGAACTTCGACGCGTTGAGGTTCGCCTCGAAGATGGTTATCGAATGATTGAACAGGCGACTTCTACCGGCGGCGACATCGTTCGTTGGGAAGTGCTCTGGCTTCGGCTGCTCGACGACTACGAACGGATCTACGACAAGCTCGTGGCGTGACATGACAGTACAACATCGATAGTTCGCAGGGGCCGAAGGATTATCCTTCGGCCCTTCTGCGTGTCGAATCGGACCCGTTCGGCAGGTTTGACTGCTCCAATCCGTTCTGCTACCTTCCGGCGAGTAAATGAACAGGGAACTTAAAGGATTTGGACCGCATGGAACCTGATTTGGAATCTGGCTACGATATCGAACGCCTGCGGAAGCAGTTGCCGATACTTGCCGAATGCTTATATTTCAATACCGGAACCGTAGGGATCATGGCCGAGCCAGTCCTTGAAAGGCACCTTGATAATATCGCTGACCATGAGCGCGGAGGACACGCGTCTCAGCGGCGCGCAATCGAGGGCTACGAACAGGCGCGGAGCGCGATTGCCGATCTCGTTGGTGCCGAACGGAAGTCAGTCGCGCTAAACCGCAACGCGACCGACGGAATTAACTGGATTGCCGGAGGTTTTCCACTCCAGCCCGGCGATGAAGTCATCACGTCCGATCAGGAACATCCAGCGATGATCTACCCGTTGCTGGCCGCCTGCCAACGAGCAGGAGCAACGTTACGATTTGTAAGGCTGACACATGATGTCGATCAACTCGACTCATACTTGACTGAGGCAGTGAACGCGCGGACGCGGCTAATCTCGTTCAGTCACGTGTCATGCGAGACGGGGACAAGAGTTCCCGTAGAGCAGATTCGACGAATCGTCGGGAGCGACGTGCGCATCCTCGTGGATGCGTCGCAATCGGTCGGACAGTTCGACGTTAAGGTTGGTGGGCTGAACGCCGATTTCGTGATTGGGAACGGCCACAAGTGGCTGGCCGGTCCGAAAGGGAGTGGGTTCGCCTGGTTTGCCGACGACGCACTCGAACTCGTGCCTCCAGCCTATTTCGGCGACGGGGCCGTCACTCCTCAGTGGTCGCGCTCGCATTATCAGGCAAATCCGCTACCGCGACTAGCATACGCGTGCGACGCCAGCCGATTTGAGTTCGGAACGCGAGCCTGGCACACGTATGGCGCACTCTCCGATGCGATCGACTACTTGCGCGGAATCGGGTGGCAGTCGATATTCGATCACGTTGGACGTATCACTACGTTTATGAAGGCAACGCTGAACGAGATTCCAGGCGTTGATGTCATGACGCCGGAACGGTGGGAAGACTCGTCAGGCCTCGTGACATTCACCATAGCGGGGTTGAATGGACTAAGCGTGAGCGAACGACTCTGGTCAGAAGGAATCGCTCAGCGATCGGTCGAAGTTCCGAGCGCAGTTCGCGTGTCGTGCACGTACTTCACGAATGAGGAAGATGTGACTCGCCTGAGTCAGGTCGTCGATCGGATCGCGCGGGGAACATAGACGCCGGCGACCCGTTATCCTGCCAGACGACGAGGTTGTGCTTCTCAAGGGTAGTGTTCTCGGCAGTTCTCGTCAGACTGGTGATACCGCAATTCGCGAACCGGAACGACGACCGCGATCGCATTGGTAAATCAAGCAATACGGTCATCAACATGCCGAGCTTGCCGCCGTGGGCAACGACGAGCACATCATGTGTACTGTCGTCAAGGAACAGCGAATCAAGACGATTGACGAAGGTTCTCGACCGATAGCGAAGGCGGCGATACGATTCGCCGCCAGGAATGGTCGTGCCGCCTCGCTGGAACGTCCCATCGGTCCAAGACTCGGCGTACCCATGGTCAGCTAAAGCAGACGCCGCCTCAGCATAGCGGACCCCCTGTAACACACCGTAATGCATCTCCCGCAGATCCGCATCAAGAATGATCGCAGCACGATCACCGACAATGAGTTCGGCGGTACGGGCGGCGCGTTGCAGATCGCTGGCATAGACGGCGTCAAACTCGACCTCGCTTAAGAAGGCACCAACATCACACGCCTGCTGCTCGCCTCGTTCGTTCAGATGAATGTCAAGATGTCCTTGAAACGTCCGCTCAGCGTTTGAATCTGTCTCTCCGTGTCGCACCAACCATAGTGTCAACGACATTCTTTACCCGCGTTCCGTCTTTCGATCCATCGAATATGGCCGTCCACGTAATAACACGGGACGGCCACTCCTCGACTGCTACGTTTTATCTCGAATCTATCCGACGATGACGTCAACGCTCTCGAGTGTGACCGGCTCGTTCGGAGCTGAGCGCTCGCCTCCGCCACTCATCCGTGTCGGAATCTCCGCGATGGCGTCAACGACATCGATACCGTCATTGACGATGCCAAAGATCGTGTAATTCTTCGGAAGGGCATAATCCTGATGCATGATGAAGAACTGCGATCCGTTCGTGTTCGGGCCAGCATTTGCCATTGCCAGTGTGCCGCGCAGGTAATCGCGGGTGATGGGTTCGTCAGCGAAGCGATACCCCGGACCGCCCCGCCCTGTTCCAGTTGGATCTCCGCCCTGGACCATGAACCCCTTGATGACCCGATGGAAAGGGACATCCTTGAAGTAGCCTTGCTGCGCCAAGAACACGAAGTTATTGACCGTTGCGGGAACTTCGCCTTCGAACAAATCGACGGTAATATCACCCTTGTTGGTATGCAGCACAGCGCCATACGATTTTCCCAACTCGAGTTGCATCTCTGGCGCGCTTTTCCATTCCATCGACATACTTTAGTCCTTCCCTGTTCAGTTCGTTCTACGAGCCACACCGACTCGTTGCTGTCAGACTCAATGACACATGCCGTTACTCAGTGATGATATCCACACTGTTGAGCGTAATCGGCTCTTGAGGCGAAGACACTTCCTGTGGATTGCCGGGGTTCGGTCCAACCGGTGCGGTCGAGATCGCGTCGACGACTTCGATTCCTTCGAGAACCTGACCGAAGATCACGTACACTTTATCGATCGGAACGTCCGCATGCATGATGAAGAACTGGGATCCCGCCGAGTTCGGCGCGCCAGTGCGCGCCATGGCGACCGTGCCGCGCGTGTATTCACCAACTACTGGTTCGTCCTGGATCGTGTAACCAGGACCACCGGCTCCGGTGCCAGTTGGATCACCGCCCTGCATCATGAAGCCTTCCAATATACGGTGGAAGGGGACGTTGGTGTAGTAGCCTTCCTGGGCCAGGAAAACGAAGTTGTTCGCTGCGACCGGCGCAGCATCCTCAAGGATGTCGATCGTGATATCACCTTCACTCGTGTGAAGGACCGCCTTGTAGTCAGTGCCTTCCTCGAGTTGCATTTCCGGAGCGGCGTCGAACTGGAGCGGCTCGCCGCCGTCAGAACCGTTCTCAATGGCGGTTGTCGGTTCTTCACTTGCTGACGTCGATGCCTGAGTGTCACTGGTCGCGACGATACCAGCATCTCCAGATGTCGCTTCGGTCGGGTTGGTCGTACCTGGTGTGTTCTCTTCCTCGTCGTCTCCACATGCAGCCAGGAGCAACGCCATTGAAAACACAATCAGAATCAAGCGGAGCCATCGTCCTGTCAATTCAGTTTCCTGTCACTACTTCTACATTTGGTTCGTGCTGTGCGGTCCTCGAAAGCCCAAGCCGTGGCGCGATGGTCGCGATAGCATCAGTCACGTGCTGGATATGCTCGTCGAACTCGACGCCAAGCGCTTCGGCAGCGGAGATCATTGTGTGACGATCGACGGCCCGCGCGAACGCTTTGTCCTTCATCTTCTTACGCACTGACTGAGGAGTCACTTCATCGATCGACTTTGATGGCCGCACAAGCGCGACCGCTGTCACGAAACCGCTCATCTCATCGACGGCCGCAAGGGTCAGTTCGAGACGCGAGGCGCGCGGCACATTCAGGTGATCTGCGTGGCTGAGGACGGACTGTATCACCGCTTCAGGCACGCCACGATCGCGAAGAATCGGCGCTCCGTCCTGCGGATGCTGATCGAGCGTCGGATGGATCTCGAAGTCGAAGTCATGGATGAGTCCAACGAAGCCCCAGAACTCCTCATCCTGTTCAAACACGCGTGCGTACTCCCGCATGCTTGCTTCAACTCCGAGGCAATGCTTCAGAAGCGGTTCCGCCGTCACGTACTCCGTCAGCAACGCCCAGGCGTTTTCACGAGTGAGATCCATGTCTAACAATGCCTTGATCTCCGTTCCGCTACGCTGCACAGGCGGGGAGGCTCGATTGCACCACTGTGCCGCGACACATCCTACACGATGAGCATCGCATCTCCGAACGAAAGGAATCGATATTGTTCGTGAATGGCGTGTGTATAAGCGGCGCGAATGACGTCTTCGCCTGCTAACGCGGACACGAGCAACATGAGTGTCGTGCGCGGCAAATGGAAGTTCGTGAGCATCGCGTCGACGATTCTGAAGTCATACCCGGGCGTTATGAAGAGGCGCGTGGCATTCCGAATTGGCACGTCACCCCCGGCGAAGATAGATGCTGCAGCGGATTCGAGCGTGCGAACGGATGTCGTCCCTACCGCAACCACCCGACGGTTCGTAGCCTTTGCGTCGCGAATGATCCGTGCGGTCTCTACGGGCACCTCGAACAATTCTGAGTGCATCTGGTGATGGTGAGCATCGTCAGTCTTGATCGGCTGAAACGTGTCAAGCCCTACATGCAGCGTAATTCGCGCGAACGACACTCCCCGGTCTTCGCAGGCTGAAAGAACTCGATCGGTGAAATGCATGCCAGCTGTCGGAGCAGCAGCAGAGCCAAGTCGATTGGCGTATACCGTCTGGTAACGTTCGTCGTCATCGAGCCGCTCATGAATGTACGGTGGAAGTGGGGCGGCACCGCACCGATCGATCGCGGATTCATCGCTGAACGTTACGGTTACTGACTCGCCTTCGTGGCTCACGACGCTGACTGCATCGCTCGTCTCTTCGCCCGCGCGGTCGAGCAGCGTTAGCCGCTCGTTCACTCGAAGGCGCTTCGCTGGGCGTGCTAATGCCGTCCAGGTTCCAGTCGATACTCGCCCCAACAGGAGAAGCTCGACTCGCCCGCCCGTGGAACGATGCGCAAAGAGTCTCGCAGGTATTACGCGCGTGTCGTTAAGAATTACCAGATCACCTGGCAGGAGCAGCGATGGCAGATCGAGGAACTCGTGGTCGATCAGCTGCCGGGTTGCACGTTCGACCAACAATAGCCGGGAACTGTCGCGCGGCTCCGCGGGAGTCTGCGCGATAAGATCTCGAGGAAGTTCATAATCAAATCTGGAGATCGGCAGACTCACGGTGACAGCCTCATTCAACCAGCCTGCTCTTCGAACATGATGGCCTGACGGGCATCGTCCGGCAGCGTCGGCAGCGGCAGGTCGAGGTGAGCGTATGCGCGTCTCGTCGCGACCCTCCCACGCGGTGTGCGCTGCAGAAAGCCGAGCTGAATCAGATACGGCTCATACACATCCATGATTGTGTCAGTCTCTTCACTTGTTGCTGCGGCGAGAGTTTCGATTCCAACCGGCCCACCGTCAAACTTGTCAATGATGGCGAACAAGAGGCGGCGATCGACATCGTCGAGACCGAGTGCATCGACATCGAGCAGCGACATGGCCGCGTTCGCGACATCGGAGGTGATGATGCCAGACGCGCGTACCTGGGCAAAGTCGCGTACCCGCTTGAGCAATCGGTTGGCGACGCGAGGCGTCCCGCGAGAACGACGAGCGATCTCAGTCGCTCCGTCATCCTCAATCGTAACGCCCAGAATCTGCGATGAGCGCGTCACGATCTCAGTCATCGCCGGGAGATCGTAGAACTCCAGCCGAAACACTCCGCCGAACCGATCGCGTAGCGGTGATGTCAGCAGTGCAAGCCGCGTCGTCGCTCCGACCAGCGTGAAGCGCGGCAGATTCAAGCGCATCGATCGTGCACCCGGACCTTTGCCGATAATGATATCGACTGCGTAGTCCTCCATCGCTGGATACAGTACTTCCTCAACCGCCCGGTTCAGTCGATGGATCTCGTCGATGAATAGCACGTCGCCCGCTTTGACATTGGTCAGAATCGAGACGAGGTCGCCAGCCCTTTCGATTGCAGGGCCGGAGGTGACGCGGATTCCTACGCCCATTTCGGCGGCAATGATGTTCGATAACGTCGTCTTGCCGAGTCCAGGTGGACCGTACAGCAACATGTGGTCAAGCGGCTCGCCTCGACCAAGTGCCGCTTCGATGAAAATCGAAAGCGTGTCCTTAACCTTGTCCTGTCCGATGTACTCAGCGAGGCGCCTGGGACGGAGACTCCCCTCAATCGCCGCGTCTTCATCATGATGCTTGCCAGAGATCACGCGACTGGTCATTGTGTCACTTCCTGGATCGGTGAATCGAACTTCGTATACACGAATTATAGCAAAGTCCGTAGAACAAAAGTTCTAATCACTGTCCTCTGCCAGCATCACCGGAATGCCATCGTCGATCTGGTATCGTCGCGCGCACCCGTCGCAGATGAGTTCCAAGGCTTCAAGCCGTACCTTCGCATGGCAGACGGGACAACGCAGAATCTCTAACAGGTCAGCTCGGATTGGCGACGACTCGTCCACGGTTCACCCTCTTTCACTGCGCGTCAGGTTCACGTCAATCGTAGATCACGCATGACCTTTACTATGC
>Ga0136611_10001063_pt1 | contig 18753 bp, 23 predicted proteins | sample AntDrymUQ2232306_2_FD_106645 | JGI IMG/M metagenome (GOLD analysis project Ga0136611, IMG submission 106645) | Polar desert sand microbial communities from Dry Valleys, Antarctica - metaG UQ223 (23.06) | ecosystem: Environmental > Terrestrial > Soil > Desert | place: Antarctica: Dry Valley...
CGCGTCGGGCCCGCTTCAGATCATGTACGGGATCGACGGTCGCTCCCAGCTGACCGAGGAGACGCTCGACCACCTGGAGGGCTACCGCGGCTCCGCTCCCGTCCGGATCGGCAACGGCGCCGCCGACCAGCTCCAGCTCGACATCTATGGCGAGCTGATCGACTCCGTCTACCTCTACAACAAGCACGGCTCGCCGATCTCGCACGCGGCCTGGAGCGACCTGGCGCGGATCGTCGAGTGGGTCTGCGAGAACTGGGATCAGGCGGACGAGGGGATCTGGGAGACCCGCGGGGGCCGCCAGCACTTCACGTACTCGAGGCTGATGTCCTGGGTCGCCGTGGAGCGGGCGATCAGGATCGCGCGACAGCGAGGGCTCCCGGCCGACATCGCGCGCTGGTCCTCGACCCGCGACCAGATCTACCACCAGGTGATGGCCAAGGGGTTCCATCCGAAGCGGAACGCGTTCGTCCAGCACTACGACACCGACGTGCTGGATGCCTCGATCCTGCTGATGCCGCTGACGAAGTTCGTCGCTCCGACCGACCCGCTCTGGCTTTCCACCCTCGACGCGATCACCGACGAGCTCGTCTCGGACAGCCTCGTCTACCGCTACAACATCGAGGCGGCACCCGACGGACTGGCAGGCGACGAGGGAACCTTTTCGATCTGCTCGTTCTGGTACGTGGAGGCGCTCGCGCGGGCCGGTCGCCTGGACGAGGCGCGGCTCGCGTTCGAGAAGATGCTCACCTACGCGAATCACGTGGGGCTCTACTCGGAGGAGATCGGGGCGACCGGCGAGCTCCTCGGGAACTTCCCGCAGGCGTTCACGCATCTCGCGCTGATCAGCGCGGCGGTGAACCTCGACCGGCAGCTCGGAAGCTGAGGGCGGCCGCGTGAGGCTCGGCGTGATCTCGGACATCCACGGGAACCTCTTCGCCCTCGACGCCGTCCTCGCCGAGCTCGACGGGGAGGAGCTCGACTCGCTCATCTGTCTGGGCGACATCGCCGTCGGGCCGCAAGGCCCGGAGTGCCTAGCGCGGGTCAAAGCGCTCGAATGCCCCGTGGTCATGGGCAACTGGGACGCCTGGTTTCTCGACCCGACTCCGGCCGCAGCGGACGAGGTCGCGCAGCGGCTTGCCGAGATCGGCGCCTGGTGGTCGGCGCGGCTGACCGACGCGGATCGCACGTTCATGCGGACCTTCCAGGCCGAGCTCGAGGTCGAGCTCGGAAGCGAGGACCTGGCGCTCTGCTTCCACGGGTCGCCCCGCTCCTACGACGACCAGATCTACGCGACGACACCCGACGCGGAGCTGGCCGAGATGCTTCAGGGACGTCACGGCACCCTGCTCGTCGGCGGGCACACGCACCACCAACTTCTCCGCCGGTACCAGCGCTCGCTCTTCCTCAACCCGGGCTCGGTCGGGATGCCGTTCACCGATTGGTGGACGGAGCGGGTGCGGATCGCGCCCTGGGCGGAGTACGCGATCGTGGACGCGAGCCAGGGGCGCATCCGGGCAGACCTTCGGCGGACGAGCTACGACGTCGACGCCCTGCTCGCGCTCAGTCTCGCGAGCGGCATGCCTCACGCCCGCTGGTGGGCGGACTCGTGGCTGCCCGAGCTCTCGCTCGTCTAGAGGGTTCGTCCTGCGGGATGCCGCGGCAGCCCGTCGTCCGGAATCGGCTCCCACGCCGCAGCGTTGGCCACGAACTGGCGCCACTGCGGGCGGATTCCCGGATCGGCGTCGAGCGAGCCGAGCCGGATCCCGACCGTGTCCGGGTTCGCTGGGTCACGGCTGAAGAGGGCAGAGCCGCAGAGCTCGCAGAACGACTTCGCGAAGCCTCCATCCGGAGCCCAGACGTGGACGTGCTCCTCGCCCGCCACGATCCGGAAGGCGCCGGGCGCGACGCGGCCGTTCGCCGACGCGGCGGCTCCCGTCCGGCGCTGGCAGCGGGTGCAGTGGCAGTACGAAGCCGAGACGAGTGGCTCGTCGATCTCGTAGCGAACGGCTCCGCAGCCGCAGCCACCCGACAGTAGTGGGAGCTCCGTGCTCAGCGGGCCGTCTCGAGCCGCCCGAGCAGCTCCCCCGAGAGTGGCACGCTCGCTCCGAGCGCGTAGTCGTACGCGACGAGGACGCTCAACGCCTCCGCGACGAGACGCTCTCCCGCCCGGATCTCGTGCTGGAGCTCGAAGCTCTTCGTTCCGATCCGCCCGACCCGGGTCCCGACCTCGATCTCCTCGCCGGCCCGAAGCTCCGCCCGGAAATCGATCTCGACCCGCGCCAAGATGAACGCCGAGAGGCTGCCCACGACGTCGATGCGCGCCTCCTCGAGATACGTCGAGTAGACGGCGTTGTTCACGTGGCCCATCGAGTCGCAGTCGCGGAACCTGACACGTTCCCGCCGGACGTGGGGAAAATCGCTCATGCCGCCGCTTGCAGGACGGAGTAGACGCACCCTGGGTCACCCTCGCGCATGCACTGGATCTCCTCGACCACTACGGCCTCGCCGTAGTGGCGCGCGACGCCGTGCACGAGCCCCTCGAGGAGGCGGCACAGACCGCGCTCGGAGGTGTAGGAGACGAGGACACCGCCCGTGCCGAGGGCGACGACGTGCAGTTTCGGCGGGCGTGACCCGTGGATCGTGGCCCGGACGACCGTGTGGATTTGCTCCTCCACCCCGAGCAGGAACGGGAGCGTGCCGTCGTTCGCGCCGTAGTAGTCGGGGTAGAGGGCCGCGAACGTGGTCTGGCCGGTGAAGACGCCAAACGCGCGCTGGAGCTCGTCGGCAGAGTCACCCGTGGTGGCGCGAAGCGCTTCGAGCCGAGCCAGGAAGTCCTCGTCCTCGTAGGCCTTTGTGGGGTCGTAGGAGTGACCCGCCCAGAGCCGCTCCGCGGCATCGCTGCCCAGGCGCTCGAAGCTGTAGGCGCGGAGGCCCGCGAAGATCAGGCCGTGCATCGGCGCCTGCTGCGGGTCAGCTCAGCTGCCACGCGTCGCCGCGCAGGATCGGGGTCGCAGAGCCGTCGGCCGCGAGCCCGTCGACCTCGACGTCGGGGCCGCCGATCATGAAGTCGGTGTGGATGGTGGACTCGTTGAACCCGAGGTCCTCGAGCTCCGCGGCGCTGGCCTCGGCGCCTCCTTCGACCGCTTCGAGGATCCCCGCGCCGTAGGCGATGTGGCAGGTCGCGTTCTCGTCGAAGAGCGTGTTCAGAAAGACGAGCCCCGTCTTGCCGACTCTCGACTCGCCGTCCACCAGCGCGATCTCGCCGAGCAGCGAGCCGCCGTCGTCGGAGCGTGTCTGCTCGCGCACGACATCGGCGCCTGAGCTCGCGTTCACCTCGACCACGCGACCGTTTTTGAACCGCATCTCGAGATCGCGGACGACCGTGCCGGAGAGAGCGAGCGGCTTCGTGGAGCGAACGGTGCCCTGAGTCCGGCGGCGATCCGGTGAGGTGAAGACCTCTTCCGTCGGCATGTTGACGACGTGCTCGCGGCCGTCGACGGTCTTCTCCTTGGCGGTGCACCAGCGCGAGCGAGGCGTCAGTCCCACCGTCAGGTCGGTGCCGGGCCCACGGAAGCGGATTGCGTCGAAGCGCCGCTCGTCCAGGATCGACGCGCGCGCTTCGAGCTTTTCGATGTGCTGGCGCCACGCTTCGACAGGGTCTGCCTCGTCGAGACGGGTCGCGGTCGCGACGGCCTCCCAGAGGCGCTCGACATCCGGCTCGCCGAAGACACTCTGGGCCCAGCCTGCGTTCGGGTAGGCGACGATCGACCAGTTGACCAGGCGCTTGTTGACCGCGTCGAGATACCGCTTGATCTGCTCTTTCATCCGGGCTTTTCCGACCCGCGTGCCGTCGAGGTCGGCGAAGAGCTCGGGCTCAGGATCGCCGGCGACCTGGATCAGGGCGCCCCGGTGCTCGGCGAGGTAGTCGATCCTCGTGAGTGTCCAGGGGGGCGTCCAGTCGAGGCTGTCCTCCTTCGCGTTCGCGATCCGGGCGTGGCGCACATGCTGGTCGACGTACTCGACCTCGACGTAATGCGCCCCCTTTTCGTACGCGATCCGGGCGATCGCCCGCATCAGCGGTGCGTTCTCGGGATAGCCGTTCACGAGCACCGTCTGGCCCTCGCCGACGTTCGAGCCCACCTCGACGGCGAGGCGAGCGTACTTCTCGAGGCGCTCGTCAGCAGTCATCGATGTGAAGCCTATCGCGACGGTTGGTAGCGTCTCGCGTCAATGAGCCCCGCGACCAAGACGCCCCCACGCGAGCGGATCACCGACGGCACCGGGAGCGACCAGGACGCCCCCTGGCACGTGATCGTTCTGAACGACAGTCACAACACCTTCGAAGGGGTCGCGTTCGCGCTCTCGTCCGTCCTCCCCGGGGTCGGGTACGACCGGGGGATGACCTACGCGAACCAGATCCATTCTTCCGGCCGCGCGATCGTCTGGTCGGGTCACCAGGAGCGGGCAGAGCACTACTGGGAGCAACTCAAGGGGCACGGGCTGACGATGGCCCCCCTCGAGCGCCAATGACGTTGATAGGTTCCTCCGCGGTGTCCTTGGTCGCGATCACGTCGAACGGGAAGATCGGGCTCGGGCTCGCCGCGCTCGTCTTCATCGTCTTTGCACTCGTCTCCTCGTTCGTGTTGCCGCGACGCAACCCGGATTTCCCGGGCAATCGGCTCGGCGCCTACATCGCCGTCTCGACGCTGCTCTTTCTGGCGATGGTCGCGGCGGTCGTCGTCTTCGCGAAGGAAGGCGGGGAGGAGGCCGAAGGGGCCGAAGCGACCGAGACGATCGGCGAGCAGCCGACCCTGACGGAGACCGGAACCGAGACGGGCACCGCGACGGAGCCCGAGCCGGGCGCTGGCGGGGACGCCGCTGCAGGCGAGGCCGTGTTCTCCTCCGCGGGGTGCGGCGGGTGCCACACGCTCGAGGCCGCGGGCTCGTCCGGGAACATCGGTCCCAACCTCGACGAGGCGAAGCCGCCGCTCGAACTCGTCGTCGAGCGCGTCACGAACGGCAAGGGTGCCATGCCCAATTTCAAGGATCAGCTCGACCAGGCGCAGATCCAGAACGTTTCCGCGTACGTCCTCCAGAGCACTCAGGGCTGACCCGGCCTCCGCCGTCGCCCGCCCGAGCCCGGGAGCGGAAGCGACCCTTCAGGGGTCTTGGCGCGGTCGGAAATCCGCTCCTGCGGATTTCCGACCTTGCGCAGCCAACGGAGAGAGCGGGATTTGAACCCGCGACACGCCTTTCGACGCGTACGCGATTTCCAGTCGCGCTCCTTCGGCCGCTCGGACACCTCTCCGGGCGAGCGACACGATAGCCGAGCGCTTCGATGAGCGAGTGCGTCGCGGGTCAGCCGTGCTCGAGCGCTCCGAGGCGAGCCTCGGCCCCGGCAAGCAGGGCCTGTCCGAGTTCGACATCGGGCGCGGCGAAAGGGCGTTCGTTGGCGTAGACCTCCACGAGGCCCCAGCCGCGGCCCCGTGAGCGGATCGGCAGCATCAGCAGGTCGTCGAAACCCAGCCGGCGGAGCAGGTCGGATTCCGCGGGATCGGCGTCGGCAGCGGCAAGCGAGACGGTCCGCGGCTCGGCTTGTTCGAGCACCTGCTGGGTGAGGGGGAAGTCGGAGGCGAGGTAGAGATCGAGCCGCGGTGTCTCCCCAGTGAGCCGGAATTCGGTCACCTCGACGAGCAGGTCGCCGACGGCGCGCGAGATCGAGCATCGGCGCGCGTCGAGCAGGAGGACGAGTTCGCGGGCGGTCGCCTGGAGGAGGGTCGAGACCGTCGCCTCGTGGGAGAGCCGGTCGACCGCGTGCTCGACGGCGTCGGGAACTTCGAGGCCACGGTCGAAGTATCGCGAGGACTCCGGCCTCCGCGAGGGGCTACCGCAGCTTCGTGAAGGTGGCGCGAACCGCGTGCGGCTTGTCGAAGCGGAGGCGGCAGAGGGTCTTGCCGCGGCAGTCTCCGGCCCAGCCGGTGAACTTCCAGCCCTGTACGGACGTCGCCTTGAACGCGAACGTCTGGTCGGCGTCGAATCGTGCGCTGCACGTGCGGGCGCAGCGCAATCCGGTGGCGGGATTGGTGACGAGGCCCTTGCCGACGACCGAGACGCGGCCGGTATAGGTGGACGGCCCGAAGAGCGCGGTCGCGGTCTTGGGGCCGTCCATCGTCAGCTCACAGGTCGTGTCGGTGCCGGTGCAGGCGCCGCTCCAGCGCACGAAGCGCAGGTTGTCGGCTGCGGCCGCGTGGAGCGTCACGCGAGCTCCGCCGTCCCACGCGACCGAGCAGGCCGTGGGGCAATCGATTCCGGGTGCCTCGCTGGCGACGGTGCTCCCCCCTGCAGGCCCTCCGAGCGAGACGGTCAACTGCTGCTGTGGCAGCTCGAGGCGCCGGAGGAACGGCGAGTCCTGCACGTCCGCCCAGCTCCCCGAGTGGGCGTAGTAGTCGTTGCGACCGACGTCGAGCGAGATCGTCTCGATCGGGTTGTCCTCGGAGCCGTTCGGGTGCATCAGGTCGGAGCCGTTGTCGCAGGTGTGGGCGCTGTCGGCGCAGCGGTTCGGGGCGCCGACCGGAACGGCGCCGAGTGCGTGCACGAGCTCGTGCACGGCCGTGCTCGCGGTGTAGGCGCCACCGCCGAGCGTTCCGCAGCGCGGCACGCCGAGGTAGACGAACGCGAACGTAGGCCCGCGCTGCGGCTGGCCGATCGAGGCCTGACCGCAGACGTTGGCACCCTCGATCGCGGCATCCACGTAGACGAGGTACTTCTTGCCGCTGAGGTCGAAGGTCGGGAGCAGGTCGGTGATCAGCCGGCCGAAGCGACCGTCGAACGGCGCGTAGACCGCAGCTGCCTGCGGCAGCCGGACGAAGGAGATGTCGAGCTGCCCGAGCCCGCTGCAGTTGGGGAAGGGAAAGGTGTCGAAGCGGATCGTCCGCGTCGGGTCTTCGCGGCGCCACCAGGCATCGATCGTGGCGATGTCGGTCGCGATCCCGGTCGCGGTCGCGACGAAGCGGTCGGGGCCGTCGGAGGGGACGGCGTAAACGACGTGGATCTGCTGTCCGCCGAGCGCGTCGGGAAGCCGGTCGGCCGCCGTCACGCCCGTGCCGCACCATGCGGTCGGAATCGCGAGCTGAGCAGCGGGAGCAGCGCCGAGGTCGACGACGAGCGGCCCCGCAACGAGCAGCGCGACAAGGACGACCAGCAACCGCAACCGATCCAAGAATCCTTCTCCCCGTTGACAACGGGAAAAGTAGCGCGGAATCGGCCCGGTGGATAGGCCCACTCGACGGACTCGGTCCCGGGAGCGGAAGCGACCCTTCAGGGATCTTGCGCGCTGGGCATTCGCCCCTGCGGATGCCCAGCTTGCGCGGCGGACAAGCGAGCGAAGCGACCCTTCAGGGGTCTTGGCGCGATCGGGAATCTGCTCTCGCAGATTCCCGATCTTGCGCGGTAACGGAGGGGGAGAGATTTGAACTCTCGATCCGCCGTTAAGACGGATAACGGTTTTCGAGACCGCCGCATTCGACCGCTCTGCCACCCCTCCGTGCGGCTGGAAGACTAGCGGGTGACGGCTCGGATACGATGCCGCTCACGGAGAAGTGGCCGAGTGGCTGAAGGCGGCGCCCTGCTAAGGCGTTATGGGGGTGAACTCCTCCATCGAGGGTTCGAATCCCTCCTTCTCCGCTTCCTTCAGCTCGGACGGCGGCTGAACTGTTCTTGGGAGCGGAGCGACCCTTCAGGGGTCTTGGCGCGAGCCGGGATCCGCGGGAGCGGATTCCGGGTCTGTTGCGCCCGGAGGAAAAGCCGGGAGCGAAGCGACCCTTCAGGGGTCTATGCGCGGGCGGGAATCCACTCCTGCGGATTTCCGACCTTGCGCCAAAAAGGAGACGCCCGCCTTCTGTTGCCGCAGAGGACGGGCGCCGTAGTTGCCGGGGGTACGAGGGGGGAAGAACCGGCACGCCTATTTTCCACCCAGCCTCGGCCGGAGCCATGCCTCGAAAGGGTGATCTTCCGGTGAAGCGCTAGTCGTGGATCCGCGCGAGCAGATCCTCGCGCTTGAGCAGGCGCACCCGATGCGAGGAGCGGATCGGACGGACGTCGTAGCCCGCGTCGCGGGGGAAGAGCACTTTGTCGCCCGGCTCGACCGCCTCGACGTCGGGACCCACCGCCGCGACGATCCCGGCTCGGGTCTGGGCGGCTTCGTTGGCGGGCACGATCAGGCCCGCCGGCGTCTCGGTCTCGTCAAGCGGCTCGAGCACGATCCAGTCGTCGAGCGGCTCGAGCGTCACTCCTTTCGTCGTTTCCTCCAGCACGCACTCAGTGTAGGCCCAATCGGGACCGACCCAGCGTGGGGCTACAACCGTCCGGCTTCGATGATCCGGTCGAGGAACTGGCGCGTTCGCGGCTCCTGCGGGGTCGAGAAGATCTGGGCCGGCGGGCCCTGCTCGAGGATCACCCCTGCGTCGAGGAAGCAGACGCGGCTCGCGATGTCGCGCGCGAAGCTCATCTCGTGGGTGGCGATCAGCATCGTCATCCCGCCGGCGGCGAGCTCGCGGATGACGTTAAGCACCTCGGCGACGAGCTCTGGGTCGAGCGCGCTCGTGACCTCGTCGAGGAGCATCACCTCCGGCTTCATCGCGAGCGCCCGGACGATCGCGACGCGCTGCTGCTGCCCGCCCGAGAGCCGGTCGGGGTAGTCGTCGCGCTTGTCGGCGAGCCCGAAGCGGCCGAGGAGCTCGGTTGCCTGCGCGGCCGCGTCGGCCTTCGAGAGCCCGAGCGCCTTCCGCGGCCCGAGGGTGACGTTCTCGAGCACACTCATGTGCGGGAAGAGGTTGTACGACTGGAAGACGATCCCGATCTTCCGGCGGAGCGCGTTCACGTCGACGCCCGCGGCCGTGATCTCCTCGCCCGCGACGACGATCGTCCCCGCGTTCACCGGTTCGAGCAGGTTGACGCAGCGGAGGAGCGTCGACTTCCCGGAGCCTGAGGCGCCGATCAGGCAGACGACCTCGTGCTCGGCGACGTCCAGGTCGATCCCGCGCAGAACCTCGAGCTTGCCGAACGACTTCCGGACGCCGTTGATCTCGATCACACGAGGCTCCCCACCTGGCGCCGGCGCCGGTCGCGGGCGACGAGCCAGTCCGTGAATCGGGCAAGCGGGATCGTGATCGCGACGAAGAGGGTTGCGGCGACGAGGTAGTGGGTGAAGTTGAAGTCGGCCGAGACCTCGATCTGCGCCTGCTTGAACGCCTCGACCGAGCCGAGGATCCCGACGAGGGCCGTGTCCTTCTGGAGCCCGATGAAGTCGTTCAGGAGCGGCGGGATCACGCGCCGCACTGCCTGGGGGAGGACCACCGAGGCGAGCGCCTGGCCGCGGGTGAGCCCGAGCGAGCGCGCCGCCGCCTCCTGGCTCGGGTGGACGGAGTCGATCCCGGCGCGGTAGACCTCCGAGACGTAGGCCGTGTAGATGAGGACGAGCGAGACGATCCCCCAGAAGGTCGTCGAGGTCGGGATCCCGCCGACCGCGAGCGCAGGGGCGCCGAAGCCGAGCACGGCGATCACGAGGATCGTGGGCACACCGCGGAAGAAGTCTGCGTAGGCGATCGCCAGCGCCCGGAGCGGGAAGAAGACCGGGCCCGGGAGGCTCCGCACGACCGCGAGCAGGAGCGCGAAGACGAGGATGAACGCCTCCGCGATCAGGAAGATCTTCACGTTCAGGAGGAAGGCGCGAGAGATCGCGGGAAACGACTCGCGATAGTTCCCCCAGTCGAAGAACGCGGCCTTGACCTCGGGCCAGCCGGCCGCGCGGGTGACCCCGAACACGATCGCCACGAGGAGGACGGCCGTGCTGAGCAGCGCGAGAGCGACGGCGCTTCCGGCGCCGCCGCCCCCGAGCAGCTTCGATCTCCGACTCAGTGCGCTACTTCAGGACTGGCGCGCCGGTCACCTTGGCGAGCCAGATCTGCTGGATCCGCTTGAGCACGCCCGTCCGCTTCATCTGCGCGAGCGCCTTGTCCACGCAACCGGCGAGCGCGTTGCCCTTCTGGAAGACCATCCCGAAGCGCTCCTGATTTCCGACCGCGGAGGTGAACTGGCCGATGATCTTGCCGTTCGAGACCTGGACCGCGGTCACGTAGAAGGCGGTCGGGAGGTCGACGACGAGTCCGTCGATCTGGCCGTTCTTGAGCCCGGCGACGGCGGCGTCGTTCGTGTCGTAGACAGCCGGCGACTGGGACGGCTTGATGCTCTTGACGATGTACTGGTAGCTCGTCGTCCCGAGCTGCGCGCCGAGCTTGAACTTGCGCAGGCCGGCCTTCGAGCGCACCGATGCGATCGGCTTGCCCCTGAGCCCGACGATCGCCTGGTTGACGTTGTAGTACGAGGAGCTGAACGTGAGCACCTTGGCCCGGTCAGGCGTGTACGAGATCTGGTTGATGGCGAAGTCGAACGACTTGCGGCCCGGTGCGATTGCCTTGTTGAAGGGGGTGTAGACCCAGCGGACGTCGCCCCTCGCGTAGCCGAGCCGCTTCGCGACCGCGTATGCAACGGCAGGCTCGAGGCCCTTGCCCTTGTTCGGGTCGTTGATCTTCCACGGCTTCGTTCCTTCGCCGCCCGCGAACCAGGGCGGATAGGCGGGGTTGTCGGTGCCGATCGAGAGCTTCCCGTCGCTGACGGTGACGAGCGTCGCCTTGGTGCAGCCCGGCAGAGCGGCGGTCGAGGCTTCGCTGCGGCCGCCCGTGGCCGCCGCCGCAACAGCCGCGGCAAGCACGGCGAGCGGGATCAGGATCTTGCGCATTCTTGGTGTCTCCTCTGGTGTCGACCCGGTCGGAAAGAGGCTTCGAACCTACCACGCGGTAGCGTTCCCGCAATGGCGTCGCCCTTCGTGGAGATCGAGGTCGGCGACCGGGTCGTGAAGGTCACGAACCCGCAGAAGATCCTCTTTCCGGCTCGCGGCGAGACGAAGCTCGACCTCGTCGAGTACTACCTCTCGGTCGGCGAGGGGATCGTGCGGGCGCTGCGCGAGCGTCCGACCCAGCTGCGCCGGTTCCCGGACGGGGTCGAGGGCGAGATGATCTACCAGAAGCGCGTGCCGGAGAAGCGACCCGACTGGATCGAGGTGGCGCGCGTCACGTTCCCCTCCGGACGCCACGCGGACGAGCTCTGCGTGACCGAGCTCTCCCAGGTCGCCTGGGCCGCGAACCTCGCGGTCGTCGACTTCCATCCCTGGCCCTCCCGGCGGACGGACGTCGATCGCCCCGACGAGTTGCGGATCGACATCGACCCGCAGCCCGGGACGGGGTTCGCCGACGCGAAGGTCGTGGCCGCGACGGTGCGCGAGGTACTCGCCGAGATGGGCTGGACGGGCTGGCCGAAGACCTCCGGCAACCGAGGGGTGCACGTGGCCTGCCGGATCGAGCCGCGCTGGGAGTTCCCGGTCGTCCGCCGCTGCGCGCTCGCGTTCGCGCGCGAGATCGAGCGGCGGCTGCCCGCGCTCGTGACGACGGCGTGGTGGAAAGAGGAGCGAGGAGAGAAGGTCTTCATCGACTACAACCAGAACGCCCGCGACCGGACGATCGCCTCCGCCTACTCGGTCCGTGGGCGGACGGACGCGACGGTCTCCGCACCTGTCGGCTGGGACGAGCTTCCCGACGTCGAGACCGAGGACTTCACCCTCGCGACCATGCCCGCGCGTTTCGCGAAGCTCGGCGACGTTCAGGCGGCGATCGACGACACGATCAGCCCGCTCGAGGTGCTGCTCGAGTGGGTCGAGCGCGAGGAGGCGAGCGGAGAGGGCGAGGCGCCCTACCCGCCGAACTTCCCGAAGATGCCCGGCGAGCCTCCGCGCGTCCAGCCGTCGCGCAAGAAGAAGGCCGACTAGCCGGCTGCCTCCGGCGTCGGCGGCGCGCCGAGCTGCATGAACATCGTGTAGTGGTCTGCCTCGTGCAGGTGCTCGACGCACCGGCCGTCCTCGAAGAGGAACACGTCGAGGCCGGTTGCCTCCACGTCCTTTCCTGTCGCCGGAACCCGCACGAAATCACCGGTGTGACGGCCCCGGTAGGTGACCTGCGTCGCGATGCCGTCGTCGAGCACGAACAGACGCTCGATCGACGCCTCGAAATCCTCAAACTTGGCGCGCCAGCTCCGCGCTCCCTCGGCGAACTCGAGGGCATCGACCTCTGCGCCGTTCTGGCGAAAGGTCGGCGTGTAGAACTCGGTCGCGTACTCGACCTGACCGCGGCTCCAGACGCGATCCCAGTACGCCCGAACGCGTTCCTCGTTCGTCACGGAGCGATCATCGCATGGTGAGCTAGATCAACCGCCGCTCGTCAGATCAGACGGCGTTGAGCCGCCCAGCGCGTCAGCTCGTTCCTGTTCGAGAGCTGGAGCTTGCGCAGGACTGCGGAGACGTGGCTTTCGACGGTCTTGACCGAAAGGTGGAGGCGCGCCGCGATCTCCTTGTAGCGGTAGCCGCGGGCGATCAGCTGCAGCACCTCGCGCTCGCGGGCGGTGAGGACGTCGAGCTCGGGGTCGACGGCCGCCTCGCCCGAGCGGAAGGCGTCGAGGACGAAACCGGCGAGCCGGGGCGAGAAGACGGCGTCGCCATCGGCGGTGCGGCGGACGGCGTCGACGAGCTCCGGGCCGGAGATCGACTTCGTCACGTAGCCGCGCGCGCCGGCTCGGATGACCCCGATCACGTCCTCGGCCGCGTCCGAGACGGAGAGCGCGAGGAAGCGCACGCCGGGCCGTTCGAGCGCCACCTGCGCGATCACCGCGGCGCCGCCTCCGTCAGGGAGGTGGACGTCGAGCAGGACGACCTCGGGGTCGAGCTCGCGGATCAGCGGAACCGCCTCGGCCACCGAGCGGGCCTCGCCCACGATCTCGACGCTCTCGCCGAGCTCGCTGCGGACGCCCGCGCGGAAGAGGTCGTGGTCGTCGACGAGAACCACCCGCCGGCGCATCAGGTCGACCTCGGCAATCTCAGCTCGACTTCGGTTCCGCCCCCGGGCGAGGACGTCAGGTCTGCGGCGCCCCCGGCGCGGGCCATCCGCCCGCGGATCGACTCCGCGATTCCGTGCTTTCCGTCGACGAGCACCGCGGGGTCGAAGCCGCTGCCGCGATCCCTGACGTAGATCGAGATCTCCTGGTCGCCGACGTCCACGAAGGCGGAGATCTCGTCGGCGCCCGAATGGCGAGCCGCGTTCGCCATCGCCTCCCGGGCCGCGAGCACGAGCGCCTCGACGCGCTCGTCGAGCGGGACGTCGCCCGTGCGCACGAGCTCCACCGGGACGCCGTGCAGCTCCTCGACCTCGGCAGCGGCGGCGTCGATCGCGGATGCGAGGCCGGCGCCCTCGGCGTGAGGATCCGGGTAGAGCCAGGCGCGTAGCTCTCGCTCCTGCCGCCGCGCGAGCGCTGCCACCCGTCTGGGATCGCCGGCCTCGCGCTGGACGAGCGCGAGGGTCTGGAGGACCGAGTCGTGCACCCGCGCGGCCATCTCGGATCTCTCCTCCGCGCGGATCCGCACCGTCCGCTCGGCGTCGCGCTCGCCGGCGAGCCGCCACGACCAGGGGCCGAGCACGAGCAGCAGGGCGATCACGACGCCGCTCGGCTCGAGCAGCGTCGCATTGGCTCCCTCGCCGAAGTTCCGGTCGACGAAGAGGATCACTCCGAGTCCGATCAGGATGATTCCGACGGTCGTTCGAGCTCCCCGCGTGTCCGAGGAGCGGGCGAGGAGGAGCCCGCCGGCGCAGAGAGCTGCCGGCCAGACGACGGAGTCGGAGAGGCCGAGGCCGCGCAGGCCGAGCACGGCCGTGAGCGCCAGCAGGACCGCGCCGGTCAGCCGTCGCTTCGACGAGTGCGGTGGCTCCGATCCGAGGGGGAGGAGGAGCCAGGCGCCCGCGTACGCGACGAACCCGGCGCCTCCGGCGAGCGCGAGCAGGGCGAAGGTCAGGCGGACGAGCGTCGGATCGACGCCCAGACCGGCGGCGATTCCGCTGCAGACGCCGCCGAGCGCCCGCCCCCGCTCCTCCCGCGCGAAGCGGGGGAGCGAGAGCGGACCCTTCGAGAACGCGGTGCTCACCCGGTTCGCACCGTCAGCTCGCCGAGCCCGACGCTCGCGTCGAGCACGAGCACGGGTGCCTCCGGCGACGGGCCGGGCACGACGACCTCCTGGTCTGCGCTGGCGCCCTCGTCCCGGCGGCCGAGGACGTTCACGTCTCCAGCGCCGGCGTGGGCGTCGATCTCGAGCCCGACTCCCGCAGGGACGAAGACCCTGAGGTCACCGATCCCGAGCTCCACGTCGACGCTCGTCCGACCGGGCGGCAGCGCCACGTTGCCGAGGTCGACGATCAGCTCACCGATCCCGAGCTCGTACGTCGGCTGGAGCTCGGCCGCGGTCCGGGGCCGCTCGAGCCGCTCGCCGACCCCGGCGGTGAACGGAACGGGGGAAGCCGCAGCCACGCCGAAGGCGGCGAACAGGGCCACGCCGAGGAGCACGAGGCCGCCGACTCGCCGGCCGGTGAAGGCGCTTCCGACGACGGCGGCGCCGGCGAGAGCCGTTCCCGCGGCGAGGGCGACCGCGGCATCGACGTCCACGTCATCGAGCACGTCGAGCAGGCCCAGGAAGCCGGCTCCGGCGAGTAGGACGCCGAGGATGGGACCGAGCAGGGACGGCCGGTAGGGCCGCGCTGCAGGGCGGGCGACGTCGGCGGTCGAACGCGTCCGCTGAGCCGACTCGCGGCCCCCCACATGCCACCAGACGAGGGCGGCGCCGCCGAGCACGGCTGCGAGCCAGACGTTGCCGGGGCCTGGCCAGAACGTGGCCTCGGAGAGCAGGAGCACAGACGCAAGCCCGAGGAGCCCGACGCCGAGCAGGAGCCAGGGCCGCTCGCGATGGGTGCGGAGCGCCTCGGCCGCGATCGAGTCCTCCTGATCCTCGTGCGGGATCACGAGCCAGGCGGCGAGGTAGAGGACGAGTCCGGTGCCGCCCGCGAATGCGAGTGCAGCGAACGCGATCCGATAGACGAGAGGGTTGACGTCGAAGTAGCGGCCGAGCCCGGCGCTGACGCCGGCGAGCCAGCGCTCGTCGCGGGTGCGGACGAGGCGCCTGGGTGCTGCCTGCTCGGTCGGTTCGTGGGTATCGGTGATGCTGCTCATGTGTGCCTCCTGGTGGGATGATCGCCCACAGCATCGACGGCAGCCGTGCCTGCGCCTATCCGGCATCACCCTGAGGAGACCCTGATCTTGCCCCCGGGACGCAGAGCGCGTGACTCGCCCTCAGATGTAAAGCGCGCTTGACATCGATGGCCTGTCAAGCTAGCTTTACATCATGCTCAATGCAATCCGTGAGTTGAGAGCGGCTAGAGGCCTTTCGCAGGCGGAGCTCGCCAGCGCGATGCAGGTCTCGCGACAGACGATCAACGCGATCGAGACGGAGCGCTACACCCCGTCGCTGCCGCTCGCGCTCGCGCTCGCGCGGTACTTCGACTCGACAGTGGAAGAGGTGTTCGATGACGGCAGTGGATAAGACGAAGTGGTTCCTCCCTGGGTTCTCGGTCGCGATCGGGTGCGCATTCCTGGCCGCGTTGTGGGCCGGCGGCAACCCCCGCGACGGGGTCTACTCACTGGGAGTGATGGCGGTGTTCGGTCTCCTCGTCCTCGTCGGCGGGCGGAGCGAGACGGTTCGCGGGCTCAGAGGTGACGGCCGCGACGAGCGCTTCGCCCGGCTCGACCTCGTGGCGACCGCGATCGCGGGCAACGCCCTGATCGGGATCGTGATCGGGGCGGTGATCTGGGAGTGGGCGCACGGGCGCGACGGGACGCCTTACGTGCAGCTTGGCGCGGTCGCCGGTGTGGTCTACCTCCTGGCCGTCGGCGTGCTCAGGTGGAGGGGCTGACGATGGATCGCGTCCCGGAGAGCGTCGCACGCGTGATCCCGCTCGTCGTCGCGGCGCAGGCGATCCCCATCCTCGGCGCCTTCTGGCTCGGCGGTCGGATCGAGGTCGGAGCCCTGTGGGCCGGCGTCGTCCTGGCGATGGCTGCGCTGCTCGCGTTCGGCGGTCGGAGCGAGACCCTGCGGACGCTGCGTGGGGTCGACGACGACGAGCGGGTCCAGCACCTCGAGCTGCAGGCGACGGCGGTCGTCGCGGTCGTCCTTCTGGTCGGGCTCTTCGGGCTCCTGATCGCCGAGGGGATCCGGGGTGGAACGGGACTCGTCTACGCCGTCCTGCTCCTCGCCGCCGAGGTCGCGCACGTGGTCGCGCTCGGTGTGCTCATCCGCCGGAGCTGAGCAGCGTCTCCACGGTGGGGTCGTCCGCGCGTCGCGCCGGCCTCACCTCGCGCCACGTGCACTGCTCGGGATCCTTGTCGGGGCGGAAGCGGATCAGCTTCGTCCCGTGCCGGAAGCGGTTGCCCTGCACCTTGTCGTAGCGCACCTCGGCGACGAGCTCGGGGCGGAGCGGGGTCTCCTCGAGCTCGCCGGTTCCCCAGCGGTTCGGCTCGGAGAAGCGGCGGTCGTTCGACTCGTCGAGGAGTGGGAGCACGAGCCCTGCAATCTCGTCGTGGACACGCGCGCCGATCGCGGCCGACCCCACGTAGTCGAGCCCGCCGTCCTCGCGGTGGAGGCCGAGGAGGAGCGTCGCCAGCTTCTCGGGTCTCTGCTTCCAGCGGACGCCGACGACGACGACATCGGCTGTCTTGTGCTCCTTCACCTTGACGACAGCGTCGCGCGAGCCGGGAAGGTAGGGCGAGCCGAGGCGCTTCGCGATCACCCCGTCGAGACCGGCCGCCTCGAAGCGGTCGAGCCAGGCCGTCGCCGCCTCGAGCTCGCGGGTGGCGGGCGAGATCCAGAACCCTTTTGCCAGCCGGAGGAGCGCCTCGCGGCGCTCCTCGAGCGGACGCATGTGCACGGGCTCGCCGTCCCAGAGCAGGATGTCGAACGCGATGAAGATCGCGGGGATCTCGCCCGAGAGCCGCTTGATTCGGCTCTCGGCCGGATGCAGGCGCATCTGCATCGAGTCGAAGTCGAGCACCCCGTCGCGCGCGATCACGATCTCGCCGTCGAGCGCGGAGTGGGGTGGGAGCAGGTCGCCGAGCGGGCGCAGCTCCGGGAAGTAGCGCAGGAGCGGGCGCTCGTTCCGCGACCAGAGCGCCAGCTCACCGCCGTCGTTCTCGAGCACGCCGCGGAAGCCGTCCCATTTCGGCTCGTACTGCCAGCCGTCCCCGGTCGGGAGCTCCCGCACGAGCTCGGCCTCCATCGGCGGGAAGGGGACGTTTTTTCCTGGCATCAGGTGGAACCCTAGTCCTGTGAGCGAGCTCGACGGATTCTGGAACGTGGAGCGCACCGGCGGGGTGCTGCCGCCGATGGTCGGCGTCCGCAAGCGGATCGCGGCGACGAGCGGGGTGACGACCGTCGGGCCTGTTCGTGCGGGCTTCGACGTCGTCGGCCACGAGCTGCGCTACCGCGCACCGTTCGTCGGCTTCGTCGACGTGCTCACTCCCGCAGGGGATTCCTGGAGCGGCCGCGCGCTCTTCGCCGGCCGCGAGTACGGACGATTTCGACTGACACCTATCGAGGAGGGGCAGATGAGCTCGTTGCACGATCAGCTCGTGAAGCACATCGACGAAGCGATCTCGATGGAGGAGGGCGTCAAGCGCCTGCTGGACGGAATGATCTCGACCACGGACGACGCCGCGGTACTCGCCCTGCTCGAGCAGCACAAGGTCGAGACCGAGCAGCAGTCCCAGCGCCTGCGTCGGCGGCTGGAGGCTCATGGTGGAACCCCGTCCCTCGTGCGCGAGGCCACGGGCATCATCGGCGCCCTCGCGAAGCTCCCGCTCGACCTCGTGCGCGGCGAGAAGGCCGGCCGGAACGCGCGTGACGGCTACGCGACCGAGCACATGGAGATCGCCGCGTACCAGTTGCTCGAGCGAATCGCGGTGCGAGCCGGGGACGAGGAGACCGCCGAGGTCGCCCGCCAGAACCGGGCGGAGGAGGAGGCGATGGCCCGCGGCCTCGAAGAGCACTGGGACCTCTTCGCCGAGATGTCGCTGCGCGAGGAGGGCGTGCCCGTCTAGCTCTGTCGCATCAGCGAAGCCAGGGGCGTAGCATCGCCTCGATCTCCCGACAGCCCTTCGGTCCCTCGAGCCGAGCCTGTTCCCGCCGGCCGGCGACGACGACGATCGTCGGCACGACCTCGACCCCGAAGCGCTCGGCGAGCGCCGGATGCTCGTCGCGATCGACGACGTGCACGCGGAACGTCCCGTGGTTCCGCCGACGCTGGAGCACCTGCGCGAGGTAGCCCTCGACGCGGCGGCACTGCCCGGAGACGGGTGAGGTGAAGAAGACGAGCTTTGGTCGGACGACCCCTTCACGGGGGACCGGGATCGCGATCGCCGCCATGGTTCGCCTTTCCCCTCGCAGGCCCGATCGCTAACTACGATCCGCCCATGCGGCGCGTCGGCATCACGGGGCTCGGAGCGGTCACTCCGCTGGGCCTCGACGCGCCTTCGACGTGGCGCGCGGCGCTCGCCGGTGAGAGCGGGGTCGGCTTCATCGAGGCGTTCGACGCGAGCGAGTTTCCGATCCGGATCGCCGCCGAGGTCAAGGGCTTCGATCCGGCGGGCGTGGCCCCGGCCAAGGAAGGACGCCGGATGGAGCGAAACGTGCTCCTCGCCCTCGGGGCGGCGCAGGAGGCTTGGCGCGAAGCCGGGCTCGACGGTGTCGATCCGGCGCGGGTCGGCATCGTCGTCGGCTCC
>Ga0136611_10001064_pt1 | contig 18747 bp, 15 predicted proteins | sample AntDrymUQ2232306_2_FD_106645 | JGI IMG/M metagenome (GOLD analysis project Ga0136611, IMG submission 106645) | Polar desert sand microbial communities from Dry Valleys, Antarctica - metaG UQ223 (23.06) | ecosystem: Environmental > Terrestrial > Soil > Desert | place: Antarctica: Dry Valley...
GACATCATCCTCCTTGAGGTCAAAGATCCACTTGTGCGTCAGGCTGGTGCCTACCAGGTAGCCGCCCGTTGTGTGCAGGATGCCCTTGGGTTTCCCGGTGGAGCCGCTGGTGTAGAGAATGAAAAGCGGGTGCTCGGAGTCTAGCCGTTCCGGCTCACACGTCACCTCACCCGCGCGCCTCGCTTCATTTTGGAGTTCGTGCCACCAGACGTCGCGACCCTCCTGCATGGAGATGCCCGCTTGCTCGCCAACGCGCTGCACCACAATGCACTTCTTGACCGTGCTGGTCTTCTCCAACGCGGCGTCAGTGTTCTTCTTCAGCGGCACCACGTTGCCGCGCCGCCACCCGCCATCCGCCGTGACCACATAGCTCGCCGCGCAATCGTTGATCCGGTCCGCCAGCGACTCAGGCGAGAAGCCGCCGAAGACCACCGTATGCGGCGCGCCGATGCGCGCGCACGCCAACATAGTGATCGCCGCCTCGGGAATCATCGGCAGGTAGATCGCTACGGTGTCTCCTTTGCGCACACCCAGCCGCTTGAAGGTCGCCGCCGCCAGGTTCACCTCCTCCTGAAGCTGGCGATACGTCAGCGTCTTGACATCCCCCGGCTCGCCTTCCCAGATGATGGCTGGCTTGTTCGCCCGCTCGCCCTCCGCGTGGCGGTCAACGCAGTTGTATGCGGCGTTTACCTCTGCGCCAAGGAACCACTTGGAAAATGGCGCTTTCCACTCCAACACTGTGTCCCACGGCTTAAACCAGGTGACCTGTTCTTGGGCGCGCGCCGCCCAAAACGCCTCAGGATCGCGCGCCGCATCTTCATAGACGGCTATGTCACCCATCTCAGCGCCCGATATGAACTCGGATGACGGTGGAAAGCGCCGGTCTTCATGGAGCAGCGCGTCAATCGCGCCCGTCCTCCGAGACGCGATGGGGCCAGTGGAAGCAGCAGTGTCTGTCATGCGTATCGGGGTACACTATCAGAGGCCTAGATGCAACGACAAGCCACGGTGTCGCCGGCCCAATGGTGGCACCTGACAGGCCTTTCGCGCCTCATTAGAGATACCCGCCGCCGCCGTGGTGAGCCCTCCGATCAAGCGGGCAAGGCTATCGTGTGGGCGCCCCGCTGGTCCCCGTCGCTCGCCCTGTTGCAGTCTGTCTGGACCGCGCCCGTGCCAGGGGTGCGCGTGCCGCTAAGCTACGTCGCCTCTAATGAAAAGCGCCCTGTTGGCCTGGGCCAAATCCGACCCCGTCGCGAGCCACACCAGTGGGAGGTTGCCTATCTTGCGGTGGAAGCATTGGCCGCCGGTACTAATGGTTCGCTGCGCCTGGTGCCCGACCGCAACGCCGCGCGCCTCTTGGGCGAGCTTTGCGATGCCGCCATTGCCCGCCACGCGGACCGGGTCTTGGCACGCGTCGCCGACGACGGCGGACGGTACGAGCTTTTCCGTCAGCTTGGCTTCTCCCTGGCAGTGCGTGAATACAGCTACTTCCGCACGCTGCCGCCGCCGTCACCAGAATCTGCCGCGCCAGCCCAGGAACTGGCCAAGCGCATTCACGGCCTCCGCCCCCAGCATGGTGCCGACGCGCCCGGCCTGTTGCGGCTCTACGAGAAAACCACGCCCAAAATGATCCAGCTGGTGGAGGGCAAGCGCAGCCAGAGCTGGGATCTCATGCCGGTTGGCATTGGCCTTCGCTTGACGCGCCGCTCGGGCGTCCAGCGCTGGGTAGTTGAGCGCGACGGCGAGCGCCTAGCCTGGCTTCAAATCCAGCGCCTGGCCCGCGGCCCCCAGCAGGTCCGCATCCTCGTCGATGACCGCGCTGGGGAGCTGAACCAATCACTTGTTGACTTTGCCTTGGACGTGCTTGGGCCACAGGAAGTAGGTGGGGTCATGGTGCGCGTACGCGAGCATCAGCCTCGCCTAATCGCTGCGCTTGAAGCCACCCAGTTCTTTCTAGTAGATGCGCAGTTGCTGATGGCAAAAATGCTGGCGACCCCCGTGCTTCGGCCACGGTTCGGCCGTGTACTTGAGAAAGTCGTTTACTCTTACCTTTCCGCATTCGCAGCATGAACCTCGCAGCGCGAGGCGCGTTACTTGCTTAGGAGATGACCCCCACCATTAGCGGCATCAACGGCACTAACGGCATCAACCCATCTACAGCGTCTCCGTCACAACCGTCCTATGAGACGTCATTTACCGACGACCTAGAGTTGCTCCTCTCGACCCTGCCGACGCAGGTACGGCGCCAGATTGATGCACTTGAGGGCAAATCCGAGCTGCTCGAGATTGTCCTTGATCTCGGCCGCGTCCCGGAGGCGCGCCTGGTCGGACGTGAACTGCAGCTCGACCTCCAGGAGGTGTCTTCGGAGGACCTGGAGTACGTTGTCTCTAGAATTGGCGAGTTTGGCGACGATAACCGCGCCGGCATCCCACGAACGCTACACCGCATCAGTGCCATCCGCAATCGCCGCGGCATGGTGGTGGGGCTTACATGCCGCGTCGGACGCTCCGTATTTGGAACCGTAGACATCCTGCGGGATTTGATTGAAAGCGGCTCCTCGGTCCTCCTGCTTGGACGGCCCGGTGTGGGCAAAACCACCCTCCTGCGCGAGACCGCGCGCGTGCTCGCCGACGAAGTCGCCAAGCGCGTCGTGGTGGTGGACACCTCAAATGAGATCGCGGGCGATGGAGATATTCCACACCTCGGCATTGGTCGCGCGAGAAGGATGCAAGTGCCCACGCCGAGCCTCCAGCATGCCGTGATGATCGAGGCGGTGGAGAACCACATGCCCGAAGTCATCGTCATTGATGAGATCGGAACCGCCCTGGAGGCCGAAGCCGCGCGCACCATCGCCGAGCGCGGTGTCCAGCTTGTGGGGACCGCCCACGGAAATACTCTTGAAAACCTCATGCAGAACCCCACTCTGGCCGACCTGGTGGGTGGCATTCAGCCAGTAACCCTGGGCGACGAGGAAGCCAGAAGGCGTGGCACCCAGAAGACCGTTCTGGAGCGCAAAGGACCACCTACCTTCGGCGTCCTCGTGGAGATGCGCGGCCGCGGTGCCAACGGCGTAGAAGTGGCAGTGCATCGGGACGTGGCCGAGACCGTAGATGCGGCCCTGCGCGGCGCCCCCGCCGCCGTTGAAGTCAGAACCCGCCGGGATGATGGCTCGATCGATCGGCGCCTGGAAGTTCCAGGCGCGCCCGGCGTACAGGGTCGCTTCGGCGATGACCGGCGGCGCCGTGAGCGTGTCACGGGCGAGCCAGAACGTTGGGATCGCGGTCGTGGCCGTGGTCGGGATCGCTGGTCAGACCGCCGCACACTGGATCGCGGCGACGCCGAGCGCGGCCAGCCCGCCGTTTCGAGCACGCCGGACAGCGGCTGGCAGGCGCACGGAGTCGCGGCCGAAACCTCCCGCTGGCCCAACTCCGCCCCCATCGCCGCGCTGGCCCCGGAAGAGGACGACCTTGACGAGGTCGATGACGATGACGACGCGACTGGCATCGTAGAGGACGCCGCGGCCGGCGCATTTGATCGCTTCCGGCGCCGTCCAGGGCAGACGCTTCGCCCGGTCAAGCTCTACCCGTTTGGCGTCAACCGCGACCGTCTGGAAGCCGCCGTCATGGCCATGCGTCTCCCGGTAACCATCACGCGCGACATGCGCGAGGCCGATGTCGTCATGACGCTAAAGAACTACTACCGCAAAAGCCCCGGACCGGTGAGGGACGCAGAGGACACCGGGAAACCAGTATTCATCCTACGCAGCAACACGATATCCCAGATCCAACAGTCGCTTGAGGCGCTCTACGGCATGCATACCGCAGATCCCCCCAGGGACCTCGAAACGTTAGTCCTCCGCGAGACCGAAGACGCCATCAACAAAGTTCTTCAGAACAACCGTCCCCTAGAGCTACCGCCCCAGAACGCATATATCCGCCGCCTCCAGCACCAGCTGGCGGAGCGCTCCAGTGTCGGCTCCCGGTCCACTGGCCGCGAGCCGCATCGCCGAGTTCGTCTCTACCGTCATGAAGGTGACGCCTAACCGTCTTGGCGGCGCGCCTCGGCCGCCTCGGCCCCACGCGGCTCGTTTCTTCAAGCAGTGACCATCTCACGCGGCATGTTCATCACATTTGAGGGGCCCGAAGGTGGCGGGAAGTCAACGCAGATCACCCTACTGCGTCAACGTCTCGAAGCGGCCGGCATCAGAGTCGTGCAGTCGCGCGAGCCCGGCGGCACCGCCGTCGGTGCCGAGCTGCGCGCTGTCCTTCTCGTCCCTGAGCGACCCGCCCCTATCGCCAAGGCGCAGGCGCTCCTCATGAGTGCGGATCGCGCCCAGCACATTGCGGAGGTGATCCTCCCCGCACTTGAAGCGGGCAGCGTCGTCCTGAGCGATCGCTACGCCGATTCGACGCTTGCCTACCAGGGCTTCGGCGAGCAGCTTATTCTCGCGGACCTGGAGGCGATCACCCAGTTTGCCACCGACGGGCTGCGCCCGGACCTCACTGTGCTTGTAGACGTCGACGTGGAAGTAGGACTGGGGCGCCGTCGCGCCGCATTTCGCGCGGGTGACGGCGAGCTCAACCGGATCGACCGGCGCGACCTCGCCTATCATCGCCGCGTGCGCGACGGGTACCACTTCCTTGCCTCACGCGAGCCGGAGCGCTTTCTTGTCGTCGACGGCGCCCTCCCGGCCGGCGACATCGCCGGCCACGTATGGGCGCGCATTTCTACAATGCTGGGCCGCCACCAGCCACTGCCTGCCCTTGCCCGCTAGCTGAAATACTCGATCGCCCGGCAGACTAGGACCCCTCCACCCACTCCTCACCATCCGTGAAGACTTCCTTTTTCCACACCGGCACCTCCTGCTTCACGCGATCGATCACGTAACGGCACGCGTCAAAGGACTCACCGCGATGCGGTGAGCCAACAGCGATCACCACACTCGCCTCGCCAATACCGAGCGTCCCGATCCTGTGCACTATCGCTGCCCGCTGTTCAGGCCACCGGTGACGCACCTCGTCCAAAATTTGCCGCATCTTTTTCTCGGCCATCTCGGGGTAGGCGTCGTATTCCAAGAATCGCACTTTCTTGTTACGCGAGTCCTCACGCACCACGCCGTAGAAGACGCACACCGCCCCATCCGCTGCCGTCTGCACCGCGTCAATCAGTTCTTGAGCGTCAATCGGCTCCGTCGTGATCCGGCACACCGCACGATCACCTATCGAAGTCACGCGCATTCCACCCTTCCCACATGCTGACACTCACCGCGATCACCTGATCCGCCGCTCACCGGCGGGATGAATACCAGTTCGTCGCCCTCGGCCAGCACCTGTTCCGGCGACGTGTACTCCTGATTGACTGCCGGCCGGTAACGCTGGCTCGCCAGGTCCGGCCGCTCCAGGAGTAGTCGCTCCCAAACCATCGCTACCGTGGCGCCATCGGGCACCTCCATGTCTTCCTCTTTGCGTCCCAGCCGTTCCCGAATAGACGCGAAATACCGCAGTCGCACGCGCACCATACAAGGATACGAATCCGCCCCTCCTATACTCCCGGCCATGCGCGTGCTCGCCGCCGTGAACGGCCAGATCAACACCATGGACCCGGACGAACCATTGGTCGAAGCCCTCCTTGCCGTCGAAGGGACCATTGCGCTCACGGGCACCACAACCGAAATCCAAGACGCCGCTGCGCGCCACCAAGGCGTCGAAACTCTGGACTTGGCAGGCCGGTGCGTGCTCCCAGGTTTCATAGACAGCCATATCCACTTCGTCAGCTACGGGCTGAATCTCGAGCGCGTTGAGCTGACAGGCGCTGCCTCGCTTGACGTCGTTCGGGAGCGCGTCCGCTCCGCCGCGCAGGCCGCCGGGCGGAACGAGTGGGTGCTTGGCTGGGGATGGGACCACAGCCTTTGGCCGGTTCCGCGCTTCCCCAACTTCGCCGCGCTTGACGACGTCAGCGGTGACACGCCCGTGGCGCTGCGCCGCAAAGACGGCCACATGACATGGCTCAACGGGGTCGCCATACGCGTGGCTGGCATCACCCAAGATTCTCTAGATCCGCCCGGAGGTCGCATCGGTCGCGACGGCTCCGGCGCCCCCGACGGGCTCCTATTCGAAAACGCCCAACAGCTCGTGCAGCGCGTCATTCCGGAAGTGACCGCCGCGCAGGCTGAGCGCGCCGCACGCCGTGCCCAGGAAGAGCTACATCGATTCGGCATTACCGGCATCCACGTTCCCGAAGCGCCACTCTCCTTCGCCGCCCTCCAGGCGCTCGACGCCGCCGGCCACCTGGCGCTGCGCACGACTATGATGCTCACTTACGATGGTCTGGACGCCGCTCTGGAATCCAGCCTCCAGTCCGGCTTCGGCGGTGCGTTCTTACGCGTCGGCCCGGTCAAGATATTCGGTGATGGCTCGCTCGGATCAGAGACTGCCGCCATGCTCGCACCTTTCAAAGGAAGCCGGGACAATACCGGCATTCTTACTGTCCCTAAGGACGAAATTGAGCGCGCCGTCGAGCGCGCCGCACGTGGCGGCCTGGCCTGTGCCATCCACGCCATCGGTGACCGCGCTAACCGCGTCGTGCTTGACGCCTTCGAGGCCACGCGCCACGTGTGGCAACCCCGTGGGCTGCGCCAGCGGATCGAGCACGTCCAGGTCTTGCACCCAGATGATCTTCCACGGCTCTCACAGCTAGGCGTCATCGCCTCAATGCAGCCCATCCACGCCACCCAGGACATGGATCTTGTGGACCGTTTGTGGGGCGACCGCGGCCGGTACGCCTATGCCTTTCGCAGCCTAAAGGAGAGCGGAGCCGTACTCGCATTCGGCTCGGATGCCCCGGTCGAGACGCCAGATCCGCTCGCCGGTCTGTACGCCGCCGTCACCCGACGCCGTACAGACGGCCGCCCTTCCTCCGGTTGGTACCCGGAAGAATGCCTCCCAGCGCTGGACATCATCCGCGCGTACACCACTGGGGCAGCCTACGCCGCTAGCCTCGAACGCATCTCGGGCTCGCTTACGCCCGGCCGCTGGGCAGACTTCGTCGTGCTATCAAGCAACCCCCTTACAGATCCGCCCGAATCCATCCTCTCCACCCACGTGTCGCACACGGTCGTCAACGGCAGCGTGGTCTTCAGCGCCTGAATCGCTAGCCGCCCAGGCGCAGCGCCGCCTCAATCACATTACCCTTCTCGGGCCACCCGGGCTCCAGGGCAAAAATTCCATCCGTCCCAGACGCAGTGGCGCCGCCAAGGACTTCCACTTGCGGCCCGCGTGGCCGCCACACTGCCGGATCCGTCGGACCGAAGACCGCAACTGTTGGCACCCCAAACGCTGCCGCCAGATGTGTGACACCCGAGTCGTTCCCCAGGTAAAGCGCCGCTCCGGCGATGATTGAAACCAGTGTCTCCAGAGACGGCGGTCTCACGATCTGTGGAGGCGCGATCGCGTCTGGCCATTTAGACACCAGCGAGGCCACAGGGTCGCCGTCCGCCGGGCCTTCCGTCACTACGACGTCTCTTCCCCGTCCAACCGCTTTGATGACCTCAATCCACTCCTGCGCCGGCCAGTTCTTCCGTCGGCTACCACTTCCCGGGTGAAGCACGACGTACTCGCCTCGCCTCCCCCCCCTCCCCAGCAATCGCTCCGCCTCTGCTCTCTCCTTGGCAGTCACTTGAAGCCATGCCCGGCCATGCCATTCGGCACGACTTGCTACCGCAAGCGGTGACAGCGACTTAATGAGCCAGTCCGCCGCGTGATACGCCCCGTCCGTGGAAGCCACGGGCCGCACAGGGGGCGCCGGTGCACTGGCTGCCAATACGTCAACGCCGAGCCGTCGCAAGCATCCCGTCACGACATTGTGACTGCGCATCCAAATTACTGCCGCACTCGTCCCAACCAACGGCGCGGGAAGTGTGAAAGCGGTCCCGGCGATGAGGCCCGTCAGTGCAGGCTCGTCGAATGCCACAACCTCATCCACCCGTCCGCCTCGCAGCGCGAGCCGCGCCTGCGGAAACGGCGCAACCAGAATCAGCCTGCGATCCGGGAAACGCTCCCGCAGCGTATCAAGCGCCGGGAAGCCGAGCAACACATCACCGAGCGCGCCCGCCCGAATGACGACCAAGGCGACTTCTCCGCCAGTCGCCCCGGGCGCCCGTAGCGCAGTAGTCACCTCAGCGGGTAGTGCCCTACCCGGGCTCAATGACCGCTATCAGCTCGCCGTACTCCACCCGATGCCCATCTGCTATGAGCATCTCGGCCAACCGGCCGCCGACTGGCGCGGTCACGTCATTGCCAATGCCGAGCGTCTCAATCACCCCCAGCACCTTGCCGCCGTCGACCCTGTCCCCTTCGGTTGCGAGCAGTGGCCCGTCCGCCTCCCGCGAACGGTGGAAGATCCCCACCACCGGTGCGCGCACTTCGGTGCGTCCCGCCACTCCGAGCCTGGTTAGCTCCGCCGCCGCGGCGTCGGCTTTGGCAGCATAATCGACGTCTCCAGCGTGCTCAGTCGGCGCTGCCCCATCTACCCATGTGCGGCGCAGCATGACGCTCGCCCCATCACTATCCAGGCGGACCTCCTCGATTGAGCTACCCTGGATCAGCAGCAGCACGGCCGGCACCTTCTCCCGCAGCGCCATCGCTAGCTCGTCGCGTTCTGCCACCGTGCCTATGCCCGCTCGATGTAGCCGCCGCTCCGCGTGTCCACACGGATCAGATCGCCGGTAGTGACAAACAGCGGGACGTTCACCATGAGACCGGTCTCGGTACGAGCAGGCTTGGTGCCGCCCGTCGCTGTATCACCCTTGAATCCAGGATCGGTCTCTTCCACGCGAAGCACAACGTTAAGCGGCAGCTCCACTCCAATCGGCTCCTCACCGTAGTAGGAAAGCTCCAGTTGTAGCTCGTCCTTTAGGTAGTTCACGGCATCACCCAGTATTGCGCCGGGCACCGCACGCTGCTCAAAGTTCTGCGTATCCATGAAGTGATAGAAGTCGCCATCGCTGTACAAAAACTGCACCGGATGGCGGTCAACTCGGATTCGCGCAAAACGTTCCGACGCCGAAAAGGTGCGATCAAAGATCGCGCCGGAGCGAAGGTCCAGCAGCTTTAGTCGCGCCTGTGCCCCACCCCGTCCCATCTTGATGTGGCTGTATTCCAGGACTCGGAAAATCTTCCCGTCCAGTTCTATGCCAACACCCTTGCGTATCTCACCTACATTTATCACGTCTTCTTAGCCCCTATTGCTCGCCGGTACGCTCGCGCGTCACGCCGCGGAAATGTCCACTACCGGCGCCTTGTGCGCCGTTGTTAAGATTTGGCTGCGATCAGCGCCGATCACCACCATATCCTCAATGCGTACGCCACCCCATCCAGGCAAGTAGATCCCCGGCTCCACCGTGACCACCGTCCCCGTGCGCAGCTCCATCTCGCCCCGAGACGGCGAAAGGTACGGGTTCTCATGAATCGCCAGCCCCACGCCGTGCCCTGTGCCATGTCCGAAGTGATCGCCATGCCCCGCCTGCATAATCACGTTCCGAGCGAGCAGATCCCCCTCGGCGCCACGCATCCCTGCCTTCAGGCCATCCTCACACGTCTGCTGGGCACGCAGCACCGTCGAGTACACGCTCCAGAATTGGGCGTCCGGCTCCCCCAGCACAAACGTGCGAGTCATGTCGGAGCAATACCCCATATACCGGCACCCCATGTCGATCACTATGGGCTCACCTACCTCAATCACCTTATCCGATGGCCGGTGATGAGGCATAGCACCGTTTGGACCGGCCGCGACAATGATGGGGAACGATACACCGTCCGCGCCGCGTTCGCGCATCTCCACTTCTAGGCGCCACGCCACTTCGCGCTCGGTCACCCCTGGACGCAGCCCGGCGCCGACCGACTCCAGTGCGCGGTCTGCGATCAGCACCGCTTCCCGAATGAGGGCAATCTCAGCTGCGTCCTTGACCTGCCGTACATCCTCAACGAAGCCTCGCAGAGCCACAAGCTCAACGCCCGGTGCCTTTTGATTGAGCACATCGCGTAAGCGGGTATGCTGGTCTACCGTCATCGCCTCACACTCAAATCCGAGCCGGCGAACTCCCATCCGGGCTACCAGATCCCCTGCAACGGGCCACGCATGCCCTTCAGTTTTCACCACCTCAAAGTCCGGTGCCTGCGCGCCAGCCTGCTCGACGTAACGGAAGTCGGTTAACAACACGCTGACACCCGCCGTTACCAGCAAATGGCCTGCGGATCCCGTGAATCCACTCAGAAACCGGCGATTCTCGGACTCGGTGACCAGAACAGCATCAATTGATGCCTCATGCTGCTGAATACCGCGCCGCAACGCTGCCAGACGGTGTGTGACTCCCACGAGTCCAAAGGGTACCGCGCTCGGCGTAGGCGAAGCGCCGTGAGGTTACTGCCGCGAGTACCGCACTCGGTTCGCCTCGTGCTCCGCGAGCGTGTTAGAGAAAACGTGTGAACCGTCGTTCTTCACGTCGTTCCGCACGAAATACTTGATGGCGCTTTTCTCTGGCTCGGCCACCGCTTTTAGCGCCGCTGCACCCGGGCTTGCGATGGGACTTGGGGGTACGCCCCCCTGGATGTAACTGTTGTACGGAGACGTGGGCACAATATTCCTCGGTGAGTCACGCAGCACCGGCCACCAATCACCCGGCTTGCCCACCGCGTACTGAATCGTCGGGTCAGCAAACAACCCTTCCTTATCTCTCAGCCGGTTGACGTACGCCGCCGCCACGCGGGGCCGTTCCTCTTTCACCTGTGCCTCGCGCTCAACAATGGAAGCCACCGTCACCATCTGATAGACGGTCAGACCGGTGTTCTTCTGGCCGGCCTCACGCACCGCTGCCGGAAATTGCTCTCCAAACTTTTTGAGCATCTGATGGATCAAGTCTTCCGCCGTCGTCTTCCCCGGAATTACGCGGTACGTGTCTGGGAAAAGGAAACCCTCCAGTGATGCACCCGCCGGTTTGGTCTCGAGGAAGTCATAGGTGAAGTTGCCTCGCTTTGCCAGATCCAAAAACCGCTTGGAATCGATTCCCGTGTCCGTCTTCTCCAGCGCCTCGACGAATTCCTCCAGCCGCTTGCCCTCAATGAACGTGATTGGGCTGTCCTTGGCTTTGGCGGCCTGAAGCGCTGCTATCAGCTCATCTTCAGACATTCCGCTGGTGAGTTGATAGTCCCCCGCCTGGAGTTTCCCGTCCGCCCCGCGCCACTGCACACGCAGTCTGAATAGGAGCGCGTTCCTCGCCAAACCCATCTGAGTCAGTCGATCTGCTACTGAGTTGGTGGTTTCACCGCTTTTAATGTTGAAGGTCACGGCTTCACCCGGTGCTACCTGCCGGACCGGGACTGCAGTGTCTCCCGCAGGCGCCGCGGCAGAAGCGGGCGCCGGCTGCGCCGGCACCGGAGCGGCTTCGCTTTGCCCAATGCCACTTATGACACTCAGTTGGCCGTCCTGCATGCTCCGAAAGAGCATTGAGCCACCATAGACACTGACGGCAATTAGCACCAGAAAGACGAACACAATACGCATTAGGTTGGTCCCTTTTCCGGTTCCGCGTGCACCGTTACGGTTCGCGCGTGATCGAGATAGTCTTGCAAGATTACTGCCGCCGCCGCTGCGTCCAGCCGCTGTTTGCTGGCCTCGCGCTGCCTCGCCATGGGAGCCCCCCGCCGTCGCGAGCCACCAGCAAGCAGTGCCTGTTCGGCGGTCTCGGTCGTGAACCGCTCGTCCCAGAATACCACGCGTGTACGACGGATCGCGCGCAGTTTGCGCCCAAACGCCTCGATGCGCTGTGCCTGATCGGTCACTTCCCCCTCACTCCCCAACGGCAATCCCACCACAAGCAGGTCCGCTCCAAATTGATCCGCAAGCCGGCCAATTTCTTCCACGGCCCCTCGATCTGTGACGCGCAGCACCGCCGTCACCGGCGACGCAAGCATGCCCGTCAGGTCGCTCTTCGCTACGCCGATCCGGCGCTCCCCCACGTCTAGCCCTAGAGCGACCGTCACTGCGACCTTGCGCTAACGCCGATCCGCCCACCGAAAAAGGGCATGCGTCCAGCCATTGGTCCGGAAACTCGCAAGTCATAGCTTGCATTGCCGGGAAGCTCCGCCAGATAGGCATGCGCCGCGCTTACCGGCTTACCCGCCAGCCGTGACTTCATGGCCATTTCGTCAACACCCGCTGAGATGGTCGCCCGTGCCCGGCCGGAGAGCCGGAGTATTCCATTCTCTACACCGGCCGCAACAGGCGCCTCCGCGTGCATACTCCCCGGCGCTGCCTCAAACCCCGGCTTCAAACGCTTCAAGTTGGCCGTGGCGACCTCTTTGACGAAGGTGTTGTAAGCGTCATTCGAGAAGACTGTAGCTGCGAAGCGCATCTTGAGCGTCAGCGTGAACGTCTGAGCCTCATCGTCCACACTCTTGCTGAAAACCACGTCCGCCGAATTCTGGCCGGGCCAGGGCACCAAAGTCTCTTTGTCGCCGGCCAGCGACTCCATTTTCACCTGCTGTGCAAGCCGCTCGCTGAGCGTCTTGGTGAGCGACTCCTGGAGCTTCTTACGATCCTCTTCGGTCACAAATGTCGTCGCCCGCTCGGTGCCGCCCCGTGCTGGCGTATTGTTTTGGACCGTCAGTGCGCTGGCCAGTGGGCCTTCCACCTTGTTGATCTGGTCTCGTCCAACGTTGCCTGATGTTCCGCCAGTCACAGCCATCACCTTCGCGCTCGCCATGCCAAAGCTCTGCGCCGTGCCCGCCACGCGACTCGGCGCCACCGTCACGTCCACCTGCGTCACAAACTTCACTGGCCCTGCAAGCACCACGGTTCCTTTGGGCACCTGCACCGGCTTGTCGGAACGATTGAGGAGCACCACTTCACCCGAAGCTTTGGCATCAGGCACTGTCTTCTTGCCTGTCGCCGCCGCGGTAGCCGTTTCGGAGACATCCCGCGTCACCGTGCGCCCAGGCAATCGCCCCGAAGCAATATCCGCCTTCTTCACCGCTGGATCGACGGCGATCGGCACGTCAACGTTCCATGCTTCGCTTGCCGCCACCACACTCACCTGCGCAGACGGCAGCAGGAATACCCCCGCCGCCAATGCCACGCACGTCACGGCGGCTCCGATCGGCACCGCCCGGCCGAGTCTGGGACGCGAGAGTTGGGTGCCAAATCGCAGCCTGGGAGCTTGGGTCAAGAGACGCGATATCCCACTCGCACGGGTCTGTGGCCCTCGGTCCATCTCCTTGGGTGCCTTGCTGTGCACGGTCCGCGGCTGAGGCACAAACTCCAGAGGCTCTGTCTTCCAGCCTGCGGCTTCAGCCAGTCCGCGCGCCTCCCGTGTGGCATAGCGCAGCACTAACACCTTTCCGCGCTTGCCGGCGCGTCGCTGCAGCGTTGCCAGCCCAATTCGGCAGCGCACGTCCGGTGCCAGGTCGGTCTCACGCAGTTCCAGAGCCCTACTCTTTGCCCCCTCAATCGCTGCCGCCACCGCCGTCAGTGAGCTGTCGGGGAAAAGTACGAGCTCCTCAACCGCCGCGACCTCGTCATCGTCCACATCCTGCACGATTACAGGACTGTGAGCGCGAGAAGGAAGGTGAAGCATCGCGCGCGTAGGAACTAGCGGAGCGAGCGGACGTAGTTGACGTCCCCGCTCGCCCAGAAAGAGTGGAGGGGCATATGCCGTGGCCATGGCTGACTCAACCAACGTAATGGGAGGTGCCATGTTGCGCGATCTAACGCCGGTCTGTCCTCAACCTCTCGCGTGTCACGGCCATCCCGCGCGCATGCGCCACCGCCAGGCAGGCGGCCGGAACAAATGCTGGACCAAGTCCGGGAACCATCAGTTGACGCACGTGCGGGACGTCAGATGCGTCGAGCACCCGCACCGCTGGTGGTTTCTCAAATGGCAGTGTGGCGTGCCACGCGCCGCCCGAGATCGCCTGGCTTAGGTCCGGTAGCGCGGCGCCGCCGCCGAAGAGGAGAATCCGATGGGGAAGTACGCCTAAGCCGTGCAGCCCCGCGCACGCCACCTCAAAGGCGTCCCGCCACACGTCGGCATGGTGCTGCGCTAATTGCATGATGGTCCGGCCCGCCGCCGCCCCCGCCCCACTATGGCGCGCTGCCCCAGCTGCGTGCGCCATGACCGCGTCACGCGCTCCAGCTGCATTCACCCCCAGTTGATCTCGCAATCGCTGTTCCAGCGCGCCACCTCCCAGAGGAATCCACGCCGTGATCTCCATCCCGGTAGCGCCCGACAGCAAGACTGTTGTTCCGCGCGCGCCAGCGTCCACCGCAATCGCCGGTACGTCATGACCGCCCGCGAGCGCCCGGCCAATTGCGTCGATCAGCGAGATGACGACAACCTCCAGGTCAAGTGCCTCCGCCAGGCTGTTTGCGCGGCGGCGAGCGCCCCGCAGGTCGCGCTCCCCGTTCGGGCCGGCTTCCGCTTCGCCCGCAACACCGTCCCTACCCGAAAGCCCTATCACCACACGTCTCGGCAAGATGCCGGCAGCGTCTTCCGCCGCCACAAGCGCCCGTTCTGCCGCCTCCACCGTGGCAGGCACGTCCAGCACCCCGGCGGAAGAAGGTTCGGATGCTGCTCCAAGCAGTTCAACGAAATCCTCACCTGCCCGCACAACCAACGCCTTGATTGCGCTGGTACCGCAGTCCAGCACCGAGAACAACGGCTCATCCGGCGGCGCCGCGGCCGGCGATTGTTGATTGTGGCGGCGCGCAAAAAGGCGCCTAGCGGCGCCCGGCAGGCCGCCGCTCACGCCGCTCCGGCTGTCATCGCCGCCCGCTTGCCGCGATTCAGCGCGGCCTCAAGCTTTGCCGGATCGCCACCGCCGCCCTGCGCCATATCCGGCCTGCCTCCACCGCGTCCGCCCAGCTCGTGCGCCACCTCTTGCAGCAGCTTTCCCGCATGCAGACCGTTCTTCGTCAGCTCCTGGCTAACCGAGACCAAAAGCTGTGGCCGGGCGTCTGTCACCGACGCCAGCAGCAAAACGCTCGGACCCCCCAGCTTGTCCCGCAGCCAATCTGACGCTTCTCGCAGCCTTTCAATACTTGGCGCCAGCGCGGCGTCTAGCTGCGCCGCCACGACGTAATATCGACCGGCCGCTCCTTCGACAGGCGCCGCCCCCTCAAGGACGCTTGCCAGTCCCTGCTGGGCAATTACGCGTTCCGCGGCTTCAAGCCGCCGCCGAGCGTCCGCCAAATCCGACAGTAGCTGGCCAATCCGTGCCGGCACGTCCTCGCGCGGCGCGTTGAGCGCGTGTGCCGCCGCGTCCAGCGCCTGAACCTGCTGAAAAAGGTATGAGTCGGCGACGTCACCTGCGAGCGCCTCTATGCGGCGCATCCCGGATCCCACGCTCGACTCGCCAAGCAGCACAAACGACCCAATCTCACCCGTGCGTGCAACGTGTGTTCCGCCGCACAGCTCCTTGCTGAATTCCCCTATTGTCAGTACACGCACTTTCTCGCCGTACTTCTCGTCGAAGAGTGCCACCGCGCCAGACTTCATTGCCTCGTCCTGAGCCACCTCGTCAGTTCGCACCGGCAGATCCTGCCGAATGACCTCATTCACCCGATCCTGAATTACCCGCCGCTGGTTCGCCGTCAACGCTTCACCATGCGAGTAGTCAAATCGCAGTCTGTCCGGCGTCACAAGTGACCCCGCCTGGTGCGCCTGCCGTCCCAGCGTCTCGCGCAGAGCCGCGTGGAGCAGATGCGTCGCCGTGTGATGACGCGTCGTGCGCTGGCGCGTCACCTTGTCCACCCGGGCATTGACGAGATCGCCCTCAGACACATTTCCATCCAGCACGCGACCGAAGTGGACAATCGACTCCCCCGGACCGGGACGCGTAGCCCTAACCTCGATCCGCCCATTCGCCCCTGCAACCAATCCCGTGTCACCCACCTGGCCGCCGCGCTCGGCGTAGAACGGCGTGCGATCAAGCATTAGCGTTACCTCGCTCTCGCTCTCCCCTGCCACACTCACCCGCTCGCCGCCTTGCGTTAGAAAGACAACTATGGAGCCGTCTACCGTAAGAGTCTCATACCCCTCGAACTGCACCCTCATTTCGGGTGCATCCACGCCGGCAGCGTCTTTGAACTGTGTGTGCCCTCGCGCGCGGAGGCGCTGTTCCGCGAGCTGCTGACGGAAACCGCCCTCGTCCACTCCATAGCCACGCGCCTCCGCCGCTTCAACCGTCAGCTCGAACGGGAACCCAAAGGTGTCGTACAACTGGAACGCGGCCCTACCTGGCAGAACCTTTTCGCCACTGCGCTCCAGGCGCACCAGCTCAGCATTCAAGCGTTCCAAACCCGCCGTCAGCGTCTCCGAGAAGCGCTTCTCCTCTTGACCGATAATCGTCTCAATGGCTGCCTTCCGCTCATGCAAATGCGGGTAGTGCGCCGCGTAGCGATCTATCGTCGCGCTGGCGACTTCGCGAAGAAAGCTCCCCTTCTCGCCGAGTGTCCTGCCGTAGCGCACCGCCCGGCGTAGGAGGCGACGCGCAACATAGCCGCGCCCCTCATTCGATGGCGTGACGCCATCCGCCACCATAAATGTCACCGCCCGCGCGTGGTCGGCAATGATTCTGATACTGCGCGCGTTAGGCGAATCCGGGCTGTAGCGAACATCTAGCGTCCCTTCAATCGCCTGGATGATCTGTGTAAAGAGATCGGTTTCGTACGCAGAGCGAACACCGTTGAGATGCGCGGCCACCCGCTCGAACCCGGAACCAGTGTCGATGCCCGTGTGCGTCAGTGGCCGAAGCGTCTTGTCCTTCTCCATGAAGAACTGGTTGAAGACCAGGTTCCAGACCTCTACGAACCGCCCGCATTCGTGCAGCGGATCCGGCCGGCACGCTCCCTCCACTCTCCCCTCTGGACACTCCCCAAGTACGTCCACAAAGATCTCAGAGCACGGGCCGCACGGCCCGCTGTCTCCGGTCGGCCCCCAGAAGTTTTCACGCGAGCCATCCGCTTTCCGGTTGAGCGCCGTGATGCGGTCTTCGGGCACGCCTAGCGCCTTCCAGTATTGCAGCGCCTCGTCATCGCGCGGGATGCCTGGCTCGCCTGCCCAAATCGTCGGCCAGACCTTGCCCGGCTCTATCCCGTACCCCTTGGTGACGAGTTCGTAGCCAAACGCGATCGCTTCCTTCTTGAAGTAGCCGCCCTCCTCCAGCCCGCCAAAGGCAAAATTTCCCAGCATCTCGAAGAACGTGTGGTGCGTGTCATCGCCGACATTGCTCGTATCGTCATCTGCCCCGCGCGCGCGCAAGCACCTTTGCACAGTAACGATCCGGCGTGCAGGTGCAAGCGATGGATTGACGTAATACGCCTTGAAAGGCTGCATGCCTGCGCTCGTGAGCAGCACGCTCGGGTCACCATGCGGGACCACCGAGCTGCTCGGCAAATGGAGATGACCCTGCCCCTCAAAATACCGGACGAACGTCGCCCTAATCTGGTCTGTGTCCATCTGCGTAAGTAAAGAGAAGGGTACCCCGTGTCATCTCAGCGTATCCCTTGCGTGCCTGCGCTATACTTTACTTGCGTCTAGGACACTCAACTTTGTGCCCTGGCAATGGAGCAAGACTACAAATGATCCCGATGGAACGTTTCACCCGCCAGGCCCAAGAAGCCATGGCGCGCACCCAAGCCGTTGCCCAGGAGTTCGGCCACAGCACCGTCGAGCCCGAGCATCTGCTACTCGCTCTCGTTGAGCAGGCAAACGGCCCCATTCCGCAGGCGCTGACGGCACTGGACACCGCGCCTGATCCCATCGCGGCCGGCGTGCGGGCCCTCCTGTCTCAGCAGCCGCGCCAGACCAATGCCGGCTCGCTTTACCTCAGCCGTCGGGGACGCCGTGTCATGGAAGGCGCCATCTTTGCCGCCAACCAGTCGCAGCACCGCTTTGTTGGCGCGGAACACCTCTTCCTCGCCATTCTTGCGGAGGCTGGTTCCGGCGCAGATCTGCTTATGGCGGCGGGTATCAATCCACAGAACACCGCAAAGGCGTTCAAAGATATGCGAGGCGATCAGCCAATGAATGACCAGAACGCCGAGAGCCAGTACAAGGCACTCGATCGCTTCACCACCGACCTCACCGCATTGGCGCGCGAAGGCAAGCTGGATCCAGTTATTGGGCGCCAAGACGAAATCTTGCGCACGATGGAGGTCCTCGCCCGCCGAACCAAGAATAACCCCGTGCTGATCGGCGAGCCCGGCGTCGGCAAAACCGCCATTGCCGAGGGACTTGCCCAGCGCATCGCTGACGACGAGGTGCCCGAGCCGCTGCAGGGCAAGCGCCTGCTTGCGTTGGACCTAACCGCCATGCTTGCCGGTTCTAAGTTCCGTGGTGAGTTCGAAGAGCGCGTCAAGGCCGTCCTGACCGAGATCGGTCAGACGAAGGGGGAGATCATCCTCTTCGTTGACGAGCTGCACATGATCGTCGGCGCTGGTGGTGGTGAAGGCGCCATGGACGCCGCCAACATGCTCAAGCCCGCCCTCGCGCGCGGTGAGTTGCACGCCATCGGTGCCACCACGCTGAACGAATATCGCACACGCATCGAGCGCGACCCCGCCCTTGAACGACGCTTTCAGCCGGTGTACGTCAATCAGCCGGACGTCGCCACCAGTGTGGAGATTCTCAAGGGACTTCGCGCGCGCTACGAGCAGCATCACGCTCTCAAAATCACCGACGAAGCGCTGCAAGC
>Ga0136611_10001065_pt1 | contig 18745 bp, 25 predicted proteins | sample AntDrymUQ2232306_2_FD_106645 | JGI IMG/M metagenome (GOLD analysis project Ga0136611, IMG submission 106645) | Polar desert sand microbial communities from Dry Valleys, Antarctica - metaG UQ223 (23.06) | ecosystem: Environmental > Terrestrial > Soil > Desert | place: Antarctica: Dry Valley...
CGCTAAGGATGCCCCCCAGCCGCGCCAGGAGCCCCGTGGAGCGTCGGAACCGATGGACCTGGGGGACGAGATCATCGCGGAGTTCTACAGCGCGATCGAGCACGCCCAGACCGTTGGGGTCTTGGAGCAGGTCGGGAAGCAACTCCGCTCCTCCGGGGTCAGCGACGACGGCCTTCGCGCCGCCTACAAAGTGAAACTGATGGCATTCCAGTCCACGGCCTAAACGACGGAGCGACGCATGACCGAACGGCAGCGGGCACTCATGGCCCACAACCTCTACACGACGCGGTACGAGGGCTACACCGTCACGAGTTGGCACCAGCTCCGGGACTGCGAACAGTTCCCGTGGCTGGCCGCGGCGGACGAGGCGTGGCGATTGGCGGAAGGGTTCCGGCTCGCGAAGGCGCGGTCCACAGCGAAGGCGGCGTAGGCATGGCAACCTTGCCACACGGAGGACCATCCACGATGAACACCAGTACTCTTCCCAACGGAGCGGCGACCGGACGGCTGACAGCTCGCGTGATCTCGTCGCCCGCCAACGAGGTTGCGGCGAAGTACGAGCGCATCGCGAAAATGAAGCAGGGGCGGCAGGCGCAGCTTGCGCAGAAGCGGGCGGAGGACGACCGCCGGTTCCAGGCAGAGATGGCCGTGCCGGTCGTGGAGATTCCGGTCGAGTACGGGTTGGTGCGAGTGGGCGACGTGATGTTTGATCGCCGCTACCAAACCGCTGATCGCTACAACGAGGGGCGGGCGCGGACGATCGCGCGGGAGTATCGCGGATTCATTGAGCCGATCAAGATCAACATCCGTCCCGGCGACGATACGGAGACGAGGTGGTGCTACGACGGACAGCACCGCACCCAAGCGGTTCGGATGAAGTTCGGGAATGACCACCCGGTTCCTGCGGCGATCATCCGGGTTCCCTATGAGCGGGAGGCGGAGCTTTTCGCCATCCAGCACGATAACGTCAAGTCGATCCCACCCACGCTACGGTTCAATGCCGAATTACAGGCCGAGCGCCCTGACGCCATCGAGCGCCAAGCCATCCTTGACCGGCTGCATCTCAAAGGCGGGCGTCGTGCCAGTGACCACACATTAGCCATCAACACGTTCCTCGAGTGTTGCCGAATCAAGGGGACGGACGCGACAGAGGCAGGGCTAAACATCATCCTTGACGCCTGGGGCGGACGCGGCGACTCGCTCGAGTCGCACATGGTCAAGGGCGTCGTCTGGATTCTCTCCAATCGCCGGGACGACCCGAATTGGGACGAACAACGACTCCGGACGGTTCTTGGGCGACAGGAGGTGGAAAAGGTCGAAAAGTTGGCGGGCAAAAAGAACGACGGGCTCGCCTATCACCAGCGAGTCGCGGGGGCGATCGTCGATCTCTGCAATGCCAACCGCAAAGAAGCCCATTGCCTGAAAGCGTGGGGCGACAGGAACGAACGATGAGGACCGTCGCTACGGCAACCCTCGTGACGCGACCGCCGTTCGACACCCTCTTCACCATCGATCCGGACGTGCGCGGGGAGATCCTGATTGACATGCGGGCGCGGGGATTTGACCCGTCCAAGCCGATCGACGCCTGGGACGACGGGGGCGCGCTCGTGGTGATCGACGGACACACCCGCCTCGGTGTCGCGCGGGAGCTGGGCATGGCCGTGGTTCCCGTGTCGGCGATGCCGTACGCGGATTTGATGGCGGCCCTCACACACGCGATCCACAACCAGCGGGCCCGCCGCAACATCAGCAAGTTTGACCTGGTGAACGCTATCGAAACCGTCGACCGGGCGAACCGGCAGCCGATAGGGACGAATCAGCACACAAGAAGGGAGGAAGGATCACGTGATCCTTCCTCCTCCACCAGTTCCGCCGATGAAACCGCCGCCATCGTTGGCACGTCGCGGGCCACGGTCGTCCGGGCGAGACAAATCTACGATGACGAGGAGGCTAAAAAGGAGGTGGAAAGCGGAGCATCCATCGCCGCCGCGGCCAAAGGCGCGCGCGCCCGGAAGCGGGCAGCCGCCCCGCCGACCGAGCCGAAGTCGAAAGGGAGGGTCGGGGACGAGCCGTGGTACAAAGCCCAGTTGGCGGGGCTCGGGGCCGAGGTCTCGCTGATTGTGGCAATGCGCGAGATCGCCGCCGAGTTGGAGACGTTGCGCGCTGACGGCGTGTCGCCCGCCCTCATGATGTCCGACCGCCGGGTAAGCAGCGCGTGGAACAAGGCGCTGAAACAGGTCAACGCCGTCGCGACGGTGATCCGGGGGGCGATGCGAGACGGAACATGCTAGGATGATCGCAACACAAAACAGCGGGGGAGGGTGCTTGTCACACCCGCCCCCGCCTGACCCACCGCCTGCATCACCAGGAGAGGGCTTATGTCCACAGTGTACCAAACTCCCCCCTCGGTCAACACCCCCCCGGCATTCCGGCTCGTTCGGGACGAAGATGCACCGCCCTATGACGCGCGGACGACATCCGGGCGCGGCCACGTGACGGTCATCGATGACGATGTCGTCCGCGCCGTCTGCCGAGAGTGCGGCACCGCCTCATCCATGTACCTCCTCATGGAATCCTACGCCAACGCGGCGGGCGAGCTCTGGCCGGCGTACGAGACGCTGGCGGAGGGATTGGGCATTTCTCGGCGTCACGCCATGCGTCTCGTGGCGGACCTGGAGGCGGCCGGTTTCGTCTCCATTGCCACACGGGAGACGTCACAACGACGGTCACGGACGAACGTTTTCACCCTCCCATTCCACCGAAAACCCCGTAACGGTGGGGGTGACACGACTAGTGACACGACTAGTGACACGACTAGTGACATCATAGGTGACACGATGTGTGCGCCGGTGTCACCCAAAGTAGTAGTAAGTAGTTTAGAAGTAGTAGTAAGTAGTAACACCCCCCTACCCCCAAAGGGGGAGCGACGGAAGCCTTCGGTCACTGACCCGAGATTCGATGCGTTCTACGGGACCTGGCCAAAGAAGGCTGGACGGCTGGACGCGGAACGGGCGTGGGCGAAGTTGAAGCCCGACGACGACCTCTGCGCCGTGATCCTGGAACGCGCCCGGCTGGTTGCCGAGGTCACGCCCCGCGAACGGCTCCAATTCGTGCTGAATGCCGCGACGTTCCTGAACGGGCGTCGCTGGGAGGACGCGCCACCGCAATCTGGCCCCGTCGCCCCGGCCGCCAACGCCAACATGGTCACCACCCGTGGCGCGTTCACCCTCGAAGACGCGCTCGGCTCCTACGCCAAGGGAAGGAGGTCGCAATGAGCCGCATCCCCACCCGCTTTGCAGACTGGACCCTGGCGGAGCACCCCAACCTTCAGGCGTCCTTGGCAGTCGGGGACTGGATTCTGGGGAAGTCCTGGGCGCCGCCGAACGGGGGCCGGGGCCTGATCATTGTCGGCTCGGTGGGGACCGGGAAATCGGGCCTCGCCATCGGGGCGCTCGCCTGGTTTTCCGAGCATCACCCCCGGACCTCCTGGGAGTACGTGAGCGTCCCGGATCTGCTCGAATCACTCCGCCCCCCGGCCGACGTGGCGGTGATGGATGTCTACCGCGCCACGCATGTCCTGGTCCTCGACGACCTCGGGGCCGAACGCCTGACCGACTGGGGCCGCGAACGGCTCTACGTCCTGATCAATCACCGCTGGGAGTGGCGCCTGCCGACGATCGTCACCACGAACTTCAACCTGGACGGGCTCAAGGACCACGTCGGCGAGCGCATCGTGAGCCGATTGCAGGACGGGGCGCACGTCGTCGCCCTCGCCGGGGAGGACCTTCGCCGATGACCGCCACTATGACCCGGGCCGCCGACGCCCTCACGTCCGAACCCCTCGGCGCCCGTGGCCTGGAGGCCGTCGAAGAGGTCCGCGCCCTCGCCTCCGAGTTCGACGGCTCCCCCGCCCACCTCGCCGCCGCGCGCCGGACCACGTCCGGCCGCCAGCGGTGGCTCGCCATCCGCCATACGCATCCATCGCATCCCGCGTTTGCTCCGATCCTGCGACTCCTCGACGCGCTGGTGGCCAGTGACGGCGAGACCACGATGACCGATCAGGGCCCGTTTCTGACATCCGACCTGATTGACGCCGAGGTCAAAATCGAGCGAGACGGGGACGTTCGGCGATTCTGCTTCCCGATCTCGCGCCCGTGGTCGCGGACGCCCGATCCCGACTTCGGCGTCCCCGGCGTTCGCGGCGCCGCCGTGTACCGGGGCGCTGATCAGCGGGGGCCGATCCGGGGCACGTTCGCCGTGGAGCCGAGCGCGCGCAGCCATCGGGAGCGTGAATGGTGGGAGGACGAGGCATGAACGACGGGCTGACCATCAAAATCCCAGGATGCCCCCACAAGGACCTGAGCAGCAACACACGGGCTCACTGGCGTGCGAAGGCTCGGGAAGTAAAGCAGGCCCGTTACGATGCCAAGATGACCACTTGGGGGACCCTGTGCGGACGGGTGGTTGACTGGGACCAATGGACCTACACCGTCAACGTCACGATCGGGTGGGGGAAGGGGCGAAAGTGTATGGACCCGACGAACCTCTGGTCCTGCGTCAAGCCGCACATCGACGGCGTTGCTGACGCGATGGAGGTGGACGACAAACACTTCGCGGTTGGCTCCATCGCCCAGGTCCGGGCCGGGAAGGACGAGCCGGGTGGGTACGTGGAGATCACGTTGGAGGTCATCGCATGACGACCACGACCTGGAACCCGATGCTGCCACCGGGCGTCACCGCCGACGACATTCGGACCTACGTGGAGGAACTTGATTTCTGTGACTTCGCGGGCCTCGCCGCCGTAGTCGAGGAGTGCGGGTTCGTGTGGCAGATGGGCACGGCTTGGTGGACTCCCACGGAGCAACTGGAATACGGCGGCACGTTTCGGTGCGTCGTCTCCGGCTTCACCCGTGGTCGTGGGTGGCCCGATGAGCCGTACCACGAGGGCGATGAGTGGCGGTCGCCTCCCGGCGTGACGGAGCCGACGGCGGCGCTGCGGGAGGCGTTGCGCCTGGCGCTCGAGCACGTCGCCACGCGCTTCGAGGACGTGGAGGAGGATGAGGATGACTGAGCACGGGGCCGGGGACGCGGCGGGGGTCGCCGAGATCCTGACGTTGATCCACCGATTCGGGGCGCAGTGCGCTCGATCCTGGTCGATTGACACCGACCACGCGGACTATGCCGCCCTCGACGCCGCCGTGACCCGGTTGGTTGCGGATCGGGACGAGGCCATGCGGTCGTGGACTGCTCTCGACGGCAAGATCACCCTCGACTTTTCGGCGTCGTGGATGCAGTCGATCCCTCGCGCCCAGTTGGATCGGCTTCATGCCTTATTGGTTGAGATCGAGGACATCATCGCCACCCCGCCACAGGCGACCCTGTGAGCGCCCGCCACCTGTGCAACCGCTGTAGTGCCGTTCTTGCCGTGCGTCGTGGCGATGTCGTCACGTTCCGCGTCCTCGTCACCGCCGTCCGGCATGGCAAGGCTCGGTGCTCTTGCCCGTGCGGCAAGGTGTCGTGGGTGAGACTGCCGGAGGGAGCGACGAAGCCGACATAACCCGTCATGCTATCATGACGGCAATCAAAGAACAGGCAGCGTCCCCTTCGGGGGTGAGGAGCGCCAGGATCGACGCGGGATGCGTCGGCCCTGGCGTTTTCGCGTAGGTGGGGAATGGCGGCAACCTGGGATAACCGCATCGTAGGCGCCGGCGAGGAGTCGCCCGACTCTCTGCTTGCCAACCCCCGCAACTTCCGGCGCCACCCCAAGCCGCAACAAGACGCCATGCGCGGCGTCCTCGCCCAGATCGGTTGGATTCAGGATGTGATCGTGAACCGCACCACCGGCCATCTTATTGATGGTCATCTTCGCGTGGAACTGGCGGTCACCGACAAGCAGCCAACCGTCCCCGTCAAGTACGTCGATCTCTCGCCGGAGGAAGAGGCGCTGGCGCTGGCCACGTTGGACCCGCTCGGGGCGATGGCGGTGACGGACGCCCAGGCGTTGGACGCGCTGATGCGTGATCTCGCGGTGGACGATCCGGCGGTGGTGGCGATGCTGGCGGAGTTGGCGGAGCGTGAGCGCGTGGGGCTGCCAATGGACGACGACTGGATGGCAGCGTTCGAGGGGGGGACGGTCGCTTCTGGTGACCTGGACACGGTGAATCTGACGTTCGTGCTTCCGATAGACGCGGTAGACGATGTCAAGGCTGCGCTGGCTCGATTCGACGGGAACAAGAACGCAGCGCTTGTAGGGATGGCGCGGCAATGTCTGGCATGATCGTGCGACCAATCTCGCGTGCGGCGGCGCGGCAGATGTGCGCAGACCACCCACACGCCCAGACGTTGCCAAACAGCAGTAAGTACTACATGGCTGCGTACATCGACGGGCGACTCGCGGGGTTGGCCGTGTGGGGGTGGGGGATCATGCCCCGGGCAACCCCGTCGTACCTGTTCGGGGATGCGTGCGACCTCTCTGACTACTTGGAACTGTGTCGATTCTTCGTCTATGACTGGTGCCCCAAGAATACGGCAAGTAAGTTTCTGGCCGTCACCCATCGCATCCTGCGCAAGTACGCGCCTGAAGTCAAGTGGCTGTACACGTACGCGGCTGGTTTTCAGGGCATGATCGGCGGCATTTACAAGGCCGCTAATTACGATTATCTCGGCAAGTTCGTGTGCGACTCGTTCATCTATGTTCCCGGAAAGGGGCTCGTTCACAACATCGCCCTGTGGCACCGATACGGGACGATTTACGACAGCAGCGACACCAGCTTGCGCCGTTTCCAAAAGATGGTTCCTGGAGCCAAACGGTGGATGGGGTACAACTTTCGATATCTCTACTGGACGTGCGGACGCGAAGAAAAGCAGCGACTCCTGTCGTTCGCCCGTTTCACGGTGCAACCGTACCCCACGATGGACGATATCAAGATATGGTTGGAAGACGTTGACGGGTCGGAAACGCCGGTGGACCTGGCCTTTGCGAAGACGGTCCCGATCCTGAAATTGTCGTCAAAGCGACCACGCGCCGGAAGCATCGGTGGCGATGCGACCCCGTTCCACGGGGGAGAGGGCGGTTCGACCCCGACCCCGGCGCTTCACGCGAAGGCGGTGTCTTGATGGCACGCCCCACCCTCTACACCGAAGACCGCGTGAACGAGATCATCGTTAGCCTCCAGGCCGGATGCACCGACAAGGACGCGGCGCTCGCGTCGGGGATTTCCGAAGCCACGTTTGAACGGTGGGAGAAACGTTATACCGATTTTGCCGACCGTGTTACGCGCGCGAAGGCGCAACGAGCGCGCGGCTGGCTCATCCTCTTGCGCCAGAACGCACAGCGCGGGGACACCAAGGCGATCACGGAACTGCTCGACCGGTGCGCCCCGGACTACCGGAAGACCAACGACGTCAACGTCAAGCTGTCCGGCACGATCGGCACCCGCGACCTGAGCGTCTTCACGGACGCTGAGGTCGAAGCGTTTGCCGCCATCGGCGAGCGCGTCAAGGGAGGCGCGAACGATGGCCGTTAGGTGGCAGGATCTCGCGGCCGACGTCAAGAAGGACCCGGACCTCTTTATCGACGAGCACGCGCGCCGCCGTCTCGGCGCGTTCACGTCTCGCATGTTCGCGAACTACGAGCCCGCCGCCCACATCACTGCCCTGATCGAGGCGTTGGAGCGCGTCGTTTCCACCCCCGGCGGTCGCCTCATCGTCACCATGCCACCCCGGCACAGCAAGAGCCTGCACGTCTCCGAGCACCTCCCGGCGTGGTACCTCGGCCGCAACCCGGACAAACGGATCATCGCCGCATCGCACTCCGCCCACCTTGCCTACACGTTCTCCCGCCGCGTCCGGAACAAGATCGCCCACCCGTCCTACCCCTTCCCCACGGTCACGGTGGCGGGAGACAAGGGATCGGTCCAGGCGTGGGACATCGACGGGCACACCGGCGGCTATTACGCGGTCGGCGTCGGCGGATCGCCGACCGGCCATGGTGGGAACATCGTCATCGATGACCCGATCCGTTCCGCGGCAGACGCGGATTCGCAAACGGTCAGAGATGGATTGTGGGAATGGTATCAGGAGACGATCAGGCCGCGCCTCGAACCCGCTGACGGCTGGATCGTGGTTACCGCCACCCGCTGGCACGAAGACGACCTCACGGGCCGTCTGCTCGCCGCACAAGCGACCGGTGGCGAGCGGTGGGAGCACCTGCACCTTCCCGCCATCACCGACGCCGGAGACGCCCTCTGGCCGGAGCGGTGGCCCGTCACGGCGCTGCTGCCAGTTAGAGGAGCCATCGGCAGTAGGGCGTGGGAGGCGCAGTATCAGGGCCGCCCATCCCCCGCCGAGGGCGGCACCTTCAAGCGCGAGTGGTGGCGCTTCTGGGACGAATCGACCCGCCCCGCGATGGACGCCTTCGATACCGTCATCCAGTCCTGGGACATGACGTTCCGCGAGACCAAGAGCGGCTCGTTCGTTGTCGGTCAGATTTGGGCAAAGCGCGGCGCGGATCTCTACCTCCTGGCCCAGACGCGCGACCGGATGGACTTCCCGGCGTCCGTGCAGGCGGTGCGTGACCTGTCGGCCCTTTGGCCCATGTGCCGGGAGAAGATCGTGGAAGACAAGGCCAACGGCCCCGCCGTCGTCGCCCAACTGCGGCGCGAGATCCCCGGCTTAATCGAGGTCAGTCCGCAGGGCGGCAAGGAAGCCCGCGCGAACGCCGTCTCGCACCTGATCGAGGCGGGCAACGTCCACCTCCCCGCGCCGTCTCTGGCGCCGTGGGTGGACGCCTTCCTGGAGGAGGCGGCGGCGTTCCCGAACGGCAAGAACGACGATCAGGTGGACGCCATGACGCAAGCCCTCGTGCGGCTGGGGGTGTCTTCCGGCTGGTCCGCCGTCGCCCCCGACGTGGCCGACTGGCTGAGAAGCGGAGGCATCAGCGCATGAACCGCATCTGGTCCGGCCGCACGCTCGACGTGATCCTCGGGGCGCTGTGGGTGACGCTGGGGGTGGCGCTGGCCGTCTTCGGGGCGGTGGTCGTGGTGGTGGGGCTCTCCGTGGTCCTGACGGCTATTGCGGATGGAGTCTCCTAGATGGTGTTGCCATACCTTGCCAACGTCGGAGCCCGCATCCGTGGCCTCCCCCCCGTCGGGGCGGACAGCGTCGGCCAGCCGTTCGCTTCCCACGCCACCCGCTACGACGTGCAGCGGGCCTACGACGACAACCTCCTCTACGGCAACCGCGGCTGGCTCCCGGACGGCTCCACCCAGGGCATCCCCACCAACATCCGCGCCATCGTCAACCCCACCGGGCGTGTCGCCGATTGGTACGCCGCCAACATCTACCCCGGTCTCTTCACCGACGACGGCCTGCCGTCTCCGGACGGCGCGCCCTGCAGCGTCCCCTTCGCCGGGGACACGCCGGAAGAGATCCGCCTCCCGATCATGCAGGGCCTCCGCTGGGGCGGCTGGGAAGCGGACATCCGCAACTACCCCCGCACCGGGGCGCTCAACGGCGACGTCTTCGTGGAGATCGAGTGGACGTATCCGGGCGAGGATGAGGACGGGTTGCCCACCTCCGGCAAGGTGTATCCGATCCTGCACCACCCGTCCTACGTCACGAACGTCGTCTGGGACCGGGCCGGGAACGTCCGCGTCTACGAGCTCGCCATCCCCCAGGTCGATCCCAACGGCGTCGCCTACGTCTGGGGCAAGCGCGTCACCCGCTCCACGATCACCACCCTCAAGGACGGGAAGGCGCACGGCTACGACGGCCTTCCCGCCGAGATGGATAACCCGTTTGGCTTCGTGGCGGCGACGTGGGTGCAGCACCGCAACCGGGGCGGGCAGCACGGGGCCAGCGCCATCCACGGTCTGCACCGCAAGCTCGCGGAAGTCAATGGCCTGATGGCCGCCGCCGACGACTTCATCCTCAAGTTCGTCAACCAGAAGGTGATCGTCGAGACCACCGACCCCAAGCAATTCGTGACGATGGCGCAGGCCACCCCGCCCGGCCAGCCGGTGACGGTCCCTGGCGATCCCGGCGCGGGGCGCGAGACGGGCGGCGTCCTGGCCGGCCCGCCCGGAACGCGCGTCCACCACCTGATCGAGAACCTCGGGCTGGGGGAAGCCAACGCCCACATCCAGCGGGTCCTGGACGAGATCGAGCGCGACATCCCGGAGATCACCCTCTCCGAGAAACTGTCCGGCATGAGCGACATCTCCGAACCCGGCGCCCGCGCCCTCCTGATGGCGGTCAATGCGCGGCTGGGCGAGGCGATGGCGAACTACGATCTCGGCCTCTCACGCATCGTCCAGGCGCTGCTCACCATCGGCGGCGAACTGGCGAGTTCCGGCGATTGGGGGCCGCGCTCCCGGCTCACTGAGGGGCAGCGGCTCTTCCTGCCGTGGCGGTTGGACAGTTATGCCAAGGGTGACACCCGGTTCTCATGGGCCGGGAGGCCGTTGTTCCCGGCGACGGTCCTGACGAAGGCGATGGAGGCGGCGGCCATAGAAGCGATCAAGACCCCCAGCGGACTCAGGCACGTCGGCCTGGGTGACGACGACATTTATGGCGAAGGTTTAGCGCCGACCGTCCGCCCCGGCCTCCTGGCCGAACGCGAGGACGCGGCGGGCGGTACGGCGGACCTACTAGGTAGGGCATTCGCTGCGGGCAACTTGTAGCAGTCACACGAAAGGACACCGACGATGCCAGCCTCCACGTACGAGCGCGACAACCGGCTCAATAGGTTCCGAGGAACCGCCACCCCCGCCGTCCCGGCGAGCCATTTCATATCGCTCCACTCCGCCGATCCCGGACTCACCGGAGCCAGTGAGCTCACCGGCAACGCCTACGCACGGGTAGCGGTCTCGTCCGCTGTTGGCTCCTGGGGCGCGCCGGCCGTAAACGGCGCGGTTCGCCAGATCACGAACACGAATCTGATCTCCTTCCCGGCGGCGACCCCGGCGGCGTGGTCCGCCGCGACGCACTTCGGCGTCTGGGACGCGGCGACGGTCGGCAACTTCATCCGGGGCAACGCGCTGGACGCGGCCAAGACCGCGGGGATCGGGGACAACATCAAGTTCGACGCCGGAACTTTAATCCTGAACGAGCAGTAGTCATGGCCGTCTTGACATCGGAGGTGCGCGACGCTGACCTGGAAGTAGGGCGGTAGCCCGTGGCCCTGACATTCGCGTCCGGCCAGTACGTCAACGCGGGGAGCGCCGCCTCGCTCGACAACCTCGCCACCATTGGCCAGGCGTTCACGGTCTGGGCCTGGGTTTACCGCACGTCCAACGGCGGGAACCAGCACATCGTCACCAAGGACGGGAGTTTCCCGTCCGGGTGGGCGTTCGTCTGCGACAACGGAACGGCTGAGGGCGAGACGCGGCTCGTCATCTTCCGGGGCACGCTGGACACCGACTGGACGGACGCCATTTCCACGTCGGGCCAGATCCCGCTCAATACGTGGGCGTTCGTCGCTGGGACCTATTCGTCTACGGGTGGCGGAGTCGGAACCGCGAAGCTCTTCATCGGAGCGGAGACCACGAACGCGGTTGAGCCATCGTACGTCCGGCAACAGGCGGGGGCCACCGGAGCGCCGAGTTCCGACGCCGCCTATAACCTCTACGTCGGCAATCTGTCGCGAGCGACCACGTTGCCGTTCCTGGGTCGCATCCAGCGGAGCGGCGTCATCACCCGCGCCCTCACCCTGGCCGAGATCGAGGCCATTCGGGCCGGAACACTCGCGCAACAGAACGTGTCCGGCACGGTCTTGCTTTACGACCTGAGTGGCACGGGAACGCAGACGGACCTGTCCGGAAACGGGAACGACGGCACCGTGGTCGGCGCCACCGATTCCGCTGGACCGACGCTGCCGGTTGGCCAGTTCGCCCGCCCCGCCTCGACCACCAGCGCGGGGCTGTGGACCCCGGTAGGGGCCGCAACCCTGCACGAGGCGACTGACGAGACGACCGTCAGCGATGCGGACTACGCTCAGTCCGACGTCTCCCCCGTGTCCGCTTCCGCCGTCCGGGTGGCGGTGGGGACGCTGACCGACCCGACATCCTCCACTGGACATGTTGTCCGGTATCGGATGGGGAAGGACGCGGCGGGGGGCGATACGCTGACCGTCACCCCCCGGCTCTACCAGGGCGTGACCCTCATCAGCACCGGCCCCGCGCAGGCCGTCCCAGACTCGTTCACGACCTACTCGTGGACCCTCACGGGGGCCGAAGCCGACGCAGTGAGCAACTACGCCGACCTCCGGGTCGATATCAGCGCGATCACGACCTAGGAGGACTCATGGCGTCATCCATTATCCAACTCCCAGCGGATGGGGCGGGGAAGAAGCTCAACACCCGGGAGCGAACGATCGGGGCGAACAGCGTCCATGATCAGATTGTTATCCCCGTCCCGGATCGAGTGGTGACGAACACCGGACTTGTTACCGTGTTCCGGACGCTTGGTAATGCACTAACCACGCAGAGCATCTTTAGCATCGAGAACGCGTCGGGTTCGGCGGTCTTGGTTGGCGTGCGCCGCCTTACGGTCCAGATGGACGCGACGGCGGTTCTCATCACGCAGGTCGCCCAGATCAAAGCGTTCCGAATCTCGGCGGGCGTTTCGGGTGGAGGAACCACGCTGACCAAGGGGCAACGCCACACGACGGATGCGGCCAGCGCCTCTGTTGTGTGTCGAGGCGCGACCGCGTCGGACGGCGGCGCGGCGACGGCGATTACTGGCACGCTGGACGTCGCCGCTATCTGGCAGCAGTACGGGATGCGCCTGCATACGGCGGTCGGACAGGTACTTACCCCGGACAACACGGTCCTCCCCGACATCTGTCAGGACGAACCGCTGATACTCCGGGCGAATCAGGCCATCGTGGTCCAGGTTCAGGGCGTCGTCACAACCGGCAACCCGGCGACGAATCATTGGCTCGTCAACTGTGTCTGGGATGAGTTCACCCTGCCATAAGGGTAGGGCCGGAAGGAATTAGGCCGTGGCCGCGTGGATTCGATTCGCCTATGACTGGGGGACGGCGACTCGCCGTGTCCTGGTCTCCTGGGTCGAGGTCGAGGTCCCACCCCCGGCGTCGGGCGCTATCGCCGCATCCGGGACGAGTGGCGGTATTGCGTCGTCGGCCGCGACGGCCAGCGTCGTTCGCGCCGGGGGGGGGACCTCCCCCGCCCTCGCGTCAAGCAGCGCAAGCGCCACCGTCACCCGCCCCATCACGGCCACCTCCCCCGGCATCGGCAACGCCAGCGGCGCGGCGAACGTCTCCTCCCCCGTCTCCGCCACGTCTGGCGGCATCGGCGGCCAAACGGCGGGCGCGACCGTTGCCCGTGCGGTCACGGTCACATCTGGTGGAATCGGGGCCGGAAGCGCCGCCGTAACCGCCACATTGGCCGGGGCGGGCACGTCACCGGGCATCGGCGGCGCGACGGGAGCGGCGTCCGTCCCGGTTTCGGCATCCGGAACGTTGCCAGGAATCGGCGGACAGACCGGGGCCGCGTCTCTACTGATTCCGGCCTCGGGCACGTCGGCCGGGATAGGTGGCGCAACCGGCGCGGTCTCGCGCGTCATCCCAGCGTCCGGCGTTTCCGGGGGCATAGGACAGGCAAGCGGCGCGGCATCGGCCGTCATTCCGACGACCGGAACATCGGGCGGGATCGGAGGCGCGTCCGGAGCCGCTTCACTCACCACACTGGCGTCGGGAACATCCAGTGGAGTCGGTGGCCAGACCGGCGCGGCCACGGTGGCGCGTGCCGCCGCTGGCACGTCCCCCGCAACCGGCAACGCCACCGGTTTGGCAACCGCCGTCATTCTGGCCACCGGGACATCTGGCGCGATCGGTGGGACGTCGGGTAACGCCACGATTGCGGGGGCTCCTGGTGGCCCGATCGCCGCGTCCGGCACGTCCGGGGCCACGGGAGACGCCAGCGGAGCGGCCACGGCGGCGCGGGCCGTGTCCGGCGCCACATCCGGGGCGGGTGACGCAGGAGGAGTCGCCACGCGCGTCCTGGTGGCATCGGGAACGTCTTCGGGCATTGGCTCCGGTTCGGGCATTCCCAGCGCCGCCGTACCCGCGACTGGCACGTCCGGCGGCATCGGGGGAGCCACCGGCAACGCGACGATTGCGGGGGCTCCGGGATCCGCAATTGCGGCGTCTGGAACAAGCGGCGGCATCGGGAGCGCCACCGGCGGCGTCACGCTCATCCTGGCCGTCTCGGGGGCGTCGGGCGCCATCGGCGGCGCAAGCGGGTCCGTCCTCATCATCCAGGGCTCGGGAGGCGTCTCCGGCGGCATCGGGGCGCAATCGGGCGTCGTGACCGTCACACGCGCCGCCAGCGGCACAATCGGCGGTATCGGCGACGTCACGGGGTACGCCACGATCACGTTCGGCGTCTCCGGCACGTCGCCGGGGATCGGTGGGGGGAGCGGGAACGCCGCGATTGCCCTCCCGATCGTCGGCTATCTCGCCGCCACCCTCACCGCCCAGAATGTCATCGACGCCGCGCTCACGGCCCAGGACGCGCTCACGGCGTCCCTGGACGCCCAGGACGCGCTCACCGCCACCATCGGGGCGTCCGTGCCCCTCACCGCCTACCTAGACGCCCTGAACGTCCTTACCGCCACATTGGAGGTTGCTATGGACCATCTTGCTTATCCGGGCGAAACCGTCCGGATCACCGTTGCCGACCTGGCCCACGTCGACAACCTCGACGTCTCCGCCGCCGTCGTCACCATCGGGCTTATCGACGAGAACGGGGCGGACGCGGGCGCTGGGAGCGTCACGCCCGCGATGGACGGCGGCTACGCCGATATCACCGCCCCGGCGTTGCCCGGACGGTACACTGCCCGCGCGACCGCCACCGCCGCCGGGGCCGCGTGGAAAGGGCTGGGCGTGCTGACGGTGAAGACGTTTGGGCCGGTGTAAGACCGGCTCGTTCCTGATCCACGCGGAGGAGACACGCGATGCCAGTATCGGTTGATAACGAGATCGTTTTATTTGAGGGCGTCACCGGCACCGAGATCAAGCGCGCGACGGGCACCGGCACGGTCCGGGCCACGGCCGGTGTCTACGGCACGGTCGCCAGCGTCAACGCCCAGATCGCCAGCAGCGCCGTGACCGCAACAGCGGATGGCCTGACCACCGGCATCGTCCCCAACGACACTGACCTGGCCGTCGTGACGAGCGGCAACGCCAACGACATCGTGACCCTGCCCGCCCCTACTCCCGGCGTGACGGTGGGTCTCAGCAACGGGGCGACTGGGTACGAACTTCGGTCCTCCGCTCCCGCCACGGTGGGAATCAACGGTGGGGTCGGGGCTGCCGCCGAGAGCGCTATCCCGGCGAATACGCTCGTTGTCTGTATCTGTCGCACGGCGACCGCATGGCTGTGTTCCAACACGGCTACGACCGGTGTGGTGACGACGACGGAGGTCTCCGCGCCATGAGAATGACCGCCGCAAGTAGGGGCGGTGGCGGCGGGGGCGCGTTTTCTCCCGCTGACATCGCGAACCTGTTCTGGCGTCTGGACGCTACCACGATCACCGGGCTTGCCAACGCCGCCGTGGTCACCCAATGGAGCGACACGGGCGGTGGGGCACGGCACGCCACGCAGGCCACCGCCGCGATGCAGCCGACCTACCGGACGGCGGGGTTGAACGGCCTCCCGTCCGTGCGGTTTGACGGCGGGGACTTCCTGTCTCCGGCGACGTTCGACCTGACCGCGACCGCCGCGATCACGATCTTCGCCGTCGCCTCCGCCTCGACCGGTGGGGCGCACGAGTTGATCCTGAGCACCGGGTCGGCGTGGATCAGCGACATCGGCGGATTCGTGATCCAGCGGTGGAACGACAACGCCGTGAACGTCGGGGCCAACGGGAACGTCGGCGCGTCGCGGTGGGCGTCCGCCGCCACCCTCACGACGACGCCGAAGGTGATCTCCGCCGTCCTCGACTTTGGGCAGGGGGGCGCGACCGAGGCCCAGGGGTGGGTGGACGGCACGCTCTCCGGGGCCAGTGCCACTGCTACCGACAACACCGGAACGTTCCAGAACGCCATCCCGCGGGTCGGCGCCTACGACGCGGCCGGGAGCTTCGGCTTGATCGGAGACATCGGGGAGATGCTCTTCTACGCCCGCGCCTTGACGACGGTGGAGCGGCAGCAGGTCGAGACGTACTTGAAGACCAAATGGGGGACCGCCTGATGCCGCCGTACGCATTCACGCGCCGTATCGACGGGCCGACACAGACCCTTTTCGCGGCCCACCTCAACGAACTCCAGGCGGCGATCGAATCGCTCGATCCGCCCTCAGCCGGAACGACCCTGGCCCCCATTGGCGGGGTGACGAGTCGGGAGTGGCGCGGGGCCACCGTCCGCGATATCCGCGATTGGTACCGGGACGCCTCCGGCGTCGTCCGAACCGACATCGAAGTGTTTCGGGCGATGGCGCTCGACGTCGCGGCGGCGGGCGGGGGCGCGGTCGCCGTGACCGCCAAGCCAACCGGAGACGGCGCATGGTCGTGGCCCTACGAGATCGTGACCACGTTCGTCGATCTTCCCTCCAACATCCACCTCTTCGGTGCGGGTCCGGGCGGCGGGCGGTTCCTCCCGACCGGCGGCGCGACCGGCGACAACTCCTGCATGTTTCGCGTCTTCGGCCCGAAACAACACGGGCTCATTGAACGTCTGTTCTTCAAGGGCGAGAACGGGACGGACGGAACGGGATTCATTTACGCGCTGAACCACCAGAGCAACGCGATCGGTATCTTCGGAGACACCTTCAGCCAGGGCCCGAACAACTGGACCGTGCGGGATTGCCGCTTTGCGGACCTGCACGGCTTCTCGGTCCACTCCGCCGGGGGCAGCAACGTCTTCGGCCCGCGCCGGATCAAGGTCCTGGACTCCTTGTTCACCTACTGCGGCAACGGCGTGAACCTCCTTGGCGGCGACTGCCAGTCACGGGGCAACGTCGTCTTCAACTCGGAGGGGTTCGAGAACGGCGGACGCGGGATGATCCTGGCCAACAACATCATCATCGCTGCGCTGGGAACCGGGCTGAATGTCGGCGGCTCCGCCCAGGACGACGGGGGCGGCATCGTCGCCAACAACGTCCTGATCGGGTCGTCCGGCGAGGGGATGTCGGTGGGCGATGGCATCCACGACATGACGATCATGGGAAACGTTGTGCTGGGCACCGAAGGGTACGCCTTCCGCACCGGCGTCGGATTCGTCCCCGAGTTCGCGCCGCGCAATCTCAACATCACTGGCAACATCTTTCGGTCCACCGCCACCCAGTCAACCGCATTCGAGTGCGGCGCACCGAACAGCACCGTCCACAACAACCACATCGGCGGGTCCGGGCAGGAACCCCTTCACATCATCTCGACCGGCGGGTCGTTCACGGCAAACACGATCGACCTCGGCACGGTCTCGGGACGCGCATTCCAGGCGTCATCAACGGGAGGGGTCACCGCGACCGACAACTTCTTCGGGGGAGACAACCAGTACACCCCGTTCGCCTACTTCGACGGCACCCTCGGGGTCGGCAACTGGCGGGCTGGGTCCGCGTTCCGGCTCACGGCGCTGCCGACCGCGTCCGCCCAGTGGCGCGGCAGCACGGTTTGGATCACCGCCGCCGCCGGGAGCGCGGACGTGTACAAGATGGCGACGAAGGACGCAGCCAACGCCTACGCGTGGCGGGATTTGCTCGTCTGATGGCTATCTACGGGTCATCCGCCTACGGGTCCGCCGTCTATGGGGACGCAGACATGGGAGCGTCCGGGCGCGTCTACCACGACGGCGTTCCCGTGTTCAACGACGGATCGTTCGTCACGAACGACGGTTCGCCCGCACCGTTCAACGTGGTATTGCACGGCGGCACGCCGGTGGTCAACGACGGGGTTTACGTCGTCAACTCGGACGCACCCGCGCCCATCGTCTATCCGCTTGCCGTCCTTCGGGCGCCCGTCGCCCTGACGCTCGCCCTGCTTCGAGTCCCGGCGTCCGCCAATCGCGCGGTGGTGCGCGTGGCGGCCCCGGCCCCGATCGCCCTCACCCGTACCGCCCAACCGGGACCAAGCGTCCTGCGACAAGGCCAGGAGGTCTAGCACGAGATGTCCGACAACGTGGTAATCAGAGGCGACACGAAACGGTGGTACCTATCCATCACGGACGGCGCCGGCGCCCCGCTGAACTTGACCGGGTGCACGGTATGGTTCACGGCAAAGCCATCGGTTGACGCGGACGTCACCGATGCGTTGGCGGTCATCAAGCACTACATCGTCGTGAGTGGCGCGGGCGCGGTCACGGCCAGCGATGGGTTTGTGTTGGGCGGGATCAACTACAACCTCGTGCCACCCGCAACGGTGACGGGGGCCGCGTCCGGCGTCCTCACGCAGACGCTGACGGCGGCACAGAGTACGGCGCTCGCGCTCGGCTCCTACGTCTACGACGTGCAGATCAAGGACGCGGCCGGCGACGTGTCAACCCCGATCAACGGCCTAACGTTGACGATCGTTGCGGACGTGACCCGTCGGATCGTGACCCCGTAGGAGGCCCAGGATGATTCCGATTCAGATTGTTCGCTATACGCCGGACGCCCCGTGCACCCTCCAGGGGACGGCGGCAGCGTGGAGCGCGGTGATGCGTCGCTTCAAGCAGGACGGCAACCCCCGCGTCGCCGACCGGATCAAGGCTGACATCCAGGCGTCGCGCCCTGACGGGCCGATGATC
>Ga0136611_10001066_pt1 | contig 18743 bp, 18 predicted proteins | sample AntDrymUQ2232306_2_FD_106645 | JGI IMG/M metagenome (GOLD analysis project Ga0136611, IMG submission 106645) | Polar desert sand microbial communities from Dry Valleys, Antarctica - metaG UQ223 (23.06) | ecosystem: Environmental > Terrestrial > Soil > Desert | place: Antarctica: Dry Valley...
GCACCTGGCGGGGGTTCCGGGCGTCGTGACCAGCGAGCACGTTCCACATCGGGATTGACCGCTCCGGCGTTTGCAGTGCGAATGGTTGGAGCACTGCCTCGCCAACGCGCTCGCGCAGATGTGTGCGGAGGTAGTCTCGACAGGCGGCATGGGCGCGCGTGCCCGGTACGCGGGGACCAAACGCGCACTGCTCGCGCAAGTAGGTGTACGCGCGGTCGGCGTCAAACGGCGGGATCGCGGCAACGCTCCCGCCTCCCCGCTCCCCGAGGCTGACCGCGCCACGCACCAGGGGCGAGAGCGACGCCACGCCCACGATCGCTGCCGCTCCCAGCGCGAGCCCCAGGAACCTTCGACGACTTACCGTGGTGTTCGACTCGCCCTCAGCCAAACCACGCTCCAAACTTGCTGCCCCACCTATCGGACCGAACATCTGTGTCAGCCCGCCCTGTCGAATTATAGCGGAGTCGCGCGGGCACTCCGTCGTGCAGTATCTGGGATAATAGCGTCCGGCGGCGCTCGATCATACCCCAGGGAGGTGGCGATGCTCTTCGGTTCTGACCAGAAGATCGTGTTTATCGGCGACAGCATCACGGATTGTGGCCGCCGCGATGTTTTTGCGCCGTACGGGAACGGCTACACGAGCCTGGTGCGCGCCCTCCTGCTCGCTCGCTACCCCGATCTCGGGCTGTCCTTCGTGAACCGGGGCATCGGCGGCGATACCGTCCGCAACCTCGCCGAGCGGTGGGAGGAGGACGTAATCGCGGAGCAGCCGGACTGGCTTTCGGTGAAGATCGGCATCAACGACGTGTGGCGTGCGTTCGGTGACAGCGCGTCCGAGGCCGTTCCTCTGCCGGAGTACGAGGCCACCCTGCGCGCCCTGCTCGACGATGCCCGCGAGCGGACCGGCGCGCGCCTGATTCTCGTAACGCCGTACGTGATCGAGCTTGACCGCACGGAGCCAATGCGCGCCGCGATGGACGAGTTCGGCGCCGTGGTGGACCGGATCGCCGGGGAGTATCGCGCGGTGCTTGTTCGCACCCAGGCGGCGTTCGATGCCGCGTTGGAACACACCCCGGCAACGGACTGGGCCGAGGATCGGGTCCATCCCGCGCTGCCCGGCCACGCAGTCATCGCGCTCGCCTTCCTCCGCGCTGTCGGCTTCACACTGTAACGGCGCCTGGTTGTCCCGGGGTGAACGCTTCGCCCCTACCGCGGCATCTTCCTCCGGCGTGCTCGTCCATCGCTTTCCGTTTCCGACAAACACTGTTGGTATGGGAGTTCGTCGGTAGTCCCCGCTTCGCACGACTGTACAATGAATGGAGAGAATAGACTGGAAACGGGAAAGGGGAGGAGCGTGGAGCTTTCGGGGAAAGTGGTCGTCGTGACGGGCGCGAGTAGCGGGATCGGGCTGGCGGTGGCTCGGGCGTTTGCGCGTGAGGGCTGCCGGGTGGCGATCGGTGCCCGGCGCGAGGATCGCCTTGCGGATGCGCAGCGGCAAATCGAAAACGATGGCGCCGAGGCCCTGTCGCTCGTGACCGATGTGCGCACCGAAGCCGACGCGCAGGCGCTGGTGCGGGCGGCCTACGAGCGCTGGGGCAGCGTGGATATCCTGGTGAACAACGCCGGCTTTGCAACTAGCAAGCCGTTCCTCGACATGAGCGCCGTTGAGGTGCGTGACCATATGGAGACGAACTACATGGGCGCGGTGTATTCCGCGAAGGCGGCGCTGGAGTATATGATGCCGCAGCGCAGCGGCCACATCATCAACATCGCCTCCGTACTCGCCAAGATCCCCGCCCCACACCTCGCCGCGTACTCCGCAACGAAGGCCGCGCTCGACTCTCTCTCCACCTCGCTGCGCGCGGAGTTGTCACGATACGGCATCCAGGTAACCGCAGTCCACCCGAGCGTCACGCGCACGGAGTTCTATCACAATACGGGCTTCGATAACCGGGCACGGCGTGCGGCGCACCTCTTCGCGCAGGAACCGGAGACGGTCGCGCGTGCGGTGGTGCGCGCCGCCAGGCGGCCTCGGGCGGAGGTCTATCCCCTCCTCGGCACCCGCCTCCTGCCCGTGATCCACGCCGTCTTCTCCCCACTCGTGCGGCTCGGCCTCAAGGCGATCGCGCGGGTGTATCGGTAGTCGTCCGGACAGCGGCCCAAGCGAGCGCACTGCTTCACCGTCAAGCGATTAGCCCACCGCGCTGTACCGTTCGGGCGCGTACGGCGTCATGTCCAGCGGCGGCGCGATGCCGCGCATCTGGTCCGCGACCAGCGCCGCCGAATACGGGCCGAGTTGCAGGCCATACGCGCCGTGGCCCGCAGCGATGTACGTGTTGCTCAGGCCCGGCAGGGCGCCGAGCACCGGCAGGTTGTCCGGAGTCGCGGGGCGCATCCCGATCCGAATCTCTGCAAGCGTTGCCGTGGCGAGTCCGGGCGCGATCCTCAGCGCCTCGCCCAACACCTCGTGTACCCCGGCTGCGGTCGTCTGGTAGTCGAAGCCAGCGTCCTCCCTCGTAGCGCCAGCCACCACCCGGCCGTGGGGGAAGCCGAGCAGGTAATGGGCATGGAAGCCAGTTACCACCGGCCAGCCGCTCGTATCCGTGCCCGGCAGCGACAGATGAGCTATCTGGTCCCGTATCGGTGAGACCGGCAACACGATTCCCAGGATCTCTGTCAGCCCTGCCGACCACGCGCCACCAGCGATCAATACTCCGTCCGCGCTGAGGTTCTCACCATCGACCACGACGCCGTGTACGCGCCTGCCGCGCACGTCGAGCGCCGCACTTGCGTGCATGAGACGAGCGCCGTGGCGCGCCGCCGCACGCCGCAACGCGTCGCGTAGCAGTCGGCCATCCACCCGCGCTCCTCCGGATGAGTAGACCGCACCGTGGACTGGCCCGAGCGGCGGAAAGAGCGCCGCCACCGCCGAAGGGTTGAGCAGCGCCGTGTCTCCGATGTGAGAGGCACCCTGAGCACGAGCGTCGCGCAGGGCGCGCATAACGTCCGGAAGCTGGACGGCCTCCTCGGCGCTACGGGCGATGCGGAGCATCCCGGTCACGTCGTACCCGGTTGCTCGCTCCCCATCCTCCGCCAGGTGCGCCAGAAGTTCGTCGTAGTACTTCCCGGATCGCACCGCCAGCGGATAGTACGCGGCGGGCGCATCCAGGACGTTGGAGGGAGAGCAGATGCCCGCACCCGCCGCGGTCGCCTGCCCCTGGTCCTCACGATCCACCAGCGTCACGGACGCCCCCACACGGGCGAGGTGGTAGGCGGCACTGGCACCGACTACTCCACCGCCGATTACTATCACGTCGCTTACACCATCTCCCGTTCGCCCTATTCTCATGGCACGAGGATCACCTTGATCGACTCCTTGCCAGAAGCGACCAGGTCAATGCCGCGCTCGAACTCCTCCAGCGGTAGCGTATGCGTCACCACGCCGTCCAGGTTGATCTTCCCCTGCTGCAGGAAGTCGATCGCGAGCGGATAGGCGTGTGGACCCAAATGCGCGCCGTAGATGTCCAGCTCCTTGCGGTCGCCGATGATGCTCCAGTCGACCGTCGTGGCCTCGTTGAAGACGCTAAATTCAACGAACCGGCCGAGCTTGCGGATCATCGACAGCCCCTGCACGACGCTGGAGGGGTGGCTAGCCGCTTCGATGTACACGTCACAGCCATAGCCGCCGGTCAGTTCCTTGACCCGTGCCACCACGTCCTCTGTTCCGGGGTTCATCGCCACATCCGCACCGATCGTTCTGGCCAGCTCCAGCCGGGCGTCCATCATGTCGAGCACGACGAGCACTCCAGGGTTCTTCAGCCGCGCCGCGCCTACCATGCCGAGACCAAGCGGCCCCGCGCCGGAGATAACGACCACATCGCCAAACTCGATCCGCGCCCGCTCCACGGCGTGGATCGAACAGCTCAGTGGCTCGATCAGGACGGCACGCACAATCGGCATCTCATCCGGAACGCAGTATACCAGCGCCTCGGCGGGAAACTTGATGTACTCCGCCATGCCGCCGTTGACCACGTGCTGGAACCCGTAGATGTTGTGTACCTCGCACATCCAGTACTGTCCTCCCCGACAGTAGCGGCATGCGCCACACGGCACGATCTGCTCGGAGATGACCCGGCTGCCGAGCTGGACGCCGTGCCGCTCTCCCGCGTTCTCTCCAAGTGCGACGACACGGGCGATGAACTCGTGCCCCGGTATCACGGGTGCCTGTACATACCGGGGCTGCCCGTTGCCGCCCCAGAACATATCCGCGCCCTTATAGCACTTTACGTCGCTCGCGCAGACGCCACACGCTTCGACCTTTGCTAGCACCTCCCCCCGTCCCGCCTGGGGCACTGGCACGTCCTCCAGCCGGTAGTCGTTGGGCCCGTGGGTGACGACGGCCCGCATGGTATCCGGGATCGCCAATCCGGTCGCGCCCGTTTTTTTCGCTGTGGTCATCATTTCGCCCTCCAATCCTGATCTGGCCAGCGCTCCGGACAGACCATTCACCAACCGACTATATCGCGCACGCGCCTGTTCGACAGGAGCAACTATCCCTGCCTTTCGATCAGCCGGGCGATGTCTTCCCACTCCATATGCCGCGCCCAGCCGAGTGGCGTGCTGTGGAACTCGCCGTCCGGCACGTCCAGATCGGGGTCGGCAGCCAGCACCCCGCGCGCCAGCTTGATGTCGTCGCGCCATACCGCCTCGTGCAGCGGCGTAACCCCTCCACGACCCTCGCGTCTGCTTGCCAGTTCGGGTGTGCGGGCAAGCATCTCGCGCACATAGTCCTTCCAGCCGAGGTCCCACTCCGAGACGACGTCGGTCTGCACCCCCTGGGCCATGAGCCACTCGACGCACTCCGGATGCTGGGTGCGGACCGCGAGCTGGACGGGGTGAGGCCGCACGCCAGGGGTTCGCGTAGCAGGCTGGCGTCTCCTTGCGTCGAAAGTGCCCGAAGCGCGCTGACATTCCCAAGCCCTACCGCCTCCGCGAACCGAACCTGCATCTCGGTGGGCGGCTCGGAAACAATCCTGTCGCGATGCAGCCACCACGTCTGGCCGTAAACGAGCGATGAAAACCCGAGGCTTCGGTATAGGGGTTCACCCTCCTCGGTGCTGTTGAGCAGAGCGTGCTGACAGCCAAGCTCGCGCGCGTGCTGGAGCGCCGCGCGCGTTACTGCCTTGGCCACACCTTGGCGGCGCGCGTCGGGGTAGACGCCGACATCGAAGATGCCCGCGACGCCGAGCGGGCCGGTCGTCGCCCACAGGACGCTGTTCCCAACAGACCGACCATCGAGCAACGCAGTGAAGTGCCACAGGTGTCGCGGTCGCGCGCTTGCGAGGGCGTGGTGGTGGCTCGCCTTGTCGCGGACCAACTCGACGCGCACGTTGGCCGGTACGGGTTGGTCGAGTCCCGCATCGCGGAGGTCGCGCGACATCCAGTGCGGCTGCCAGCCCCATTCAAAGCCCCGCGCGGCCAGCAGCGGACCCAGATCGTCGCTCCGCTTGTGCTCTCGTAACGACCAGCACCCAACCTGCGCGAGCATGGGCAGCGCGCGGCAGTGTTGCAGGATCGGATTGAGCTGCTCCTCAGGGCGCGAGAAGCGAAGGAACGGGATCGAAACCTCCGGTCGCTCCCCAGGCACATACGCCCACTCCACGCCTTCCTCTCGCTGGACCCGTCCACCCGCCACCAGGGCGTGCGCCGCCATCCAGCTTCGGTGACTCTCCTCAACCGCGCGAAGGAGCTGGTCGCGTCCGGGCTCGCCTATGAGAAACGTTCGTACCCACTCAGTCATGGTGTCTCCATTGTAGGGCAGGTGCGAGTCCGAAGCGATGCGCGCGCTCTGCCGGGGGGTGGGCGCACGCGCCGGAATCGGTGGACGGACAGGGTCGAAGCATTTCGAACATGCTTCGACCCTGCGTTGGAAACACCACGATTCGATGCGATTGCGTCCCACGGATGTGCGGAAACCGAGTTGCGACCGCGCCTTGTCGAACCCACTCGCAGTCTGCGATACTCTGCACGGTACATGGGAAGTTGAGCAATACGGGAGAACGGGAGGCATCAGTGGCAGAGCTTCGTCTGTTGCTAGTCCGTCACGGCGAGAGCGAGGCGAACCACGAGCGACGCATGCAGGGCAGGCTCGACTCGCCGCTCACCCAAAGGGGAAGGCGGCAGGCGGGGGCCATCGCAACGCGCATCGCAGCGATGGGGCAGCTCGACGCCCTCTACGCGAGCCCTCTGCGGCGCGCATTCGATACTGCGCGGGCGATTGCTGCCGCAACCAGTGTGGCGCCGATCTCCCTGCCTGCCTTGATGGAGACAAACATCGGCCGGGCCACCGGCATCTCGTGGGACGACTTTGCCGCTCGCTGGCCGCAGCACGCGAGCGACATCCGCCGGGGCACTGAGCACGCTTCGTGGCCCTATGGGGAGAGCCGCCGCCAGCTCGGCGAACGCGCGGCACACGTGATAGATGACATCGTCGCCCGCCACCCCGAGCCATGCACGATCGCGGTTGTGTCCCACGGGGGCACGCTGCGGTGGGTCGTTGCGAACCTGATGGCCGGCACGCCGCTCGCACACCCCGATCACCGATTCGACAACTGCGCCGTCACGGAGGTGGTGCTGGGACACGGCGCGCCCCTCATCGCGTGCGCAAACGACGCGACGCACCTCGCGGAGATCGAGCAGGAAGAAGCGTATGCCGACCAGGTGCCGTGATTCCCAGCATCCACTTCGCCAGATCGGGTAACACGGACCGGTGCCGTGTGGGTACGTCTGGACGATGGAGATTGCTCGTCAGCGGAGCTACAGCGGTGGCCCCCACCCTTGAGCCGGGTAGGGACAGGTCTCCCGACCCGCCTGCCTGTCATTCTGGAGGTTCAATCTTCTTGCTTACTGCTATAGGAGCCAGACTCCACCGGGAAGCCCTGAAATCTGCGCTGCATCACCGCAAGTGCCTCTGGATTGTTATCGATGAGGATGAAGCTGCGGCCCAGTGCGTGCGCCGCGAGGCCAGTCGTTCCGCTGCCTGCGAAACAGTCGAGCACGGTGTCTCCAGGGTTTGATGAGGCCCGGATGATGCGTTCGAGTAGCCGCAGTGGCTTCTGCGTTGGGTAGCCCGTCTTCTCCTTGCCGGTGGGGCTGACGATCGTAAGAAACCAGGTGTCGGTCGGGAGTTTACCGCGCGCCGCCTTCTCCGGTCCGGCGAGCTTCGGCGCCAAGTATGGAAGGCGCTCCATGTCGTGAGTATTGAAGGTGTACCGCTCCGGATCCTTCGCGTATAAGGGGATGTTGTCGTGCTTCGGCGGCCACTTGCGGCTGGTGCGGCCGCCATAATCGTACGCCCAGATGATCTCGTTGAGGAAGCTCTCACGACCGAAGATCGTATCGAGCAACACCTTGCAGTAGTGCACCTCGCGGTAGTCGAGGTGGCAATACAAAGTGCCGTTCGGTGTAAGCACTCGATGGACCTCCCGCAGCCGCGGCTCCAGCCAGGCGAGGTAGTCGTCGTGGGCGTCCTGATACGCCATCGAACCTTCGGCATGGGTGCGGTACGTATGGCCGCCAAACCCCCGACGATCGCCCGCCTCGTCGCGCACCGTCCGAATCGAGGTGCGGCGCTGTGTCTTGCCGGTATTGAAGGGAGGATCGATATAGATCAGGGGGACCGAATCAGAAGGCATCGTCTGGAGTACGTCCAGGTTATCGCCGAGAAGTACCCTGTTCACGGTTGCGTCCTCGTCTCCAGGCGTCGCTCGCAGCGAAAGAGCACGAGGTGCTTATGCGCTCGCGGTCGCTGTACTCGGTCTGCGGCGTCACTCGACGGGGTAGCCGCGCTCCCGCCATTCGTTCATCCCGCCCTCGAGGTTGTACGCACTCTCCAGGCCAAGTGCGGAGGCCATCTCGGCCGCGACGGCGCTGCGGTGCCCCCGGGCACACGCGAACACCACGCGGTCGCCGGGACCGACGTACTGGCCGGGGCTGTTCAGGAAGGTTTGCAGGGGGACGTGCTTCGCCTGCGGCGCGTGGAAGTCCTCCCACTCGTCGGGCTCGCGCACGTCGATAAGCTGCGTACCCTCGTCCACCATCGTGCGCGCCACTGCTGCGTCAATGCGCGCGAATGGCTCCTGGACGTCCTCGTCCTTGTACAGTTGAAAGCTCACGTTGTGTACCTCCCGATTGGCGCTGCCCCGTGCCGTGATTCCCTCGTATCCGCCCGATCCGCTAACAGCACCCTTTCGGCGTCTTCGCACCGCCCTTACGGCAAAGTGCGAAGCACTTTGCCACTATCCGGGGCGCTGGGGTCGGCCTCCGTGATGCGCAGCCCTTGCTCGCGCACCTCATCGTCAATGATCATGAACGCCCGCAGTACGGGCTTTTCCCGATCGGCAAGGGAGCAGATCAGGTAGACCGCATCTGGGTAAAAGGCAAGCCCCCGGTCCGTTGCCGATGGGTATGCCTCTGTCGAGGGATGGGAGTGGTAGATCCCATACAGATCCCACCCCCGGCCCTCGATGTCCATCATCGCCGCGAACTGCTCGGCTGGGTCCATCAGATAACGGACCTGCGGCGTCTCCGCCGTGTTCGCGATACGGTACGTCCGGTCCGGCCTGCTCTGGCCGCCGATCAGTCCGCAGACCTCGTCTGGCCAGCCCGCCTGGGCGTGCCCCACGATTTCCTCATACAGCGTGCGTGGCAATTCGACCATTCCGCCTACGACTTCTCGACTGGAACGCGAACACTGGAGCCCCACTCCGTCCACGAGCCGTCGTAATTGCGCACGTCGGGATAACCGAGCAGGTACTTGAGCACGAACCACGAGTGGCTGGAGCGCTCGCCGATCCGGCAGTACGCGACTGTTTCCTTGTCTGGTGTGACGCCTTTGCCCGCGTACAGGCTGCGGAGGTCGTCGGCGGACTTGAAGGTGCCGTCATCGTTCACGGCCTGCCCCCACGGAATGTTGGCTGCGCCAGGGATGTGACCGCCGCGCTGTGCACCCTCCTGCGGTATGCCTTCCGGCGCGACCAACTCGCCCGAGTACTCCTTTGGGGAGCGGACATCGACCATGTTCGCCTGCCCGATCTTCTGGAGCACCTCGTCGCGGTAGATGCGGATGCTCTCATCGGACTCGCCGGAGAAAGCATACTGCGCCGACTGGCTCTGTGGCACATCCGTCGTTAGCTCCCGACCCTCTGCGAGCCACTTCGCCCGCCCGCCGTTCATGACGCGCACGTCCTGATGTCCGTAGTACTTGAACTGCCAGAACGCCCACGTGGCGAACCAGTTATTGTTGTCGCCGTACACCACGACGGTGGTCTCCAGGCCGACGCCCGTCTGCCCCAGGAGCTGCTGCAAATCCTCTCTGGAGGCCATATCGCGCACTGTCGTGTCCTGGAGCTGCGTCTGCCAGTTGAGGCCGACCGCGCCGGGGATGTGCCCCTGATCGTACGCCCTGGTGTCAACGTCAACCTCCAGCAGCCGTACGTTCGGGTCATTCTTGTGCTGCTCTACCCAGTCGGTCGTGACGAGCACCTCCGGGTGCGCGTACTGCTGCAAGGTCGGGTCGGTTGTTGCCTGAGTCATTGGTGGTTTCCTCCTTGTGTGCCTGGTGTCTGGCCCGTCCTGCGAGCGCGCGCGAGGATCGCCCCGGACCTATCCGACGAGTGCGGTCTCCTGTGGCAGGCCGCAGAACTCGACGTAGTCGATCGGCTCCGTGATCGTCGGCTGCTCGCCGCAGACCGGGCACTCCGGATCCTTGCGAAGCTTGAGCTCGCGGAACTCGAAGGAGAGGCCGTCGAAAATGAGCATGCGGCCGATCATCGGCTCCCCGATGCCGAGGATCAGCTTGATCGTCTCCAGTGCCTGCAGCGAGCCGATGATGCCTGGCAGCACGCCGAGCACGCCCGCCTCCGCGCAGGACGGCACCGCGCCTGCGGGCGGCGGTGTCGGGAAGAGATCCCGGTAGCAGCCATAGCCCGGCGCGTAGACCGTGAGCTGGCCATCGAAGCGCATGATGCTGCCGTCCACGAGCGGCTTGCCCTCCCAGTACGCCACGTCGTTTACGAGATAGCGCGTGGGAAAGTTGTCGGTGCCGTTCACGATCACGTCGTACTGGCTGATGATCGCGCGGGCGTTCGCGCTGGTCAGCGGCTCGTTGTGTGCGACGACCTCGACGGTGGGGTTGATGCGGTTCAGCGTATCGCGGGCGCTATCGGTCTTCGGCCTGCCCACATCCTCCACGCCGTGCAGGATCTGCCGCTGCAAGTTACTCACGTCCACTACATCGAAGTCGGCAATGCCGATCTTCCCGACGCCTGCGGCGGCGAGGTACATTGCTGCGGGGCTGCCAAGCCCGCCTGCCCCCACGATGAGCACCGTCGCGTTCGCGAGCCTGCGCTGACCCTTGCTGCCCACCTCCGGCATAATGAGATGCCGGTGGTATCGCTGCACCTGGTCGGGGGAGAGGCCCAGCGAGCCGCCAGCCATCGCGGGGAGGATGCCCAGCTTGTCGCCGTCCTTGACGCTGGTGTCGATGCCGCCGTGCCCCCGAACATCCTCGCCGTTCACGAACAGGTTGATGAAGCGGCGAACGGTGCCATCGTCTTCATAAATCTGGGACTCAATGCCAGGGTACGTCTGCTTGAGGTTCTGGAGCACCTCGCCAACCGTGCCGCCCTCAACCTGTACCTTCGATTGCTGCTCGGTGTAGGTCCGCAACGGCCCCGGTATCTGTACTTCTATCGCCATTTTACTCGCCAGCCTCTCTTGATAAATACAAACTACAAATGACTCATTCGCGCCCGATCATCGAACGTGCTTACTTCCAGAGTGCGGTGCTCAGGTACCGCGCGCCACCATCCGGCAGCAGTACGACGATCACCCCGCGCTCCGTCTTAGCGGCGAGATCCAGCGCGCCCTTGAGCGCCGCCCCACTGCTCTGGCCGACGAACAACCCCTCGCGTTGGGCGAGCTGCCGGGAAATCGCGTAGCTATCCTCGGTTGAGACGCCGAGGTTCTGGTCCAGCAACGCTTCCTCGTAGATGCCGGGGCGGATCGCGGTCCCCATGTGCTTGAGTCCCTCAATGCCGAAGAACGGACTGTCGGGCTGCACACCGACGAGCTGCACATCGGGGTTGAACTCGCGCAAACGCCGACCCGTGCCCATCAGCGTGCCGCTCGTGCCGAGACCCGCCACGAAGTGCGTAATGCGTCCCTCGGTCTGCCGCCAGATCTCCGGGCCGGTGGTGTCGTAGTGTGCGTGCCAGTTCGACGGGTTGTTGTACTGGTCCGCGTAGAAGTAATTTGCTGGCTCCCGCTGCACGAGATCGCGCACGTAGCGGATCGCGCCATCGGACCCCTCGAAAGGATCCGTGTACGTGATCTTCGCGCCGTACGCTTCAACGATGCGCTTCCGCTCCTCGCTGACGTTCTCCGGCATCACGAGTTCGCACGTGTACCCCTTGATGGCGCAAATCATCGCGTACGCAATACCGGTGTTGCCGCTCGTGGAGTCAATGACCGTCTTGCCGTGCGTCAGCCTGCCGTCGCGCTCCGCGTCTTCGATGATGCGCAGTGCCGGACGGTCCTTGACGGAGCCGCCGAGGTTATACCACTCCGCCTTTGCATACAGCTCGACACCGGAATGGATCTGCTCGAAGTTGCGGATTCGGAACATCGGCGTGTTGCCAATGGCGTCAATCGCGTTGTCTACGACCTTTGGCGCGTGGACGCTCGGGTTGAGAAACGGTACTATGTTCGTGGCTTGCATGCAGGACTACCTTCCGTGTTCACACTTCTCTATCTAGTAGAACTCGCAATAAGGTTGCCAATATTCCCGAATCGCCCCAGAAGCATAGCATTGCTCCCATTTTGGTGCAAGGGAGCGTTTGCAAGCCGACCAGCAAACTATCTGCGAGTTGTTGCAAGAAGCTAATCGTTCGCAAGTGCGGTCAAGAGCGCGTGGCTGCTGGGCTGACGCTCGCACGGTGTGCTAACCGGTCGCCAACTGGAGTCGCTGTGCGTCGTCAGAACAGGAGTACCACCGTTTGACTACGGAATCAACTATTGAAGAGTGGAGCATCCGGCGCCTGGCGCGTGCGATGGAGCGGGGCGAGCTGACCTCCCGAGCCCTCGTCGCGTGGTACCTCGACCGCATTGAGGCGCTCGATCGTTCCGGCCCGGCACTGCACGCCATCCTCGAAGAAAATCCCGAGGCACTCGCCATCGCCGCGGCGCTGGACCAGGAGCGTGCGGCGGGCGTCGTACGCGGGTCACTCCACGGCATTCCCGTCCTGCTCAAAGGCAACATGGACACCGCCGACGCGATGACCACCACGGCTGGCTCTCTCGCGCTGGAGGGCTCCCGCGCACCGCGTGACTCCACGGTCGCCAAGAAGCTGCGCGAGGCCGGCGCGGTGCTCCTCGGGAAGACGAACATGAGCGAGTGGGCGAACTTCCGATCCAGTCAGTCGTCCAGCGGCTGGAGTTCGCGCGGCGGGCAGGCCCGCAACCCGTACGTGCTCGACCGCTCGCCCGGCGGCTCCAGCTCCGGCTCCGGCACGGCCGTGGCCGCGAACCTCGCCGCCGCCGCGCTCGGCTCCGAGACGGATGGCTCCATCATGTGTCCCGCGTCGTACAACGCGGTCGTCGGGCTGAAGCCGACCGTCGGCCTGATCAGCCGCGCCGGCATCATCCCGATCTCGGCGAGCCAGGACACTGCAGGCCCCATGACACGGACGGTCGAGGACGCGGCCCTGCTGCTCTCAGCGGTAGCCGGGCCGGACCCGGAGGATCCCGCGACGCAGGCGAGCGAGGCACAGGTCCACGCGGATTACAACCCCTTCCTCGATCGCGAGGGGCTGCGTGGCGCACGTATCGGCATCGTGCGCGAAGGCTGCTTCGGGTACAACGAGTCGACCGACAAGATCGCGGAGGCCGCCATTCGGGAACTGACGCAGCTTGGCGCCGATGTGGTGGATCCTGTGCAGGTGCCGATCTCCCCGGAGATGCGGCGCATGGAGTTCGAGGTCTTGCTGTACGAGTTTAAGGACGGCCTGAATCGGTGTCTCCAGAACCTCGGCCCCGAAATGCCGGTGCATTCGCTTGAGGAGGTCATCGCGTACAACGAGCGGAACGCCGCGCTGGTGATGCCGTATTTCGGCCAGGACATCATGGTGAAAGCGCAGGAGAAGGGGCCGCTCACCGAGCGGGAATATCTTGATGCGCGGGCGGGGAGTGGACGGCTCGCGCGCGACGAGGGGATAGACCGCGCGATGGACGAGCACAGCCTCGACGCACTCTTCGCGCCGACGGGCAGTCCCGCCTTCAAGATTGATCTGCTGACGGGCGATCACTTCACCGGAGGCAGCGCCGCGCTCGCGGCGGTGGCAGGCTACCCGGCGATCACGGTGCCTGCTGGCATCGCGCTGGGCCTGCCCGTCGGCGTCACGTTTTTTGGCCGGGCTTACAGCGAGCCAGTTTTGCTGCGGCTCGCGTACGCGTTTGAGCAGGGCACAACCGCCCGCCGCCAACCGCGCTTTCTCCGCAGCGAGGAGAGACCACCGATCTAGTCGTAGGGGCGTTCAATTGAACGCCCGTGAACCCCCGCGATGTCGTGCCACTACGCCCAGACTAACATAGTGCATCGCCGACGGCCGTATCAGCAATGGCGACGGTGCAGCGTCGGGCTGGCTGACACGAGGTCACCTGTGGTAGTACACTATGGAAGCCTGATTGATGCCCACGATTCCTCGCACGCTCGGGCGCGAACCGTTGACCCTTCGGAGTTCCGCGCAGAATCGCCGTCCCGACGGCGCAGGAGAGAGCATGGCAAAATCGTACGGCCTCGGCATTGACCTCGGTGGGACGAAGATTCTGGCTGGTGTGACTGACCTGAACACGGGCAAGGTGCTCGGCAGCGCCAAGAAGCGAACGAACAGCGCTGAAGGCGCAAAGGAATTGCTCGGACGCCTGGGTGACGTTGCGACAGACGCGATCTCAGACGCGAAGCTGCCGAAGGGGACGTTCGTCACGAGCGCGGGCGTGCTCGCGCCCGGACAGGTGGACCCGGAGCGGGGTGTGCTCCTCACCGCGCCAAACCTGAGCGGGCTGGGCAACCTCCCGATCGCGGAGTCGCTGGAGGATCGCCTCGACCTGCCAGTGCGACTCGGCAACGATGTGCAGGGCGCGGCCCTCGGGGAACTGAGATTCGGCGCGGGGAAGGGCGTCGACCGGCTGGTGTGCGTCTTTGTCGGCACGGGGGTCGGCGGCGCGATCATCCGTGGTGGCGAGCTGGACCGCGGCCCGAGCGCGACGGCAGGGGAGATCGGCCACCTGGTCGTGTTCGCCGGCGGGCGGTTCTGCGGTTGTGGTGGACGCGGCCACCTCGAAGCATATGCCTCGCGCACCGCGATCACCCGCGTCTTGCTGGAGGAGCTGCGGCGCGGGCGTCCCTCCGTTTTGCGCGATCTGCTGGGCGCTGCGGGGATCGACGAGAACGCGCCGGGCAGCATGGCGATTCGCTCCGGTCTCCTTGCAAAAGCGGTCGCGCAGAACGATGAGCTCGTGCTGGAAACGTTGCAGGAGGCCGGCCGCTATCTCGGGCTTGCCCTCGCCTCCGCGATCAACTTCTACAACCCGGAGCGCATCGTGCTCGGTGGGGGCGTCGTCGAGGCTGTGCCACTGCTTTTGGAGATCGCCGCACCGATCGCGAAGCGCGAAGCGCTCGCAGTCCCCGGCGCACTGGTGGAGATCGTGCCCTCGAAGCTCGGTGACAACGCGGGGGTCGTCGGCGCCGCCCTCCTCGGCGCGCAGAGCGTCCAGGTGGCGGGACTGCGGTAGGGAGCGGCCACCGTTCCAGCCAGGGATGTGACGTGGAACGGCTGGGGGCGGGCGCTTGAAACCAAACTTTCTAGCGGGTACGATACGGAGCAGGTTACGAGTCATGTAGAGTCGGATCATCTCAGCACCACACTCGCTGCCCTCGCTGACCCGACTCGCCGGGCCATCCTCGCGCGTCTGGCCTCGGGCGAGGCGACGGTCACGCAGTTGGTGACACCCTTCGAGATGAGCCTGCCCGCCAACTCCAAGCCCCTGGGCGTGTTGCAGCGAGTTGATTGAGCAGGGCCGTCTATCACGAGATCGTCGACACCTTTGCGGAGGCCCAAGGCAACCCGGCCGAGGGAAGCCCGGAGCTGCTGATGACGATGACGTTTGAGGAACGCGAGGGCAAAACGACGCTCACGCAACGGGTGCAATTCGCGTCGGTCGCGGACCTCGAGGCACTGCTTGCCATGCAGGGGGTGCAGGGCGCGACCGAATCCCAGGATCGCCTTGAGACGGAACTCGCGAACATGACCGTTTAGCCCAGGATGCACAAATCAACCCAATAATCAGAACAAGGAGCAATACAATGGCCAATCCCGTTACCTGGTTCGAGATCATCGGCAAGGATGCGCTCGCACTGCAGAAGTTCTATGGTGACGTTTTCAACTGGAAGCTTAGTCCGCCGCAACCCGAAATGGGCAACTACAGCATGGTTGATGAAGAGGGACACGGCATTGGTGGTGGCATCGGTGCTGGTGGTGACGAAGATGGCGGCGGCTCGCGCGTGACCATCTACATCGAGGTTGACGATCCGCAGGCGTACCTGGACAAGGTGACGCAGGCGGGCGGCACGATGCTCATGCCGGTGACCAACGTCACGGAGGGCGTCACCATCGCCATGTTTGCCGATCCGGAAGGCCACGTCATCGGCCTGTTACAGGCCACCCCGAGCTAGGCGGATACGGGCGTCCGCACCGGGCTCACGGCAAGAACGCCCGCCCCGCATCTACCCGGTGCGGCAAACATCCCATAGGGCGCAGGACTCCATGGCAGCACCGGCCCGGAGTTCTGCACCCTACGATGCGTGAGCCACCATGTCGCACCTGTAACGCCTCATACGCAATCCGGTTGAACCCTGATGCATGTCATCCCGAACTGTGTGAGGGATCCGTTACGCCGACCACGGATTCCTCGCAGGCTCGGAATGACCGATGCACAGCCGATGGGCCGGAGTTAGTATAAGACCTCCGCGAAGCGCCACCGCTACGCCGAATAGATACTACTTCGCACCAATGAGCTGGTTCTCGGTGAGGGGACCTGCGGCCTGGACGGTGAAGCTCTCGGCAAACGGGTATCGGTCGAGCAGCGCCCGGACATCGGCCACCGTGACCCCCTCTATCGCTGCGATGATCTCATCGACGCTCATCGCCCGTCCCTTCGCGAGGTACAGGTCCGCCACCTCGAACATGCGCCGGTGGGACGCTTCGCCGGAGATCACTGTGTCGCTCACTGCCTTGACCCGCGCGCGCCCGAGTTCTTCCTCCGTCACGCCGTCGCGCTGGAGCTTCTCCATCTCCGAGCGCACGATCCGCAGCACCTCCGGCGCCCTCTCGGGGCTTGCGCTGAAGTACGTCGCGAACAGGCCGACGCCTTCGTACCCGTAGTACCCGGTCTCGATGGAGTCCGCGAGGCCCTTCTGTGCCACCTCCCAATACAGCCGTGAGCCGGTCGAGTCGCCCAGGATCGCGGACAGCAGATCTGCTGCCCAGCTATCATCGCTTTCCTGCGGCGGGGCGGCGGTCGCGATGGCGACGTGCTCCTGCTGTAGCTTTGGCTTCACCTCCGCCCCGGTCTTTGGGGTGGGGGTGAACGGTTGTGATGGGCGTGGAGCGTCCTGTTGCTGCCAGGATGCGGTCTGCTTTTCCACGAGCGGCAGCAGGGTGTCCCACGAGAAGTTGCCCGCGATGCCGAGCGCCATGTTGTTCGGGCTGTAGCGGCGGGCGTGGTACGCGCGCATCTGTTCGACCGGGAGGTCGCGTATCGAGGTTGGGGTGCCGAGCACGCTGTTGCCGAGCGGGTGCGGAGCGAAGAAGTTGGTAAAGAGGTGGTCGAACAGCTCGTGCGTTGGCTGGTCTTCGGAGCGGGCGATCTCCTCGATGATTACCCCCTTCTCCGTCGTGAACTCGCCCTCATCGAGCTTGGGACGCATCATGTCCGCGAGCACATCGAGCGCGTGTGGGAGCTGGTCGCCCAGGACGCGTGCGTAGTACACCGTGCTCTCGTGGGAGGTGAACGCGTTGAACTCCGCACCCATGCGCTCGAACTCGCGGGAGATGTCGATTGCGCTGCGGCGCTCGGTGCCCTTGAACATCATGTGTTCGAGGAAGTGAGATATGCCGGCGATCTCCGCCTGTTCATCGCGGGAGCCCGTGCGCACGTGGAAGCACACCGCGACCGACTCCACGCCGGGCATACGCTGGCCGATCACGGTGAGGCCGTTTGCCAGTTTCTCGACCCCGAGCAGTTCCTCGTTCTGTACCGTCATCTAGGTAATACCTTTCCGTTCGCTACGCCGTACGATCCAGGCTTGTGAGCTCTTCCTGGGTATTTGGACCGAGGCCGCAAAGAACGAGCCCGGCGCTCACGGGCCATTCCTTGAGCGTGTTGTTCACCTGGTCCATCGTGACCGCGTCGATCTGCTCGCGCGTGTACGCGAGGGCCTTGAGCCGTCGTTCGTACCACCACGAGGTCAGGAGGGAGCGGAGCCTGGCCCCCGTGCTCTCGCCACTCATTAACACGGAGGAGCGCACGGAGCCCTGGAATCGGTCGAACTCCTCTTCGGTCACCCCATCGGCGTCGAGCTTTCGCATCTCGTGGAGCAGCACGCTGTACGTTTGCGGCGCTTTCTCCGGCGTCGTGCCCGCGTATGCGCGCCACGACCCCTGGTGCCGGCCGGGGGAGTATGCCGCGCCAACCTGATACACGAGTGCGCGCTTCTCGCGCACCTCCTCGAAGAGCCGGCTGCTCATTCCGCCGCCGAGGATCTCCGCTGCGATGATCGCGGCGTAGTAGTCACGGTGGCCGTATGGCACGCTTGGCCCTGCGGCCGCGATGTGCTCCTGCTGACTCTCGCGGTTCTCGATGTAGATCTGTGGCACGGGGTTCGGGGCCGCGATCTCGGGCGCTTTGCCGTCTCCCTGCCAGGCGCCGAGCGCACCTTCTGCGAGGGAGCGAAACTCGTCCCAGTCGAAGTCGCCCGCGACAGCGCAGACGGAGTTCGCGGGGGTGAAGTGCCGGGCGTGGTGTTCCTGGATGGTGTGCCGGGTCAGATCCCGGATGGCTTGGGGCTCACCCGTGGGGCGCTTGGCATACGGGTGGCCCTTGTAGTACACCTTGCGCAGGACGTTGCGCACCTGGACCATCGGCTCGTCTTCCTCGTGCCGCAGTTCCTGGAGGATGGAGGATCGAGTTTGCTCCAGCTCCGCTTCGGGGAACGCAGGATTGCGGAGCACGTCGGCCAGGATGCTGAGGGCAGGGCCGAGGTTGGTCCCCACCATCTGCCCCGAGAGTCCGATCGTTTCGGAGTCGGCGCTTGTGCCGTAGCGCACGCCGAGGTTGTCGAGGCCGTCGCTAATCTCGCGGGAGGTGCGGGAGGTGGTCCCCTCCAGCAGCATCGCCTCTGTGAAATGTGCCAGCCCGACCCGTTCTTCGGGGTCGTGCGCGGAGCCAGCGCCAACGATAAAGCCGAGCGCGAGCGAGCGCACGCCTTCGATCTTCTCGCCGACGATCGTCAGGCCATTTGGCAGGGTGTCCTGATGTTGCTCGGGCATATTGGGTGACCACTCCATATCTACAACTGGTTGGAAAGTGGGGCACAATAGCCGGGGCGGATCCCCGATGCCTGCCCC
>Ga0136611_10001067_pt1 | contig 18738 bp, 20 predicted proteins | sample AntDrymUQ2232306_2_FD_106645 | JGI IMG/M metagenome (GOLD analysis project Ga0136611, IMG submission 106645) | Polar desert sand microbial communities from Dry Valleys, Antarctica - metaG UQ223 (23.06) | ecosystem: Environmental > Terrestrial > Soil > Desert | place: Antarctica: Dry Valley...
CACCCGGCGCCGCACGCTCCACGCCCACCACGTGAAGGAGTGGACCGCCGGTGGGCGCACCGACCTGGCCAACCTGGTGCTGCTGTGCAGCCGTCACCACACGCTGGTCCACCAGCAGGGCTTTGCCCTCGTCCTGCACGACGACCGGCGGCTCGAGGTCAGCGCCGCCGACGGGGTCGCCGTACCCCGACTGCCCGTGCTGCCGTGGCGCCCCGCCAGCGAGCTCGACCCCGCTCGCGTCATCACCGCCGGCACGCTGCCCCGCGACCACGTCCGCAGCGGCATCGACCTCGGCTACGCCGTCATGGTCCTCGCCCAGCAGGCGGCGTAGGTCACGGGGCGCCGGCCCAGGGTGTGTCGACCCAGGGTGTGTCGGGTCAGGGTGTGCCGGCGCGCTCTCCGGTGACGAGGTAGACCACCCGCCGGGCGACCGACACGGCGTGGTCGGCGAACCGTTCGTAGTAGCGGCCGGCCAGCGTGATGTCGATGGCCGGCTCCAGGCCGTCCTCCCACGAGTCGTCGAGGATCGACCGGAAGAGCTGGCGGTGCAGCTCGTCCATGACGTCGTCGTCCTTCTCGAGCTGCGCCGCCATGTCGATGTCGCGGCTGGCGATGACGCTGCCGGCCTTCGCCACGATCTCCTCCGCGGCGTGACCCATCTGGAGGACCGTCGAGCGCAGGGTCGGCGGGACGGCCGACCCGGGGTAGCGGCGGCGGGCGATCTTGGCAACGTGGGCCGCGTTGTCGCCCATCCGCTCCAGATCGGCGACCATGCGCAGCGACGTGACCAGGACGCGCAGGTCGCTGGCGACCGGCTGCTGCCGGGCGAGCAGGTCGAAGGCGCGGGCCTCGATCTCGCGGTAGCGGGCGTCGACGGCCTCGTCGTTGGCGATGACCGACTCGGCCAGACCCAGGTCGGCGTCCAGCAGCGCGGTCGTCGCCCGGCTCATGGCCGAGCCCACCAGGTTGGTCATCTCGACCAGAGAGGTGGAGATCGCGTCGAGCTCGTCGTGATAGGTGTCTCGCATGCCGTCACGCTAGCCCTCGGACGCGCTCCCGGCTGTGTCCGTTGTGAATGGCGCGCATACGACGGGTGAACATCACCGGCTCCGCCGCTCGTGCCCGCGCCGGTCGAGCACCGGCCCCCCTAGTCTCGGCGCTGTGACCGTCCTCGGCGTCGTCGTCGGGCTCGTCGTCGGAGTGCTGCTGGGCGCCGGGCTGGTCCTCGTCGTCCGCCGCCGACGCCCACCGCTGCTCGCCACGCCCGCCGACGGCACGCAGCCGCCCCCCGCCCCGCCGACCGGGAGCGCGCCGTCCTCCGTCGACGTCATCGACGCGCTGCCGGTCGCGATCGCGGTGGTCGACGGCGACGACACGGTCGTGCTCGCCAACCGGTCCGCGGTCGATCTGAGCGTCGTCTCCGGCCGGCGGCTGCTGGTCGCGGAGCTTCGCCGACTCGTCCGCGACGTACGCCGCACCGGGCAGTCGCACGAGGTGGAGGTGGAACTGGCCGCGAGCCGGGTGCGGCCCGGCGCTCTCGGCCGCCCGGAGGCGGTCCGGGTCCGGCTCGTCCCCGTCGGCGCCGAGCACCACGTCGCCCTGCTGATGGAGGACGTCACCGAGGCGCGCCGCGTCGAGGCGGTCCGCAGGGACTTCGTCGCCAACGTCAGCCACGAGCTGAAGACGCCCGTCGGCGCGATGGCGCTGCTGGCCGAGGCGCTGCAGGACGCCAGCTGCGACCCCGAGGCCGTACGCCGCTTCGCCGGCCGGGTGCAGCACGAGGCCGGGCGGCTCGGCCGGCTGGTGCAGGAGCTCATCGACCTGTCCCGCCTGCAGGGGGCTGACCCGCTCCCGGAGCCCACCATCGTCTCGGTCGACCGCGTGCTGGTCGAGGCGGTCGACCGCGCGCGCACGGCGGCGGCGGCCGCGGGCATCGACATCGCCACGGGTGGCCAGCGCGGCCTCACCGTCGACGGCAGCGAGCCGCAGCTGGTCACCGCCGTCGGCAACCTCATCGAGAACGCCGTCCACTACAGCCCCGACGGCACGCGGGTCGCCGTCGCCGCCCGCCGGAACGGCGACGACGTCGAGATCACCGTCTCGGACGAGGGCATCGGCATCGGCGAGAAGGACCTCGAGCGGGTCTTCGAGCGCTTCTACCGGGCCGACCCCGCTCGCTCCCGGGCCACCGGCGGCACGGGCCTCGGGCTCGCCATCGTGAAGCACGTCGCCACCAACCACGGCGGCGAGGTGGCGGTCTGGAGCGTCGAGGGCTCCGGCTCGACCTTCACCCTGCGGCTGCCGGCACCGGCGACCGATGGCGCTGACACCCACGCTGACCCCCACACTGATCGAACCGCGAAGGAGTGACCGAGTGACGCGAGTGCTTGTGGTCGAGGACGAGGAGTCCATCGCCGATCCCCTGTCGTACCTGCTGCGGCAGGAGGGGTTCGAGGTCGCGGTCGCGGCGACCGGGCCTGACGGGCTGGCCGAGTTCGACCGCGGTGGCGCCGACATCGTGCTGCTCGACCTGATGCTGCCGGGACTGTCGGGCACCGAGGTGTGCCGAGCCCTGCGCACCCGGTCGTCCGTGCCGATCATCATGCTGACCGCCCGCGACAGCGAGATCGACAAGGTCGTCGGGCTCGAGCTCGGCGCCGACGACTACGTCACCAAGCCGTTCAGCACGCGCGAGCTCGTCGCCCGGGTGCGCGCGGTGCTCCGCCGACGCACCGAGAGCGAGGACACGGCCGGCACCGCGCTCGAGGCGGGGCCCGTCCGCATGGACGTCGACCGGCACGTCGTCACCGTCGACGGCGAGCAGCTCGCCATGCCGCTCAAGGAGTTCGAGCTGCTCGAGCTGCTGCTGCGCAACGCCGGTCGCGTGCTCACCCGCGGGCAGCTCATCGACCGGGTGTGGGGGTCGGACTACGTCGGAGACACCAAGACGCTGGACGTGCACGTCAAGCGGCTGCGCGCGAAGATCGAGCCCGACCCGGGAGCCCCGCGTCACCTGATGACCGTCCGGGGGCTCGGCTACAAGTTCGAGGTCTGACCGGACGGGACCTGAGCCGCCGGGTCAGCCGGGTGCGGCGGGATGCCGCCGGCGCGCTGCACGCACAGCCGGGCCAGCTCGTCGTACGCCTGCTCTCCCAGCAGCGCGGTGAGCTCCGGAGCGTAGGAGAGGTAGAGCGGCTCGGCGCCGACGTGGGCGGCCGGTGAGGACGTGCACCACCAGTGGAGGTCGGCGCCTCCCGGCCCCCAGCCCCGGCGGTCGAACTCGCCGATCGAGGTGACGAGCACCTGCTCGTCGTCGGACCGCGCCACCCACTCCTGGGTGCGCCGGACCGGCAGCTGCCAGCAGACGTCGGGCTTGGTCTCGAGCGGGTGCAGGCCGTGGCGCTCGGCGAGGTGGTGCAGCGCGCAGCCGGCGCCCCCGGAGAAGCCCGGCCGATTGAGGAAGACGCAGGCGCCGTCGACGGTGCGGGTGCGCCGGGCGGGTTCGCCGTCGAGCTCGTCGACCTCGGTGACGCCGAGCTCGCGGCCGACCTCGGCGTACTGCCAGGCCTTGCGGCGCAGCTTCTTCGCGAAGCCCTCGATGCGAGCCTCGTCCTCGTCGTCGGCGTAGAACGCGCCGTGGGTGCAGCAGCCGTCCTCGGCCCGGCCCTCGACGACACCCTCGCATCCCCTGCCGTAGACGCAGGTCCAGGACGACAGCAGCCACGTCAGGTCCGCCCGGATGAGGCCGTCGGGCTGCTCAGGGTCGGCGAACTCGATCCAGTCGCGGGGGAAGTCGGGCTCGACCTCGCGCACCGTGGGCAGGCCCAGGTCGGTCGACTCGCGGGGCACGTCAGAGCACCCGCACGACGAGCAGCGCGACGTCGTCCTCGAGCCGGCCCTGGGCCAGCTCGTCGAGCAGGTGCTGGCAGACCGCGTCGGCCGTCGTGTCGGGAGCGGAGGCGACCGCCGCCTGCAGCGCGACGAGCCCGTCGTCGATGTCGCGCCCGCGGTGCTCGACGAGCCCGTCCGTGCACAGGACGAGCGTGGAGCCCGGCAGCACCGGCTCCTCGACCTCGGCGCGGGTGGTGCCGAGCGCCGCTCCGACGAGCAGCGACGGCGTGCCGCCGAGCAGCCGCACGCTGCCGTCGGGGCTGCGCAGCACGGGCGGCAGGTGCCCGGCGTTGCACAGCTCGACCCGACCGGGGACGACCTGAACATCGCAGCCGACCTCGCCCGCCGCGCGGCGCGCCGGGCAGTCACCGTGCGGTAGAGCGCTCACCGGCGGTGCAGGGTCCCGGCGCCGGCGGGCGAACCGCAAGGGCCCGTCCGGGGCGACGGGGAAGGGACGGTCATCTCCGTCCTCCTTCCACCGGGTGCTCGCCCCCTGGGCCGGGTGGGGCCCGCGTACTGTACGTCGCCATGCGGCTAGGAGTCCTCGACGTCGGCTCCAACACCGTGCACCTGCTCGTCGTCGACGCCCACCAGGGTGGCCATCCGGACCCGGTGCGGTCCCACAAGGACGAGCTGCGGCTGGCCGAGCTGCTGCGCCCGGACGGGTCCCTGGGCCGCAAGGGCACCGACGTGCTGGTGCGTGCCGTCACGGCCGCCCGGGAGGCGGCCGAGGAGGAGGGCGTCGAGGACCTGGTCGCCTTCGCCACGTCGGCGGTGCGCGACGCCACCGACTCCGCCGAGGTGCTCGCCGCTGTGCGCGAGCGGGCCGGTGTCGAGCTGCTGGTGCTGCCGGGGGAGGACGAGGCGCGCCTGACCTTCCTGGCCGTCCGCCGGTGGTTCGGCTGGAGCGCCGGACGGCTGCTCTGCCTCGACATCGGCGGAGGTTCGCTCGAGCTGGCCGTCGGCATCGACGAGGAGCCCGCGACCTCGCTGTCGCTCCCGCTGGGGGCCGGTCGGCTGACCCGCGAGCGGCTGTCGGCCGACCCGCCCTCGACGAAGCAGGTGGAGGCGGCCCGCCGCTACGCCCGCGACGAGCTCGAGCAGGTGCGGCCGGCGCTGCTCACCGGCCCCAAGCCCGATCGCGGCGTGGCGACCTCGAAGACCTTCCGGTCGCTGGCCCGGCTCGACGGCGCTGCGCCGTACGCCCAGGGACCGCGCGTCCACCGTCGCCTGCGCCGCAGCGGGCTGGAGCGCATCGTGGCCCAGCTGGCGCCGATGACCGCCGCCAAGCGCGCCGAGCTCCCGGGTGTCTCGCCGAGCCGGGCCCACCAGCTCCTCGCGGGGGCCATCGTCGCGCGCGAGGCGCTCGACGTGCTGGGCCTCGACGAGGTGTCGGTGTGCCCGTGGGCACTGCGCGAGGGGGTCATCCTGCGCCGGCTGGACTGGCTGGCCGGCAGCTAGCCGTTCCGGGCCTAACCTGGACCGACCATGACGACTCCCCGCGAGCACCACGTCCCGGTGCGGGAGGCTGCGGCGAAGGTCGCGCTCTCGACGGCGAGCGTCTACCCGGAGTCGACGGCCGGCGCCTTCGAGCTGGCGGCCCGGCTCGGCTACGACGGTGTCGAGGTCATGGTCTGGACCGACCCGGTGAGCCAGGACGTCACCGCCCTGCGGCGGCTGTCGGACTACCACGAGGTGCCGATCCTGGCGGTCCACGCGCCGTGCCTCGTGATCACCCAGCGGGTGTGGGGCACCGACCCGTGGGTCAAGCTCGTGAAGGCCAAGGAGGCCGCCGAGGAGCTGGGGGCGCGCACCGTCGTCGTGCACCCGCCGTTCCGCTGGCAGCGGGAGTACGCCCGGCAGTTCCTCGGCGGCATCCAGCAGATGGCGGGCGAGACCGACGTCCGCTTCGCGGTCGAGAACATGTTCCCGTTGCGGGCGCGGGGCCGCGAGGTCACGCCGTACGCCCCTGACTGGGACCCGACGACCGAGGACTTCCCCGACTTCACCCTCGACCTGTCCCACACGTCGGTGTCGCAGTCCGACGCGCTGCTCATGGCGGAGACCATGGGGGACCGGCTGTCCCACGTGCACATCGCGGACGGCACCGGCACGGCGCGCGACGAGCACCTCGTCCCCGGCCGGGGGGACCAGCCCTGTGCCGAGCTGCTGGAGAGCCTCGCGGTGCGCGGCTTCGACGGCCTGGTCGTCGTCGAGGTCAACACCCGCAAGGTGGAGGACCGCGCCGAGCGCGAGGCGGACCTCGCCGAGGCGCTCGCGTTCACCCGGCTCAACCTCGTCGCGCCGACCGGTGACGCGGCGGTCGGCCGGCCTGCCTAGGGTGGCCCGATGGAGACCCTCCGGACCCCCGACGACCGCTTCTCCGACCTGCCGGGCTTCCCCTACGAGCCGCGCTACGCGCCGACCTCGGACGGGCTGCGCATGGCCTACGTCGACGAGGGCGAGGGCTCGAGCGGCACGGTGCTCCTGCTGCACGGCGAGCCGTCCTGGGGCTACCTCTACCGGACGATGATCCCCGTGCTCGTCGACGCCGGGTTCCGCTGCGTGGTGCCCGACCTCATCGGGTTCGGCCGCTCCGACAAGCCCACGCAGGTCGAGGACTACACCTACGCCCGCCACGTCGAGTGGCTGCGCTCGGTGCTGTTCGACGAGCTCGACCTGTCCGGTCTCACGCTGGTCTGCCAGGACTGGGGCGGCCTGCTCGGACTCCGCCTCGTCGCCGAGGCGGAGTCCGGCGGTCAGGGGCACCGGTTCTCTCGGGTCTGCGCGGCCAACACCGGTCTGCCGGACGGCCGTCGGCGGCTGCCGGACGCGTGGTGGCAGTTCCGCGACTTCGTCGTGCGCACCGAGGACCTCCCGATCGGCTTCCTGGTCGCCTCGGGGTGTGCGCAGCCGGTCGACCCCGCGGTCCAGGCGGCGTACGACGCTCCCTTCCCAGACCCGTCCTACAAGGCGGGGGCACGGGCGTTCCCCGACCTGATCCCGCAGACGCCTGACAACCCCGCGACGCCGGACAACCAGCGCGCGTGGGAGGTGTTCGAGCAGTTCGAGAAGCCCTTCCTGTGCGCCTTCTCCGACTCGGACCCGATCACGTCGGGTGGGGAGCGGGCGCTCATCGGCAAGATCCCCGGTGCGGCCGGTCAGCCCCACACGACGATCGCGGGTGGCGGGCACTTCCTGCAGGAGGACCGGGGGCCCGAGCTGGCGCAGGTGGTCGTCGACTGGGTCCGCGGCGGGTGAGCCTCGCGCTGCGCATCGGCCTGTCCCTGCTCGCGCGGCCGGACCGGCATCGGCTGGGCGCCGACCGCTCGCAGGTCGCCGACCTGCACCTGCCACGCGGTGACGGACCGCATCCGGTCGCGGTGCTGCTGCACGGCGGCTACTGGCAGACGGCGTACGGCAAGCTCGTCTGCCGCCCGCTCGCCCGCGACCTCGCCCGCCGCGGCTTCGCCGTGTGGAACCTCGAGTACCGCCGGCTGGGCACCGGCCGCGGCGGTGGCGGCGGCTGGCCGCAGACCTTCGAGGACGTGGCCCGTGGGATCGACGCGCTGGCGGACGTCGCCGCGCCGCTGGACCTGTCGCGGGTGGTCCTCGTCGGCCACTCCGCCGGCGGTCAGCTGGCCCTGTGGGCGGCGTCGCGGCCGCGGCTGCCCTCCGGGGCAGTCGGCGGCGCGCCCCGCGTCGTGGCCTCCCGCGTGGTGGCGCTCGCACCGGTGGCCGACCTGGCGAGGGCAGGGGTGCACGCCGAGCAGCTGCTCGGGGGCACCCTCGCGGAGCGGCCGGACCGGTGGGCGCAGGCCGACCCGCTGCGGGCCGGTGCCCCCGGGATCCCGGTCCTGGTGGTGCACCCGACGCTCGACGCGACGGTGTCCGTGGAGCGCTCGCGGGCCTACGCCGCCGCGACGGGCGCTGAGTTCGTCGAGACGGCGGGGGAGCACCACGACCCGATCTACCCAAGCAGTGAGGCGTGGGCTGCGGCTCTGGCCTGGCTGGGTCCGGCGCAGCTGGCCACGCGCTGAGCGGACGCCTCTCCCTGATCGGGGTCCTCGTCAGCGACCCGTGCCCAGCACCCCGCTGGCGCTCGTGCGCGGCCCGCCACGCCCGAGCCAGCCTCCTACGCGCGGTGCGCGGAAGGCGCTGCGCAGCAGCAGGTCCCGCGGTGCCGCGAGCGCGGGGGAGCGCGTCTCCACGATCGCTCCCATCACCAGCGAGAGCCGGGTCATGGCGGTGACGTGTGGCGCGCGCAGCCGCTGGTAGCCGGACGGGTCGCCGGCCGCCAGCATGGCCGCGAGGGCCCACGCGTCGCGGACGCCCGCCCCGAGGCCCTGCCCCGCGAAGGGCGGCATGGTGTGCGCGGCATCGCCCGCGAGCAGGACGCGGCCGGACTGCCACGTCGCAGCCTGGCGCGCCCCGTAGCGGTAGGTCACGGCCCGGAGCACCTGCAGGGCAGCGGGATCGACGTCGCGAGCCAGCATCGTGAGGGGGTCGGGCGCGACCTCGTCCCGACCGAGCAGCCACTCCCAGCGATGACCGCCGGGCAGTGGCATGTCCACCTGCGGTCGCGCCGGGTCGCAGGTGTAGCTGAGCACCGGCCGGTCGACGTGGCCGGCCACGTCGACGACCAGCCAGGGCCGGGCGAGGTCGCGTCCGCGCCAGGCGATCCCCGCCGATCGGCGGACGAACGAGGAGGCGCCGTCACAGCCGACGAGCCACGACGCCCGGACGGTGGAGCCGTCGTCGAGCCTCGCGCGCACTCCCGTGCCGTCCTGCTCCCACGCCAGGAGCGACCTGCCGGTCCGCACGGTGACGCCGTCCAGCCCGGTGAGGTGGGCCCGCAGCCGCCGCTCCAGGTCCGGTTGGGAGAACAGCGCCAGCCCGGGATGGCCGGACGGGCCCGGCGGGAAGCGGAGGGAGCCGAGCTCGCGACGCGAGGCCGACAGCAGGCGCACTCCCACGTCGTGCACCGCCCCCTCCAGCAGACCGGGCGCCGTCCGTGCCAGCAGGTCCTGCACCTCGTCGTCGGCGGCGACGGCGCGGGGGAGGGGGTGCAGCTCGGTCGACCGCTCGACGACCACGGTCCGCACGCCGAGGGCGCCCAGGCGGGCGGCGAGCACCGCTCCCACCGGTCCGCAGCCGACGACCAGCACGTCGCAGTCCTGCACGTCTGGCCTCCCGCCGCTACCGTCGCGCCATGCTGCGCTCGGTCATCCTCGCCGCCTCCCGCAACGAGCGCGTCCACCGCCTCGTCGCCGGAGCCCCGCTGTCCCGCGCCGTCGTGCGCCGCTTCGTCGCCGGGGAGTCGGCCGACGACGCAGTCCGGGCCAGCACCGGCCTGCTCGCCAAGGGGCTCACCGTGAGCCTCGACCACCTCGGCGAGGACACCACCGACGCAGCCCAGGCCGCCGCGACCGTGCAGGCCTACCTCGTGCTGCTCGACCGCCTCGCCAGCCAGGGGCTCACGACCGGTGGCCGGGTCGAGGTGTCGGTGAAGCTGTCGGCCGTCGGGCAGACGCTCAGCGACGACCTCGCGCTCGAGGGCGCCCGCGCCGTCTGCGCCGCCGCCGAGGCTGCCGGGACGACCGTGACGCTCGACATGGAGGACCACACCACGACCGACCGCACCCTCGCGACCCTCGCGGTGCTGCGCCAGACCTACCCCTCGACCGGTGCGGTGCTCCAGGCCTACCTGCACCGCACGGAGGCGGACTGCACGGCGCTCGCGGTCGAGGGGTCGCGGGTCCGGCTCTGCAAGGGCGCCTACAAGGAGCCGGCGGAGGTCGCGTACCAGCGCACGGACGAGGTGGACGCGTCGTACCGCCGGTGCCTCGACGTGCTCATGGCCGGCCCGGGCTACCCGATGGTGGCGACCCACGACCCGGCACTGATCGCCGCCGCCACGACCACCGGTCGCGCGCCCGGCAGCTTCGAGCTGCAGCTGCTGTACGGCATCCGCCCGCTGGAGCAGGAGCGGCTTGCCGCAGCGGGACACGCGGTCCGGGTCTACGTGCCGTACGGCGAGCAGTGGTACGGCTACCTCATGCGCCGACTCGCCGAACGACCCGCCAACCTCGTGTTCTTCCTGCGCGCCCTCGCGAGCCGGTCGTGACGGGCCCGCCTCAGGTCGTCGCCCTGCTCGGTGTCGGCAAGCTCGGCGAGGCCCTGCTGTCCGGGCTGCTGCGTTCCGGCACGCCGGCCGCGTCGATGCTCGCCGCCGAGCGCCACACCGACCGGGCCGCCCAGATCGCCGAGCGGTACGGCGTCGCCACCCCGTCCCCGGAGGAGGCCGCCGCAACGGCCGACGTGCTCGTCCTGGCCGTCAAGCCGCAGGACATGCGCGCGCTGCTCGCCGACATCGCCCCCCACGTGCGGCCGCAGACGCTGGTCGTCTCCGTCGCCGCGGGCATCCCGTCCTCGCTGCTCGAGCAGCTGCTGCCCGACGGCACTGTCGTGGTGCGCGTCATGACCAACACCCCGGTCTTCGTCGACGAGGCGATGTCGGCGATCTCGGCCGGCTCCCACGCCGGCCCCGAGCACCTGCAGCTCGTCGAGGACCTGCTGTCCCCGGTGGGCAAGGTCGTCCGGGTACCCGAGTCGCAGCAGGACGCCGTGACCGCCCTGTCGGGCAGCGGCCCGGCGTACTTCTTCTTCCTCGTCGAGGCGATGATCGACGCCGGCATCCTGCTCGGCCTGCCGCGCGCCGTCGCCGCCGAGCTCATCGTGCAGACCGCTGTGGGCTCGGCCCGCATGCTGCGCGAGTCCGGCGAGCACCCGGTGCTGCTGCGCGAGGCCGTCACCTCGCCGGGCGGCACCACCATCGCCGCGATCCGCACCATGGAGGACCACGGCGTGCGCGCGGCGATGCTGGCCGCCATCGAGGCGGCGCGCGACCGGTCCCGGGAGCTTGCCGCCGGCAGCTGACCCGAGGTCCGAGGACTGCACCCCGGGAACCCGCGGCGGGCCGCTCGCCCCCGGGCCGCCGGTTCGGCAGGCCGGAGCATTCGCCCGTCCGTACGCTGTGTCAGTGGTGCGCCCCCCGATCGTCCTGGCCCTGACGGCGCTGCTGGTCGTGGGCTGCAGCAGCGACGGGGATCCGCGCGTGCAGGTGGCCGAGGTCGGTCGGGCCACCGTGGTCGAGGCGGTCGACGCGCCCGGCACGGTGACGGCCCGGGCGACGGCGAGTGTCACCTCGCCCGCCGAGGCCGTCGTCGTGGAGGTCCTCGTCCAGGACGGTGCGTCGGTGGCCGCCGGCGACGTGCTCGTGCGGCTCGTCAGCCCCGCCGCCGACGAGCGGCTCCGCCAGGCGCTGACCGCCCAGCGCAGCGCGAAGGCCTCGGTGGTCTCGGTCCCGCAGGCCGACCTCGGTCCGCTGCAGGACCAGGTGGACCTGGCCGCGGAGGCGTCGTTCGCCGCAGGTCGGGAGGCCGCCGCGCGCATCCCCGACCCGGTCCTCGCCGCCGAGGCCCACCAGCGCGTCGAGGAGGCCGAGCGGCGTTTCGCGGCCGCCAGCGCCGCCTCCCGGGCGTCGCTCGACCAGCTCGGCGCCGGTGCGCAGAGCGTCGAGGCCGCGCTTGCCGCGGTCACCGGCAGCCAGCGGGTCCAGGCCGCGGCGGCGGTGACCGCTGCCCGTCAGACGGTCGACGCCCTGCTCGTGCGGGCTCCGCTCGCCGGTGTCGTGACCCTCGGGGCGGGCAGCGCGCCGGCGGTCCCCGGCGCCGCGGACCTGTCCGGTCTGCTCGACGGGCTGCCGCCGGCCGTGCAGGGACCGGCGCAGCAGGCCCTCGGGGCGAGCGGGTCGGCGGGATCGAGCACCACCACCTCGGGCGGGCTCGCGGTGGGGACCCCGCTGGCCCAGGGGGCGCCGCTGCTCACGGTCACCGATGTCGCCGGGCTCACCGTCGAGGCCGAGGTGGACGAGACCGACGTGCTGCTGGTCCAGCCCGGGACGCCCGCGACGGTCGAGGTCGACGCCGTACCGGGCGCCCGCTACCCCGCGACGGTCCGGGCCGTGGACCTGGCGCCGTCGACCTCTTCCGGCGGCGGGGTCTCGTACCGCGTCCGGCTCGACCTCCAGCCGGGGCTCACCGGCGACGAGGAGCCCGCCCCGGCGCCACGACCGGGCATGAGCGCGATCGTCGACCTGCAGGTCCGGACCGCGCAGGACGTTCTTGCCGTGCCCGCTGCGGCGGTGGTGCGCGACGAGGGGCGTGACGCGGTCTTCGTCGTCGAGTCGGGGCGGGCGATCCGCCGCGACGTGCGGCTCGGTGCGCTCGGCCACGACCAGGTGGAGGTCCTCGCGGGCCTCGAGCCCGGCGCCACGGTCGTCGTGCGGGACGCCGACCGGTTGAGCGACGGGCAGGCCGTACGTCTATGACCGTCGCGGGCGACGCATCGCCTCCCGCGCTCGAGGCGGTCGACGTCACCCGCTCCTATCGGCTGGACGGCATCGTCGTCGAGGCCCTGCGGGGGGTCACGGTGACCGTGGAGTGTGGGGACTACGCCGCCGTGGTCGGTCCCTCCGGGTCCGGCAAGTCGACGCTCATGCACCTGCTCGGAGGGCTGGACCGGCCGACGTCCGGGGTCCTGCGGGTCGGTGGTCGCGACGTCGCCGGGCTGTCCGAGGACGAGCTGGCCGAGGTGCGCAACGCAACGATCGGCTTCGTCTTCCAGGCCTTCCAGCTGCTGGGCCGCACCAGCGCGGTCGACAACGTGGCGATGCCCCTGGTCTACCGGGGGCTGCGCCGGGCCGAGCGCCGGCGCCGGGCGCGTGAGGCCCTGGAGCGGGTCGGCATGGGTCACCGGCTGGACCACCGGCCGGCCCAGCTCTCCGGCGGTGAGCAGCAGCGCGTCGCGATCGCCCGGGCCCTTGTCGGCGACCCCCAGGTGCTGCTCGCCGACGAGCCGACGGGCAACCTCGACACCCGCACCGGTGACGAGGTCATGGCCCTGCTCGAGGAGCTCAACCGCGACCAGGGTGTGGCGGTCGTGCTCGTCACCCATGACCTCGAGGTCGCCGCCCGGGCCCGGCGCTCGATCCGGGTGCGCGACGGACTGCTCGAGACCGTCGCGTGAGGCTGGCCGAGGCCTGGCGGGTGGCGATCACGGCGCTGCGCGCGAACCGGCTGCGCAGCCTGTTGACGATGCTCGGCGTGGTCATCGGGGTGGCGGCGGTCGTCGTCCTCGTCGCGATCGGTACCGGCGCCAAGCAGGAGGTCGAGGAGCAGGTCAACGGACTCGGGGCCAACCTCGTCATCATCGTGCCCGGCAAGCTGGAGTTCGGGGCGTCGCCCACCAAGAGCCGGCTCGAGCTCGGCGACGCCGACCGCATCGGTCGGGCCCTCGGCCAGCAGGACAAGGTCGCGGTCAGCCTCACGAGCGGGGAGACGGTGCGGTTCGGCAGCCGCAGCGCCTTCGCCACGGTGACCGGCACCAACCCGGCCGTGGTCGACGTGTTCGTGCGACCGGTGGCGCGCGGCACCTACCTGCGGGACAGCGACGTCGACACCCGCCGCCGGGTGGCTGTCGTCGGCTCGGGCCTCGCCGGGGCCCTGTTCGACGGCGCCGACCCGATGGGCCGAAGCCTGTCGATCGGCGGCGTGCGGTTCCGGGTGGTCGGGGTCTTCGCGCCGGTCGGGTCGAGCCTGGGCGCGGACCGCGACGGTGAGGTGCACATCCCGGTCACGGCGGCCCAGCGGCTGTTCGGCGACACCCGCGTCGACGCGCTGGCCCTCAAGGCCCCGTCGACCGACGAGATCGAGGACGTACGCCGGACCTCCCTCGCCGTGCTCGCCGACCGCTACCCAGAAGAGGAGTTCAGCGCCGTCACCCAGGACCAGATCCTGGGCACGGTCGGTCGCATCCTCGGGCTGCTCACGACGGTGCTGGCCGCCATCGCGGCGATCAGCCTGCTCGTGGGAGGCGTCGGCGTCAGCAACATCATGCTGGTGAGCGTGCGCGAGCGGACCCGCGAGATCGGGCTCCGCAAGGCCGTCGGCGCCCGCACGCGCGACATCACGCTGCAGTTCCTGCTCGAGGCGGTCCTGCTCACCACGCTGGGCGGGCTGCTCGGCATCGCGCTGGGGGTCGGTGGGGCGCTCGGGCTGTCGGCGGCCTTCGACCAGCTGCCGGCTGTGGTCACCTGGTGGTCGCCGGTGCTGGCCTTCACCGTCAGCGCCGCGGTCGGGATCTTCTTCGGCGTGGTCCCGGCCCGCCGGGCGGGGCAGCTCGACCCGGTGGTCGCGCTGCGGACCGAGTGAGAGGTGCCCCTCACGGGGCAGGGTCCGAGCGCAGGTGCACGTCGACACAGGAGAAGGTCCCGATGAACGGTCCGACCGGAGGTCGACATGAGTGGTTCGACCGGAGGTCGACGACATGAGTGGTTCGACCGGAGGTCGACATGAGTGACAGCACGCTCGTCATCTGGGACGACGTCTTCTCGCAGTACGACTTCGGGCCCTCGCACCCGCTGCGCCCGCTCCGGCTGGAGCTCACGATGGCGCTGGCCGGGCAGCTGGGCGTCCTCGACCGTCCGGGCGTGACCGTCCGGGCGCCGGTGACCGCGGGCGACGACGTGCTCGAGCTGGTCCACGACCCGATGTACGTCGCGTCGGTGAAGCGGGCGCCGGACGACCTGATGGGGCGCTTGTCGCTGAAGTACGGCCTCGGGACCGGCGACGTGCCGATCTTCCCGCGCATGCACGAGGCGGCGGCGTTGGTGACCGGGGCGACGGTGCAAGCCGCGCAGGCCGTGTGGGACGGGCCGGCCAGGGGCGGCGCCCAGCACGCGGTGAGCATCTCCGGTGGCCTGCACCACGCGATGCGTGACCGCGCCTCCGGCTTCTGCGTCTACGACGACCCCGCCGTGGCGATCGCCTGGCTGCTCGCGCAGGGTGCGACGCGGGTGGCGTACGTCGACGTCGACGTGCACCACGGTGACGGCGTCGAGCAGGCGTTCTACGACGACCCCCGGGTGATGACCGTCTCGGTGCACGAGAGCGGCCGCACGCTGTTCCCCGGCACCGGCTGGGCCGACCAGGTCGGTGCCGGCGAGGGGGTCGGTGCCAACGTCAACCTCGCCCTGCCGATGGGCACCGGAGACGCCGGCTGGCTGCGCGCCTTCGACGCCGTCGTGCCGCCGGTGCTGCGGGCGTTCCGGCCGCAGATCATGGTGACCCAGCACGGCTGCGACACCCACGCGCTCGACCCGCTGGCCCACCTCATGATGAGCATCGACGGGCAGCGGGTCGCCTACCGCGCGCTCCACGAGCTGGCCCACGAGCTGTGCGACGGCCGCTGGGTGGCCGTCGGCGGCGGTGGCTACGAGCCGGTGCAGGTCGTACCCCGCGCGTGGACCCACCTGCTGGCCGAGGTGACCGGCGCGCCGCTCGACGGCGCCACCCCCGGCGACTGGCGCGACCTGGCGCGGCACCGGGGCGACGAGCTGGCACCCACGTCGCTCACCGACGGCCGCGACGCCGCCTTCGTCCCGTGGGAGGGCGGCAGCGGCGACCCCGACGACAAGGCCGACGTCGCTGTCACGCAGACCCGGGAGGCGGCGTTCCCCCACCTCGGGCTCGACCCCATGGCAGCGCAGGGATGACGGCGCTCCCCGTCGAGCCGGGCGACGACCTGCCCGGCCCGGACCGGGCCACCCTCCGGGCACACCTGGTGGCGAACCGGATCGCCGGCGAGGTGGACACGCCGCGAGAGGTCAACCTGCGCAACGCCGGCCGCATGGCGGACGGCCTCGACAAGTACGCCTTCGGCCTGGTCCCGCGCCGATCGTGGACGCAGGTCGAGGTCGTCCGGCTCATGGCCGAGCGCTGCGGGACCAGTGCCGAGCTGTCGTACGGGCGGGGGGTCGACACGATCGACCCTGACCTCACGATCGCCCAGCTCGAGCGCTGGCGCGAGCGGCTGGCCCTCGCGGCCCTGCGCCGGGAGCGGGTGCTCCTCGCGACCGGCCACCCGACCGGGGTCATGGCGATGCACCTGCGCGTCGCGACGGCGCTGCAGACGGCCGGGGCGACGGTGCTCGTGCCGGAGCTGGACTGGACCTGGGACTGGGAGGAGGACTGGGGCAGCTCCCGGCCCCGCCACGTCCGGGCGTTGAACGGGGTGCACGTGCTCGCCTCCGGCGGCGAGCTGCTCCACACCCACGCACCCGAGCCGATGCGGGCGGTGCTCGCCGCGCTCGACGAGCCGCCCGACCTGGTCGTCGCCGACCACGGCTGGGCGGGCGCAGCGGCCGAGGCGGGGATCGAGACGCTGGGCCTCGCGGACTCCAACGACCCGGCGCTGTTCGTGGCCGAGCACGAGGGCAAGCCGATCATCACCGTCCCGCTCGACGACAACGTCGCGCCCCACCTGTACGACCCGCTGTCGGACCTCGTCACCCGCTGGTAGCGGCGTCTCGACGCGCCTGCCGGAGCCGTCCGGGGACTGGGCCGAACGGGCGACTGTGCGAATCACTCCCGTCCCGCTACTCTCACGCAGCACGTGCGTGTCCGATGTCGACGGTGGGGAAGCCGACGACCGCGACGCGTGCCGATGGCGGTGACGCAAGATGTCCAGCTTGTCCGAGATGAAGTTCCTGACGGTGGCCGAGGTGGCCGACGTCATGCGCGTCTCCAAGATGACCGTGTACCGGTTGGTGCACAGCGGCGAGCTCGCCTCCGTGCGGGTCGGCCGGTCCTTCCGGGTGCCCGAGCGGGCGGTGCACGCCTACCTCGAGCAGGGCTTCGGGTCGACCGGCTGAGCAGCCGTGTGCTTCGCGCGAGCGCCCTGCGCGCTCCGCGCGACGCGGCAGGTAGCCTGATCCCTTCCCGAGCCATGAGCGCACTCATGTGCCGAGTCCAGAGCCGAGCAGAGGTCCACACGTGGGTTCCGTCATCAAGAAGCGCCGCAAGCGGATGGCCAAGAAGAAGCACCGCAAGCTGCTGAAGAAGACCCGCGTCCAGCGTCGCAACAAGAAGTAGCCTCGCGGTCCCGCCGGCCCGACCGGTCGCCGGGACCCCCAGGAGCGCGGAGGACCCTCGTGGCGCAGCAGTGGCTCACCTTCCTGTCGGACTACGGCTTCGAGGACGCCTTCCTCGGCGTGTGCAAGGGCGTCATCGCCCGGACGTCCCCCGACGTACGGGTGATCGACGTGATGCACCTCGTGGCACCGCAGGACGTCGAGCAGGGCGCCGCGGTGCTCGCGAGCGCGGTGCCGTACCTCCCGGTCCCCGCGGTGCACCTGGCGCTGGTCGACCCGTTCCGGGCCAAGCCGGCGCGCGGCGTCGCGGTGCGCACCGCCGACGGGTCGACGTTCGTGTCCCCGGACAACGGGCTGACCTCGCTGGCCTGGGACGTCGCCGGCGGAGCGGTCGAGGCCCACGTGCTCGACAACGAGGCCCTGTGGTCGGCCATCCCGTCCCGCACCTTCCGCGGTCGTGACGTCTTCTCCCCGGTGGCCGCGAGGCTCGCCGTCGGGCTGCCGATCGCCGAGGTGGGCACCCCGCTCGACGTCGACGAGCTCGAGCGCATCGCCGTCCGCCAGCCGACGGTCGAGTCCGACCACGTCCACGGCGAGGTCGTCCAGGTCGACCACTTCGGCAACCTGACGCTCAACCTCCACCGCTCCCACCTCGAAGCTGCCGGCATCCGGCTCGGCGACGACGTCGAGCTGCGCTGCAGCGGCAAGAGCGTCGTCGTGCCGTTCGCCCTCACCTACGGCGAGGTGGGTCGCGGCCGGCTCGCCGTGTGCGAGGACTCCTTCCGCACCGTCACGGTCGCCGTCAACTGCGGCAGCGCCGCGGTCCGGCTGCGGGCCGGCCGCGGCGAGCCGCTGGTGCTGTCCCGTACGGCCACCGCGGACCCCGGGCCCGTCGTCCTGCCGCCCGAGCCGACGTACAGCGGCGCCTGATGAGGTTGTCCCGATTGCTCCTAGACTGCCCGTCGTGAGCCCCCGCGTCGTCCTCGTCACCGGTGTCAGCCGGTACCTCGGGAGCAGGCTCGCTGCCTCGCTCGCGGCCGACCCGTCGATCGAGCGCGTCATCGGCGTCGACACCGTGCCGCCGCGCAAGGACCAGACGGTCGCGCTCGGCCGCACCGAGTTCGTGCGGGCCGACATCCGCAACCCGCTGATCGCCAAGGTGATCGCGCAGTCCGACGTCGACACGGTCGTCCACATGAACGTCATCGCCACGCCGCTCGACGCGGGTGGCCGGACGGCGATGAAGGAGATCAACGTCATCGGCACGATGCAGCTGCTCGCGGCGTGCCAGAAGGCGCCGAGCATGCGCAAGCTCGTCGTGAAGTCCACGACCGCGGTCTACGGGTCCAGCCCGCGCGACCCGGCCCTGTTCACCGAGGACGTCGAGCCTCGCCAGCTGCCGAAGTCGGGCTACGGCAAGGACGCCGTCGAGGTCGAGGGCTACGTTCGTGGCTTCGGCCGCCGCCGTCCCGACGTGACGCTGTCCCTGCTGCGCTTCACCAACTTCATCGGGCCGTCGATCGAGACTCCGCTGACCCGGTTCCTCTCGCTGCCGGTGGTCCCGACCGTGCTCGGCTTCGACCCGCGCATCCAGCTGTGCCACGAAGACGACGGCATCGAGGTGCTGAGCCGGGTCGTCTCCGAGGACCACCCCGGCATCTTCAACGTCGGCGGCAGCGGCGTGCTGCTGCTCTCGCAGGCGATCCGTCGCGCCGGCCGCCCGTCGTTCCCGGTGCCCTCGCCCGCCGTCTCGCTGGTCGCGCAGGCGTTCCGGCGGGCCGGCCTGGTCGACTTCTCGCCCGAGCAGATGCGCTACCTCGAGCACGGCCGCGTCGCCGACGTCAGCCGGCTGC
>Ga0136611_10001068_pt1 | contig 18737 bp, 15 predicted proteins | sample AntDrymUQ2232306_2_FD_106645 | JGI IMG/M metagenome (GOLD analysis project Ga0136611, IMG submission 106645) | Polar desert sand microbial communities from Dry Valleys, Antarctica - metaG UQ223 (23.06) | ecosystem: Environmental > Terrestrial > Soil > Desert | place: Antarctica: Dry Valley...
GGAGGTGGGTCGTATGAAGGCGTTGGGGATCGGGTGGGGCGAGTCGGAACCCAAAGGCAGGTACAAGGGTGCCAGGACCGCGTACGCGGCGAAGCGGTACCAGGCACTATGGCTGCGCTTGCGCGGTGCTGCCCCGAGCCAGGCGGCAGCGGCAGTGGGTGTTACGACCGAGACGCTGCGGTCGTGGATCAAGCGCGCGGTGGCACCGGGGCTCGACGCGCGCGCCGAGCGTAAGCCCGGAGCGGGGGCGAAGCCGAAGCTTGATGCCGAGCAGCAGGAGCGGGTGCTGTGCTGGGTGGACGAGGACCCGACGCTTGCGCCTGCGCGACTCAGGGAGCAGGTGCTCGGGAAGTGGGGCATCAAGGTCGGCCGCACGCAGATGTGGGCGCTGCCAAGGAGAGGGGGCGCCCGCCCAGTGGTACCGAGGCGGCGCCACTACGAGGCGGACGCAGCAGCGCAGGAGGGGGCAAAAGAAAGCTGAGCGTGCTGGCGCGGTATGCGGACGCGCGGACCGACCTGCACCTGCTGTTCTGCGACGAGGCGTGGTGGGGTCTGAGGACCGAGGTGGGCAGGGTGTGGGCGCGGGGGCCGAGGCCCGTGCTCTGGACGCTTCGACCACCGGTGGTTCGGGCACTTCCTGCGGGAGGTGTCGCGCGAGTACGAGGGGGAGCGCGTGGTGCTGGTGGTGGACCGGGCTGGCTGGCACGTATCCGGGAAACTGGAAGTGCCCGACAACATGATCCTGTGGTTCCTGCCGCCTCACAGCCCGGAACTCAACCCCATCTTTGCAGGTGTGGGGGTGGTTGCGCTCCCACCACACTCGCGGCAAGCTCTTCACCCGACTCGACGACCTGCTCGACACCCTCCCGAGCGCACTCAAAAAGCTTATGGACAACCCGGAGCGCGTCCGCTCCCTCACCAGGCGAGCGTGACTCTATGCCAGGTAATCACCCGAACGAAGTATCAGTGCTATGAAAGATGCGACCGCGCGTCCGAGGTAACCATTTCAAAACGCCGCCGCACCCTCAATCTCGCCATTACTCCGCCGTCCAGACCCAGTCCCGAATCTCCGGTGGGTCCTCGAAATGCTCGCGTGAGTACGCCACGGCTCGGTGGATCAGCGCCCGGCATTCATCCATCAGCGCCGACGCTCGCTCGTATCGGTGCGCGACGCGTTGAAGCGCCGCGATGCACAGATCGTAGCGGCTCATCCCGTTGAGTACGACCATGTCGAACGGGGTCGTGGTAGTGCCCTGCTCGTTGAAGCCCCGCACATGAAAACGGTGAGCGTTCACCCGGCCATGCACGATCTCGTGGACGGCGCGCTGGTAGCCGTGAAACGCAAAGACCACCGGCTTGTCGGCGGTAAAGAGATCGACGAAACGGGTCTCGTTCATGCCGTGGGGGTGAGCCTCCGGCGCAAACAGGGTCATCAGGTCAGCCACGTTCACCACGCGCACCGTCAGCTCTGGCATGTGACGGCGCAGCCACCACGCAGCCGCGACGGTCTCCAAGGTCGGGATGTCACCCGCCGCCGCAAGCACGACATCCGGCTCCTCGCCATCCTCGTTGCCAGCCCAGTGCCAGGCGGATGCGCCCGCAGCACAGTGCGCGATCGCCGCTTCCATGTCGAGCCATTGCAGTTGTGGCTGCTTGTCGATCACGATGAGGTTGACGTAGTTGCGGCTGCGGAGGCAGTGGTCCGCCACCGACAGTAAACAATTTGCGTCGGGCGGCAGGTAGATTCGCGCCACGGTGCCCCGCTTCGAGAGCATGACGTCGATCAGCCCCGGCCCCTGATGACTGAAGCCATTGTGATCGTTCCGCCAGCAGGTGGAGGTCAGCAGGATGTTCAGCGATGGGATTGGGTCGCGCCAGGGCAGATGTACCGCTTCCTCCAGCCACTTGGCGTGCTGCACGGTCATCGACGCAGAGACCATCGCGAAGGCCTCGTACGTCACGTACAAGCCATGCCGCCCCGTCAGCGTATACCCCTCCAGCCAGCCCTCGCACAGATGCTCGCTGAGCACTTCCATTACCCGTCCATCCGGGGAAAGGTGATCGTCGCCAGGAATTCTCGTCCCGACAAAGCAGCGGTTCTCCACATCGAACACCGGCCCCAACCGGTTCGAGTTTGCCTCATCGGGACTGAAGATCCGGAAGTTGCTCTGGGCGACGTTGCGGATGAAGACGTCCCGCAACATCTCGGAGAGGCGGCGGGTCGACTCAGCGCGCTCGACGGCGGGCTGCTCGACCGCAAGCGCGTAGTCCCGGAAGTCCGGCAGGTCGAGATCGACCGCGAGCGCGCCGCCATTGGCGTGTGGGCTGGCGCCCATCCGACGCTCGCCTTTTGGCGCAAGCACTGCCAGCTCCCGCGCGAACTTGCCCGTCTCGTCGAATAGCGCGTCGGGCTCATAGCCGCGCAACCAGGCCTCGAGCTGTTCGAGCTGGGTCCTGTCCGTCCGCACGTCCGCGAGCGGCACCTGGTGCGCGCGGAAGGTGCCTTCGATGGGGAGTCCATGAACCTCCTTCGGTCCCGTCCAGCCCTTTGGGGTCCGCAGAACGATCGCTGGCCATCGGACGCGCCCGGAGACACCGTTTGCGCGGGCGTCTTTCTGCACGGCCCGGATCCGCTCGTAGCACGTGTCCAGCGTCGCGGCGAACGCCTGATGCATTCGCTCCGGGTCGTCGCCCTCGACGAAGTACACCTCGTAGCCGTGTCCCTCCAGCATCGCGCGCACGTCGTCGTCATCGGTACGGCCGAGCACCGTCGGGTTCGCGATCTTGTATCCGTTCAGATGCAAGATTGGCAGCACCGCCCCGTCGCACGCCGGATTCAGAAAGTGCACGCTCTTCCACGACCCCTCCAACGGCCCAGTCTCCGCTTCGCCATCACCAACGACCGCCGCGACAATCAGGTCCGGGTTATCGAACACCGCACCGAACGCGTGGGCGAGGACGTAGCCGAGCTCGCCGCCCTCGTGGATGGAACCAGGCGTCGGGACGCTCACGTGGCTTGGCACACCGCCGGGAGTCGAGAACCGGCGGAACAGCAGGCGCATGCCCGCGATGTCCTCCGAGACGTCCGGGTACACCTCCGCGTAGGTCCCCTCCAGGTAGACGTTGGCGAGGATCGCCGGCCCGCCGTGACCCGGCCCCGCCAGGTAGATGATCTGCACATCGCGCTCCGTGATGAGCCGGTTCAGGTGGACGTAGATAAAGCTGAGGCCCGGTGATGTTCCCCAGTGACCCAACAGGCGGGGCTTGATATGCTCGGCTCGGAGCGGCTCGCGCAGCAGCGGGTTATCCTGCAGATAAATCTGTCCTATTGTCAGGTAGTTGGCGGCCTGCCAGTATTGCTGCATCCGTTCAAGAATCTCTCGCGCCAGTGGCCCAGGGACTACGGGCGTTTGTTCGGGCGGAGATGCTGATCCGTCCGTGGCGACGGCACTGGAAATGGCAGGGTCAAACTGGTACAAAGTCCGCTCCTTCCCGAGCGATCAGGCGTTGAACATGCCTGGCGATCATTACTGCCTCGTTCGTTCGCATCACCCGGACGGTCACAGAACTACCTGCACGCGAGATAACGGGCGCGTGCATCGTGTTGCGTTGCTCATCGAGCTGGATGCCGAGAAACTCCAGGCCAGCGCAGATTCGCCAGCGGACCGGCGCGGCAGCCTCGCCGATCCCGGCTGTAAACACGAGGGTGTCCAGCCCACCCAGAATGGCCATAAGCGCCCCGAGATACTTGCGGGCCTGGTAGCAGAAGAGGTCCACCGCCTCTGCCGCCCGTGGATCATCAGCTTCGCGGCCAAGCAGATCGCGCATATCCGAGCTGCCGCCGGATACACCTAGCAGCCCCGCCCGCTTGTTCACCAACTCATTCAACTCCGCGGCGCTGAGGTTCTCGACCTGGAGCAGGTAGAGTATCACACCCGGATCAAGGTCGCCGGAGCGCGTGCCCATCACCAGGCCACCGGTCGGGGAGAAGCCCATGGTGGTGTCGACGCCCACACCGTCGCGTACTGCGGCCATACTGGCCCCGTTGCCCAGATGCGCGACGATCACGCGACCGCCAGCGTCGGACGCATCGAGGAGCCGCAACTCCTGCATGATGTACTCGTACGACAGGCCATGGAAACCAAAGCGCACCACCCCCGCATCTGTGAACCTGCGAGGGAGCGCGTACAACTGTGCCACGCGGGGCATGCGACGGTGGAACGCGGTGTCGAAGCATGCTACCTGCGGCAGCCCTGGAAGGGCGCGCCTGACGGCGTCGATCGCGCCGATTGCCTGCGGCAGGTGATCCGGGTCTATCGGCGTCAGATCCCGAAGGGTGTCGATGAGCTGCGGGGTGATGAGCTGCGGCTCCCAGTACCGGCTGCCGCCGTGAACCACCCGGTGCCCCACCGCAGCGAGATCCTGCGACGGCCGGTTCCTGTGCAACCACGTAAGAAGCGCATTCAGGGCAGCCTCGTGGGTCGGTAGCGCCCCGTGATGCTCGTAGAGCGCGACACCCAGGGAGTCGGTAATGCGCATCCGGCTCCCGTCGGACCCTATACGCTCTGCGCTCGCACCGATCTCGAGCGTGTCGGCCCCGTCCAGCGGATAAAGCGCGGCCTTAAGACTGGAGGATCCGGTGTTCACCGTCAGGATACTTCGCAGCCTGGTCTGATCCATGCCTCATCAACCCCTCGAAGCCGGTCATCGCGCTCGATGCGACGGTCGGTAAAGCGATTTGCCGCACGCACCGACTCGGACTATATCCGCTTCGGCGACCCCTTGCCAAGTGCGGCGGTCCATCTGGGCGGTGCGCTTCAGCGTCCCTCACACCCATGCTACGATTGCGGAGAGCAGAAATCCAGTCGGCGCCGTTTCGACACACGCTGGCCGGAATCAGGGCAAAGGAGGCGATGGTGCGAGATATCACCGTGTTCAGCGGCGGCGCGCATCCCGGTCTCGCCGACAGCGTGTGCGACATCCTCGGCGTGGGCCGGTCGCCAGCTACGATCTCTCGATTCAGCAACGACTGCCTCGGGGCGCAGTTGGATGCGAGTTGTCGCGAGAGCGACGTCTTTTTGATCCAGCCGCTCGCCCCGCCGGTTCAGGAGCACCTGATAGAGCTACTGCTGATGCTGGACGCCGCCCGTGGCGCCTCGGCAGCGCGCACCACTGCGGTGATCCCGTACTACGCATACGCGCGCTCCGACAAGCAGGACGCGCCGCGCATCTCCATCGCTGGCAGGCTCATGGCCGACCTGTTGGCAAAGGCCGGCGCGAATCGGCTGCTGACGGTGTCGCTCCATGCGCCGCAGGTACTCGGCTTCTTCAGCGTGCCCGTGGATCACCTCAATGCGCTGCACGTACTGGCTGCCCATTTCCGTGGCCGCGACCTGAGCTCCACCGTTGTGGTCTCGCCCGACCTGGGCAACGTCAAGTCCGCCTCGCAGTTCGCGCGCTTGCTCGACCTGCCCGTTGCGGCGGGGCGAAAGCAACGAATAAGCGATGAGCGGGTCGTGATCGACACAATTATGGGAGATGTGGCCGGCAGAGAGATCCTGCTCCTGGACGACGAAATATCGAGTGGTGTCACCATCGTGGAGATGCTCGGCGTGCTCCGAAAGCACGGGGCGGGGCAGGTCACGGTGGTCTGCACCCACGGCCTGTTCACGAAGGACGCGCTGCGGCGAATAGCCGTCGCGCCGGGGGTCGTGGAGATAGTGACGACGGATACCGTACCACCGCCGCCAGACGCGCAACTGCACAATGTGCGTGTGCTATCAATGGCCCCATTGCTGGCCAATGCGATTCAGAACATTCACAACGGGGAGTCCGTGAGCAGCCTGTAGCGGCAGGGCGATGTCAAAGTCGTCGAACTGACGGTGTGGCCGCCGATTCTGGGCGGTGTGACGCTGCACTGACGCGGCTCGTACGACCGTTTGGGGGTTAGCCAAGGCACACATGTGGCCCGTGCAGCTGGACCGAACGGACTTTGACATTACCCTGTGCCCGTAACTGGTCAGGACAGCAGGACGAACTGCCTGGCGAAGGATTGAAGGCAGATACGCGGCAGGTAGTTCGTTCTCGGGCCCTCGGCTATGATGAACGTAGCGACTAATGCATGACCAGGAGGTTTCCAATGCCCGAGTTACGAACCCTGACCCCCGAGGAAGAGCGAGTGATAGCCCGCAAGGGCACGGAGCGCCCGTTTTCCGGCGAGTACGACGATCATTTCGTCCCCGGCCTCTACACCTGCCGGCGATGTGGCGCGGCACTGTATCACTCCGAAGACAAGTTTCACTCCGGCTGCGGCTGGCCGAGCTTTGACGCCGAGGTTACGGGCGCCGTTCGTCACCTGCCCGATCCCGATGGCAGGCGGACCGAGATCCTCTGTGCCGCATGTGATGGGCATCTGGGCCATGTCTTCGAAGGGGAGGGCCTCACGCCCAAGGACGTGCGTCACTGCGTTAACTCCCTCTCCATGCGCTTCATCCCAGCCGAACAGTCCGGGACCTGAGCGCCCGGCGGGAAGCGGCAATAGCCCATCCTCTTGAGGCGATGTAGATACGAGTACGGGCACCCAACACGGATGGGACAAGACGAGGATACTGAGGAGATCGTGATGCGGGTGACGATCACGGGCGCAAGCGGCAACGCAGGGCAAGCCGTCAGCAGGCTCATCGCCGAGGCGGGTTTCGAAGTACGCATGGCGGACATGGCGCCCCCGGCGCGTGACATCGCGGCACTGGGGGAGTTCGTGCGCTGCGACACGCGGACGCCAACGGATGTGCAGCGAGCCATTGAGGGAGCCGACGCCGTCGTTCATCTGGCGGCCTGGCACAGCGCGCACCGGCCGCCCGTGAGTGACGCGACGATCTTTGCGGTGAACGTGGACGGCACCTTCAACGTGCTCGAGGCTTGCCGAGCCAAGGGCGTTGCGGCAGTGGTATTCGCTTCCTCGATGGCGTATGGCTGGGGCGGAGTCTACTCCGCCACCAAGGTCATCGGCGAGGAGTTGTGCCGCGCGTATCATGAGATGACCGGTGCAAGCGTTGCGATGCTGCGCTACCACGAGTTCATCCCGGCGCCATACCTGGAGTATGGCCCGCGCCTGCTGCGCAACGGCGTGGACCGCTCAGACGTGGCGGCGGCAACTCTCATGGCACTGCGCGCGGCGATCGAGCGTAAGGTCGAGCTGTTCCGCACCATCGTGCATACGAATCACGGCATGCCCCCAGCGGTGGTCGACGACTTCCGCCGCCTTGGACCGGACTGGTGTGAGCAGCAGGTGCCCGGCGCGAGGGAACTCTTCGACCAGTATGAGCTTCAGCTCCCGGCACGGGTGGAGCAGCACGACCTCTCAGAGGCGGAACGTATCCTGGGTTGGCGGCCAAAGATCAGCTTTCTGGACTTTCTCCGCGACCTCAAAGCGCGGGACGCCCGCGGAGAGGATGTGCGAGCGCTCATCGTCCCCGGAGCGCTGCCAGGGTAACCGGACACAGACTCGCGGCGGCTGAGGCTGGAAGGATCGCGTTGTGGACTGATCTCCCGCACCTGCCTGCGAGGTTGTCGAGCGTTTCGGCCGCTCCGTGCCCAAGCAGAGGCACAGTCATTGCGCAGCTTGGCGCTACCATATGGGCCGAACTCACTGGTGAGGGCACGGGCCGTCAATGTGTCGAGAGAGGCTGTGCTGCCTCCCTCCTACAGTTGCCTACCGCTTGATCCCCTGTGCCGCGGTTTGCGGCCTTGGGAAATCTATCGGGCAGGCCGAGGGTCATATAGGCAGGACTAGGTAGAGTATGGAGTCGAGCGGATAGCAAGGAGTTTCTCAATGAGTGTGACGGACGAGTTCGTAAGCAGTAACCAGGTATACGCCGGGACGTTCGACAAGGGCGCCCTGCCAATGCCCCCTGGCAAGCAGGTCGCTGTGCTGGCGTGCATGGACGCCCGGCTCAACGTCTACGGCATGCTGGGAATCGCGGAGGGTGACGCGCACGTCATCCGCAACGCTGGAGGGATCGCCACAGACGACGCCATCCGCTCGCTCGTAATATCCCAGCGACTTCTGGGTACGCGGGAGATCGTGCTGATCCATCATACGGACTGCGGGATGCTCACGTTCCGCGACGATGAGTTGCGAGAGGCGATCCGGAAGGATGTGGGCTTCAAGCCGCACTTCGCGCTGGAGAGTTTCGGCGACCTGGAGGAGGCCGTGCGAGAGTCGATTGCCCGCATCAAAGCGAGTCCGTTCGTGCCACACAAGGACAGCATTCGAGGCTTCGTGTACGACGTGGCATCAGGGAAGCTAAACGAGGTGCGTTAGTCTCCGCCGGGGCGTTAACGACGGCCAGGGCGGAAGGGCGCAACAAGCATCGACACAGGTGCGACTGACTGCGGATGAACAGCAGCGAACATATCAAGCCGAGCCGGTGAGGGATCCGTAGCCAGGGTTACGGATCCCTCACCGTGTTCAGGTCGACACCACTTCTGTGCTGTCGTGCTGATCCGATGATCGTGCAGGCACGGCAAACTGCATTCTACGGTACGGCTGCTACTACCTTGCACCTGAAAATTGACACCCACGAAATCTACAGCGGTGAGCAATAAGATTGAACCTTTGGAATGGCAGGGGGCGGGCTGCGGCCCGCGGGCAGGCACGGAGACCTTCCCCTACCCGGCTCAAGGGCGGTGCCCACCGCTATACCGGTACTCTGTTGCCATGGGAAGAATGACTCCTGGCGGGCGTAACGGGCGCGTTATACGCAATCCGCTTGAACACTATTGCATGTCATCCCGAACTCCGTGAGGGATCCGTAACCCCGACCACGGATTCCTTGCAGGCTCGGAATGACAGATGCACGTCCATTCAGCCGCAGTTGGTATGACACCTCCGTAGGCCGATGACGCGGGCCCGAGATGTGCAGTTGGTGAGAGTGTGCGCGGCGAGGCTTTTTGCGCAAGCACCAGGAGGATGGACCTATGAAATTTGGCATGAGCCTTCCGATGACGCACGACTATGCGGACCCGGCGCTCCTGTGTCGGCTCGCCAGGGATGCTGAGCGTGCGGGCTGGGATGGCTTCTTCTTGTGGGACGATGTGGCTGGTGGGCCCGATGCCCCGCCGATGACCGATCCCTGGATCGCCCTTGCCGCGATCGCCGGGGTGACCCGCAGCATGCGGATCGGCCCGATGGTCGCGATTCTCCCACGGCGCAGACCGTGGAAGGTCGCGCGCGAGACGGTGGCTCTGGACCACCTCAGTGGCGGGAGGCTGATCCTCGGGGCAGGCATCGGCGATGGTCCGACCGAGGAGCCGCAACTAAACGAGGAGCTGGACCAGCGGACGAGAGGCGTCATGCTGGACGAGGCACTGGATGTTATCACCGGACTATGGTCCGGCGAGTCGTTCTCCTATTCCGGTGCGCATTATCGGCTGCAGGATACCCGCTTCCTCCCGCGACCGGTGCAGTCGCCGAGGATCCCGATCTGGGTCGGCGGGGCTTGGCCGAACAAGCCGCCCTTCCGCCGTGCTGCCCGTTGGGATGGGGTGTGTCCACTCGGGAAGGGACTGGGCCTTGGGGAGATGATGCGTCCCGAACAGGTACGGGAGGTAGCGGCGTACGTCGGGGCGCACCGGACAACGACGGACCCGTTGGACATCGTCCATATCGGCACAACCTCCGGTACCCATGTGGACGCTGATACTGCCGTCGTGCGGGCGTATGCAGATGTTGGCGTCACGTGGTGGCTGGAGAACATCAGTCCGTGGGCGTTTGACTGGGTGGAGGGTTCCCCGTGGCCGCTGGAGCAGATGCATCACCGCATCCTGCAGGGACCACCGAACCTGTAGCTCGCGGGTAGCCGCCCGTGAGGGATCTGTCTGCGTTCACCTCGTTCCCGTGCATCGTACCCGACCGCCAGTGCATGACCAAGTATTGAAGACGTGCCCGAGTCCTCCGAGCCCGTGATGGCCCGCAACCCGCACTGGTGAACTGTACTGACGGTGTCCCTGCGGATGCTCAGCGGACGGTAAACAGGTGGCGGGTACGGCTAACGACTCTCCCTACCAGAAGCTGACCAGTTCTCGTGGCCGGGGAACCATGCTGACCTCGTTGATGTCGGGGGCTCATATGAACTCCGGGCGAATGGTAGCGGATCAGTCATTCCGAGCGTGCGAGGAATCCGTGGTACGGGCTACGGATCCCTCACTTCGTTCAGAATGACATGCATCATCGTTCAGCCGGATCGCGTATCAGGGGTGTGAGCGCTGGCTGCCGGTTGGCACGACACCCTTCATGCTATCATCGCGCCAGATAGACGCCAGTGCGGCGAGGAACAAGGGAGGTTGCACCGTGTATGAGGGAATGATCGCCGAGACGATCTCGCACCCCGGCCACAAAGGAGACGACATCGCGGCGTACTCGGCGCGACCGCTGGGGAATGGCCCCGCTCCGGGCGTGGTGGTCATCCACCACATGCCGGGCTGGGATGAGTGGACCCGTGAGGTCGCGCGCAAGCTCGCCGCGCACGGCTACGCCGCGCTCGCCCCGCACCTGTACTCCCGGCTCGGCCCCGGCAGCCCGGACGATGTCGCCGCCCGCGCCCGCGCCTCCGGCGGCGTGGCCGACGATCAGGTCGTGGGTGACATCGGCGCGTCGATACGGTTCCTGCGGGCGCAGCCGTCCGCAAATGGACGTGCCGGCATGATCGGCTTCTGCTCCGGCGGCCGGCACGCCTATCTGGCCGCGTGCCGCCTCCCAGATGTGGACGCCGCGGTCGACTGCTGGGGCGGCGGCGTGATCGTTGACGACCCGGCACAACTTTCCGAGAAGCGGCCCGTCGCGCCCATTGATCTGACGCCAGAGCTGGGCTGTCCACTGCTGGGGATCTTCGGCAACGAGGACGGCAACCCAACCCCGGACCAGGTGGACCGAACCGAGGAGAGGCTGCGGGGCCACGACAAGGTGTACGAGTTCCATCGATACGACGGGGCGGGGCACGGGTTCTTTGCCGTTGACCGCCCTGCATACCGCCCACAGCAGGCAACCGATGGCTGGAGCAAGGTGTTTGGATTCTACGATCGGTACCTGCGCGCACCCGCAGCTACCCGATAAGGAGTATTTTTATGTGCAGTCACATCACGGAGCAGGCGGTGACTGTTGGCAGTGCGAAGGGGCCGGACGGCTGGATAACGGTTGACACGGCAACCGTGTACTATGACCATCCCTACCACGCGCCACTCGAACACAGCCTCAACATCGACCTGGTGAACGCCGCAGAGGGCGCCGGGACGCGCGTGGCGATCGAGTTGAGCGCGGAGTCGGCCCGCGCCCTGATGCGCGCGATCCACGCCGCCCTGGCGCAGGGGGAGGACGCGCACGGCGGGTGACCTCCGCCCCGGATGACGGTGCCATCCTGCTTCCGGTTCGTGGTGCCCAAACCGGCGAGTGGCACGCTCCATCTTCTTCCGGCCTGAAACGTACAGCGGTGGGCGTGTGCATTAATCCAGCAGGTACAGGGTGGAGCGAGGTTGCACGGGCAGTCAGTTGAACGCCCTACAAGGCGGCGGTACCGCATCACTGGCACGGAAGATGAATTGCCCTTCTCACCGCTGTTGGAGCGCAGATGCTGTTCGGCGTTAAACGCCAGACTGTCCCCCCTCCCATACCAAATCATTCCGGCCCTTTGTAAGTCGAGCGCATCTGCCTCCAGCGTGGTCGCATACAGGTCAGAGGGGGCCGCCCAGGCACAGGGATCGGGTGACACAGTTGCGAAGTTGTGCTGGTTGCACCGTATGCCCTCGGTGGCACGCGTTGGGCGGAAAGGACGGCAGTATGCTGATATTCAATGTCACGACGGTCCAGAGTTTGCTGCCCGGCCCTGCTGTGCCTGGACCCGACAAGGGCGGGTTGCTGAGCGCGACGGTGATCGCACAACTGACCGGACCAGGATCCCTGAACCGGACGGACACCAAATGGAATCTGTATGGCACCGACCTCGGGCACATGTTCGTGCACGGCAACCGCACCTACATCGTGTTCGGGGATAGCTACGGGCCGGACAAGCGGCACCCCAGAAGCAACGTCATGGCCTGGACCGACGATCACGAGCCGTCTGGCGGTCTGCACTTCCACGGGATGATCGTCGACGAACTGGGCCGGGCAAAGGAGCTGCTGCCCGCGAAGAAGCTCTGGGGCGTCGAGACGACGGTCATCCCCACCGCTGGCATCTCGGACGGGCAGCGGATGTACCTGCACTATATGTCCGTCCGCCGCTGGGGCAAACCCGGTCACTGGAAGGCCAGTCATGCCGGAATGGCGTACTCCGATGATACAGGGCAGACCTGGACCAAACACCCCGGCGCCCAGTGGTCGGGGAACAGCAGCTTCGTGCAGGCGGCGTTCGTCCGGCACGGCGATCACGTCTACATGTTCGGCATCCCCGCCGGACGCTTCGGCACGGTGAAACTGGCCAGGGTGCCGCCGTCATCCCTGCTTGACGGAACGGCATACCGGTACTGGACCGGGAGCAGTTGGGAATCACATCGACACACGGATGCCACAGTCGTGGTGCCGGGGCCGGTCGGGGAGATGTCCGTGCAATGGGGCTCGTACTACGGCAAGTGGCTGATGATGTACCTGAATGAGCACCGCGCGGCGATCGTTCTCCGCACCGCCAACTCCCTCACCGGACCGTGGGACGAAGAGAAAGCCGTTGTCGGCGCGGCCACGCATCCTCAGCTCTACGCCCCGTATATCACGCCTCGCTGGAACGACGGTCCGGAGATCTACTTCACGCTGTCGCTGTTCGGGCCATATAACGTCTACCTGCTGCGGACCGCGTTGCACGGTCGCGTGTAGGCATCGAGCGGTAGGTGCCTGGGATGCAGGGCTCTGCGTCTGCCACCGGTCCTGCCGGGTTGACGGTGCTCGTGAGGTTGCCTATAGTGCCAGCAGTACGGGAGCACACACAGGTCTGTTTGGACGCAAGGAAAACGCCTCAGACACCGGAGGGGAGCAATGAAGACGGCAACGCTGGTCGAACAGTTCCAGGATCAGGGCTTCGTGGTCGTTGCGGACGTACTCGATCCGGTCGAGGACCTCCAGCCACTCATCGACGACTACGCTGCGGAACTCGACAACCTCGCGAGTCGCTGGTGGGACGAGGGTGCGCTGACCAACCAGTACGCGGACCTGCCCTTCGGTAAGCGGCTGATTGCGGTGATTCAGGAGGCTGGCCTGCCGTACAGCCAGCACTTCGATATCTCGCTGCCACTTGGCGGGATCACCCCGACAACGCCGATCCACCTCAGCGCTGCGGTATTCGGCCTCCTGCGGAACTCGCGCCTGCTTGATGCCGTCGAGGCGATCATCGGCCCTGAAATCTACTCCAACCCGATACAACACGTGCGGATCAAGCCACCGGAGCAACTGCTGGGCGCCAGTCAGCGGGAGGGGCTAACAACAAAAACCGGTTGGCACCAAGATCAGGGTGTTGCCCTGCCCGAAGCGGACGCTTCCGACATCCTGACAGTGTGGGTGGCGGTCACCGATGCCACCGAGGAGAACGGGTGCTTGTGCGTGGTTCCCCGAAGCCACCGGGGAGACCTCATCACGCACTGCCGCGACAAGCAGATCCCCGACTCCCTGGTCGGCACAGATCCGGTCCCGGTGCCGCTGCGTCAGGGCAGCGCCCTCCTGATGCACCGGCGCACGCAGCACTCCTCACTCCCCAACCGGAGCGACGACATCCGATGGAGCTTCGACCTGCGGTATCAACCGTTGGACCAGCCGACGGGACGCCCGATGTTTCCCGGCTTCGTCGTCCGCAGCCAGCGCGACCCAGGAACCATTCTCTCGGACTACCGAGTCTGGCGAGAGATGTGGCTCCAGGCGCGGACCCAACTGTCGCGCGGCGAGATGCCCACGTTCAGCCGTTGGACCGGCCAGGAGCCCGTCTGCGCCTGACAATGGGGTCCAGCGAGTACACAGGCGTTCAACTTGTGGCTGGCAGCGCAGCGCAATAGCCCGCTCGACGTTTTACTACGGTGGGAGTACAGTGGTAAGCAAGAAGATTGAACCTCCAGAATGTGGCAGGGGGCGGGCTGCGGCCCGCGGGCAGGCACGGAGACCTGCCGCTACCCGGCTCAACAGTGGTGCCCACCGCTGCAGGCATTGATTTCGATGGTATAGGTGGACACGAAGTTACACGGGCGTTCAGTTGAACGCCGCTACGGCACGGCGGCGCGGCCTCACAAGCGCGAAGGAGCGTTGCCCCTCGTCACTCCTGTAAAGCCAGGCCGGATGGGTAGAAGCACTCGTCGAGCATCAGAGCCAGGACGTGACCGGCACGTCGGTAGGCGGCAGGTCTGGCCACCACGCACAACCACCTTCGATTAGGCTTGGGCGAGGTGCGTGCTGAAGAATGCTTCGGACTTGTTGCCACCCCATCCGTGCTCACCGGGGAACAGGTCCAGCTCCAGACGATCTGCAGTGTTCGCCGCCGCGTATATGCGCTCCACCTGCTGATAGCAGGCCATAGCCGTATCCACCTTGAAGCATGTGTCATATGCGCCTATGTCGATGAGGAGTGGGCGTGGTGCGATCAGGCCCTGGAGATCGGGCAAATCGACTAGCTTGTACAACCCTGGCGCTATCTGCATCCCGCAGTAATTGAGATCGCGGAAGCCGAAGTGTGCCCACAGGTCGCTGTAGCAGATGATCTCGGTCGCTTTGAAGCGCGCATCGTAGAGGGTTGACCAGAGCGCCATGGTCCCCCCGCCGCTAAGCCCCATAACTCCGAGGCGGTCGGCGTCGACTGCGGGGAGACCACAGGCAAAATCGGTGGCTGCCGTACCATGGGTCAGGTTGATACACAGAGAGGTCATTCCCAGCATGGTCGCGTTGAGGTAATACAGGTTGCACCAGTCCCTGCCGTGGTCTGCATTCTTCCCGTTTGGCTTGTTGTTGTCGTTGCGCTCCCCCGCCCCAATCCAGTCAATGGCGAACGTGACGAATCCCTTTTGCGCCATCTGGTGCCCGTAGTTGTAGTTGTGCAGCCTGATACTTTCTTTGAGCGCGGGCGAGGCGCCGGTATCCATGACCGCCGATTTGCCAAACGGTCCGTGGCCATGCCAGCACAAAATCGCTGGACGGCGTTCTCCGGGCGCAAGTCCTCCCGGCAGATTGACCCGGCAGGTGGCGGAGAGATGCTTCTGTACATCAATGAGCCACTTCTGCTTAATCAGCCCGTCCTCCTCCCATTCGGCAAGCAGTACGGGATTTAGCGGGACGCGCTCGGGAAAGCTGCCGAGGGTATCCATTACCTGCGGCAGTGTGGCTGCTTTCCACGACTCAAAGTCCGCCGTGGACGTGCCCGTGAAACGCTGCTCAGGAACGTACTCCAGAGCGGTTTGGGCGAACATCTCCAGCGGGCTTAGATTGCGAAACGACATTGGCTCTGTACTCCTCAGTTCAACAACAATGCAGCCGACTCTGCATCCAGGAACAGGACCGCGTGCGGCTGGTCCCGCAGTATGGTCGCGGGACACGCGGTACTCACTGGAGCCGAGGCCGTCTGCCTCACGGCCTCGGCCTTCCTCCGTTCGGGCACGACGACCTGTAATGATTGCGGGGCAAGCAGGGCTGGAATGGTCAGAGTAATCGCGTGCGTCGGTACGTCCTCAAGGGTTGGGAAGTGCCCCTCACCAACTTGTTGCCTCCGCGACGCCTCGTCGAGGCGCACGACTTTTACCCACGTCGGGTCCCGGAAATCCGCGACCGGCGGGTCATTGAACGCTATATGGCCGTTTTCACCGATGCCCATGCAGACGAGGTCGATCGGTGACTCTCGGAGCAGGCCCTCGTATCGGCTGCACTCCGTCTCCGCGTCCGGTATATCTCCGTGTATGTAATGCACTGCAGCCGGATGAAACGGCACCTCTATGCGCTCCCTGATCCACCTGCGGAAGCTGGCCGGATGGGCATCCGATAACCCCACGTACTCGTCCATATGGAAGGCCGTAATGCGGTCCCACGGTATCTCGGCGTGTTCTGCAAGCGCCGCGACGAATGCGATCTGAGAGTTGCCGGTGGCGATTATCACACGGGCGTGCCCGTTCCTCTGGACGGCATCGGTGAGGAGCTTCGCGGTGTTATCGGCTGCCGCCCGTCCCATTGCCTGCGCGGCGCCGTACACCCGTGCTTCCATCTGTCCCATGTGCAGTTCGTTTACCAGGTCAGACATGAGCCCCCCTTTCCACTGCTTCCGTGTGTGTGCCAAGGAGATCCGAGATGTTGATTGGTTGGTTCGATGCCACTGAGCGCCAGATGGCTTCCCCGACGGCCACCGCGTACGCGCCCTCAAGACTGCTTGCGCTCAGCCCCAGTTCTTTGGACTCTGGTATTGGCTCCACGAATATCTCGTGTTTCAGCAGTGTGTCTGCGCCACCGTGCGTTCCCTGGGCACGCCTGGTCTCATAGACCTGGCGCTCTCCGAAGAGGGGAAAGTACGTGATGGTCTGGCGGTCTGTTGCAGGAAACGGACACCGCGAAGGATCAGTGATGTGAACGGACTCAAGTCGTCCGTGGGTGCCGTTGATGCCCAACTGGTAGCCTTCCCAGGGGGCCGAGAAATTTGAAGAGTACGTCATGCTTGCCCCGCTCCTGTAGCGAACCACAGCGGAGTACGTATCTTCGATCTGGATGTCCTCGTCGAAGATGTACATAGGCGTATCCGAGGGGTACTGGACATTGTACGGGAGGCGAAAAGTCCGATCTCGAACCATCAGATGATCGTCGTGGGGAGCCTCAAGACCGTGAGCATGCCATCTCTGATAGTACGGGGAACGCCGTTTTTGCTCTTCCATGGAGTAGCTGTGACCATCTCTGGAGGGGTTGTGGGGACTGTTTGCGCCGTAATAGTTTAATGCACCATACGCAAACACCTGCACGGGGATGTCATCAAGGAACCAGTTGATCAGGTCGAAATGATGACAGCCCTTCGTGATGGTCAGCCCGCCCGACTGGCTGCGATCACGATTCCAGCGGTGAAAGTAGCTGGCGCCGTGGTACGTGTCGAGGTTCCACACGAACTCCACGTTCGTGATGCGCCCCAGCATCCCACTCATGATCATTCGCTTAATCTGCATATGCGGCTGGGCATACCGGCTGTTGTGAATAACCCTGACTGAAGCCCGGCTGCGCCTCTCGGCCTCAAGCACCGCAGTCGCCTGCCTGGAGTCGGTCACCATTGGCTTCTCAGTTATGACGTTCAAGTCATGCTCGAGTGCCTGGACAATGTACTGCGCATGCGTGCCATCAATGCTCGCCACAATCACCACGTCGGGATGGGTCTCCTGCACCATTCTGCCGAACTGATCGGGCGTGTAGATAGATACGTCCGTGTCCTGCGCCTCGTTGAAGCCCTGCACACGCTCGGGGTCTATATCCAGTATGGCGACCAGCTCCCCATACCTGGAGAAGTTGCCGTACTGAGCGAACTCCGGGTTGCCCAGGAGTGGCAGCGCGTACATCCCGATAGCACGGCTGCTCAGGCCACACAACGCATATCGGGTCCGGGTTTGGCCTTCACGTGTCATAGTCGGCATGCTTTGCCGTTCTACTGCCATTATTGGTTTTCCTCCCCTCGCTGTATCGTCTCCTCGTCAAAGGGCTTCGCGGTCGGGTGCGCTCGGTCCATCGGATTCAGTGGTCACGGCTGAACACCACCGTGCCATTAACGATGGTTTTCTCGATGGTCAGTTCGTGAGTGACTGCATCGGTGCGGAAGGCGGTGATATCCGCAACACCACCCTCACGTAGTGATCCCCGGCCCTGCGGCCCATGCAGAGAAAGCAGGCGGGCAGGGTTAGCTGTCGCGAGCCGTACCGCCTCGATCAGGGTCGCGCCAGCGTGCCGCATGGCGTTGGCGATGCCATCGGGCAGTGCGCTGGCGGAGCCAGCCAGATACGGGGTACCGTACAGGTTGAGACGACCACTTGGCAACCGCTCAACCTTTCGGCCGATAGAGGTCTCGTACACGCCGGGGCCGAGCCCGGCAACCGCCACTGCATCGCTGGTGAGGATCACTCGCTCCAGGGTCTTGGCGCGGAGCATGATCTTCATGAGGGCAGGGGGGAGATGATGGCCGTCGAAGATCAGGCTTGCCGTCAGTCTGTCTTCTGCCATCTGATCCCAGATATAGTTCCGATGGCGGTCAACCATGGCATGGGAACCGTTACCCAGATGCGTAGAGAGGCTGGCTCCCGCGTTGACGGCAGAGAGGATATGGCTCTCACTGGCAGCGGTATGACCGATTGCAATCACCACCCCGTCAGCGACGGCGGCCCGGATGTACTCCACCGAGCCGGGATGCTCTGGTGCCAGGGTAATGATACCGATCCGCCTTCCCGCGGCGTCCTGCCACCGGCGGTACTCGTCGAGACTTGGAGGCCGCACATGTTCCAGCGGATGCGCACCTCGAGCGCCGTCCTCGGCTGAGATATGCGGGCCTTCAACATGTATGCAGGCGATGGAATGTGCCACCAGTGGGTCCGACTCGCAAGCTTCCCGGATAGCACTGAGGCTGCGGCAGATACTCGACTCGGACTGGGTAGTGACCGTCGGGCAGACCGTCGTCACTCCCACCGGCCACAGCGAACGCACACAGCGCGCTACTGTGGCCGCAGTGACATCGGGGGCGTTCAGGTCGTGTCCCAGGTAGCCATTAACCTGGATA
>Ga0136611_10001069_pt1 | contig 18736 bp, 21 predicted proteins | sample AntDrymUQ2232306_2_FD_106645 | JGI IMG/M metagenome (GOLD analysis project Ga0136611, IMG submission 106645) | Polar desert sand microbial communities from Dry Valleys, Antarctica - metaG UQ223 (23.06) | ecosystem: Environmental > Terrestrial > Soil > Desert | place: Antarctica: Dry Valley...
ACGACGCCGGCGTCGTCGCCAAAACAGACGTGCTGCAGTCGCAGACGCAGCTTGCCAATGCGTTGGCCGACCAAGCCGGGTTGGCGCGCCAGCGGGCGCAGCTCGAACATGCCGTGGCGGTATTGATCGGAGAAGCGCCGGGCAATTTCGCCATCGCGCCCGCGGTATGGATGCCCTCGGTGCCTGAAATTCCCGTCGGCCTTCCCTCGACGCTGCTGCAGCGCCGCCCCGACATCGCCGCCGCCGAGCGCCGGGTCGCCGCCGCCAATGAGCAGATCGGCATCGCGAGGAGTGCTTACTACCCTACGTTTTCGCTGGGCGCGTCGGCCGGGCTGGCCGCCGCCAGCGTCGGCGACTTGTTCAGCGCGTCGAGCAGCCTCTGGTCATTCGGCCTGTCGGCTGCCCAGACGCTGTTCAACGCCGGCGCCACGCGGGCCCGCGTCTACGGCAGCGAAGCGGCGCATGCGCAGGCCGTGGCGCGTTACCGGCAAACCGTGCTGGTCGCTTTTCAGGCCGTCGAGGACCAGCTGGCGGCCACCCGCGTCCTGCTGGCGCAGCAAGACTTGCGACGCGAGGCTTCGCAGGCCGCCGACCAGGTCGAGCAGCAGGCGCTGAACCGCTACCGCAGCGGCCTGGTCAACTACACCGAAGTCATTACGGCGCAAGCGACGGCGCTCAATGCGCGGCGCGCCCTGGTGCAGGCCATGGCTGACCGGCAAACCACCGCCGTGGCATTGATCCAGTCGCTTGGCGGCGGCTGGCTAGCCGGCCAGTGATGACCATTAAGAGACAAATATGCCCTTGAGGCAAGCAGGACGTGCGTTAGCAGCTACGAAATCAATAGCATAGGCTAGCGCCGGCCGAAGGCAATTAGCCTGCGACCTCGACGCCGACCATCCAGGGCACGCCGAACTTGTCGGTCAACGTACCCCATGAAGACGTCCAGAAGGTTTTCATCAGGGGCATCTGCACGCTTCCGCCCTCGCCCAATGCGGTGAACACACGCTTGGCCGCGGCGTCGTCGGGCACCTCGATCGACAGCGTCACGCCCTTGCATCCGGCGTTTTCCTGGCCCATTCCGTCGGTCGCCATCAGCGTCGTCTCGCCGATCTTGAAAGCCGAGTGCATGATCTTTTCGCCCATTTCGGGCGGCGCCTTCATCGCCGGGTCGGGGCTGTCCTTCGAACGCATCAGCATCGTGACTTCGGCGCCGACGGCCTTTTTGTAGAACTCGAGCGCTTCCTCGCAGCGGCCGGCGAAATTTAAATAGGCTTGGACATGCATGGTGATTTCCTTGAGTAGGGAGTTTGGTGAAGTGACTGGATGAACGACGGTGAACGCAAAAGCCATTGTGTACACCGTCCACAAACCATAGCACAGCTCATGCACGGTGTCCACATCGCATGAGGCCCGATGCTTGCCCCTAATACACTGCGATTAACCATTGCATGCAGATATTAAGTCGGGGTCGAATCTCTGCCAGCGGAATTTACCGGAGAGCGATATGAGACTGAGGCAGCTCGAAGCCTTTATTGCGGCCTGTGAATTGGGCAGCATTTCGCGCGCCGCCGAAAAGCTCTTTATCGCGCAGCCTGCGCTTGGGCTGCAGATTCGCGGGCTCGAGGACGACATGGGCGTGCAGTTGCTTGCGCGCACGACGCGGGGCGTGACACCCACCGCCGCAGGCTGCGAGGTGCTCGAATGGGCGCAGGGCATGATCCGTTCCAAGTCTGAACTCAAAAGCCGGCTGCGCCTTTTGTCAATTGGCATCTCGACGCATATCCGCCTGGGCCTGAGTCCCAGCTTGGCAGTGGCTTTCGCAGTGCCGATATTGCAGCGCGCGCATGAGCAGTTTCCCAATCTGCGTCTGGACCTGACCGAGTCGCTTGGCCAGTTCCTGGCGGACCAAATCCAGAAGTCGCAGGTTGACATGGCGCTTGTTTTTGAGGAAGTCGGTGGCGTTCTCAAGGACGAGGACCGCGTTCTCTCCGAGCGGCTTTGTTTTGTGACGGCCCGGAGTGACGCAAACGGGGAGGCGCCGGAGATCAGCCTGTCTGAAGTGCTGGAACACCCTCTGGCGCTGCCGTCCCTCAAAGACTCCCTGCGCCACGTGGTCCAGCGCGGCGCCGACAGCCTGGGCATTGCGGCTCAGATCAAGTACGAGGTTTAGTCATCAGCAGTGGTGTTGTCGCTCGTCCGCAGCGGTATCGCCAGCTCGGTGCTACCCATGTCCATGGCCATGGAAGGCGTTCGGGATGGTGTGCTGTCGGTCCAGCTCATACGCGACCCGGTACTTACCCGTTCCCTTCGCTGGCTGCGTTCACCCATCCTCCCCAACGAGCCTCATGTGGCCGAGCTGCAGCGGATGGTGGAATGTACGCTGCGCGAATGCATACTGGCCGGGCCGCTGCAGAACGTCTATACATTCGGTCCGCCGCAGTAAGCCTGCGTGCTTTCCCACGGCCAGGGCCTGGCCAGTCAATTAATGACTGGGGGCAAGGTTGATTCGGCTTTTTACAAGCGCGGCGCCCCTGATCAAAATACCCCCAAGCCACAAGCCGTGGCGACTGTCACGCGGTCGAGCTTCCCCCAGAAGGCCAGGTAGCCGCCCAATGTCCACTACAAATGCATCGACAGGGCCGGTCGCCCCCGTTGTCCTTATCAGCGGCGCGGCCGGTGGTATTGGCTGCGAACTGGTTCACCGCTTCATCGCCGACGGTGCGTCCGTGATTGCCACGGACATCGACCTGACAAGACTTCAGGCGCTCAAAAGCCTGGTGGGTGAAACTACGGCGCTGACAACCTTCAAGGCGGATGTCGCATCCGAAGCGGGTTGCCGCGAACTGGGCGCGGCGGTGTCGCAAAGGTTCGGACGGCTGGATGTGCTTGTCAACAATGCCGGATACTTTCCGGTTTGTGCCTTTGAGGGCATGAGCTACGCCATGTGGCGGGACGTCGTCACCATCAACCTGGACAGCGTTTTCCTGATGGTTAAGGAATTTTTGCCGCTGCTCAAGAAAAGCAGCCACGGGCGCATCGTGAACATCGGCTCCGGAAGTTTTTTCAAGGGTAACGCCGGGCAGAGTCACTACGTGGCGGCAAAAGGCGGGGTGGTTGGCCTGACCCGCGCGCTCGCCTGGGAACTGGGCGACTATGGCATCAATGTCAACGTGGTGACGCCCGGCCTGACCACCACAGTCGCCGCACTTAAGCTGCTGCCGGCGGCGTCCATCGCCAACCGGCGTAAGCAGCGGCCGATCAAGCGCGACCAGCAAGCCGGTGACGTGGTGGGTGCGGTTGCATTCCTCGCGAGCGCCGACTCGGCTTTCATGACCGGCCAGATCGTCAATGTTGACGGCGGCACCTTCATGCACTGACACGCCTACACCCATGAAACAGATTCAGGAAAATTTCAGCCTCAAAGGGCGGGTGGCCGTGGTAACCGGCGCGGGCAGCGGGCTTGGGAAAGCATTCGCCAATGCGCTCGCCGTCGCCGGCGCCAAAGTGTGCTGTATGGACAGGGATGAAGCCGCCGCCGTCGGCTGTGCCAAAGCCATTATTAAACGCGGCGGGCAGGCAAGCTCCGGTGTGATGGACGTGTCATTGGCCCAAAGCGTTTCCCTCGGCATGCGGCAACTGGCCGCGGAGCACGGCTCCATCGCCTACTGGTCTACAACGCCGGCATCACTTCACTGCCCGCAAGAACACACGAAGTCAGCGTCGACGACTGGGACCGCGTGATGGCCGTCAACCTGCGCGGCATGTTTTTATGCGCACGAGCGGTACTGCCGGGCATGATGCGGTCGGGTGGCGGCTCCATCATCAATATCGCCTCCATCGTGGGCCTGGTGGGCGTGTATCCACGGTTCGCCGCCAGCGCCACGCCTTATGCAAGTTCCAAAGCAGCGGTCGCCGGCTTCACGCGGCAGCTTGCGGCCGAGTACGCCGCCGACGGCATTCGCGTCAACGCGATTGCACCGGGCTGGCACGGCGGCACGTCCTTGGGCCGGGAGCGCCGCGCCATCGCCACGCCGGAGGACATCGAGCGCTTTGAAAACTACATCATCGGCAGTGTGCCGATGCGGCGCCGCGGCAAACCGGAAGAGATGGACGGGCTGGTGGTCTACCTCGCCAGCGACGCGTCCCGCTATCTCACCGGCCAGGTGATAGCGCATGACGGCGGCGTCACCGCGACCTGATGGAGACTTTGCATGAACGAACCGAACACCTTGGGGCAACCCGGCCTTGAAACCTTTCAAATTGAAAAGAGACCTTGCCATGATGAAAAAATTTACCTCCAAAGCCGCCGCGCTTATGGGATGCGGCGCCTTTACCGCGCTCACCGCCTTCGCCGCGCTTGCTCCTTTTCATGCATTAGCCCAAACCGACTGGCCGACGCGCCCGGTCACGCTGGTGGTCCAGGCGGCCGCCGGTGGCGGCAACGATGCGGTGGCGCGCAAGCTGGCCGAGCAGATGCGGAAAATACTGGGCCAGCCGGTGGTGGTGGACAACCGCGGCGGCGCCGGCGGCGCCATCGGGTCAGAGTCCGTCGCACGCGCCAACCCTGACGGCTACACCCTCCTGCTGCTCACCACCGGTGAGACTTACTACAAGGTACTCAATCCATCGGTGAAGTTCGACGTGGCCAACGATTTCGTACCCATCTCCATGGTAGCCAGTGCACCGCTGATACTGGCGGTCAACTCAACGCTTCCGCTGAATTCACTGGCTGACGTGGTCGCCTATGCCAAGGCCAACCCCGGCAAGCTGTCCTATGAAACGGCGGGTATCGGTTCGCCCCACCACATGGCCGGCGAGATGCTGTCCAAAGCGGCCAACGTCAACCTCCTTCACGTTCCCTATCGCGGCACGGCGCTTGCGATGAACGATCTGATTGCCAACCAGGTGTCCATGGCCTGGTCGTCACCGATTGCCCTGAGCGCTTTTGTCGATGCCGGCAAAGTGCGGCCGATCATCGTGGCCGACAGCAAGCGAATTCCAAGCTACCCGAATGTGCCAACGGCCTCCGAATCGGGTTATGCAGATGTGAAGTTCGACAACTGGTTTGGGGTGGTCGCGCCCAAAGGCACACCGCCCGCAGTCATCAAAAAATTGAGCGACGCCATCTCTCTGGTCGGGCATGACGCGGCCTTCACGACAAGGCTGAAGGAAATGGGTTTTCAACCCATGATCCAGGGTCCGGAAGAATTCGGCGCGCGCATACGCCAGGACCGCGACAAATACACCCGCATCGCCCAGGGACTGAAAGCGCAATGATGTTTACCCTTGCCGCGGAAATCGATGTGCGCATTCCCATGCGCGATGGTCAGGCGCTGATTGCCGATGTGTACCGGCCCAGCGAGCCCGGCAACTACCCGGTACTGGTCACCGTTGGGCCTTATGGCAAGGATTTGTCCTTTCACGAATTCAACCCCGAGGTGTATGCCAAATGCCCCAACAAAAGCCCGTACATGGTCTGGGAAACGCCCGACCCGGCCTGGTGGGTGCGGCGCGGTTACGTGGTCATACGCGCCGACATGCGCGGCATGCGAAAGACGCCAGGCCTGCTGACGCTCCACCTGCAGGCCGAGCTTGACGATTACCACGATGCCATCGAGTGGGCAGGCGTGCAGCCCTGGAGCAACGGAAAGGTCGGTCTTTCGGGCGTCTCGTACTTTGCGTTCACTCAGTGGCAGATTGCAGCAAATCCCCCGCCGCATCTGGCCGCCATCATCCCTTGGGAAGGGTTTTCAGACTTTTACCGCGAAGAGCAGCGCCATGGCGGCATTTTCTGCAACGGCTTTGTGGAAGACCGCTGGTACGCCCTGCGAATACTCCAGGGTCAAAACGGCCAGGGACTCGCCGGCGAACCCAGGCTTGACGAGGCGGAACGCAGACGCAACCGTGCCTACGAGTTGCCGGACAATGTGCGCGACAACGAAACGGAAGTCGATGCCTACAAGGCCATGAGCGCCGACCTGTCGAAGATCACCGTGCCGATGTACTCATCGGGCAACTGGGGCGGCATGGGCCTGCATGGCCGGGGGTGCATCGAGGGGTTCCTCAAGGCATCGTCCCAATTCAAGTGGTTGGAGATGCACAACGGCAACTTTGTCTACAGCTACTACGGCGGCGAAGGCCTGGAAACCCAGCTGCGCTTTTACGACTACTGGCTCAAGGGCGTTGACAACGGCCTGCTGTCGACGCGCCGCATCAAGCTGGCGATCCGCAATGGCCCGGGCGTGCTTTTTTCTGGCGCTTCGAGAATGAATGGCCGTTGGCGCGAACACACTGGACGCCCTTCTTTCTCAATGCCGCGTCCATGACCATGACTGACGCTGCTGACAACGCGCATCCGGCCACCAGCGTCAGCTACACGGGTAAAGGCGGCATCGCGGAATTCAGGACCGCACCCTTCGCAAAAGAAACCGAGATCACAGGCCCGCTGAAGGCAAAGCTGTTCGTGTCGTCAAGCACAGCCGATATGGACCTGTTTGTGGACATACGCCAGCTAGACGCCACCGGCAGAGAAGTCACGGTCGAAACGACTTACGCAGCCGCCGGACCGATTGCCAAGGGCTGGTTGCGCGCCAGCCACCGCAAGACCGATCCGGTGCGTTCCCTGCCTTACCAGCCGTATCACACGCATGATGAGATTCAGAAGCTGACGCCCGGCGAAGTCGTGGCCGTTGAAGTTGAAATCTGGCCCACCAGCATGGTCTTCCCGAAAGGAAGCCGCCTGGTGTTATCAGTGACGGCTGTGGACGGCATGGTTCCTGGCCAGTTCTACCACACCGACCCGGCCGACAGGCCGGCCGAAGTTTTCATCGATGGCACCTATACCCTGCACACCGGGGGCGACTACGACGCGCACCTGCTATTGCCCATCATCCCTGGCAATTCTTGAAAAGCAGAATTGCTTGCCTTCTAGCGCCGGATGAAATCCAGCAGGTCTTTCGTGAACCGGTCTTTCTCGGTCGCAAAAAGGCCGTGCGGCGCGCCGTCGTATTCGATCAGCGTCGCGTTGGCGATGCCCTTGGCGGCCGCCCTGCCAGCGGCGTCAATCGGGACTGTCTGGTCGCTCGTGCCATGGATGATGAGCGTCGGCACGCTGAAAGCCGCCAGGTCGGGCCGGAAGTCGGTGGTCGCAAACGACTTGGCGCATTCGAGCGTGGCCCTCAGGCTTGCCTGCATCGCGACATTGCACGACGCCTGCAAAAATTCGTCGCTGACCGGGCTGGAGAGCATTCCGACGCCGTAGAAATCCTTGAAGAAACTGGCAAAGAACTTCGCCCGATCTTCCTTGATTGCCTGAGCCATCTTGTCGAACACCGCCTGTTCGGTGCCCTGCGGGTTGTCGTTCGTCTTGAGCATGAAAGGAACGACCGACGCGATCAGCCCGGCCTTTACCACCGACTTGCCGGCGTGCCGCGACATGTAGCGGGCGACCTCGCCGCCGCCCATTGAAAATCCGATGACCACCGCGTCTTTCGCGCCGGTCTGCTCGATCACCGCCGCCAGGTCATCGGCCAGCGTGTCGTAGTCGTAGCCACTCCAGGGCTGCGACGAACGACCGAAACCGCGTCGGTCATAGGCGATCGCTCGGTAGCCGGCGTCGGCGATCGCCATCGCCTGGGCGTCCCAGCTGTCGACAGACAGCGGCCAGCCATGCAGAAGGATGACCGGCTGGCCGGTGCCCCAGTCTTTGACGTAGAGCTCGGTTTTATCAATTGTGGTTACATATGTCATGGTGGCGCTTTCATACAAATTCAAAGCCTTTTATTGTTCGCGCGCTCCTGGTAGCCCGCTGTCGGTCAAAACGAAGGCGCCTTGTAAGGACTTGCCGATGCGCGCCGGAACCCGTGCGGGGCCGACGCCGGCACGCGACACAATCCGGTGCGTGAAGCCCGAGTCCGCCGGCGCCTGGCGCCGTATCGCCCACCTCGACATGGACGCGTTTTTCGCGTCGGTCGAACTGCTGCGTTATCCGCAGTTGAAAGGCCTGCCCCTGGTCATCGGCGGCGGCAGGCGCCAGGTCGACGAGGAACTGCTTGCCGCACAGGGCGAGCGTGCGTTGCGCTTCATTCCGGTGGCCGAATTTCCGCTGCTCAAGGATTACGTTGGCCGCGGCGTCATCACCACGGCGACCTATGCGGCGCGGCAGTTCGGCGTCGGCTCGGCGATGGGAATGATGAAGGCGGCGAAACTGTGCCCGCAGGCGCTGGTGCTGCCGGTCGATTTCGACGAAATCCGTAAATTTTCGCGGCTCTTCAAGTCCACCATCGCGGAGATCGCGCCGCAGGTAGAGGACCGCGGCGTCGATGAGGTGTACATCGACTTCACCGATGTTCCCGGCGGCCAGCGCGAAGGCGGGCGGGTGCTGGCGCGCCTGATCCAGAAAAGCATTTTCGAAAAGACCGGCCTCACCTGCTCGATCGGCGTCGCGCCCAACAAGCTGTTGGCCAAGATGGCGAGCGAGTTCAACAAGCCCAACGGCATTTCCATCATTCATGAAGCCGACCTGGAAAGCCGCATCTGGCCGCTGAACGTTCGCAAGGTCAATGGCATCGGCCCCAAGGCGGGCGAAAAGCTCGCCGGACTCGGCATCCACACGCTCGGCGAGCTTGCCGCGCAGGACCCGCAGTTCCTGATCGATCGTTTCGGCAAGGCAACAGGCGCCTGGCTGCACGCCGCCGCCTGGGGCCGCGACGACAGTCCGGTCGTAACCGAAAGCGAGCCCGTCAGCATGAGCCGCGAAACCACCTTCGAGCGCGACCTGCATGCGGTGCGCGACAAGGCCGAACTCGGAGCGATCTTCACCCGGCTGTGCGGCCAAGTGGCGGCCGACCTGCAGCGCAAAGGCTATGTCGCGAAAACCATTGGCATCAAGCTGCGCTACGACGATTTCAAAATTGTCACGCGCGACCAGACTGGAGAGGCGCATACCGCAGATGCGGCGACCATCCGCAAAATCGCCGGCCAGTGCCTGAAGCGCGTTCCGCTGGAGCGGCGGCTGCGGCTGCTGGGGGTGCGCGCTGGTGCGCTGGCGAAGGTTGGCGAAATGCCGATTTATGAGTCGAATCGACCTTTTGCGCAAGCAGGACGGGCGTGGTCAGCTACTGAATTCATAGCGGTTGATCAACTTTTTTAGTCCCCATCAAAGTCAGGCGCGCAGGCCGGAAACCGACTCGCCTTTACGTTGCCGGATTTCACCGTTTGACTTGCCGTTCCTGGCGCCGAGCGCACTTAAAAGCGAGCCCGCCACGGTCAACGCCACGCCCCAGGTGGCGGCATCATCCCAGTCAAGACCCGTCTTGGACACAGCGATCAAAAGTGCGCCGGCGCAGACCAGATAAAAGCCGCTCATTCGGCCCGACGAGCGTCCCCGGAGCCACACGCTGGCAAAGTTGACCAGCATCACGGCGACAAGCACGGGTTGCAGCCACGCGGCGTAGGGAATTTGCTCCAGCCCAGCAATACCGAACACACTCAGATACGCAGCCCAACAGACTGGACACTTGGGGAAAAAAGCTACACCAAGTGAGGCGAGCGTGCCGAGCGTCGGTGACACCGTCTTGGCGCCTTGCGGAGTCGCCGTTGGCTCCGGCGCAGGACCAGGCACCGACTCGCCGGTTATCTCCTTGCGCACCTCGATGGCGCGATCCACCACCTGCCGCTCATCCCAGTGGATACGTTCAAACGATGCAGCGATCCGGCCCTGCGCATCAAGTACATAAACCTCGATCCGGTGCCGGTTCACCAGCGATTCGATGAAGTTGACGCCCAGCTTGAAGTAGCTGCGAAGCGCGTCGACGCCGTTCGTCGCCCGCAGCATGCGATGGCAGGCGTCCAGGCGCATGCCGCGGTTTTGCCCATAACCGCGAATTCGCTCGGCGACATCGAACGCCGGATCGTAGGTAATCGCCGCCGTGTGGATTTGATCGGCGAGTCCCTTTTCTTGCAGCAAGGCCTGAACCCGTGCCAGCTTGGTCACGGTCAGCGAACACTTCAGCGGGTTGTCGCATCGCGTGTAGAAGAAAGCGACGATCGAGGGATGACCGCGAAAAAATTCCCTGAACGTGAGCTGCGCTCCTTCATGGTCTTCGAAAACGGTGCTGTCGATGGTCTCGCAGCCGCGGCGCGAACCGAGTGCCCAAGAAAAAGTGCTGCGCAGACCTGCTGGAAGCGCACAGCAGTTGTCGGTGCCCGCTTGGTCAGCCGAATCGGCGTCGCGGATTGCCGCCAGGGCTCGGTCAGCATCGATCTGCAGCTTTTTCGACAATCGTCCACGCTGCCCGAGAAACGCCTCGATCTCGGGCAGCACTTCCCGTGCGTGCGGGCCTAGCCATGCCAGCGTCGCGAGCAATTCACGAATCGGACTTGTGCCTGCCGACAAGACCGCGTATTCACCATAGCCGTCAAAGGACACCGGCTCATCGCGCAGGCGGATGTGGTTGAGCGCACGCATCACGAAGGGAGCGAACGCTGCGTTGGGGCTGGGGTAGGACCGTAGCGCGCGTGCGGCGGCGGCTACCAGATAGGCATCGATTCCGGTGTCGAGTTCTTCGAGCACGAAGACAAGCGCGGCATTGTCGACGCCGACGCGCGAAAGCGCGAGCAAGACCCAGCCGCGCATCTGGACGACGGTCGCCGTGCCAAGCTGATCGTAGTGCGAATGTTCTTCGCCAAGCAGGTCCGCAAGCTGCCCGCGTTGCGCCGGATCGGCTGCGAGCGCTTCGACCAGCGCGACAAACTGCGCTTCAGTCTGCTCGCCCGTCGTTGCAACGTACGGCATGGCTTTATTTGGTTGTGAAACCGTACTTGCTGAGGAAGCGGCGGGCGCCCTGCTTGACTTTGCTTCCCCCCGATTCGCTCAGGCGGTCAACGCATTTCACCAACTCCTGGTCAGCGGCAATCGCGGCGCCATCGCCGAACTGTGTGACGGCGGTCAGGCTGGTCGCCTGGATGTCTTCATATTCCGACGTGTCGAGCAGCAGCTCGCGCGCATGCGCCTGCAGCTTCGCCGGCTTGAGTGCCTGCAGCGCCGAAGCCGCAATTTGCCGGATTTCGGCCCGTTCGTCCTTGTCGCGCAGGATTTTCTCGAACATCGGCGCCGACGTGGCGTCCGCGGCGAGCAGCCGCAAGGCCTCTCGCCTGGCCATTGCGTTCGGTGGGTTGCTGACGATCGCACGCGCTGCTGCATAGGTTTCGGCATGGACGTCATAACTGAGGAGCTGCAACGCCTTTTCGGGGGGAACCAATGCCTTTTCGGGGTTCTTCAATCCTGCCAGCAGCTTCTTCTGCGCGAAACCGTCTTTTTCGCGCGCCAGCAGGCCGAGCACGCGCTGGCGCAGTTCAGGGTTCGGGTCTTCAGCCACCTGGCGCAAGGCAAGCGTGTAGTCGCCGCGGGACGATTCGAAGGCATTGACGCTGAAGCTTGCCGCCTGCAGCGATTGCAAAGCCGCGAGCCGAACTTCCACCGGTTCGTTCCGGTTGCGCAGGATGTCAAGCACCGCCTGCAGGTTTTCATCGCTCGCGCAAGCGTCCAGGGGCGACTCGACCAGGCCGGCGACGCGGTCGTCGATCTGCTTTGCCTCGCTTGCCGCCGCTGATGACGCACCTGGCGCGGAAGACTTCGCGGCACTCCCGGCTTTTCCCGGTTTTGGGCTTTTTGCAGCTTTGCTTTTCGTGGCCATGGTTCTTTATCTCCTCGTGCAACGCACGTCAGGCAAATTGCACATCGTCGTAATCGAAACCCATACGCGAGAGGGGATTGACCGAGCCCTGGTAATCCAGGCAGCTCTGCACGCGCGGTTGCGGCCCCGGCGCGCTGACCAGCGAAGACGCGGCCATCGGGCCGCCTGGAGCCGTTGGCGGACGGACGCCTCCGGTAATTCCGTTCCACGGCCACATCGTGTCGGGCAAATTGTGACCAATCCGGCTTGCCGGGTTGCTGTCGTACGAGGCAGGCTGCGCCGGGTCGAAGCGCAACCCCTGCCGCTGCCACTTTGCCCATAGCCGATCGACGTTGCAGTGAAGCAGGAAGAACAGCGGATCTCTTGCGGCGGTCGGGATGCTGGAAAGGGAACCGCCAAAGCTGGTGTGGGCTGAGCCGTGCGGATTGCCCTCCATGCTTCTGAACAAGCGGTACAGATTGCCGAGCGCCGGGTTGCCGAGCGCCAGCGTTTGCGCCTCGCTGCGAAGCCCGGGCGGTGCGGTAGCGGTGCTGAAGAAGGGCCGGCGGTTAATCCCCTGAACGCCGTCGGTTCTCCAGAACTGCAGCGGGTTGTTCGGACCGAAGCCGACGGTGCCGAGCGCATCGGAGACGCCGAGGAAGTCGCGGGTAAACAGGTTGGGCGCTGGCTGGTCAAAGCGCCAGTACGGCAACGAAACGCTGGGGTCGATCGCCTGCAGCTCGCGCTCAAGATCAAGGATGTAAGCGCGGTGCCAAGGCAAAAATCCCGGCGCGCCATGCGCTTCTGGAGAGCTGACCGAGGTATGCATATCGCGAAAGTCGGTGAAACGCCCCGCGCCCTGGTTGTTCAACTGCGCCAAGGCCGAGACGAAGCGGTTGCGTTCTCCGGGCGTCAGCAGGTTCGCGTTCTTCCGCACGCGCACCGTCACCTGCACTGAGCCGACCAGCGATGCTCCGTTGCGCGCCTCGATTCTCACGTCGCCCGGGTTGACACTGGGCCGGCCGAATCTGCCGGCGACGAAAAACGGCACCGAGGCGCCGCTCATCGGGACCGGCACGCTCAAGCTGTTGGAGAACGCTCCGGTTGCATTTCTGCGAAACACGACTGCGCCTGCGCTGGCTGCCGACGCTGCCGTAATTTGTAGGTTGACGACGGGAAGGAAGACGCCGGACGGGTCGGTGACGCGAATCCGGCATGGAGACGGCGCCCACGAAACGAATCGCGCGTTGGCAGCCAAATTGTTATTGATTTGCAGCTCAACGTTCATCGTCATCCCCTCAGCTAAGAGAATTTATCCAACGTCGCCGCAAATAGTTTGAATGCCGGTTTTGTTTACTCAAAACGAATTTACATTCGTTCACGAATATTGCTCTGGTTCGTGCGTTTGCGGGCTGGCCTCGCCAGCTTTGCCTCGGCCGTTTTGCCAACCACCGCCGACTTGCTGGCGGATGCAGTCCGGGGCTTCCTTTTTTTAAGCTCTTCATAACCGCGCCCGAAAGCGCTTTTAGCGCGTTCATCGCCCGCCGCGCCTTTCGCCTTGACAGCTTCACGGGTCCGGGTGACGGCGACGGCCGGGACTGCTGGCGCAAGTACACGTTTTGCGAGTTCAAAAAATCGCTCGCGTTCCGCAGCGCCGTTCTGGCCGCCGTTGATGCGCCGCGTAATGGCCTTGAAATCGCCCGCGTCAGCCAACTCATTCAAGTCGTTGCGCTCCCAAAAGAGGCCTGCGGTCGCGAATCCGATCTCTGGAGTCGCCGCACGTTCCGGCTCGGCGGTCAGGTCGATTCCCAGCATGTCGCCATACTTCTTGTAGTTAAAGCGCCCGGTGATTTGTATCGGCCCCCGGCCTTTAAAACGTTTGCCGTCGCCGGCTTGCGTATTGCCAAGCCGATTCGCCAGGTCGCAGGCCGGCTCGTAACGCTTCTGCGCGGCGGTCGGGCCCCACAATTCCTCCATGAACCGGAACTCGCCGGACTCGTGGGCCAACTGCGCGATAAAGGCCGCTGTGCGCAGCAGGCTGGTGATGCCGTGCTTTTCCATCGCGTCGTTCAGCGGCGCCAGGAAGCTCTGGCATTTGGCCGGCGCGGCATTGCACATGATCTGGCTCAGCTGGGTATGGGTCAGCATACAAACTCCTCGTGGCGGCAAGGGCGGACTGGAAAACGCTTTAATTTTAAGCGGATCGCGTACTTTGCGCGAGCCCGCAAGCAGTCCGCGGCAGCACATGCATAACTCCGTCCAAGTGGCTTGGTGACTGGCCCATGGTGGCGCAAACTCCTGGCAGATCAGACAGGCGACTTTCGGTTACGGGTTTTTACGGGTTTTTCAAGGATGAGCAGGGTGGATACTTGTGCGCATGTGGTTGGCGTTCCAATCGTTTGGCACGTAAAACACTCCTGATTCCAGAGAGAAATCCATGGCAATTTTTCAATCGGCCGGGTCCGCCAGGCGCAGACTGTTCTGTGCCGGCTTGTCACTTGCAGCGCTTGCCCCGAGCGCCTGGGCTCAAGAATACCCGGTCAAGCCGATCCGACTCATCATTCCGTTTCCAGGCGGGTTCACCGATACCCTGGCGCGACTGGTTGGAATCAAAATGGGCGAGTCGCTGGGCCAGCCGGTAGTGGTGGAGCAAAAAGCCGGTGGAAGCGGCCAGATTGCCGCTTCCGAAGTGCTGCGCGCGCCAGCCGACGGGAATACGCTGTTCCTGATTCATATCGGCACGCACGCGATCAATCCTCACCTGTTTGCCAAGCTGTCCTACGACCCTGAGACGGACTTTGTTCCCATTACAGAGCTGGCTCGGGTGCCTAACCTGCTGGTGGCGAGCCCAACGCTTGAGGTACAAAGCGTCAGCGAGCTGGTGGCGCTGGCCAAGTCCAAGCCGCAGACACTGTTTTTTGCGTCGCCCGGCAACGGTAGTTCAGGCCATCTGGCGGGTGAGTTGTTCAAATCGGTGGCTGGGGTGCAGGTGACCCATGTACCGTACAAGGGCGCTTCCGAATCAGTGCAGGACCTGGTTGCCGGCCGGATCCACTTCATGTTTGACACACTGGCCCAGGGTGGAGCGCTCGCCAAAGCGGGCAAGGTGCGCCCGTTGGCCGTCACCAGCGCGCGCAGGCACAACGCGTTCCCCGAATTTCCCACCATGGTCGAATCCGGCTTCCCGGATTGGGACACCGGCCCCTGGTTTGGTCTGGCGGTGCGGCAGGGAACGCCGCCTGCGGTGGTGCGGCGCATCCATACCGAAGCCCTCAAAGCGCACAACAACCCCGACGTGCAGGGCCGGCTGATCGCTCTTGGATCGACTCCCGGGGGTGACACGCCTGAGCATTTCGCGGCCACCATCCGGTCCGAGTCGCAGCGCTGGGGCAAATTGATCCGTGCCCTGGACCTGCGCGCTGAATAGTTTTACATGCGATTTTTCTCCTACCGCGACCGCCCGGTCGATCTGGGTCCTTATCCGCTGGAGCGACTTGCGCGCATGAGTGCCTGCCCCGACCTGTCTGCGGTAGCGCCAATGCAGGCGTTGTCGTTCGATGACCCAGAGCGACCCGAGTCGTTGGCACATCTAATGGCGCTTCATCGGTATGTTCGACGTGATTCGCGACGGCAGCGTAGCCCCGTGCCCGGCAGAAGTCTCCACCGACCCACACGAGCGCACTCGCCATCTGAAGGCCGCAGGCTATTATTTTGATGCCTCCATGATGGGCGTTTGCGCGTTGCCAAAAGACGCGCTACTCGACCAGACGTTGCGCAACCCGATGGTGCGTGAGCTGGCCCAGGAATTGGAGCAGAGCCCAACCCAAGAGTTTTGCGGCCGGCATCGACATGATCCTGGCCGACGTGCTGGACAGCGCCAGATCAACCGGCGGCCCGATAGGCCACCATACCCACGTCATGGTCGTACTGGTGGAGTATGCGGGCGATCCGCGCCCAGATTAACCCGTTGGCGTCTTGGCAACTTGGCTGTGGCTTGTGGTCTGGCACAAATCGTCCTGCGTAATGGCGCACATGGATAAAAACGTGTAGGAGGCCGCGAAGAACGACAACTACCTGATGAAAAGCCCCATCGGTGCCTGTGCGCGGCGCGGGCTGGGCGCCCTGCTGCTGCAGTCACCCCGAGGACTTTCACATGGCACGGGAGCATGCAAACGATTGAAATGACTCATTTGCCTGCACCGGCAAGACCCGGGACCAAGCCGTTTACAACGCAAGGTCGGTTCTTGCGGAAGCCGCGCACGTGCTCGGCAACACATCGGCGTTATCACGCGACTCATACATCCATACCAAGGTCATGGAAGCGGCAAACGGCCCAAGCGGGTTTTACCGCGGCAGGCTGTCTGCTCGCATTTCCGCAGGACCGCAAGTGCAAGTCCAAACCCGGACGCAAACCAGTTGCGCCGGACTGAAGCGATGGGCAGCTTTAGTTTCTGAACCGGGTTTGCAGGGTCAGTTGCGATCGGCACGCGCTGCGCGTGCGCCGCGCATGCCTGTACCACTGCCCGTCATATCAGCGCCACTGTTGGCGCCCATACCGCTGCCGGAACCCGAACTCATGCTCGATCCGCTGCTGCGAGTGCCGCCACTGCCGGAATTCATCGAAGAACCGGTGCCAGAGCCCATAGATCCACTGCTGCCACTGCTCATGCCCGTGCCGCCCGTGCTGCCGGTACCGCCCGTACCGCCGCTACCCATGCCGGAACCGCTGGTGCCACCCGACGATGGTGAACTACCTGCAGAGCCACCGGTGGACCCGCCAGAGCCGCCGCTGCTTGATGCGCCGCCGCTGGTAGACCCGCTTCCGGTGCCGCCGCTGGTCTGGGCATAAGCAAAGCCGAGTCCGCCGAGCAGTGCGGCCGTGGCAAAGGCGGTGGTCAAAGTTTTAAACGCTTTCATGCAAGTCTCCGTTGAATAGCCTCGTTAGAGGCAATAAGATTAAAGAACGACGCCAGCCCAATTGCCAGCTGATCTCAATTTACAGCTGTGACTTGCACGCCGGGTCGGTTGCTGCCGTAAGCAGTTGTAGGACAAGAAGGGGGCGCTTCGCCCGCACTTACCGATGCAAAAGGTTTTCATGAACGCAGCACGCCGCCAGATACTGCGCTGGTCGACCGCCTTGCCGGTGGCCGCTTTTGCCCTGCCCGGCAACAGCGATTCGCAAGCCAGCCGCTACCGACAGTCAGCGCCGAGCGCCGACGGCATCGGCAAGATTTACATGGGGCGCGAGATCGCCGGGGTAATGGGTTGGCAGGGCGCGGCCTGGCTGGAACGCGAGGAGCGCGAGAAGGAAGAGCGCGGCGACCTTTTGCTGCGCGAGCTGCATCTCTACCCCGGCATGAACGTCGCCGACATCGGCGCCGGAACCGGTTATCACGCGCGCCGCATCGCGCCGCTGCTCGGCGCCGGAGTCGTATACGCGGTCGATTTGCAGCCGCAAATGATTGTGCTGCTGGCTGAAGGCGCGAAAAAGGCCGGCCTCGGCAACATCAAGCCGGTGCTGGCGAGCGCGACCGACGTGAAGCTTGCCGACGCGACCATTGACCTGGCGTTGATGGTGGACGTGTACCACGAGCTCGAGTTTCCATACGAGGTAATGCAAAGCGTCGTCCGCGCCGTCAAGCCGGGCGGCAAGGTGGTGCTGATCGAATATCGGGCCGAAGACCCGCGCGTGCCGATCAAGCAACTCCACAAGATGAGCGAATCGCAGGTGCGCAAGGAAGCCGCGCAGCATGCGCTAGTGCATGAACGCACAGCAAGCACTCTGCCTTGGCAGCACGTGCTGATATTCCGAAAACGCTGAACGGGATCGCACCGTCGCTTCAATCGGATTTGCTATGCTTTCGATAGCTGCTTACGCATGCAGCTACTGCTAATTTGGCCTATTTTGATAATAAAAACTGATCCTGTCGGCGAGCCATGCCGGAAAAATTTGTCGAGCGTTGACAAAAGCTTGCATGAAACTTACATTTCAGGCTTAGCGACCGAACTTTATGCAACACCCTTCTCCAGCTTCGAGCCACCGTTACCGGCGACGCATCACCCTGGCGCAAATGCAGCGCGTCAAGGAATGGCACGCGGCAAAACTCGGAGCCAACCCTGTCGAAAAGGGTGTCTGGGAAGGCGTGCTGACGCTTTGGATGATGGCTTGGATGGGCTGGCTTCCGGCCACGGCCTTCGAAGCGTATTGGGCCTATCCGGTTTGCATCCTGGGAATGTTCGCACCGGAGATTTATGTGAAATGGCGTGCGAGCGCCCATGAAAAGCGGCGTTTCCGATGCGACTGGCTGGACCTGGTCAGTAGGTTTCCATCACAAAGATAAAAACCCTCCATTTCTCCGCAGCCCCCCCCACCAGCGCAAGCCGGTGTAGGGTGCAGGAGTAAGGCTGCTCAGTTAAGCGCTGTCGGCTCCGCCGTATCGTCCGTCGCCAGAGTCAGACTGTTGATGTCGATCGGTTCACTGTTGGCGTCATTGCCGGCGATCAGCTGGTTGATATAGCCGAACACGTCGGTGATCGTCTGGTTTGCCGGCGGGGGCGAGCCGCCGGAAACGACGTTGCCGCCGCTGCTGCCGCCGCCGCAGCCCGCAAGCAGCGCCGCGCTCAGCGCGCCGGCGGCCAAAAGTTTCAAATTGAACTCGATCATGGTTTTCTCCTGTAATCGACCGGTTTACCTGGAGCCCGCATTGGGCGTGTTCAGGTATGGGAAGGTGGTGAGGAAGGGCACCGTCGCCTGGTCCACCGCGTCATGGATGTTGGCCGCGTTCGGCAAACCGTTCGGGCCGGTCGCCGCCATCAGCGGAGTCAACGCGGTCGCGTCGCATTTCGACGTGAGCGACGGCACGCCAGGCACCGAGTTGAGTTTGAGCGAGTCGTTGGCGCCGTTGATGGCGCACAGCCCGCCGACGCTGGCGACCAGCGCGATGTCGGTTACGTCGTCTTTTGGACGGCGGCCGTTCGGAAAGCCCGCCAGGTCTTTTGCCTGCGCAAGATTGGCAGTGCCGCCGACACGCAGCACTTCGCCGGCGACGCCAAGGCGGTTC
>Ga0136611_10001070_pt1 | contig 18730 bp, 22 predicted proteins | sample AntDrymUQ2232306_2_FD_106645 | JGI IMG/M metagenome (GOLD analysis project Ga0136611, IMG submission 106645) | Polar desert sand microbial communities from Dry Valleys, Antarctica - metaG UQ223 (23.06) | ecosystem: Environmental > Terrestrial > Soil > Desert | place: Antarctica: Dry Valley...
CCGACCTGGACGTCCAGGTCGGCGGCCCCGTCCACCAGCTGCACCGCGTGCTCCCCTCCGCGGGACATCAGCGGAGCGTGCAGTCCGCCGAGGGCCTCCTGTGCGGGGGTCCCGACGACGGCTCTGCCGGGGGGGCAGGCCCGGGCGAGCAGCGCCACGCCGGCAGCGTTGACGTCCCCGAGGCGCTGCTTCTCGTCGAAGACGAAGACCGCGTCCTGCAGCTCCTCGAGGACGCGAGCGCGGGCGATCGGGACGACCTCGAACAATCCCTGGCGGTACACCGCGTAGCAGCTGAGCAGCCCGGTGAGCACGAAGCCGAGTGCGCTGACGTCCCGGTTGCCGGTCAATCCCCCGATCGTGACCAGGTTGGCCAGCGCGGGCAGCGGCGCGGCGATCAGGAGCGTCGTCAGCTGCCGCGTCTGCAGAGCCGGCGCGTGACGTCGCGCCCTCAGCACGTGCACCAAGGCCACGCTCAGCAGCACCCAGGAGTAGCCGGTGTGAGCCAGGAACACCGGTCCCAGGGACCAGCGCTCGGTGAGGTCGGGACCGGGGGAGAAGACGAGCTCGTGCAGCGGGTTCGTGATCGCCGCCAGGCTGATGATGACCGGTTCCACGACGAGCAGCAGCGTGCGTCGGGACGGTCGCCAGTCGGGATCGGCCAGCGACCAGCACAGGCAGGCGAAGCCCGCGCAGGCCGCCCCCACCCCCGGGTAGATCGCCAGCTGGATGGTGACGAGAGCGACCTCGGTCCGGGCGAAGCAGGCCACGACGTCCACCGCCGACCACCACGCGAGGCCTGCCATGGCCAGCGCCAGCCACCCGGCGCTCGGGGTCCGCTGCCGGCGACGCCAGGACAGGACCGCCACCCCGGTGCAGACCAGGGTCGCGAGCACGTACGGCACCACCAGCACGCCGAGCCTCTCTCCTGACGCGTCCCGCTCCCGTCTGAGTAGTCGGCACCCAGCGCCGGGGCTGAAGCCCCGACCGGGTACGACCGGGGCGGGGCGACATCAGGCCAGCCGCTCCTCGGGACCGCTGTCGGCAGGGGGCCTCAGCCGCTGTCGGCAGGGGTGGTCAGCCGTTCCGCGCGGAGGGCCGAGCGGCGCAGCTTGCCGGCGTCGTCCCGCAGCGGACCGTCGACGAGCTCGACCGTGCGAGGCACCTTGTAGCGGACGAGCAGCGTCGCGACGTGGGCCTGCAGCTCGGCAGCCGTGACGGCTGAGGTGGCGTCGACCAGCGCGTGCACCCGCTCACCGAGGTCGTCGTCCGGCAGGCCGATCACGCACGACGAGCGCACGGCCGGGTGGCTGTCGAGGGCCGCCTCGACCTCGGCCGGGTAGACGTTGGAGCCGCCCGAGATCACCAGGTCGGCGCTGCGGTCGGCGAGGTGGAGGTAGCCGTCGTCGTCGAGGTGGCCGAGGTCGCCGAGGGTCTCCCAGCCGTCGACCGACCGCGCCGTCGCCCCGACGTAGCGGTAGGTGGTGCCCGGGCCGTCGGCCGGCATGAGGAAGACCTCACCGGTCTCCCCCGGCGCGCAGTCGCTGCTGTCGGGCCGCAGCACGCGCACCGACGAGCCGAGCGCCGGTCGGCCCACCGAGCCGGGGTGCTCCAGCCACTCCGGCCCCGAGATGACCGTGATGCCGTTGCCCTCGGTCCCGGCGTAGAGCTCGAGCACGCGCTCCGGGCGGAGCCAGTCGAGCCAGGCGCGCTTCAGCCACTCCGGGCACGGGGCGCCGAGGTGGAGCACGGTGCGCAGCGAGCTGACGTCGTACGACTCCCGCGTCGGCAGGCGCCAGATCCGCTGCATCATCGTCGGAACGACCATCGCGAAGCCGACGCGGTGCTGCTCGACGGCGGCGAGCGCACGCTCGGCGTCGAAGCGCCGCAGCAGCACCACCGTGTGCCCGCACAGCAGACCGCGGAAGCAGTAGAGGAACGGCCCGTTGTGGTAGAGCGGGCCGGGCACGAGTTGCACGTCGTCCGGGCGCAGGTAGGGCACCGCCGGCTCGTCCGGGTCGAACAGCCCCGGGGTGGTCGCGACGATCAGCTTCGGAGTTCCGGTCGACCCGCCCGAGGTCGGCGCCTTCCACTCCTCGGACACGACGTCGGGCAACGGCGACGCGTCGTCCGGCAGCGGGAGCTCGCCCGAAACGCAGGTGCGGCCGGGCAGCTCGGCGCCGACCACCAGCACCGGGTCGGCCAGCGCGATCACCGCCGCCAGCTCGGCAGCGGGCAGCCGAGCCGACACCGGCTGCGGTGTCCCGCCCAGCTTCCACACCGCGACGCACGCCTCCACGAACGCGCGGCCGTTGGGTAGGGCGATGGTCACCATGCGGCCGGGCACGACCCCGAGCGCGGCGTAGGCCCGGGCGAGCGCGTTGGTGCGCTCGTCGAGCTGGCGCCGGGTGAGCGTGCCGTCGTCGTCGACCACCGCCAGCCGGTCCGGCGAGCGCCGGGCGAGCTCGGAGACGCAGCGCGAGATCGACAGCACCCCGCAGGACCCGGCGGTCACGTCCGGTGCTTGCCCAGCTCCTGCTTGGCGACGGTGCGGACGTGGACCGCGTCGGGGCCGTCGACGATGCGCAGGGTCCGGGCGTGGGCCCACATGCTGGCCAGCCCGAAGTCGTCGGACACGCCGGCACCGCCGTGCACCTGGATCGCGCGGTCGATCACCTCGAGCACCGCCCGGGGCACCATGACCTTGATGCCGGAGACCTCGCCCCTGGCGCCCTTGGCGCCGACCTGGTCGATGAGCCACGCCGTCTTGAGCACGTAGAGCCGGGCCATGTCGATCGCCATGCGCGACTCGGCGATCTGCTCGCGCACCACGCCCTGGTCGGCCAGCGGCTGCCCGAAGGCGGTACGGGACAGCGCCCGCTCGCACATCATGTCGAGGGCGCGCTCGGCGACGCCGATCGCCCGCATGCAGTGGTGGATGCGGCCGGGCCCGAGCCGTGCCTGCGCGATGGCGAAGCCGCCGCCCTCCTCGCCGAGCAGGTTGGTGACCGGCACGCGCACGTCCTCGTACCGCACCTCGCAGTGGCCGTGCTGGTCGGTGTAGCCGAACACCGGCAGGTCGCGGACCACGGTGACGCCGGGGGTGTCCCGCGGGACGAGCACCATCGACTGCTGGCGGTGCACTGACGCGCTCGGGTCGGTCTTGCCCATGACGATGAAGATCGCGCAGCGCGGGTCGGCCGCTCCGCTGGTCCACCACTTCGTGCCGTTGATGACGTAGTCGTCGCCGTCGCGCTCGATGCGCGTCTCGATGTTGGTGGCGTCGGAGGACGCGACTGCCGGCTCGGTCATGCTGAAGCCGGACCGGATGTGGCCCTCGAGCAGCGGCTCCAGCCAGCGCGCCTTGTGCTCCGGCGTGCCGAACAGGTGGATCGTCTCCATGTTGCCGGTGTCGGGCGCCGCGCAGTTCATCGCCTCGGGCGCGATGCTCCCGCTGCGGCCCATCTCCTCAGCGAGGACGGCGTACTCGAGGTTGGTCAGTCCGGAGACCTCGGGCAGGAAGAAGTTCCACAGGCCGCGCGTGCGCGCCTCGGTCTTGAGCTCCTCGATCACCGGGGGGAGGTCGTGCGGGCGGCCGGCTGCGATCGAGGCGCGGCGCTGCTCGGCGTAGACCGACTCGGCCGGGTAGACGTGCTCGTCCATGAACGAGCGCAGGCGCGCGAGGGCGTCGGTGGCGGCGGGGCTGAGGGCGAAGTCCACGGGGGATCCCTTGTCGACGGCGTGGTGGTGCACGGGTGTGACGCTCCCCGCAATGTGCCATCCGCCGTTCCGGTGCCTCAGACCAGGGCGCTCTCCCGCACCTCGCGCACCGTGCGGCGCTCGACGACGAACGACAGGAACGGCACGGTGCCGGCCAGCATCACCAGCACGGTGCGCCGCACCGACCAGCCGACCCGGCGCGCGAGATCGGCCACCGTGACCAGGTAGACCATGAACACGAAGCCGTGCACAGGGCTGAAGGAGTGGGAGAAGCCCGGCCGGTCGGCGAGGTAGCGCAGCGGCATCGCGACGAGGACGAGGACGAGCAGTCCGACCCCGACGAGCAGGGCGAGCACGGTGAAGCGCTTGAGTGCCCCCTCGACTCCCGGGGCGGACGCCGTCACGAGCGGCCGTGCTCGGCGAGCCAGGCCAGGTGGCGGTTGTACTCCGCCAGGTCGTCGTCCTCGTCGTCACCGGGCGGCGCGGCGGAGGGCTGGACGACCGCCGGCCGGGACGCCTCCGCGCTGTCGTCCTGCTCGAGCCGGGCGGGGTCGAGCTGGTCGAGGATCAGCTTGACCCAGAGGAAGACCGCGAAGCCGCCGAACAACCACCACTGCACGGCGTAGCCGTAGTTCTGCCAGTCGTCCTCGGCGCGGGCGGTCTCGAACTGCCACCAGCCGATCCGGCCGAGCACCACGAGGGCCACGAGCAGGAGGGCGTGCCGACCCAGCCACCGGGGGGTCAGGAACGCGCGCACGTGCTCCACGGTACCGGCGGGCGGACCGCTGCGCCCTGCTGCGCGACGCGGGCGGGAGGGCCTCGTCACGGGTCCCGGGCGGTTGTCAGGGGCGCTACCAGGGGTAGAGGCCAGTCGACCGATCCACCCGCGAGAGGAACCCCATGAGCGAGCAGCCCGCGACCGACGCCGGCACGACCCGTCCCGCCGGTGAGGGTGTCGGCGACGAGGCCCTGGCCGAGCAGGTCGCCGAGCAGACCGACAGCAACCTCGAGGTCGAGGGGACGTTCGAGCGCGAGAGCGACGGAGCGGCCACCGAGACCGAGGCGGCCAAGGCCACCGGCGACGAGCTGAAGTAGTCCCGGGCACTCCCTAGGAGCGGGTCGTCCCTCGTGGGCGGCCCGCTCCTGGCGGTCCCGACTAACCTGCGGCAGTGCCGGTGACCACGCCTCTCCCGCGTCGCGAGCAGCTGCTCGAGGCCGCTGCAGCCCTGTTCGCCGAGCGCGGGTTCCACGCCGTGGGCATCGACGACATCGGCGCTGCGGCGGGTATCAGCGGCCCGGGGGTCTACCGCCACTTCCCCAGCAAGCAGGCCCTGCTCGAGGCGCTGTGCGACCGGGCGATGACCCGGATGCTCGACGGGGCCCGGGCCATCTCGGCGACGACCGCGGACCCCGCGGCCTCGCTGTCCAGCCTGGTGGACCTGCACGTCTCCTTCGCCGTGGCCGAGCGCCCGCTCATCTGCGTGTGGGTGCGCGAGATGCGCGCCCTGTCCGACGACGTGCGGCGCTCGCTGCGCCGGCGGATGCGCGACTACGAGAAGCCCTGGAACGCCGTGCTGTCCCAGCTGCGCGGCGACCTCGACCCGGCGGAGGTGGCGGTGGTGACGAGCTCGACGCTGGCGATGCTCAACGCCACGGCCTTCACCACCGCCACCACGCAGGTCAGCCCGGAGCAGCTGACGCGGCTGCTCCGGCGCATGGCGCACGCCGCGCTGCTGACGACCAGCGACCCGGCCGGCCCCTAGAGCCGTCAGGGGGCGATCGGCTCCTGGCCCGCCGCCGAGGAGCTGGCTGCGCCGAAGTGCTCGAGCCCCACCACGAGGAACAGCCCGGTCGCGCGGAAGACCACGGTCGCGTCGGGTCCGGTCCCGGAAGAGGAGACCCACAGCTTGCGCCCGTCGCGGCGGTCGAGCCGACCGCGCACGACGTACGGCACGCCGACTCGGACCGGCTTGAGGTAGTCCACCGCCAGCGTGCGGGTCACGCCGGGGACGCGTTCGACGTAGAGGAGGAAGCCGAGCAGGTCGTCGACGACCGTGGCGACCGCGCCGCCGTGCGCGACGCCGGGGCCGCCGCTGTGCCGCGGCTCGAAGACGTGCTCGGTCACCATCTCGTCGCCCTCGCGACGCACCTGCAGGTGAAAGCCCTGCTCGGCTTCGGGTCCGCAGCCGAGGCAGGTCGGGTAGTGCGGGGGCATGACGCCGGCGTCATGGCCGTCGCCCAGGCTGCCGAGGTGGCGTCGCAGCGCCTGCTCAGACACCGAGCGACCGTCCGATGATCTCCTTCATGACCTCGGTGGTGCCGCCGTAGATGGTCTGGACGCGGGAGTCGACGAAGGCCTTGGCCACCGGGTACTCCAGCATGTAGCCGTAGCCGCCGTGCAGCTGGACGCACTGGTCGACGACGCGCTTCTGCAGCTCGGTCGTCCACCACTTGGCCATGGCGGCGTCCTTCACGGTGTAGCGGCCAGCGTTGTGCTCGAGCACCGACTTGGCGACGTAGTGCCGCGCGATCTCGATCTCGGTGGCCATCTCGGCGAGCACGAAGCGGTTGTGCTGGAAGCTCCCGATCGGCTTGCCGAAGGCCGTGCGGCCCTTGCAGTAGTCGAGCGTGAGCTCGAAGACCTTCTGCGCCGCGGCGACCGCCACGACGGCGATCGACAGCCGCTCCTGCGGCAGCTTGTCCATCAGGTGGATGAAGCCGCCGCCCTCCGTGCCGACGAGGTTGGTCGCCGGGACCCTGACCTCGTCGAAGAACAGCTCGGCGGTGTCCTGCGCCTTCATGCCGACCTTGTCGAGGTTGCGGCCGCGCTCGAAGCCCGTCATCCCGCGCTCGACGGCCAGCAGGGAGAAGCCGCGGGCACCCGCCTCGGGGTCCGTGCGCGCCACGACGAGGACGAGGTCGGCGTTGATGCCGTTCGTGATGAAGGTCTTCGACCCCGAGAGCACCCAGTCGCTCCCGTCGCGACGGGCCGTCGTCTTCAGGCCCTGGAGGTCCGACCCGGCACCGGGCTCGCTCATCGCGATCGCGGTGATCATCTCTCCGCTGACGAAGGGCGGGAGCCAGCGGTCCTTCTGCTCGTCGGTGGTGAGGTCGAGCAGGTACGGCGCCATGACGTCGTTGTGGAGCGTGAAGCCGAGGCCGCTCGCGCCGCTGCGGGTCGCCTCCTCCGAGATGATGCAGTTGTAGCGGAAGTCGCGGGTGCCGCCACCGCCGTACTCCTCGGGCACGTCCGTGCCCAGCAGGCCCTGCTTGCCCGCCTCGAGCCACACGCCCCGGTCGACCAGGCCGGCCTTCTCCCAGTCGTCGTGGAAGGGCTCCACGTGCTTGGTCATGAAGCTGCGGACCGCGCTGCGGAAGGCGTCGTGCTCGGACTCGTAGAGGGTGTGCTCCATGCCCGGATGCTAACCGCCGTTCACATCGTTCAGCAGCGGAACGGCTCAGCCGGTCGGGCGTCGGCTGGTTGGGCCAGCTCAGCCGGTGTCGCCTTCAGCCCGACGGTGGGCCCGCTTGTCCTCGTACATCGCCGCGTCGGCGGCGTGCTGGGCGGCCCGCAGGCCTTGGCCCGGGCGGGCGCAGGCGACCCCCAGCGAGGCCCCGACACCCGCGTCGTGCAGCGCCCGGCGGATGTCGGCCTCGCGCTCCGAGGCCGCGACCTCCGTGCAGTCGCGCAGCAGCACGGCGAACTCGTCGCCCCCCAGCCGGGCGACCGGGTCGTGGCTGCGGACCGCGGAGGAGATCGCACGTGCTGCACGGGCGAGCAGCACGTCGCCGGCTCCGTGGCCCTCCCGGTCGTTGGTCAGCTTCAGCGAGTCGAGGTCGATGACGACGATCGCGGTCGGGTCGGCCGTCACCTGGAACAGCGTGGCCTCCTCGGCGAGCAACCGGTCCCAGGCGCCGCGCGAGTAGACGTCGGTGAGCGCGTCGACGTCGGCGCGCAGCCGGTCCTCGAGCGCCGTGCGGGCCAGCCGCTGTGCCTGCCGGTCCGCCGTGAGCGCGACGGTGAGCAACCGGGACAGCAGCACGAGCAGGGGCGCGACGTCCGGCAGCTCCTCCCCCTTCGCCTGCGGGTCGAGCCCGCAGATGGCTCCGAACAGCGAGCCGTCGGCGTCCTCGATCGCCGCTCCGGCGTACGCACCGATCGGGATCAGGTCGTTGACGCCGGCGGCCGCGTAGAGCGGCACCGACTGCGCGTCGGGCGCGACCATCGGCCCCCGCCCGGCCGCCATGTGGACGCAGAAGGAGGCGAGCCACGGGTGGGAACCGGCGGGCTCCAGGCCGTACGCCGTGTCCTCGACGGTGAGGTAGGTCTGCCGGTCGTTCTCGACGCGGGTGACCGCCCACATCGCCAGCGGCACGTGCTCGTGCAGGTACGCCAGGACGTCACGACTCGCGCGTTCGAACAGCGGCTCTGCCGACTCGCCGCGGACAGGGGCAATCACTCCCCGAGTGTTGCACCTGCAAGCACCTTGAGGGGTCGTTCGTTCGGGTGGTCTAGCGCGACAGCTCCGCGACCGACAGCTCGCCCTCGGCGTACTGCTTGCGCAGCACCTTCTTGTCGAACTTGCCGACGCTGGTCTTGGGCACGGCCTCGATGAACGACCAGCGCTCCGGCAGCCACCACTTCGCCACCTTGTCGGCCAAGAACTCCGTGAGCTCCTCGGGCGTGGCCGTCTTGCCCGGCCGCAGCACGATGCAGGCGAGCGGCCGCTCGTCCCAGCGCTCGTCCGGGACGGCGACGACCGAGGCCTCGAAGACGGCGGGGTGTGCCATGAGCGTGTTCTCGAGCTCGACCGAGCTGATCCACTCGCCACCGGACTTGATGACGTCCTTGCTGCGATCGGTGATCTGGACCATCCCGTCGGGGGAGACGACAGCGACGTCACCGGTGCGGAGCCACCCGTCGTGGAACTTCGCGGGGTCGTCGTCGAGGTGGTAGGCACCGGTGATCCACGGCCCGCGCACCTCCATCTCCCCGACCGCCTCGCCGTCCCACGGCAGCACCTGACCGCTGTCGTCGACGATCCGCAGCTCGACGCCGACCATCACGCGCCCGGTGCGCGAACGCCACTGCCAGGGGTCCTCGTCCGGTCCCACCGACTTCGGCACGTGGGCGATCGCGGCGACCGGGGAGGTCTCCGTCATCCCCCACGCCTGCACGATGTGGACGCCGTGGTCCTCCTCGAACCGCTGCATCAGCCGCAGCGGCACGGCGGAGCCGCCGCAGGCCACCAGGCGGAGCGAGCTGAGGTCGGTCCCGTGCTCGTCGACGTGGGTGAGCAGGTCGTTCCAGATCGTCGGCACCGCACCGGCGATGGTCGGCCGCAGCTCGCTGATCATGCGGGCGAGCGGCTCGGCCTGGAGGAACCGTCCGGGCATGACGAAGTCGGTGCCGGCCATCCACCCGGCGTAGGCGAGCCCCCAGGCATTGGCGTGGAACATCGGCACCACCGGCAGGATCGAGTCGCGCTCGGAGAGCCCGAACACGTTGCCGGTGGCGACCGCCATCGAGTGCAGCCACGTGGAGCGGTGGCTGTAGACCACCCCCTTGGGGTTGCCGGTGGTGCCGCTCGTGTAGCACATGGCCATCGGCGTGGTCTCGGCCAGATCGGGCCAGTCGTAGGTCGCGGGGGCGGCCGCCAGCAGGTCCTCGTAGCGGGAGACGGGCACGTCGCCGAGGCCGCTCGTGTCGGCGTCACCGACCTCGTCACCGACGAGGACGTAGTGCTCCACGGTGGTCAGCTGCGGCGCGACGGCGGCCAGCAGGGGCAGCACGGTGGCGTCGACGATCACCACCTTGTCGGCGCCGTGGTCGACGACGTAGGCCAGCTGCTCGGGGAACAGCCGCAGGTTGAGGGTGTGCAGCACCGCGCCCATCGCCGGCACCGCGAGGTAGGCCTCGAGGTGCTCCTGGGTGTTCCACAAGAAGGTGCCGACCCGGTCCCCCTCGGCCACCCCGAGGGCCGCCAGGGCGCCGGCCAGGCGCGCCGAGCGCTCGGCGACCTGCGCGTACGTCGCCTCCCTCACGCTGTCGCCCTCGAAGGTCCGCACGACGCTGTCGGCGTAGACCCGGGCGCCGTGCTGGAGCAGGCTGCCGATCGTGAGCTGGGTCTCCTGCATCGTGCTGCGCACCTGGTCGGTCACGGGGATGCTCCTGCTCGTGGGACGGCTCGTGGGACGGCTAGGGCACGACCGTGCCCTACCGGTGGCCCCTTCGACAAGGGCGAGCCCGCTGCCCCGCTGCCCCGGTGGTCGACGTACGGTGGTGCTCCGGTACGGAAGGCGTCGAAGGGGGCACGTGAGCGGCTGGCAGAAGTGCGACACGTGCCGGAAGGTGCGGCAGGGCAACGAGTTCGACGCGGGCGCGACGACGTGCCGTGACTGCCTCGCCGGCCCCCCTCCGTCGACCCGCAAGAAGGCGTCCCCGGTGACGACGCTGCGACGCGCAGCGCCCCGGGTCGAGGCACCGGCGGCCGCCGCGCCGACCGGCCCGCGGCTCGGCACCGTCGGGAGCGGCGACCTCGAGGTGCGCGAGCGACGGGCCCGCCGGGCCGCCCAGGACGCCCTCACCGAGCTGCACGCGGAGGAGTTCCGGCTGCTGCTGCGCGACGCCCGCTCCGCCGAGGGACTGCGTCCCAACGACACCGGACCACCGCCCCCAGCGCCCGAGGCCAGCTAGTCCGGACTGCTATCGTTCTCGCCTGCACCACGCGCGCCGCTAGCTCAATTGGCAGAGCAGCGGACTCTTAATCCGCGGGTTCGGGGTTCAAGTCCCTGGCGGCGCACCCCCGTATGAGCTGCGCCCTCGCCACTCCGGCGAGGGCGCAGAGCTGTCCCAGGCCAAGCACGCCGGCGAGCGGCAGCCGTCGGAGCCCGGCGGTGCCGTTGATCAACGCCGGGTTCGTCGCGCCGGGACCCCCTGAGCGCGACACGAGTACGGCGTTGATCACCGACCGGGTGCTGCGACCCGGGAGGCACCGCTCGGCCTGCCGGGCCGGAACTGCTGACCGCGCTGCTGGGCGGGTTCGCGCCGGCGATGGTCGCCCGGGCCGTGCCGGGCGTCTGGACACTGGCGCCGCCCGAGGCCGTCCTGGAGGCTCGACTGTCCGGTGCGACGGCGGCGCTGCGGCGCCTCATCCCCGGAGCACCTGCCCGCCGTGGCGGCAGCTTCGGCGCTGACTGAGCGGCAGCAGGAGCACGGCGGCTGGGAGGCCGACGCCTGGGAGCGCGCCGCCGAGCGGGTCCGGGGGCGCCACCCGGAGGAGGTCGAGGCGCTGACCGACTCGCTGGCGGCGCCGGCGTACGAGCCCCTGACCCCAGACGAGCACGCCGAGCTGGCGGGACTGCTCGAGCCCTTGGCACGCGCGGTCAGCCGCGAGCTGCCGTACCCGAACGCGATGGGCCTTCCGCCGCCCTGCTGAGTGGGTGGCGCATCGGCGGACGGTCGATCGGCAGCACCCGGTGCGACGAGAGCCCCTGCTGCCGCAGGCGGCCAGCAGCCAGCAGCTGCCGGCGGGTCGCGGGCACGACCGGAGGGTGCCCCGCGGCGGGCGACCTGCACCCGAGGTGAGGATGGGGCTGCGCTCACCACCTCGGCCGGGCGCGGGAGGGACCGGATGGACGCCGCGACCGCGCTGCTGGCGGTTGCCGCGCTGCACGCCGGCTTCCAGGCGACGGTGACCCTCGTCGTCTACCCGGCCCTGGTCGACCTGCCGCCGTCGCGCTGGGAGGCCGGGCACGCGGCCCACTCGCGGCGGATCAGCGTCGTCGTCGCGCCGGTCTACCTGGCGGTCGCCGCAGCGTCCGCGTGGTCCCTGCTCGCTCTGCCGGTCACGGCGCCGCTCCTGGTAGCGGTGGCCGGTCAGGTCGTCGCGGCCGCCACGACAGCCGCGGTGGCGGCGCCCGCCCACGGTCGGCTCGGCCGGCAGGGCAGGTCACCCGACGTCGTACGGCGGCTGCTCGTGGCCGACCGGGTCCGCCTGCTCGGCGCCGTGCTCGGGCTGGGTGGCGCCGTCCTGCTCGTCTGAGCACTGTTCGCCGATCCACCGTGCTGCAGGGCCGCGCTGGAACAGATCAGCCCACCGGCACCCCGTCGGCGGCGGCGCGCAGCGCGGCGAGGTCCAGCTTGCCCATGCCGAACATGGCCTGCATCGCGCGACCTGCGCGGCTCGGGTCCGGGTCGCTGAACAGCTCCTCCATGCCGGCCGGCACGACCTGCCAGGACAGGCCGTAGCGGTCCTTGAGCCACCCGCACGGGCCCTGCTCGCCGCCCTCGGACAGCGCCTCCCAGTAGTGGTCGACCTCGGCCTGCTCGGCGCAGTTGACCAGCAGCGACACCGCCTCGGTGAATCGGAACTGCGTCCCACCGTTGATGGCGGTGATCCGCTGGCCGTCGAGCTCGACGTCCACGGTCATCACGGACCCGGCCGGCCCGGGGCCGACGTCGGTGTAGCGGGAGACCGCGACGATCCGCGAGTAGGGAAAGACCGACGTGTAGAACGCGGCGGCCTGCTCCGCCTCCGTGTCGAACCACAGGTTGGGGACGATGCGCTGCGCCATGCCACTCCTCAGGTCGTACGACCGAGCCTCGCGCCGGTCGTCGTGCAGGGGTAGACACGCAGCGGACCGCGGACTCATCGGTCGCGGGGCGGCCGGCACCGCCGTGTCGAACGCACGTTCGAGCAGGTGCCATGCTGGGCGGATGGCGGGAGGCATGAACCGGCGACGCGGGCCGACCCTGGCCGAGCGCAGCGGTCTGCCCGCTCCCGCAGCAGTGGGGCACGAGGCCGCGACCGAGGCCGGGACCCGGCAGGCGGGGACCCAGCGCCCTGGGACCCAGCACGCTGTGACCCAGCACGGCGGGCCCCCTGGCCGGCGGGTGGTGGTGACGCGGCACTGCTGGGTCACCGACCTGCCCGACCGGCCCGGCCGCTGGGCGGGGCTGCTGGTCGAGTGGCGGCAGGCCGGCACCGGGGAGTGGCTCGGGCGCGTGGCCTACGTCGTCGAGGACGATCATCGGCCCGTCCTCGTCGAGGCCTGGCTGCCCGGACGGCAGCTGCGGCCGGCCTGAGGCCAGCCTCGTCCGGCCGCCCCTCCGGGAGGACGTCCCGCTCGCACGCGACTCCGGCTGGCTACCGTGGCGGTCATGACGACCCCCGAGAGCCGCGCAGCGACGTCGGCCGCGGTCGGCGCCCTCACCGACTTCCTGCTCGAGATGGAGGCGGGCTCGACCCGGCCGGTCGGCGCCTACCTTCAGCAGCTCGTCGACGAGGAGGGCGTCGGGGTGCTGGCGCAGGGCTACTACGGGCTGCTCAACCTGTCCGCCCTGCTGCTCCCCATGGCGGCGGCACACGAGGGGCTCACCCCGCAGGAGCTGCTGCGCCAGATCGGCCTCGTCCTCGCTCGCGACCCCGACTGAACCTCACCCCCGCAGGTCGCGCACCGGTGCGAGCACGTCGTCCACGAGGCCGCGCAGCAGCCGGTAGCGCGTCAGGCCCACCAGCCGGACGACGAGCGGCACCGTCCGGTCGACGAGGGCTTACGTCCTAGCGGCCGCCGGCGACGCGTCGTGCACCCAGAACAGCACGATGCCCTCGCTGAAGCGGTCCGCACGCCCCCCGGGCGGGCGGCTGGGAGGATGGCCCGCCGCCGCCCCCGCGACCCACGAGGAGCCCCATGACCCAGTCCCGCACCGGACCCCTCTCCGGCGTGCGCGTCGTCGAGCTTGCCGGGCTCGGCCCCGTGCCGCACGCGTGCATGGTCCTGGCCGACCTGGGCGCGGACGTGCTGCGGGTGGACCGACCCGACGGACGGGCCGGCTACGACGTGCTCTCGCGCTCACGGCGGTCGGTGGCCGTCGCCCTCAAGCACCCGGCCGGAGCGGAGACCGTCCTGCGGCTCGTCGAGGGCGCCGACGTGCTCGTGGAGGGACTGCGTCCGGGGGTCACCGAGCGGCTCGGCGTCGGGCCCGACGTGTGCCTCGCCCGCAACCCGCGCCTCGTCTACGGCCGGATGACCGGTTGGGGGCAGGAGGGTCCGCTCGCGACCCGCGTGGGCCACGACCTCAACTACCTGGCGGTCTCCGGGGCGCTCGGCACGATCGGCGAGCCGGGCCGCAAGCCCGTCCCGCCGCTCAACCTGGTGGCCGACTTCGGCGGCGGCTCGATGCTGCTCGTCAGCGGCGTGCTGGCCGCGCTCGTCGAGCGCGCGACCAGCGGCTCGGGGCAAGTCGTCGACGCGGCCATGGTGGACGGCGTCAGCATGCTGCTCGCGATGACCTGGAGCTTTCGCGGCAGCGGCGGCTGGCAGGACCAGCGGGGCGTCAACCTGCTGGACGGCGGCGCCCCCTTCTACGACACGTACGAGTGCGCCGACGGGCGGTGGCTCGCCATCGGTGCGATCGAGCCGCAGTTCTGGGCGGTGGTCGTGGACGTGCTCGGCCTCGCGGACGCCCCGGAGCAGTTCGACCAGTCGCAGTGGCCGGAGCTGCGCCGCCGGGTCGCTGACGCCGTCGCGACCCGCTCGCGCGACGAGTGCGCAGCGGTCTTCGAGCCCCTCGACGCCTGCGTCTCCCCGGTGCTCGCGCTGGGCGAGGCGGCCACGCACCCGCACATGAGCGCCCGCGGCGCGGTCGTCGAGCGCGACGGCGTCCTGCAGCCGGCGCCGGCACCGCGGTTCTCCCGTACGCCGGGAGCGGTCAGCCGGCCTCCCAGCGCACCCGGGGCGGACACCCGGGAGTCGCTGCTGGACTGGGGGTTCTCGGCCGCCGAGGTCGCGCAGCTCGAGCGTGACGCCGTGGTGCGTCAGGCCTGAGCGGCCAGGGCGGGACGGGACGTCCAGGCCGGTCACCAGCCGCGCGTGCCCGGTGCTCCCTTGAACGGCCCCACCACGTCGTCGGTCACCCAACCGCCGTAGAAGCCGCCTTCCTGGGGGCGGACCAGCTCACCGTCGACGAGGCACGCGTCCATGCGGGCCGGGTAGACGGCGACGGCGTCCCGCAGCACCGCGAAGGCGGGCACCGGGTCGGGGTAGGTCCAGGCCGCGGACTCGGCCCGCATCCGGCCGCCCACGACGTCGAGGTAGGTCGCGACGCCCTTCCACTCGCAGAACGAGGCCCCGCCGGCCGGCTCCAGCGAGCCCGGGACCCAGTCCTCGCGCGGGAGGTACCAGACCGGAGGGTGGCTGGTCTCGAGCACGCGCGTGCCGTGGGTCGTCCGGCACACCTCGACGCCACCGAGGACGACGGTGACCAGAGCGCTGGAGGGCTCGGCGCGCGGCGGACGCGGATAGTCCCAGACGGACTCCTGGCCGGGGCCGACGGGCTCGCGCGTCAGGAGCGGCGACGGCGCAGGAAGAACAGCACCACCAGCACTGCGGCAGCAGCACCCGCGAGCACCGGGGTGCTGGGGCTGCTGGACGACGCCGGGGCGCTCGGCAGCGGCGGCACCTCGGAGCCGACCGGCTCCAGGCCGATCTGGCTGTCGTCGGCGGCGTCGGCGAGCGAGCCGGTCGTGACGACCGGTGCGACGACGAGCCTGTCCCCCGCCAGGTCGTCCACCCCGCCGTCCGAGGAGTGACTCGCCCGCTTCTCGTCGACCTTGTCCTTGAGGGCGGTGGCCTTCTCCTTCACCGACTCCGACGCCAGGGCGGCCTTCTCCTTGACGGTCTCGGACGCCTCGGCGGCCTTCTCCTTCACGGTGTCCGCCGCGTCGGACGCCTTCTCCTTGGCCGAGTCGCTGGTGCGCGAGGCGACCCGCTTGGGGCTCACCTTGTCGGCGATCGCGTCGAGCGTCTCCGCCAGCTCCTCACGCGTCTGCTCGATCTCCGACGCCAGCACCTCCGGGCCGGGGCTACCGCCGGTGCTCGCGCCCGAGGGCGTGGTCGAGACCTGCTTGCTCCCCCCGTTGGACGTCCGGCGGGGGGACCAGGAGCCCTCGACCTGCTCGGTGGGCTTGTCGTCAGTCGCCACGCTGCTGCTCCTCGCGTACATCGCTCGTGTGTGTGTGTCGATGGATCATGTCCTGCCGTCCCCCGTGCCCGCAGGGGCGTGGCTGGAACCGCCCAGGACGAGGCGCGCGGGCTCCACCGGGCGGCCCGGCCGGTGGAGTGCGACGCTGATCACTGCCAGTCATGAGGGGGCTCTTGTTGCACACGAGTGGCAACAAGGTGGCGCAGCCACTAGCGTCAGGGTCATGGCCGCGACACGTCTCTCCACCTTCCGTTCGACCACCGTGCTGAGTGCCGTGACCGTGCTCGCGCTCGCGGGCTGCGGCTCCTCCACGGCGACACCCGAGGCCGCCGACGACGGCGCCCTCTCCATCGTGTCGACCGTCGCCCCCATCACCTCGATCGTCGCCAACATCGCGGGCGACCGCGCCGAGATCAACGGCGTGGTGCCGGAAGGCACCAACAGCCACACCTTCGAGCCGCCGCCCCAGGTGTCACAGGTGATGGAGTCGGCCGACGTCGTCTTCGTCAACGGCTTGCAGCTGGAGGAGCCGACCTTCGAGCTGGCGGAGGCCAACGCCCCCGACGACGCGGTGATCGTCAAGCTCGGCGACGAGGTGCTCCCCGAGTCCGACTACCTCTACGACTTCTCCTTCCCGGAGGAGGAGGGCAAGCCCAACCCCCACCTCTGGACCGACCCGACCTACGCGATCAAGTACGCAGAGGTCATCCGCGACACCCTCGTCGAGCGCGACCCCGACGGCGCCGAGACCTACCGCGACAACGCCGACGCCTTCATCGCCAAGGCGACCGAGCTGTCGGAGGCCCTCAAGACCGACCAGGCCACCATCCCCGAGGGCGGCAAGCAGCTCCTGACCTACCACGACGCCTACGCCTACTTCGCCAAGACGTACGGCTGGGAGGTCGTGGGAGCCGTCCAGCCGTCGAACTTCGAGGACCCGCAGCCCAAGGAGATCGCCCGCATCATCGACCAGGTGCGGGCCGAGCGGGTGCCCGTCGTCTTCGGGTCCGAGGTGTTCCCGTCCGCCGTGCTCGAGCAGATCGCCCGGGAGACCGGCGCCCGCTACGAGGACACCCTGCGCGACGACGACCTGCCCGGTGAGCCCGGCGACGCCGAGCACTCGTGGCTCGGCCTCATGCGCTTCGACTACGTCACGATGATCGAGGGGCTCGGCGGCACCGCCACCGAGCTGAAGGCGCTCGACGTGTCCGACGTGGTCCCGGACGAGTCGAGGTACCCGCAGTGACCTCCACCGCCGGCGCTCTCGTCACCGTCACCGGAGCCAGCTTCGGCTACGACCGGTCGCCGGTGCTGCTCGACGTCGACTACGCGGTGCAGCCGGGTGAGTTCACCGGCATCGTCGGCCCGTCGGGCAGCGGCAAGACATCGCTGCTGAAGCTCCTGCTCGGCACCGTACGGCCCCAGCGCGGCCGCGTGGACCGCCAGCCGGGCGTCGCGGTGTCCTACGTCCCGCAGCTGGAGACGGTCAACTGGAACTTTCCGGTCACGGTCGCCGAGTGCGTCCTCATGTCGCGGTCGACGCGCCGGCTGCTGCCCTGGGCCACGCCGACGGAGCGGGCGGAGGTGGGCGAGGTCCTCGAGCGGCTCGGCATCGCCGACCTGTCCCGTCGCCACATCCGCGAGCTCAGCGGCGGGCAGCAGCAGCGGATGTTCATCGCCCGGGCGTTGCTGCGCCGCCCGCAGCTGCTGCTCATGGACGAGCCGACGTCGGGGGTGGACATCGGCACCCGCCACGAGGTGCTCCACCTGCTCGACGACCTCAACCGCGAGGGCCTGGCCATCGTGCTGACCACCCACGACCTCAACGGGATGGCCGCCCACCTGCCTCATCTGGTGGCCCTGCAGAAGCGGGTCATCGCCGCCGGGCCGCCCGCGGAGGTGATCGTGCCCGACGTGCTGGAGCGGACGTTCGGCGCCCGCATGGAGGTGCTGCACCACCTCGGGATGCCGGTCGTCGTCGACACCGGCGAGCCGGTGCGACTGAGGCCGGTGGCGGGATGACGCTCTGGGAGACGCTGCTCGACCCCTTCGGCTACCAGTTCTTCGTCAAGGGGATGGGCGCCGCCGTGCTCGCCGGCGCGCTCTGCGGGCTGATCGGCGTCTACATCACCCTGCGCGGGATGAGCTACATCGGCCACGGCCTGTCCCACGCGATCTTCGGGGGCTACGCCGCGGCCCCGCTGCTCGGCGTCCCGATCGTGCTGGGGGCGGGCGTCTGGGGACTCGCCTCGGCGCTCGCGATCAACGCGATCGCCCGCAGCCGACGGATCGGTGCGGACGCGGCCATCGGCGTCGTGACGACCGCGTCGTTCGCGCTCGGCGTCGCGCTGCTCACCCGGTTCGGCACGAAGGGCCCGGCCTTCGACGCGCTGCTGTTCGGCAGCATCAACGGCGTGGCCGACTCCGACCTGTTCCTGCTCGCTGGCGCGCTGGTCTTCGCCGCCGGCGTCTTCACCGTCCTCTACCGGGCGTTCCTGTTCTCGACGTTCGACCCCGAGGTCGCCGACGTCTCCGGCGTGCCGGTCAAGCGCATGGACGCCCTGCTCATGCTGGTGCTCTCCGTCAGCATCCTCGCCACGCTCAAGATCATCGGTGTCACGCTGGTCGCCGCCACGCTGGTCATCCCCGCGGTCATCGCGCGCATGCTGACCGACTCCTTCAGCCGGATGCTCTGGATCTCGACCGGGATCGGCGCCACGGCGGGGGCCATCGGCATGTACCTGTCGTTCCAGCTGGAGATCCCCTCCGGCACGACCATCGTGCTCGTCGACGCCACCGTCTTCCTGGTCGTCCTGGCGGTGACCGGCGGGCGGGCCCTCCGGCGCGCTGGAGGCTTGGACGACCACACCGACGTCGCCGCCACGCCGACGCCGCTCGTGGGCACCGCGCGCTGAGCCGGTCGGCAGGCCGCACGCCGCTGCGAGGAGGATGACCCCCGTGCCCGAGACCCCACGCCTGTCCCCCGGCTCCGCCGCCCCCGACTTCACCCTTCCGGGCGCCGACGGC
>Ga0136611_10001071_pt1 | contig 18730 bp, 14 predicted proteins | sample AntDrymUQ2232306_2_FD_106645 | JGI IMG/M metagenome (GOLD analysis project Ga0136611, IMG submission 106645) | Polar desert sand microbial communities from Dry Valleys, Antarctica - metaG UQ223 (23.06) | ecosystem: Environmental > Terrestrial > Soil > Desert | place: Antarctica: Dry Valley...
CCCCGAGGCGCCAGTGTCCCGCTAGGCGGTCCCTTGCCGATATTATCCATGCACGGGTGGCACTCCTTTGCGCAGTCCGGTTGTAAACGTCTTGAGCCGGATGTGGTTGCGGGCCCCGAACGGCAGTGGCGTTTCTATCGACTCGTCCGCCGCGGTGCACTGCCGCAACGATGCTCAAACCGTGACGTTCTTCGGAAAGCTGCTCAAGAGTCGCCGGTTGTGCGATTGTGGTCTTTGAGGATTGAACACCCTGCCTCATAAGCACGTAAGCAGTGCTCCAGTACATAATGCGTAGCGCTTGGCGCATCATCCGGTGCGCCTTGCCTCCCCTAATGCGTGCGCCATGCGTTACCATGAGAGCAGGCACATACCGACTCAAAACCTCGCGGAGTTTTTCTTGGCAACCGACCCGACTGCGGCTCAACTAGCACAAGATTCTGAATTGCGCCGCCGATTGGGCTATGGCGTGCTTGATGTCCAGGGCGTGAGTGGCGTTGGATTCGAGGATGTTCTGCGCTTTTCGCATGTGCGGGAGCCGGGTTTGAATCCGCGTCAAAAGGCCTCCCGCCTGCGAAAGCTTCTCAATCGTACCTTCACGGAACGGGAAGCCTACGCCGTCTGGCACGAGATAGCCGAGTATCGGAACAGGAGGCTAGCCGACACGGATGAGGATATCGCCGTGGACCAGGCCGCCAGAGAATGGGACGCACAGTACGGCTACGCGTTCCGGCGCCGGTGGTTCCTGTCCCAACCCGAGCCGGGCCAGCGCCGCTACGTGCCTGGAGCGCGGGAGCGTGGACCGACGACCGCGAGCAAGGCGGCGGGACTCGTCATACCGGAACTCAAACCGCTCCTGGAGGCCGGCTACTCGGTGACGGACCTGATAGCTCAGGTGGCAAGTGACCCTCTCCCCTCAGCCCGCATTGCCGTCAGTAAAGCGCGAAAGAAGGCACGTAACAAACACTACGTTCGCCTGATCGGCAGACTCACCGGCTGGGCACTCTCAGCGGAAGAGGCAGAACGGGTCTGGGACGAGGCATCGAAGCACCGGGAATCGCTCAGCAAGCGGCAGGGGCATGACGTGCCGATGGAGCGGGCGCTCGTGGATTACTTCAAGCGACTTCGACTCTCCGGGCTGGATCGCGCGTCGCTTTGGGAGTCGGGGCAGTCGTTCGCGCCGAACTCCGGCGAAGAAGCGCCCGAAGGAACTCCATCAACCGTCTCCCGGCCGCTCTTCCCCGCCTAACCGCATGGCGGCGATCCGCAGTTGTGCTGGGCAACAACCGGACTTCTGTGGGTTGTGCGCCAAGGCGGTCAGACGGCCCGGTACTGGTCCAGGCTCGGTTCTAGGCTGCCGGCTACGGTTCTGGGTCGAGAATGTAGTACCGGCCGCGATCAGAAATCTCGTCTTGCGCTGGCAGCTTTGCGATGTAGCTGTACGCGTACCATTGAATCGCGGGTTGGGTGCCCTCGTTCACCAAGTGCGGCGATGTGGGCAGGAAGACTCGCACGGTTCGGCCATTGATCTCGAAGGGCAGCCGATCATTGACCGTCACCGGTCCATCCGGGGTGTTACGCTCCAGAGTCGCTCGATATGCCTTACTGTTCGCCGCCAGGTCGACGAAGACGTAGTAATCGATGTTCGAGTCGAGCGTGTTGTCGATGGCCCATACATACGCAATTTGCTCTCGCGACGCGGTCGGAGGTGCTGCGGATAGTTGTGCGACAAAGGCAATTCCCTGTACTCCCCTGACCGTACCTTGCCCGGCGCCGTATGCCGCATATGATGCGCCTGCCAGCCGGATGTCCGCGTAGGACTTATCTCCTGTCGTGTCGCCGCGTGTGTCTCGGCGCACGCTCTCCGGGGGCACGGAAGAGAATTGGGGGGTTATGCGTGGAATTCCAACGGCGTAGAGGTGGCCATCCCATGAGCCAACGTAAGCCCGGCCATCCGCAATCACCGGGGAGGAGTCTATGTCGCGGGGCGTGCGAAACACCCACCGCTGCTTGCCGGAACGCGCACCCACGGCCCGCAGAGTACCATCCCTAGCGCCGAAGTAGACGACCCCACCAACCACGGCCGGTGACGAAACACTTCGGGCTGGTATGCGCGCCGTCCACAACCGCTTACCGTTCCGAGTGCGAACGGCAACGACTCTGCCCCGTTTGGCCTGCGAAGCTACGACGTACACGCCATCGCCACTAACTGCAGGTGCGGTGATCGCTCCTCGGCCGATCTGTACCCGCCACCGGATCTTTCCGTCGCGCAGCCTGAGTGCAGAGAGCACGCCACGGGAAGTGCCGATGTATACCGTGTCGCCAGCCACTGCTGGCGAGCCAGCGACCCCGGACGCCATCCCGTTTGCTCTCCATACCACGGTGCCCTTCGCCGCGCTTAGAGCGGTGAGGCCGCCGTCGAGATCGCCGTAGATCACCTTTCCGCGGGAGGGCACGGGCCTCGCTGTGACCGGCATTTTGCCGCGGTGCCGCCAGAGCCTGCGGGAGGTGCGGGGGTGGAGCGCGTACACCGTACCGGCCCGCGTGCCCACATAGACGGCGTCGGGCGTGGCAGTGAGAGCGGTACGTATCTCGGCGTCCAGCTTCACGCGCCAGATCAATCGTCCAGAGCGACGTTCGAGTGCGTACACGTTTCGGTCATTCGAGCCAAAGTACACCAGATCGCCCTGAATAGCCGGCGAGCCCTGGATCCATCCGCCCGCTACGAACCGCCAACGCGCCAGTCCGGTGACCGTATCCACGGCGTAAAACGAGCCGTTAGTAGAGCCGAAGTACACGACTCCATCCGCCACGGCAGGGGCGGCGCTTACCGCACCACCGGCTGGAAACCGCCACCCGAGGATTGGCCGGACCAGCACACCCCCCGCGTGATACTTCGCCAGTAACTGCTCATACCCGTCACCGGAAGCCGCAGCATCAGGAGCACGTTGCCGGGGTTTGCTAGTTGGCGTGGGGACGGCGGCCAAGGTAGCGGTCGGCCCGCCGGGAGCATCAGGCGTCGGAATTGACCGTCTAGGCGCCTCACGTGTCGGGGCCGCACGTGGCGCCTCGGTCGCGGTGTTGGTTGCGGCAGGTCGGGCCGTAGTGGTAGGCGTCGGAGTCGCGATACGGTTGGCACGCGCGGCGGTAGTTGGCCGAGGGGTTGGCGTAACTGGTGTGGGCGTTGGAGTGGTGCTCAAACCACAGCCGACAATCGTGGCGGACGCGAGTACGATAATGCTATATCGGGCGAATGGGAGTGGAGAAGCCCTGCGCATGAGGCAAAGCTTATCGCACTGTTGCGCAGCACGCAACAGGGGTTGCGGGTTTGTGGCTCGCATATCCGGACGTGGGCTCCTTCGGCCGTGGCCCGGTATACTTACACGCTGAACCACCCGGAGGTCACTTCTGTCGCTTATCGATGTCCAGGACTTGCGAAAGTCCTTCTCGGTGCGCCATCGCAAGAGCGGCGCGTTTCCGTCGGTGCGCTCGCTGCTGGCGCGAGATCGAACGGAGTTCACCGCCGTCGAGAACCTTTGCTTTCAGGTCAGTCGAGGCGAGATGGTGGGGTACGTCGGGCCGAACGGCGCGGGCAAAAGTACCACTATCAAGATGCTCACCGGAATACTCCTCCCGACCTCCGGACACGTCACCGTCGATGGGCTGGTACCGTGGAAACATCGGGTACGGCTCGCGGGCAGGATCGGCGTCGTATTTGGCCAGCGAACTCAGCTATGGTGGGATTTGCCTCTCATCGAAAGCCTGAACTTACTCCGTCATATCTACCGGGTGCCTCGCGAACGCTATGAGGTCCAAGTAAGACGCCTCATCGAGATGTTGGAGATCGGTCCGTTCCTCCACCAACCCGTACGGCAGCTCTCGCTCGGCCAGCGGATGCGCGGGGATTTGGCTGCTGCACTCCTGCACCAACCCGCAATTCTGTATCTCGACGAACCCACGATCGGACTCGATGTCGTCGCGAAGGAGCGCATCCGCACGTTCCTGCTCGAGATCAATCGGACCGAGGGAATGACGGTCCTGCTCACAACCCACGACATGACCGACATCGCTCGGTTATGTGAGCGGATGATGATCATCGATCACGGCAAACTCCTCTACGACGGCGGCGTAGGGGAGATCACGCGCCGATACGGTGGCGACCGTCGGCTCGTCGTGGACTTCGATGAGGATGTCAGCGAGCTGCAGGTACGGGGGGCGCACGTCGAGCGGCGTGAAGGACCTCGTGTGTGGCTCGGCTTCCAGCGCGACGAAATCAGCGCACCAGAGTTGATACAACGGGTGACAAGCCGGTACCGGATCCGCGATCTGACTTTGGAGGAGCCGGATATCGAGCGAGTGGTGCGCAGGATTTACGAGGAGGGGATACCGTGACCCAGAACACTGGACCTGAAAAGATGCACGCTGGTGATGTGGTCGTTCTCGTGGACTTCGACGGAACGATTACCGAGGAGGATGTTGGAGTGCTCCTCCTAAAGCAATACTCCACGACGGACTGGGAGCGACTTGAGGCGCGCTTCGCCCGTGGTGAAGTCGACATTCAGCAAAACATGCAGCAACAGTTCTCGTATGTGCAACACGATGCCGCGGCGCTAATCGAGTACGCGCGCACCGTCGTGACGATTCGGCCCGGCTGGCAGGAGTTCGTCCGCTATTGCTCTGCGACAGGTCTGAAGCTGGCGGTCGTGAGCGGTGGGCTCGATTTTTACGTGCACGGCCTGCTGCCGCTTTCCAATCCGCCGCCTGATGTGCACTCTCTGCTTGCAGTGTACTCCACCGACGCAGGATGGCAGGTAACTCTGCCCGATGCCGACGACGGCGATGGCGAACCCGAGGGATTCAAGGAGGCCGTCGTCCGCCGCTACCGCAGACGGTACAGTCACGTGTGGTTCATTGGGAACGGGGTCTCGGATCGCGGTGCAGCGCGGGTAGCAGACCGCTTGTGGGCTGTCGAACCCCTGCTTTCGTGGTGCTGTGCAAACGATATCAACGCCTCGTCATTCGAGACGTTCGACGACGTGCGCGAGGAGTTCAAGGCGCTGCTGGCCAGGACCGACGGTTAGTGCGGTCCCACCACCTCCGTGCCACAAGGCCCGCCACCTTCGTTTTCCGCAAGCTGGACCTCCCGGCCGTCCATAGTGAGGATGGGGCGGTACCACATCGACATGCGTTCGGATGATCTGCCGACATAGTGACAGATAAAGGAGCGGCGGAAGCGATCGGCGGTGGTGTTCGGTTGCGAGCCGTGGACGAGCTGGCCGTTAAAGAACAGCACGTCGCCCGGCGCGAGGTCTATCGGCACCACCTCCAACCCCTCGGGAACTGGCACAAAGTCGCGCGTAAACGAAACTTCCGCGTCGGCTTCCTTCGGACAGAATAGCTCCCCTTGATGCGTAGCAGGCACCACCTCCAGCCCGCCGTTTGCTCGGTCTGCGGGATCGAGGGCCATCCAGGCGGCAATGCAAGTGCCGGGCTCCACCTTGAGATAGAAGTTATCCTGATGAAGTGCCTGGCCCCTAGCGCCCGGCGGTTTGAAGTACAGCATGCTCTGGGCGGCAAGAGGTTCCTCACCAAACAAATCGATCAGGATGCGCTCTATCCGGTCGTCCAGGAGGTAGCGGAGGGCCACCGCGTTCACTCGATGCGGATGCATCATGCGAGGGTACAGTTTGAGAATGTCGTTATCTGCGGCTTCGAGGCTCTTTGGGGAGAAACAACCAGAGATGGGACCGCCAGCGTGCATCACCATGAAGGTGTCCAGCAGATGTTTCGTCTCCTGGGGTGCGAGCAAGCCCCGTATGACAAGATACCCATCGTCGTGGAACGCATGGACTTGCTCGGGGCTGAGTGTCCGCGTCTGTGCCAGCATTGGTGCAATGACCTCCTCTTCGTTTCTGCCCCGCCACGCCGCACAGAACGGGCCAGCGTCGTTGGTCGGGAAAGATAGGCGGCCGACAAAGCCCGGTCTATGTGCGGTGTGGCAGCGTCCGCTAACCTTGATATACTGTCGGACAGGGAGGATTTTCGAATGAATCTGCATCGTAACGGTGACTTCGACCATCGTGACATTCGAATTTCGATGGACGTGTGGACTGCGGATAACGGGTATCTGGGCACGGTGCGCCGAGTGCTGGGTGAGGGCGTAGGGGTAGCCGCGCATGTGGATGCGCCGGATCGGCGGGAGGAAGATGGCAGAGGAGAGGCGCTTGGTCCGATGCCGACGCAGTCGCTCGGAAATACGGGGCCAGTGGCTCAATCGACGCATGCCGCGTATGCAACAAACGACGACGGCGCAGAGTTCCTGGGTACGGGAATGATGACGGTCGGGCACTGGGCTGGTTTGATCGGCCGTCGCACAATCGCGCTCGATCACGTGCAGTCAGTCTCCCTGGAGCGGGTCACCTTGCGCGTCACGAAGGCGGATCTGGACGAGCCTCCACGCCGGAAATAGGGTCTATACTATGCTGGCTCCCGCGTTGGGTGAGTTCAAACGTAGCTTGCGGGTCATCTGCGGAGCGGTGCCCCGCGACCACCATCACGTAGCGGAACATGACGCCACCGCTGAGCGCGAGCAGTGACGAGAGAGCGGTGCGTCGGGGCGAAGGGCGCAGTCCAGTCATCATGGGTACGGCTGTTAGCACAAGCGGAGCAATGATTCCAACGCCATGAACCCCGAAGCGATACAGCCGCCCAGTGCTTCCGGCACTTAGTGGGCGACCAATAGTCGATCCGAGCCGCTTGCGGTTGAGGGAAAGCAGTCCGAGCTCGGTTACCAGCGAAAAGACCTCTAACCGCTCAAGCCGGGCGACGGCCCGGTGTGACGCCTTGCTGAGGGAAAGGGCTAGCGTCAGCGCAGCGGTCGAATTGGAAGCGGAAGAGGCGAGGAAGAGTGGACCCATCAGCAGGGCGTTCCTCGTCCAGAGCGGGACAGCCGTTGCCGCGAGCAGAACGCCGGTGTAACCGCCGAGCAGAAAGCCGAAGGGCGCACCCATCACACCGACCCAGCGCGCTGGCACCGCCTTGATGGCATAAGTCCACGCACCAAACCAGTTCAGCAGTTCGTCCTGCGCTGCCTGCACGAGTGCAGCCCAGGTGCAAAACGCGCTGAAGACCACGAGGACCCAAGTACCCACTGACATCGGTGAGCGCAGCTTGAAGACGCGCAACATGTTGAGGAATCGCTCTGGCCGCCCGAGGTCGAAGACCAGCAGTACAGGACACGGCAGGAGCGTCCCAAACGAGATGTACCGGCCTGCTCTTGTGATGGCTCGGTTCTGAGCCCCACCAGCTACTTCGGCGATCTCTGCGATTGCGTAGCTCAAGCCAGAAATGCCACCCAGGTAAAAGTAGGCGATGATGAGCCATTTCCAGTGTGGCTTGTGAATCGGCGCGACGCCGTAGTAGCTCTCCGCACTCTCGTCAGATGCGGATCTCCCACCTCGCTTTGGAGACTGCCATACCCGCTTGTAAGTCATGTCCGATCCCTTCGACCTCTAGTTCTCAATGAGTGTCGGTGGTACTCTATAAGCAGCCGCTGTTTGCACTACGCAGGCGTGGGACCAATAGGCTATAGTTCTGGCGGCATATATCACTGATACTCTCTTTATCTATTGATACAGAAGTATAACCGTTTGGCGACTGGGGGTACTTGAATCTTTGCCTTCCTCCGCTGCACATTCCAGTGAGAACACTACTCCGCCCAGCGTCGGCGTAACCATGCCGAAACCGGACTTCACACTGACTGCCGGGCTACATCGAAACGCGCTGGCGGCCATGCAACGCTGCGGCCTCACGGCCCTGAGCCTTCTGTTACATCAGGTTGGCGGAGGGCATTTGGTTGTAGTCAGCATACATCCTGGTGATGACGGTCCTGATACGACGGGTGACCCCACCGCGTGGGAGTCTCTGATTTGCGAGCAGTACCGCACTGCGGGTGTGTATATTATCCCGCTCGCGAATGCGCAGATCGAGGCGAGCACGCCAGCGAAAGAGTGCCGCTCCAGATCGACGCACCCACCTCGGGAGCCGCACACCGGCCATCTACTTGTCGTGCGCCTTGTCGGACGTACTGGTGTGGAACTCGGACTTTTTGCTGCGATCAAGCCGCAGTGTAATCCCGAGATGCTGACACTGGCCGCTTCCGACCTGGAGTCCTTTGCCGACCAGGCTACCGAGATGATCGAGCGCACCGCGATCGGCGAGCAGCGCCCCTCGCCATTTGTGACAGACTCGCCGCAGGTTGCAGCACCTGAATCCGTTCCCTCGTTCGACGCCACGCGGATGTTCGAGTCAATTCTTCGAACCTCCATGGACCTTGTCTCCGGCGAGATGGCGGCGCTGTATCTCCTCAACAAACAGGGAACGCACGGGCAGCTTCGGGCCTCCATAGGCTTTCCCGACCTCGAAAGCCGAGCGCAGGAACTCCCACTGAGCACCGGCATCCTCGGTTCGGTGCTGGCGTCAGGGCAGGCTGAGATTGAACAGCGATACGAAGAGAACTCGCGCGGGCTCCAACACCTCTGGCGACTGTACGGCGTATCATCGTATGTATGCGCTCCGCTTTGCCTTGATGATCGGACCGTGGGTGCTGTGTTCATTGGATACTCCGCACCAGAACATGTGCCGTCCGACGCCCTGGAAACTCTTGGCACTATGGCCGCTCAGTCGGCTCTGGCGATTCGCAACTTCGAGTTGTACGACCACCTTGCACGCTACGCGGATCGACTGAGCGTCATCCAGGCAATAGCTGGCCGGCTCAACCGAATGAATGACCCTGGATCGATTCGGCTCGCGATTGTCGAGGAACTCCGTCAGCTTGTGGACTATGAGGCATGCCGCATATACTTATGTCAGGGTGATCTCCTTATTCCAGCAGCGCTCCGTGCGGAACACCAGGAGTACAGCGACGAGACCACCACTGAGTTCATCATCGAGGTTGGCCGGGGAATAACCGGATGGGTCGCCCAGCACGGCGAGGCGGTACTGCTCGACGACGCCGAGAACGACCCGCGCGGAGAGCATGTCGCTGGGAGCGACTTTATCGACGAGTCTATGATGATTGTGCCGATGAAGTACGACGAGCGAGTCGTGGGTGTCATCAGTCTTTCGAAGCTTGGCCTGCGGCAATTCACCCCAGTGGACCTGCATATGCTGTGCACTCTGGCCGATCAGGCAGCGGTCGCGATCGAGAACGCGCATCTGATTGAGCGCCTGGAGGCAGACGCCGAGGCGCTACGGCGTAGCGAGGAGCGCTATCAGTTTGTGGCACGCGCCACCACCGACGTAATATGGGATTCTGACCTCATCACGGGTGGCTTGACCTGGACCGGTGCGATTGAGAGCATGTTTGGCTACTCAGTTGATGAGGTGCGCGGTGGCGACTGGTGGCAGGAACGCATCCATCCTGCAGAGCGGGACCGGGTGGTTCTGGGCATAAATGCGTCAATTGCGAGAGCACTCGACGTGTGGAGCGACGAGTATCGGTTCCGCCGCAACGATGGCACGTTCGCGACGCTAATCGATCGCGGATATCTGGTGAAAGACGCCAGTGGCAAGCCAACGCGAATGATCGGGTCGATGATGGACATCAGCGAGCGCAAGGCTCTGGAGGAGCAACTCGCGCACCAGGCATTTCACGATTCTCTGACTGGCCTGCCCAATCGAGCACTCTTCCTTGATCGGGTGCAGCATGCGCTATTGCGCTCAGGGCGGGAGGATGGCTCTATCGCGGTGCTCTTCCTCGACCTTGATCGATTCAAGGTAGTCAACGACAGCCTCGGGCACGAGGTGGGAGACCATCTTCTCCAAGCGGTGGCGGCGCGGCTCGGTGAGTGTTTGCGCCCCGACGACACAGTGGCGCGACTCGGTGGTGACGAGTTCACCATCCTACTGGAAGCCAACACAAGTGCAGGAGAGGCACTGCGAATCTCGGATCGGCTGACCCATTCGCTACAGAAACCGTTCCGGGTCGACGGCCACGAGGTCTTCATTACGACCAGTATCGGCATCGCCATAAAGCATTCCCATCACGAGGCGCCGGCAGACCTGATGCGTGACGCCGATCTGGCGATGTATCGGGCCAAGGAGCGGGGACGGGCGTGCTGTGAGGTGTTCGATCCCAGTATGAATGTGCACGCGCAAAGGCGGCTTGCCCTGGAAAATGACCTTCGCCATGCGGTGGAGCGCCGGGAACTGGTGCTTGAATACCAGCCCACCGTGAGCCTCAGAACTGGCGTGGTTTGTGGGGTAGAGGCGCTGGTGCGTTGGCGGCATCCCGTGCGTGGGCTCGTCGAGCCTGTCGATTTCATTCCGCTCGCGGAGGAGACCGGGCTCATCCTTTCAATCGGACGCTGGATCATTGAGAAAGTGTGCCGCCAGATGCGAGAGTGGCAAGACGCCCGTCCGTGGGAGCCTCCTGTCTCGGTGTCCGTGAACTTGTCAGCGCGGCAGTTTGCGAATCCGACGTTGACAAGCGAGATCGCTAGAGCGCTGGCGTCTGCGGAAGTCGATCCCGCCAGGCTCATGTTGGAGATAACGGAAACGGTCGTGATGGAGGAGGCAGAGGTGAACATCACGACGCTGCGACGGCTCAAGGAGCTGGGCGTACAACTCGCGATTGACGACTTCGGAACCGGGTACTCCTCGCTGTCCTATCTCAAGCGTTTCCAGGTGGATACGCTGAAGATTGACAAGAGCTTTGTGAGCTCGCTGGGCAGGGACGCCGAGGACGGGGCTATCGTAAACGCCGTCATCACGCTGGCACATACGCTCGGGATGCAGGTGACTGCCGAGGGGGTAGAGACTTGCGATCAATTAAGCCAGCTCTCCGATCTGGGCTGCGACCTGGCGCAGGGCTACTTGTTTGCCAGGCCGATGAATGCCGCAGGCGTGAGCATGCTGCCGAGAGCGCTCCCCGTTGCTCGTACGCACGCCGTCTTAAGGGAGGCAGGGGAGCAATGATTGCGGGACACGACAAGCCGCTGCCCTCCAGGCAGTCAGCGGCTACTTTTTAAGGCAGAGCACCATCATCACACCAAACGCAGCCGAGGCAGCAAGTGTGCTGAGATAGCCGGGGACGGACTTGCGCTGTGGCAGCTCGGGTTCGGCGGGCAAGTTGTACAGCTCCGATGGGGCGGTGAGTATGAACGAGGCGCGCAAACCACCGATCCCGCCAGTTCCGCCCGTGTGCTGATCCCCGTATACATACGCAGTGGCAACGCCACGCTCTCGCAACTCGTCGACCCTGCGATGTGCACGCTGCGCGAGCTCGTCTGTATAGCCAAACTGAATAGAATCGGTAGGGCAGGCTTTGGAGCAGGCAGGCTCAAGGCTGCTCCCGAGGCGGTCATAACAAAGGGTGCATTTGTGCGCCTTGTTGTCAAGGGTGGAGAGTTCGGGTACACCGAAGGGGCAGGCGGGCACGCAGTATCCGCAGCCATTGCATACGTCCTGCTGAATGACGACGGTGCCGTACTCGGTTATCACGATAGCCCCAGTAGGGCAGGCCTGCATGCATGGCGGGTTTACGCAGTGCTTGCAGATGTCGCTCATCATCAGCCAGTTGCTCTGAAACGGCGGCATGGATGTCGGGCGCGCGTCACCAGGGAACTGTTCGACGAAAGTGACGTGTCGCCAGGTCGTTGCGCCAAGGTCGTGCGTGTTATCGTATGAACTGGCGGTGAAGCCGAAGTTGTCCATCGGCAAGCTGTTCCACTGTTTGCACGCCACCTCACACGCCTTGCAACCGATGCACAGGGTGGTGTCAGTCAGAAACCCCACGGGTTTCTTGTCAGAGGTGGGTTCGCTCTGAGCCGTCATGAAATAGTCCTTTGCCAGCATCGGCTGGTCCTCCTCGCCGAAAATGTTGGGCAGTGCGTCGTCACGAACGCGCGTTTCGAATGGTGCAGGTGAAGGACTTGGCCTCGTGGATGCGAGAGTTGGGATCCTCGACGAGTGAACTGAGGTCATTCGCTATGCCGCCCTGTGCGATGCCACCAAAGCCGAAGTGCCATGGCATCCCGACCTGATGCAAGGTTCGTCCCTGCACCGTGATCGGCTGCATCCGCTTCGTCACGAGCGCACGAGCCTCGGCCTCTCCTCGGAGGGTGGACACGACGACCAGATCCCCATTATCGATCCCGAGCGAGCGCCCAAGTTCGGGGCTAATCTCAACGAAACCGTGCGGCTGCAGCTCCGCGAGCCACGGCAGCCAGCGGCTCATGCCGCCAGCGCAGTGGTGCTCCGTGAGCCGGTAAGTGGTCAGCACATATGGGAAACGGGCATCATCCACGTCGTGATAGGGGTTGTCGGGCCGGTCGAAGGGCAGCGCGACCGGGTTTCGCGCCTGCTTCGGGTAGAGCGCGTTTCCCACCAGCGTCTCGAACGGCTCATAGTGGGCTGGCAGAGGGCCGTCAAAGAGGCCAGATGCCGCGAAGAGCCAGCCCTTGCCGTCGGCCATCATGACAAACGGCGAGTCACCCGCGTGCGCGTCAATCCCCATTGCGCCTTCCGGCGGCTGATACGAAGGTGGCTTCGTCGCCGGGAAGTCGGGCACGTCGTGCCCCGTCCATTCCCCGTTCTCGGAATCCCACCAAATGTATGCCTTGCGCTCGCTCCAGGGACGTCCCTCGGGATCCGCCGAGGCGCGATTGTATAGAATACGCCGATTGGCGGGCCACGCAAAGCCCCAGTCCGGAGCAGTGCCCTCAGCTCCCGTGCGGCTCCTCGCGAGGTTTCTTCCTTCCTCGGGCATAATGCCGGAGTAGATCCACGCACCGCACGCGGTGGAACCGTCGTCTCTGAGGTCCGTGAACCCGCGCACGGGTACTCGGTCGGAGACGGTATAGCCGTTGATCTCCTTGAGTACCACGTTAAGGTCAGGGTCGTTCGTCTCGTCCTTCGTCGGGTAGTCCCAGGAGAGCGCTTGTAACTGTCGGCCCTGTGGTGTGTCGTTTCCCGCGTACAGATCACGAAGTCGGCGGCCCAGATGGAACATGAACCACGCCTCCGAGCGTGCGTCGCCCGGCGGCTCGACCGCCTTGTCGTGCCATTGCACAAGACGCTGAGTGTTTGTGTAGCAGCCGTCCTTCTCAGCCGTAAGCGCGGCTGGCATTAAAAAAATCTCCGTCCCAATCTCCTCGGGTCGCACCTGTCCGCGGTGTACCTCGGGGGCGTCGTGCCAAAACGCGGCGGTCTCGATCTCGTGTATGTCGCGAACAACCAGCCAGTCGAGCGTCGCCAGCGCCTTGCGTGCGAGTACGGCGTTCGGGCCACCGACGGCGGGATTCTGACCCATGCAGAAGAGTCCCTTCAGGGCGCCATCGCGCATCATCGGGATCATCGCCTGGAAGGAGTAATCGTCGCTTATCTTTGGCACGAGGTCGTAGCAGAAGTCGTTCTCCGGCTGCGCGGCGTCGCCGTACCACGCCTTGAGGAGGCTGATGAGATACTTTGGCAGGTGGTACCACCAGCCGGTCTCAGGCTGCTCTTCCGTGAGATACTCGCGCAATGAACCGTGCGCCAAGGTCGCGTTGGGCATCGGCATGTAACTGGGCAGCATGTTGTACAGCGTCGGTATATCCGTGGATCCCTGGATCGTTGCGTGTCCGCGCAGGGCGAGGATACCGCCACCCGGCCTGCCGATGTTGCCAAGCAGTAGTTGCAGCAGCGCGCAGGCCGAGATCATCTGCGTCCCGGTCGTGTGTTGCGTCCATGCCACTGCATAGGCAAACGCGGTGGTTCGCTCCCGGCCCGAATTGCTGGCGACGGCCTCCGCAACCTTGAGAAACAGCTCCCGCGACACACCGCAACTCTGCTCTACGATCTCCGGCGTGTAGCGCGCGAAGTGGCGTTTCACGAGCTGGAAAACACACATTGGATCCTGAAGTGTTGGGTCCTGGCGTGGGGGAACCTGCCTCGCCCCAGCGGATTGGACGTGCGGCTCTTCTGTCTGGGACAAGTTCGGCTCAGACGGACTGATCTGTTGCCCTTCATACTGCCACGTCGTTGTGTCGTACGTACCACTCTCCGGATTCCAGCCGGAGAACAGACCGGCGAGGTCCTCAGTGTCCTGGTAGCCAGCATCGATGATGACAGGCGCGTTCGTGTAGTGCACCACGTACTCTCGGAAGTAGCGCTCGTGCTCAATGACGTAGTTGATCAGCGCGCCAAGGAAGACAAGGTCGCTACCCGCGCGTAAGGGCACATGCATATCCGCGAGCGCAGAGGTGCGAGTGAAACGCGGGTCGACGTGAATAACGGTTGCGCCCTTCTCCTTCGCTTTCATCACGAACCGAAAGCCGACCGGATGGTTCTCAGCCATGTTCGAGCCCATGATGACGATGCAGTCACTATCCGCGAGGCTTTGCTGCGTAGTGGTGGCGCCGCCTCGGCCCAACCTGGCGCCCAGACCGGGCACCGTGCTGGAGTGTCATATTCGTGCCTGGTTCTCGACCGCGACGATGCCGAGGCCGCCGGTCCACAACTTCTTGATGAGGTAGTTCTCTTCATTATCGAGCGTGGCGCCGCCGAGGTGACCGATCGCCAGCGTACGGTTTACGGTCGTGCCGTTAGTATCCGTCTCCTCATACGAAGCGTCGCGGGTCTGCTTGACCAGTTGCGCGATGCGTTCCATGCACCACGCAAGTGAGCGATCTTCCCACTGGGTGGCGTGGGGTGGCCGGTAGCGGACGGTCGTCAAGCGGTCGGGGTTGATGACGAGGCCGTACGTTGCCGCGCCTTTCGGGCAAAGAGTGCCCCCGGAGATGGGACTATCGTAGTTCCCCTCAATGTCGATGATACGTCCATTCTTGGTGTAGATCAGTTGCGAGCAGCCCACCGCACAGTAGGGACATACGCTGACGGTGACGTTTGCACCCGCGAGGCGTGAGTGCGCCTCGCGTGTATGCGCGGTAATGGGGTTCGGGTTTCGCCCAACGTGCGTCCTGATCCGGTTCCGAATGCCCACGGCGGTCTCCTGCTTGCGTAGTACGGTGGAACAACGTCTGGGTCGTCAATGGTACCCCTATCAACAAACGTTGATGGACGATGGTACTATGGCCATCGATAGTTTACCCTTATTACAATGGTAATGGAAATGCATCGCGCCATATTTCAGCCTCAGCAACAGGAGTTTGTCACCGTGCCGGACCAGCGAGAGTTGCCATTCCATATCGAGCGCCTGGGGGTCGTAATGGACGGCGACTCGAGCGATCCAAACGAATCGTGGGGTGTGCTTAACCCTGCGTCGGCCCGCAGCCGCGACGGAGAACTGTATCTCTTCCCCCGCGTTGTGGCGGATAAAAACCTCTCACGGGTGGGCGTAGCACGTGTGCTGTTCGACGGAGGAGGGGATCCCTGCGGCGTCGAACGTCTTGGCTATGCTCTGGAGCCGACCGAGTCGTACGAGCGCAATCCGAGAACGGGCGGTTGCGAGGATCCCCGCATCACATTCGTCCGGGCGCTGGACACCTACGTTATGACGTACACCGCATATGGTCCACTCGGCCCCCGTATTGCCATGGCGATCTCGACGGACCTTATGAAGTGGCAGCGGCTGGGTCTTGTCAAGTTCGCAATGTCGCAGGGGACGGAGTTCGACTTTTACCACAACAAGGACGCGGTGGTCTTTCCCGAACTGCTGCCGGACCCGCAAGGTCGGTTGTCGCTCGTAATGATCCATCGTCCCGACTACAACATGTCCGCTCCCGGTCATCCGTCCTATCCAGTACTGCCAGACGGAATCACGGAAACGCGTCCCAGCATGTGGATCTCATACTCGCCAGTTGAGCGGCGCGGCAAGCTACGGGGTCTGAACTTCTTTCACAACCACAACTTACTCGCGACACCTGATGCGGAGTGGCAGGCGCTCAAAGTCGGTGCAGGCACCCCCCCAGTGCTTACTCGTCACGGCTGGCTGCTTGTTTTCCACGGTGTGAGCGGTCAGATCCTCGAAGGTGTGGACCTGCAACCGAACGTCCATTATTCGGCGGGCGCGATGATACTTGATCGCGACGATCCAAGGAAGATCCTGTATCGCTCATCACGCCCGATACTCGCTCCCACGACGACGGGCGAAACGCAAGGGCTCGTTAACAACGTTGTCTTCCCGACCGCAGTGGACGAACGAAACGGAGAGTGCATTGATGTGTACTATGGCATGGCCGACTCGCGCATCGGCGTGGGACGGTTGCGAGTACCCGAGGTGCTCGCGCTTCAGGCACAAGATGAGATGGTCGCGTAGCTCCTCCGTTGTGACAGGCCCCCTGTTGTCGCCCTTAAATAGTCCCTCGCGAACCTGACATGGCCGTGCTGGCTCCTGAGCCGCCTCGGCACCACAGACGCCAGGTAACGCTGACGTCTCAAGCGTCCGAGGTCGCGGGGCGTGTACACATTTGGCAGCCATTCCTCCGCACTTGTGATTCGCGCACGGCATAATAGACGCGTCGGATCGAACGACAGTAGCTCGTACCCCACAGGAGAGCAACAGACGGATGGACCAGCAGAAAGTACTCGTGACCGGCGGCGCTGGATTCCTCGGCATCAATTTGCTACGCCACCTTGACGCCAAGGGCTTCGCGACTGCTTCCATTGACCTCGCGGATTTCGATTACTTCGACATGCGAGAGAGAACGACGCTGACTCGTGGCGATATCCGTGACCGGGCTGCGCTCGCGCGGGCGATGGAGGGTGTTGACTGCGTGGTGCACACCGCCGCTGCTCTTCCGCTCTACTCCGAGCGTGACATCTACACCACCGACGTTGAGGGCACGCGCAACGTGCTTGATGTTGCGATGCAGACGGGGGTCAAGCGCGTGCTGCATGTATCCTCGACGGCGGTATACGGTATCCCCGATCACCACCCGCTATACGAGACGGACCGCCTGCAGGGCGTGGGGCCGTATGGACAGGCAAAGATTCAGGCGGAGATGATTTGCCTGGAGTACCGGGCAAAGGGGCTCGTTGTGCCGATCATCCGCCCCAAGTCTTTCGTCGGACCGGAGCGCCTCGGGGTGTTTGCGCTGCTGTATGACTGGGCACTGGACGGGCGGAACTTTCCCATGATCGGCAGTGGCAGGAACCGGTACCAACTTCTTGATGTGGAGGACCTGTGCGAGGCGATTCATTTGTGCCTCACGCTCCCGGACGAGCAGGTGAACGACACGTTCAACATCGGCGCAAAGGTATACGCCACGATGAAGCAGGACTACCAGGTGGTGCTCGACGCCGCCGGTCATGGAAAGAAAGTGCGAGGCTTCCCCGCGCTCCCCGCGATCCTCGGCCTGCGCGTTCTGGACCGGCTTCACATCTCACCGCTGTACAAGTGGGTGTACGAGACGGCGTCTAAGGACTCGTTTGTGTCCATCGAGAAGGCGGAGCGACAACTGGGCTGGAGCCCGCAGTACTCGAATCAGGACGCGTTACTCAAAAACTTCGCGTGGTACCGTGCGAATCTTGAGCAGTTCGAGAACCAGTCTGGAGTGACACACCGCGCGCCGTGGAAGCAAGGAGCGCTCGGCCTCATCAAGCGGGCGTTCTGAGAGGCAGATGCTTGGTTTGCAACGGCATGAATCGACTGCTGCAGGTCACTCTATGTGATTGGTGACAATTTTCGGTTTGATCGCGAGTTTTGGGCAGGTTGTACAGTATCATTACCAGCGGATGCCCGTACTATCGTACCTTGGTCTCGTACGAACTCCGGTGTCATTCCGAGCTTGCGAGGGATCCGTGGTCGGGGGTACGGATCCCTCACGGAAATCGGGACGACATGCAGTAGTGTTCAAGCGCATTGCGTATAAGGCTCGGGAAGACCACATCGAGCGAGCGACACTTGGGGCATTGGCAATGAAGCGAGTTGCGACACTATCGCTGGAAGAACTGACCGAGCCTTTGGCTGCAGAGTACCTGGCCATGGTTGAGGGGTTCACGGCGGCTGATGGAGAATATCCGTACAATGACGCGGAGACTGCCCGGCAGGACTTCAGCACCTTCATCCGGGATTTGCGAGACGAGGCGAACGGCGTCGACCTCCCGCCCGACGTCGTCGCGCAAACGACGTACGTATTGCTCCTTGATGGTGAGCGGGCGCTTGGCGAGTTTCGCTTCCGTCCCCTCCTACCGCCACCATACAGGTCGAACAACGGACACGTTGGCTACAATGTGCGGCCCTCCGAGCGCGGTAAGGGATACGCGACCCGAGGCCTGGCCTTACTGTGTGAGGAGGCACGGGAACTGGGACTAAACGGGCTCAGCCTGGCAGTTGACGGAAATAAGCCCGCTTCGGTCCGCGTCATCGAGAAGAACTGCGGAACGCTTCACCACACCGTCAGCGACCCGCAGTCAGGAGAACCACGGTCCTGGTATTGGATCGCCCTACTCAAAGCTGAGGGCGGGACAGCAGCGAATAGACTGGACGCCCTGTCATCCTGATCCGCTACGCAGGATCCCTGGCACCTAACACGGATACCTCGTCGATTCGAAGTGATACGGTTTCCGGGTGTATACTAGTGGATTATGCCGAAGAAACTGAAGTTGCAGAAGCGCGTCGAGACAGAAGAGTTAGAGAGGCGGTATCGGGATGCGCACGACCGGGTGCAGCGGTCGCACTACCAGATCATCTGGTTGCTGAGCCGAGGCAGGCTCACGCGGGAGGTGGCGGAGGCGACTGGGTACACCGCGCCATGGATACGCGAGATAGCGCGGCGGTACAACGAGGAGG
>Ga0136611_10001072_pt1 | contig 18726 bp, 14 predicted proteins | sample AntDrymUQ2232306_2_FD_106645 | JGI IMG/M metagenome (GOLD analysis project Ga0136611, IMG submission 106645) | Polar desert sand microbial communities from Dry Valleys, Antarctica - metaG UQ223 (23.06) | ecosystem: Environmental > Terrestrial > Soil > Desert | place: Antarctica: Dry Valley...
CCAGATCCCCTCGGTCGCGGCGCCGATCGCCTCGTCGGGGCCGACGAACCTCTGGCGGATGATCTACGCCAAGGACCTCCCCGCCGTTCACCGCTGAGGCGGTCGGACCGCTTCCTTACACTTGCGGACGTGAGCAAGTGGCTGGTCGAGCGACGACTGCTCGGGGTGTCGAAGCGGCTGAAGTCGCTGCGCGCCGAGATCGGGGTGATCGACGAGCAGCTCGCACACCTCAGCGCCGAGGCCGACGACGCCGGGATCCGGGCGCTGGTCTCGGACAATCCGGAGGCCGGGCCGGAGTCTCGGCACGCGGGCGCGCACGCGGATGCAATGCGCAAGCAACGTGCGCACGTCGTCGCCACCATCGCAGAGCTGGGTGTCAAGCAGGACCAGCTCCTCGACCAATTATCCGGCTGACGTGATCGGCCGACCTGATTGAATGGTCCGACCATGAGGCGCATTCCGTGACCATCCGAGTCGTCATCGCCGAGGACGAAGCGATCATTCGCCTCGACCTGCGCGAGACCCTCGAGGAGGAGGGATACGAGGTGGTCGGCGAGACAGGCCGGGGCGACCAGGCGATCGATCTCGTCCGCGAGCTGCGTCCGGACCTCGCGATCCTCGACATCAAGATGCCCGGCATGGACGGGATCGATGCGGCCCGGGTCATCTCCGAGGAACGGATCTGCGGCGTCCTGATGCTGACCGCCTTCAGCCAGCGCGAGGTGATCGAGCAGGCGCGTGACGCCGGAGCGCTCGCCTACCTGCTGAAGCCGTTCCAGAAGAGCGACCTGATCCCGGCGATCGAGGTCGCGATCGGCCGGTTCCGTGAGCTGCAGGTGCTGTCGGGCGAGGTCGACGCGCTCGGCGAGCAGCTCGAGGCGCGCAAGGTCATCGATCGTGCGAAGGGCATCCTCATCGACGAGTGCGGCCTGCGCGAGCAGGACGCGTTCACGTTCATCCAGAAGACCGCGATGAGCGAGCGGAGCAGGATGCGCGAGGTCGCCGAGCGGATCCTCGACGGCTCGCTCAGGCCGTAATCGGCAACGCGTCGATGAAGCTGCTCCTCCTCGACGGGAACTCGCTGACCTACCGCGCGTTCTTCGCGCTTCCGACGGACATGGCGACCGCCAGCGGTCAGGTCACGAACGCCGTGTTCGGCTTCACGTCGATGCTGATCAACCTGTTGAAGGACCACAAGCCCGACGGGATCATGGTCGCGTTCGATCGCCCGGAGCCGACCTTTCGTCACGAGCAGCACGTCGAATACAAGGCGCAGCGGGAGGCGGCTCCCGACATCCTCCGCCAGCAGATGGGACTCGTCCGCCAGGTGCTCGAGGCCTTGCGGATCACCATGGTCGAGCTCGCAGGATGGGAGGCGGACGACGTCCTTGCGACGGTCGCAGAGCGGGCGAAGGCCGACGGGCACGAGATCATGATCGTCACCGGCGACCGCGACGTGTATCAGCTCGTCGAGGACCCGTTGGTGCGCGTGCTCTACAACCGTCGCGGCGTCAGCGACTACGCGCTCTACGACGAGGCCGGCATCTTCGGCAGGACCGGCGTGACGCCGGCGCGGTACGTCGACTACGCCGCGCTGCGCGGCGATCCGAGCGACAACCTCCCGGGCGTTCCAGGCGTCGGCGAGAAGACTGCCGCAAAGCTCATCTCCACGTACGGCGGACTCGACGGTATCTTCCAGAACGTCGACAAGCAGACGCCGAAGCTGCGCGAGTCGCTGATCGCGAACGAGGCGAGGGCGCGCCTCAACAAGGAGCTGATGGTGCTCCGCCGCGACGCGCCGATCGAGTGCGACCTCGAGCAGCTGAGCGTCGATCCCGACCAGGCCGAGGTGCGTCGCCTGTTCGACTTCCTCGAGTTCAAGTCGCTCCACGACCGCCTGTACGAGGCGCTCGCGATCCAGGGAACGGCGCCGCCGCCGTCGAGCACGAGCGAGGTGCTCCACGCCGAGGTGACGGAGCTGTCATCGGTCGACGACGTGACGGCGCTTCTCGGCTCGCTCGAGAAGGCGGACGTCGCGCCCGTGTGGGCGGGGGAGCCGGGTCGTTCGTCGCTGGACGGGCTCGCGATCGTCGCCGAAGTTGCGTCGGCCGAGGTGCGCTGGATCGGGCCGTCGCTCGTGTGCGAGCCGGCGGTGCTGGAGGCGCTCGCGGCGCACCCGCACGTCCGTGCGCACCACGCGAAGCCGTTGATCCGCTCACTGCTCGACTCCGGCGTCGAGCTCGGCGGTCTCGGCCTCGACACCGCGATCGCCGCGTACCTCATCGACCCGGCGGAGACGCGGTACTCCATCGCCGATCTGCTCGTGAAGTACACCGACTTCCAGCTCGACCCGGAGGACCCGACCGTCAAGGGTCAGCTCGATTTCGGCGAGACCGTCGACCACCACTCGCGAGCCGGCGCCGAGGCGCTCGGCGTGACGCACCTCGCGGACGCGCTGTCCGCAGCACTCGACAAGCAGGGAATGCTCGAGCTCTACGCGACGATGGAGAACCCGCTCGTCGTGGTACTGGCACGGATGGAGCACGTCGGCGTGGGCGTCGACGGCGGCGAGCTGCGCGCACTGCACACGAAGCTCACCGGCGACTGCGAGCGACTGTCCACGGAGTTGCAGCGCGTCGTCGGCCGGCCGTTCAACTTCAACTCGCCGATCCAGCTCCGCGAGATCCTCTACACCGAGCGCCGTCTGTCGCCGCAGAAGAAGACGAAGACCGGGTTCTCGACCGACGCGGCGACGCTCGAGAAGCTGCGCGACCAGTGGCCCGAGTTCATCGATCCGTTGCTGCAGTACCGCGAGGTCGAGAAGCTGCGCGGCACGTACGGCGAGGGCTTGATCGCCGAGGTCGCGCCGGACGGCCGGATTCACGCGACGTTCAACCAGACGGTCGCCCGCACCGGCCGGCTCTCGAGCGACCGGCCGAACCTGCACAACATCCCGGTTCGCCGCGAGGAGGGTCGGCTGTTCCGCAAGGTCTTCGTGCCGGCGCCGGGCTGTGAGCTGCTCGTGGCCGATTACAACCAGATCGAATTGCGCTGCATCGCCCATCTCGCGCAGGACCCAGGGTTGATCGAGGCGTTCTCCACCGGGCAGGACATCCACAACGCGACGGCGTCACGGGTGTTCGGAGTCGATCCCGCCGGCGTCACGCACGACCAGCGGTCGAAGGCGAAGATGGTCAGCTACGGCCTCGCGTACGGCATGGAGTCGTACGGGCTCGGGCAGCGGCTCAACATCCCGACGGAGGAAGCGGCCGTCATCCTCGACGCCTACTTCGTCGCGTTCCCGAACGTGAAGGCCTACATGGAGCGCACCGTGGTCGAGGCGCGGATGCGCGGCTACACCGAGACGCTGTTCGGCCGGCGCCGGCCGATCCCGGAGCTGTCGAACTCGAACTTCCGGATCCGCCAGGCGGGGGAGCGGCAGGCGATGAACGCCGGCATCCAGGGTCTCGCCGCCGACATCTTCAAGATCGCGCTCGTGCGGATCGACCGCGCGCTGCTCGAGGCCGGGCACCGCAGCCGACTCGTGCTTCAGGTCCACGACGAAGTGCTCGTCGAGGCGCCGGTCGAGGAGAAGGACGTCGTCGGTCCGCTCGTCATCGACATCATGCGCAAGGCGGTGGAGCTCGACGTCCCGCTCGAGGTCAACGTCGCCTGGGGCAAGAACTGGGCCGACGCCAAATCGTGACCCGTCATTCGCGAAGTCCGCATCGAGGACGCGCTTTTCGGCTCGCACGATTCAGACTTCCTCGCGGATGACGGATCACTGGTTCGAGCCCGTCGCCGCGCACCTCGGGTCGGCGTACCTGCGGTACTCGTTCACGAAGGGGACGGTGCAGGAGGTCGACCACGTCGTCGGTGCACTCGGGTTGACGCCGGGATCGCGGGTGCTCGACGTCGGTTGCGGGCCCGGTCGGCACGCACACGAGCTCGCCCGACGGGGGATCGGCGTGCACGGCGTCGACATCTCGCGCGAGTTCGTGGAACTGGCGCAGCACGACGCACCCGCCCGTGCGACGTTCGAGCGGTTGGACGCCCGCGAGATGCTGTTCAAGGACGAGTTCGATGCGGTCATCTGTCTGTGCCAGGGCGCGTTCGGGTTGATGACCGCCGGCGGTGACGACGAGCGGGTGGTGGGCGCGATGGCGAGGGCGCTGCGTCCGGGCGGCCGCCTCGCGTTGAGCGCCTTCAGCGCGTACTTCGCAGTGCGCTACCAAGTCACCGCCGCGTTCGACGCCGACCTCGGCGTGTCGCACGAGCGGACCGAGGTGCGCAACCCGGCGGGGGAGGCGAAGGAGGTCGACCTCTGGACCGGCTGCTACACGCCACGTGAGCTGCGGCTGATCCTCGGCCGGCATGGCCTCACCGTCGACCGGATCAGCAGCGTCGAGCCCGGCGCCTACGGCGATGGGATGCCGACGATCGAGTCCCCCGAGTTCCTCGCCATCGCCACCCGCCGCGCCTGAACGTCGGCGTGTGTTCACGGACCGTCGCATGCGCGCGGTTCGCGCACGAACGCAGCACGTTCCGCCGGATACGGCTGCTGGTATCCTCGCCGGGTCCAGGTTCCGCCTGGCGTCTCCCTGTCCCTCTCCGAAAGCATTGAACCCCTTGTCCGACACCCAGACCGCCCCGACCTCCAACGACCCGATGGGCTCGTTCGACGAAGAGGGCAACTACACCCCCCGCCAGATCACCGACGACGACCTCGGCATGTCGTTCGCAGACGCCATCGACGGGACCATGGTCTCCGTCGAGGACGGTCAGCTCGTCAACGGCACGGTGGTGAAGATCGACCGGGACGAGGTCCTGCTCGACATCGGTTACAAGAGCGAGGGTGTCATCCCCGCTCGTGAGCTGAGCATCCGCAACGACGTCAACCCGCACGAGATCGTCGCGCTGGGCGAGAAGATCGAGGCCCTCGTTCTCCAGAAGGAGGACAAGGAAGGCCGTCTGCTCCTGTCGAAGAAGCGTGCGCAGTACGAGCGGGCGTGGGGGACGATCGAGAGGATCAAGGAAGAAGACGGCATGGTCGAGGGTCCGGTGATCGAGGTCGTCAAGGGTGGCCTCATCGTCGACATCGGCCTGCGCGGCTTCCTCCCCGCATCGCTCGTCGAGCTTCGCCGTGTGCGCGACCTCGCCCCGTACGTCGGCAAGACGGTGCAGGCGAAGATCATCGAGCTCGACAAGAACCGCAACAACGTCGTCCTCTCCCGCCGCGCCTTCCTCGAGGAGACGCAGAAGGAGTCGCGCGACAGCTTCCTCACGAACCTCAAGCCGGGCGAGATCCGCGAGGGCGTCGTGTCGAGCGTCGTCAGCTTCGGTGCGTTCGTCGACCTCGGCGGCATGGACGGCCTCATCCATGTCAGCGAGCTGTCATGGAAGCACGTCGATCACCCGGGCGCGGTCGTCGCTGTCGGCGATCCGGTCACGGTGCAGGTCCTCGACGTCGACTTCGAGCGCGAGCGGATCAGCCTCTCGCTGAAGGCGACGCAGCAGGATCCGTGGCAGGAGTTCGCCTCGACCCACGAAGTCGGCCAGCTCGTCTACGGCCGTGTCACCAAGCTCGTCCAGTTCGGCGGCTTCGTGCAGGTCGGCGACGGCATCGAGGGTCTCGTCCACATCTCCGAGATGTCCACGCACCACGTCGACTCGCCCGAGCAGGTCGTCACGCCCGGCGAGGAGCTGTGGGTCAAGATCATCGACCTCGATCTCGCCCGCCGCCGGATCAGCCTCTCGATCAAGCAGGCCGCCGAGGGCGGCGAGCTCGCCGAGGAGTACCGCCAGCACTTCGAGGTCGACGAGCACGGCAACTGGACCGCCGGCGGCGACGACGCCGAGCGCGAGGCCGCCTGGGCCGAGTACTACCGCGAGGGCGGCGAGGCTCCCGAGGGCGAGGCGCCGGCCGGCATGGCCGAGGCGCACGCCGCGGCATCCGCGGCCGACCCGGGTGCGGCCGACGCGACCGCCACGGGCGGCGACGAGGCCGGCGACCCGGCAGCGGCCGCTGCGACCGGCGAAGCCTGACAATCACCATCTCTGCCTGATGATCGTCGTCGGCCTGACCGGCGGGATCGGATCCGGCAAGTCCACCGTCTCCGCGCTGCTCGCGCAGCGCGGGGCGATCATCGTCGACGCCGATGCGGTAACGCGCCTCGTCCAGGAGCCGGGCTCGCCCGTGCTCGACAAGCTCGCGGAGCGCTTCGGCCCGGATGTGATCACCGAGGGGGGGACGCTCGATCGCGCCGCGCTGGCGTCGATCGTGTTCGCTGATGCGGACGCGCTGAAGGATCTGAACGGCATCGTCCATCCCGCGGTCGCAGTGGAGATGAACCGCCAGGTGATGGCGCAGGTCGCGACCGACAACGTGGTCGTGATGGACATCCCGCTGCTCACGGAGAACCCGCGCGACGGCCTCCGGGCGAAGATCGTGGTCGACGTGCCCGAGGAGCTGCAGGTCGAACGGCTGGTCGCCTACCGCAGCTTCAGCGAGGACGACGCACGGGCGCGCATCGCGCGTCAGTCGTCGCGTGAGGACCGGCTGAAGCTCGCCACCCATGTCGTCGACAACAGCGGAGGCGTCGAGGATCTCGTCCCGCAGATCGACGCACTGTGGAAGGAGCTCACTGCGCTGCCGCAGCTCCCGCCCGACTGGGAGTTCCCGAAGCCGGAGAAGAAGCCCGACGCGGAAGTGGGGAACTAGCGCACGGTCGACGTGCGGACGTTCCCCAGTTCGTTCACAGTTCGAGTCGGCCGACGATCTCGTCGTCGTCGAGCTCACCTGTCGGGACGAACCCGAGACCCCGGTAGAACGGCGCAGGGCCGCCGGGAGCGTCGACCCAGCTCGTCAGCAGTGTGCGGTGTCCGTCGGTGCGGAGTCGATCGGCGAGGACCGCGAGCGCGGCGCGACCGACGCCGCGGCCCTGGTGGCGGCGGTCGATCAGCAGCCGCCACAGGTACGGGAGCGGGTGCGCCTCGGTGACCTCGGTGGTCATCATGAACCCGACCGGTTCGCCGTCGGCCTCGATCCCGCGCAGCCACGGAACGACGGGCGCGCCCTCGAAGAGCTCGGGGATCAGCGCGTCCGCGAACGACGCCGCCATTGGCGCAACCATCTGCTCCTGGAACTTGTGGGTCCTCAGCCGAAAGAACGAGCGCTCGTTGTCCGGGGTGATCTCGACGAGGCTCGCCTCCTTCGCCGGTGACCGGTCCAGCGCGAGCCACGCCTCACGGTCCTCACGCAGCAGCGCGAAGCGCGTGTCGTCGAGCCACTCCCCTCGGATCAGCTCGTGCTTGCGGGCGATGCCCTCGAACTCGAAGCCGAGCGGCTCGATCACCCGCATCGACGCGAAGTTCTTCGGGTCGAGCGTCGCCACGATCCGGTGCGCGTGCGTGTGGGCGAAGATCGCGTCGACGATCGCCGCCGCTGCCTCGGATGCGTAGCCGCTGCCCTGGTGCTCGGGAGCGATCGTGTACCCGAGGATCGGCACGTGCCCGTCACGAGCGAGGTTGACGCCGAGGTCGCCGACGACGACGCCGTCGTGCTCGATCGCCACCTGCACCCAGCGATCGATCGCCAGGTCGTCGAGCTCCGCCTGCTCCGCCAGCATCGTCTGCGCGTCCTCGAGCGTGTACGGCAGGTCCCAGTCCTGGTACTTCGCAACGTCGGGCTCGTTCCGGTAGGCGGCGAGCACCGAGGCGTCGGCCGGCTTCATCACTTGCAGGAGAAGACGCGCCGTGTGCAGCGGAAGGATCGGCATCCGAGCACTTCAACACATCTGGAAGTGCGCGGCCGGCGAATTGCTCATCTGCGCGAGAACCGCCGAGCGCTGCGCCGGATGATGGATGATTTTGGGATGAACGTTGCTCCGCTCATCCCGCCTGAGACGAAACTCTGTCGTGAGGAGACGAATCGTGCCCGCTGTCGGCCCAACTCGCCCAATCGGGCTCATCCGTCCGACAGCACCGGTGCTGCGGTCGTACTCTTCCGCTGTGTCGTCGGAGCCGGAGCGGACCGCCGACGGGCGGTGGATCGTCGTCGGTGGGCGGCGGTGGCGGGCGACGGATCCGTCCATTCCGGAGCCGTTCCGGCAGGAGCTCGTCGACGAGCTGATGGATGCGCGCCGTGCGGTCGGCGACGCTCGCCGGCGCGGCGACTCCGACGGGGAAGCGGCGGCGCGGACGAGGGTGGGTCGTGCGAAGACGGCGCTGGGGGAGCGGGGTGAGCCGTGGTGGGAGCCGCCGACTGACGCCGGAGGCCGCGCTCGACTCGCCGCGACGATGCTGGCTTGCAAAGCACCGCGGGTCGAAGAAGACGATCTGCCCGTCGGACGCGACCCGCGCGATCGGCGGTGGGTCGTGGCGCTCCCTCAGCACGCTCGCGAGAGAGGTGGCGCGAGACCTCGCCTCGGCGGGTGACGTCGACATCCTCCAACGCGGCGAGGTCCTCGACCCACACGCCGAGTGGAAGGGCCCCATCCGCATCCGCATGCGATCGACGTGACGCGAGTGAGGCTGGTGACTGGACGAGCTCTGAGTCTGAGATTGAGTGGCAAAGGCACCTCGTGTCACGAAACCACGCGCTCCAGCGCGCACTTTCGTGACAGCGTGCCGCGCGAGATCGAACACCTGTTCCTGCTGTCACAGCCCCTGGGTAGACTTCCGCAATGGCACTCGGCACCGTCGCGCATCACCCGTTCCGGGTCGTGTCGGACTTCGAGCCGGCGGGCGACCAGCCCGCTGCGGTCGCCAAGCTGACGGAGGGGCTCCAGCGCGGCGACCGGTTCCAGACGCTGCTCGGCATCACTGGGTCGGGCAAGAGCGCCACCATTGCGTGGACCATCGAGCAGGTTCAGCGGCCGACGCTGATCCTCGCCCCGAACAAGTCGCTCGCGGCACAGCTGGCGCAGGAGATGCGCGAGTTCTTCCCGAACAACCGGGTCGAGTACTTCGTCAGCTACTACGACTACTACCAGCCCGAGGCGTACATGCCGTCGAGCGACACGTACATCGAGAAGGACTCGTCGATCAACGACGAGATCGACCGGTTGCGGCACTCGGCGACCGCGGCGCTGCTCACCCGGAGAGACGTCATCGTCGTCGCTTCGGTCAGCTGCATCTACGGCATGGGCAACCCGGCGGAGTACAAGGGCCAGCTGCTCGAGCTGCACACCGGCGTCGACTACGACCAGCGCAGCATCCTCCGCCGTCTTGTCGACCTGCAGTTCGACCGCAACGACATGACGCTCGGCCGAGGCAAGTTCCGTGTGCGCGGGGACACCATCGAGATCCACCCCTCCTATGAGGAGTCGGTCGTGCGGATCGAGATGTTCGGCGACACGGTCGACCGGATCACCACGATCGACCCGCTCACGGGCGAGCAGCTCTCGGAGATGAGCGAGATCATGATCTTTCCCGCCACGCACTATGTCGCCGGCGTCGAACGCATGAACCGCGCCGTGATCGGCATCGACGCGGAGCTGCAGGAACGGCTGAAGTGGTTCGAGAAGGAGGGCAAGCTGCTCGAGGCGCAGCGCCTCCGGATGCGCACGCAGTACGACCTGGAGATGATCCAGGAAGTCGGGTACTGCAACGGCATCGAGAACTACTCGATGCACATCGACGCCCGCAGCCCGGGCGATCCGCCGTTCACTCTGCTCGACTACTTCCCCGAGGACTACCTCCTCGTCATCGACGAGAGCCACGTGGCAGTGCCGCAGCTGCACGGTCAGTACGAGGGCGACCGCAGTCGCAAGAACGTGCTCATCGACCACGGCTTCCGTCTGCCGAGCGCCGCCGACAACCGACCGCTGCGCTTCGACGAGGTGATGGAGCGGCTCAATCAGGTCGTCTTCCTCTCGGCGACGCCGGCCGAGTACGAGACGCGGATGTCGACGCAGATCGTCGAGCAGATCGTCCGCCCGACGGGGCTGATGGACCCAGAGGTGATCATCAAGCCGACGAAGGGTCAGATCGACGACCTCATCGCGATGGTGACCGAGCGCATCGCACGCGGCGACCGCACGCTGGTCACGACGCTGACGAAGAAGATGGCGGAGGACCTCACCGAGTACCTGCTCGAGCAGGGCCTCAACGTCCGCTATCTGCACAGCAACATCGACACGATCCAACGCATCCAGTTGCTGCGCGGGCTGCGGCTCGGTGAGTTCGACGTGCTCGTCGGCATCAACCTGCTCCGTGAGGGACTCGACCTCCCCGAGGTGTCGCTCGTGTGCATCCTCGACGCGGACAAGGAGGGGTTCCTGCGCAGCGAGACATCGTTGATCCAGACGATGGGCCGCGCCGCACGCAACGTCGACGGGCAGGTGATCATGTACGCCGACAAGGTCACCGCGTCGATGACCAAGGCGATCGAGATCACCCAGCAGCGCCGAGAGCGTCAGATGAAGTACAACGCGGAGCACGGCATCGATCCGCAGACCATCCGCAAGGCGGTCGGCGACATCCTCTCGATGCTCGGCCTGTCGGAGAACAACCCGAACGTGCCCGGCAGCGATCGCCGTCGCATCCGTGAGCGGGACAAGGTCCAGCAGGAGCTGAAGACGCTGCCGCAGAAGGAGCTCCAGCGGCTCATCCTCACGCTCGAGGAGGAGATGCACCAGGCCGCCGCCGAGCTGAAGTTCGAGTACGCCGCCCGCCTCCGCGACGAGGTCTCCGAGCTGAAGCGCGAGCTGCGCGACGCCAACTGAGGTCAGGTGCCTCGCTCAGTGCCGTCGCCGACGATGGTGTCGATCACTGTCGTGACGGGTGCGAACCGACGCCGCAACCGACTGCGGAGGGTCTTGTCGTCGCGCAGCTGCTTCTGCTGGCGGTAGTAGGCCTCAGGAAGCGGTCTCGGTTCGTCATCACCAGTGTCGGTCTCCACCGGACCACTAGAACACATGTCTGCTGACGATGAAGATCAGCAGCCCGGCGAGGCCGCCGACGACGGTGCCGTTGATCCGGATGAACTGCAGGTCACGGCCGACCTGGAGCTCCATCCGCTGGCTGGTGGTGTCGGCGTCCCATCGCTCGACGGTCGACGAGATCATCTTCGACACCTCGCCGCGGTAGTTGTCGACGAGGTAACCCGCGGCTGACGCGACCCAGCGATCGACCTTGTGCTGGAGGTCGGCGTCGTCGCGCAGCTTCTCGCCGAGCTGCACCAGCCCGTCGGACATCCGGCGCCGTAGCTCGCTCTCACGGTCGTCGGCAGCCGTCAGCAGAGTCTTCTTGAGCTCGCCCCAGATCGATGCGATCCACGCCCGCACGGCGGGGTGGTCGAGCAGCTCCTCCTTGACCTCCTCACCCTTGCCGATCAGCTCGGTGTCGTCGCGCAGCCGTGCGGCGAACGTGTCGAGACGAGTGTTGATCGAGTCACGGACGGGGTGCTCGGGGTCCGCACGCACGTCCGCCAGGAAGTTCTGCACGCCCTTGAAGATCTTGGCGAAGATGCGATCGTCGATCTGCTCGGGCACCCACCACGGTGACTCCTCCTGGAGCCGCATCCGGAAGGTGTCCCTGTTTTCTTCGAGGAAGCCCGTCAGCCCGGTGAGGACGCTGTCCAGGAGCCGTCGGTGGTGCCCGCGGTCGATGCCGATGTCGATCGCCTTGCCGACGAGCGGCGACACCGAGAGCTCGCGCAGGCGGCGCTCGACCATCGTTCCCACCGTGCCGGAGATCGCCTCGTCGTCGAGCACGTCGATGATGCCGCGCAGTGCGTCGGCCATCGCGGCGGACGCGCGCTCGGCGTGCGCCGGATCCGCCAGCCACTCACCGAGGCGTGCGCCGACACGTGCACGCTCGAGCCGCTCCTCGAGCAGCTCACGGGTGAGGAAGTTCGACTCGACGAACTGACCCAGCGACGCGCCGATCTGGTCCTTGCGCCGGGGGATGATCGCCGTGTGCGGGATCGGCAGGCCGAGCGGATGACGGAACAGCGCCGTCACCGCAAACCAGTCCGCGAGCGCGCCGACCATCGCCGCCTCGGCGAACGCGGCGACGTAGTCGAGCGCGCCCATGTCGTCGGACAGCGCACGCGAGATCACGAACACGACGGTGACGGCGACGAACAGCCCGGTCGCGGCGATCTTCATCCGCCGCAGGTCGGCGGCCCGAGCGACGTCGTCGTCGCTCAGCACGTCGGTCGGCACTCGCCAACCCTATGGCCGGACCTCGGTCCGGCGCCGTCTCACCAGGTGGAGGCGAGCGGCCCGCAGAGCACGGCGTCGAGCGAGATCGGCGACTGCGGCACGGCGAAGTAGTAGCCCTGGCCGAACTTGCAGCCCATGCGGAGGAGGTGCTCGCGCTGGGTCTGGGTCTCGACGCCCTCGGCGATGATGTCGAGCCCGGACGCTGCCGCACGGTCGAGGATCGAGCGGGCGACCTGCCGCTGCTGCTCGCCGATGGCGAGCTGGCTGACGTGGCGCCGGTCGAGTTTCGCGCCGCCGATGGGGACGCCGCCGAGGCGGCCGATGAGATCGACGTTCGTCGTGAAGTCGGCCACCATCAGCTGCACGCCCATCCCAGCGACGTCGCGCAGCTCGCCGACCGCGTCGGTGGACAGCTCGTACGACAGGCGCTCGTTCAGCTTCAGTGTGAGCAGGTCGGCGCGCACGTCGTGGCGTGCGAGCAGCTCCGCGATCACCGCAGTGAGCCCACTCGCCGGAACGGTGCCGAGCTCTAGGTTCACTGCGACGCTGAGGTCGGGCATCCGGTACCGGTAGTCCGCCAGGAAGGCGAGCGCCTCGTCGAGCATCCGCTCGAAGAGCGCGAACAGCAGGCCCGAGCGGTCGAGCGTCTCCAGGAAGGCGTCCGGGCTGAGCACGCCATCGGCCGTCTGCCACCGCGCGAGTGCCTCGAGCGCGACGACGTTGCCGCTCTCGAGCTCGACGATGGGCTGGAAGTAGGCGGTGACGCGACCGTGGACGAGCGCTGCCTCGAGCGATGTCGCGGACGACGCGTCGAACGAACGCGTCGTCGTCTTGAGCGCGCCGAGGATGCCGAGCGACGTCGCGACAGCGGCGCCGATCTGCGAATACGCCGCCGGGAACTGCTCGTCGGAGGCGATGCAGAGGTAGCCGACGTCGCGCCCGTCGGGACCGACGATCGGGAAGCTGTGCCCGAGCGGCGTCGACGTCACCGCCCAGACCGCATGCGTCTCGTCGTGCAGGTACTGCAGCAGATATGTGCTCGCACGCGTCAACGCGGAGTCGCCAGTGGTGGTGCTCATCACCACCATGATCGGCAGGAGCCGCCTTCGGCTTCAGTCGGATTTCGACGAGCGCAAAGGACCGAACACTCGTTCGATCCTGCTACGGTCGCGCGGGATGAACAACCCGTCCGACGCCCTCCTGCCGACCCGCTGCCAAGGGCCTTCTCGGTAGCCTGGACGACCATGCCTGCATCCGCCCGAGCCGGCACCGCACCGCCGATGAGCGCCGCGAAAGCGGCGGCACAGGCGAACAAGATCGTCGTCCGCGGGGCGCGCGAGCACAACCTCAAGAACATCAGTGTCGAGCTGCCCCGCGACCGACTGATCGTGTTCACCGGGCTCTCCGGGTCGGGCAAGAGCAGCCTCGCGTTCGACACGATCTACGCCGAGGGCCAGCGGCGCTACGTCGAGAGCCTCAGCGCCTACGCCCGCCAGTTCCTCGGGCAGATGGACAAGCCCGACGTCGACGTCATCGAGGGCCTGTCGCCGGCGATCTCGATCGATCAGAAGTCCGGCAGCAAGAACCCGCGGTCGACCGTCGGCACGATCACCGAGGTGTACGACTACCTGCGCCTGCTGTACGCCCGCATCGGCATCCAGCACTGCCCGCAGGACGGTGTCCGCCTGCAGCGCCAGACGCCGCAGCAGATCGTCGACCGCATCCTGCTGCTGCCCGACGGGACGCGGTTCCAGGTGCTCGCGCCGGTGGTGAAGGGGCGCAAGGGCGAGTACGAGAGCCTCCTCGAGGATCTCGCCGGCCAGGGCTTCGTCCGTGCTCGGGTCGACGGCGAGCTCGTCGACATCGCCGAGTTCCTCCGCCGCGATGACAAGCTGGCGCGGTACGAGAACCACACGATCGAGGTCGTCGTGGACCGGCTCGTCCGTCGCGAAGGCATCGAGCGCCGGCTCACCGACTCACTCGAGGCGGCGCTGAAGCTCGCCGAGGGCGTGGCCGAGGTGGAACTGGTCTCGCGAGAGGGCGAGAACGAAGGAGAGACGCTCACCTTCAGCCAGCACCTCGTCTGCCCGACGTGCGGGAAGAGCTACGAAGAGCTCGCGCCGCGCAACTTCTCCTTCAACTCTCCCTACGGTGCGTGCGACGCGTGCGACGGGCTCGGCACCACGTTCGAGGTCGACCCCGAGCTCGTGATCCCCGACGTGGATCTCAGCATCACCGACGGGGCGATCATCCCGTGGCGGAGCTCGCACACGCAGTACTTCACGCGCATGCTCGAAGCCGTTGCCACGGCGTACGCGATCGACCTGAAGGCGCCGTACCGGACGCTCACGGGCAAGCAGCAGAAGGTCCTCCTCCACGGCGTCCAGGGCAACCTGATGGTCAAGTACAAGAACCGGTACGGCCGGACGCGGGAGTACTCGACGGCGTACGAGGGCGTCATCCCGTGGATCAAGCGGCGCCACGAGGGCTCCGACAGCGAGTGGAGCCGGGAGCAGTACGAGGGTTACATGCGCCTCGTGCCGTGCCACACGTGCGAGGGCGCGCGACTGAAGCCGACGTCGCTCGCCGTCACGATCAACGACAGGCACATCTCCGAGGTGTGCGACATGAGCATCGGCGAGTCCTCGAAGTTCCTCGCCGGCCTCGAGCTCAGCGAGCGCGACAAGATGATCGCCGAGCGGGTGACGAAGGAGATCAACGCGCGCCTCGGCTTCCTGCTCGACGTCGGCCTCGACTACCTCTCGCTGTCGCGATCGGCCGGCACGCTCGCCGGCGGCGAGGCGCAGCGCATCCGGCTCGCGTCGCAGATCGGTTCGGGTCTCGTCGGCACGCTCTACGTGCTCGACGAGCCGTCGATCGGTCTGCACCAGCGTGACAACCGCCGGCTCATCGACACGCTGGTGCGGCTGCGCGACCTCGGTAACACGGTGCTCGTCGTCGAGCACGACGAGGAGACGATCCGCGAGAGCGACTGGATCGTCGACATCGGCCCGGGCGCCGGCGAGCACGGCGGCGCAGTCGTCTACAGCGGACCGGTGAAGGGGATCCTCAAGGTCAAGGACTCGATCACCGGCCAATACCTCGCCGGCAAGCGGACGATCCCGGTGCCGAAGATCCGTCGCTCACCCAACGGCGAGTGGCTGACGGTGAAGGGTGCGCGCGAGCACAACCTGCGCGACATCGAGGTCAAGATCCCGCTCGGCTGCCTCGTCTCCGTCACGGGGGTCAGCGGGAGCGGCAAGAGCACGCTCGTGCGCGACATCCTCCTGCCGGTGCTGATGCAGCGCATCTACAAGAGCAAGTCCGCCGCCGGCAAGCACAAGTCCGTCGTCGGCGTCGACAAGCTCGACAAGGTCATCGACATGGACCAGTCGCCGATCGGTCGTACGCCACGATCGAACCCGGCGACGTACACCGGCGTGTTCGACAACATCCGCAAGCTCTTCGCCACGACCGCCGAGGCAAAGGTGCGCGGGTACATGCCGGGCCGGTTCAGCTTCAACGTCGCGGGCGGTCGCTGCGAGGCGTGCTCGGGTGACGGCACGATCAAGATCGAGATGCACTTCCTGCCGGACGTGTACGTGCCGTGCGAGGTGTGCAAGGGCGCGCGGTACAACCGGGACACGCTCGACATCACGTTCAAGGGCAAGAACATCGCCGAGGTGCTCGAGATGCCGGTGGCCGAGGCCGTCGAGTTCTTCGCCAACCAACCGCCGATCGCGCGACACATGCAGACGCTGATGGACGTCGGCCTCGGCTATGTGCGGCTCGGCCAGCCGGCGCCGACGCTCTCCGGCGGCGAAGCGCAACGGGTGAAGCTCGCGTCGGAGCTGGCGAAGCGCAGCACCGGGCACACGATCTACCTCCTCGACGAGCCGACGACGGGTCTGCACTTCGAGGACGTGCGCAGGCTGCTGACGGTGCTGTCGCGTCTCGTCGACCAGGGCAACACCGTGCTCGTCATCGAGCACAACCTCGACGTGATCAAGACCTCCGACTGGCTGATCGACCTCGGCCCGGAGGGCGGCAGCGGTGGCGGTCTCATCGTCGCCGAAGGCTCACCCGAGCACGTCGCCGGCGTCAGCGGCAGCCACACCGGCCGCTACCTCCGCCCGCTCCTGAGCGTCTGACCGACGCTGTCAGAAAACCACGCGCTCCAGCGCGAGGTTTCCTGACAGCGCGGTGCGGATCTGCGCCGCGACCCACGACGGGCGCTCGTACACGTCGTCGCGTGTGAACGTGAGGACGCGCCGACCGTGCAAAGTCAACTCGGTGTGGCGCTGCGCGTCCTTTCGACGCTGCCGACGCGTCGAGTGGGTGGCGTGGCCGTCGACCTCGACGACGAGGTCCGGCGCGAAGAGCGCGTCGACGCGGGCGAAGGTGCGGCCACCGTCCCGGTGCACCACCTGGAGCTGCGGGCGCGGGAGGCGGTGTCGGCGCACGAGCGCCAGGAACCGCCGCTCGAGCCGGCTGTGCCCGCCGGCGTCCACGAGCGCGTCCACCACGGCACGGCTGCCGTTCACGCCCCGGGTGGTCTCCCGGACGACACGGTCGCGCAGACGAGTGTCGGCGATCAGGTGCAGTCGCGCTGCGGAGTCGATCGCGTTCTCGATCTCCTCCCGTGTGAAGCGGAACAGCGGCGCCTCGAGGATCAGCCGCTCCGCACGCAGGCAGGGGAAGCCGTCGACCCGGCACACGTCGAGAGCATCGATCGGCCGAGTGGTGGAGGCGACGGTGCCCGCGATCCGTCGCCCGCGCAGCTCCCGCGGCACCAGGAGCTCGACGTGATGGCGGGCGAACCCGTCCAGCCCGAGGAGCGCAGCGCCGGTTCGACCCGCTGCGACCGCCGACGGACCGAGGTCGAGCAGCCCGGCGGAGACGACCTGCTCCCAACGCGGCCCATCACTCGCGAACCGGAACGTCTTCGGCCCGATCCGTTCGATCAAGTGAATGCGCAACGCCTCCGAGCGCATCCACGGCGTCACTCCGGCGGTGTCCATATCCGAGATCGAGAAGGCCGAATGGCGATTGGCTGCGATCGCAGCGACGCGTCCCCAACGAGCGTCCATGCCCTGATCGTCGCAGCGGGGTGCGCGACGGTTCGGTGACGCGCACGCTGTCAGAAAACCACGCGCTCCGGCGCGAGGTTTCCTGACAACGTCGGGAGATCAGCGGCCGCGGAGCTTCTTGCCGAGTTCGGTGAGGCGTCGGCGCTCGTCGTCGGAGAGGCCGACCGAGTTCATCTTGTCGAGCAGGTGATCCATCTCGGTCTGGTCGTCGGGGGAGGGGCCGGTCCACGGACCGGCGGTGACGACCCGATCGAAGTCACGACTGCGGCTGCCGGTGTTGCGGACGGGCCTCGGTGTCCGGCCGCCGCTGCCGACGGGCTTCTTGCGCCCGCCGCCGAGACGCGGGATCCACGGATACGCCGTCAGCAGGCCGAACCGCCGCCCCGCGAGCGCTGCAGTCGCGAGCGAGATGATCAGCAGGATGATCCGTTCGCTCTGCCGGTCGGCGAGCAGCTGGAGCAACTCGATGCCGATGATGACGGCCGCGAACACCCACGCCGGCAGCCCGAAGAAGAACCGGACGTTCGGGTACTCGACGGCGAAGAGGCAGAAGACGGCGATCTCGACCGGACGGATGCCGAACTGCACGATGTCGAGCAGCGTCCCGAACACGCCCGGCACGACCGCGAGCAACAAGAGCAGCACCGCCATCTTCGTCCTGCCGATGATCCGCTCGACCTCGCGGCCGAAGTACCAGAGCATGGCGATCGTGAGCACGGTCCAGATGTCCGGACGGTTGAAGAGCGGCCACGTCACCAGGCGCCAGATCTGGCCGCTGCGCACCTCGTCCGGGATGAGCGCGAGGTGGACCATCGAGCTCGTGCTCACCGAATACGCGACCATCGACAGCGCAGCAAGGAGCGCCGCCAGCAGGCTCGTGTTGACGTCGACCGTGCCGACCCGGAACCACGGGTTGTCCTCACCTCGCCGGCCGGGGAAGGACAGCGAGAAGCGACTGGACACGCCCGCAGGATAACGGGCGCCCGTCTCGCGGGCGCCGCGTGCCGAGCAACAGGTTGTGAGCGCACCCCCTCCGGGCGGCGCTCCGGAGGGTCCGTTCTCGGGAGATTCCGTTCGTTCCGACGAACGGTCGTTCCCGAGAAGCGGCTGCGGCTCCGCATGCCGCGCAGCACCCCTCCCGTAGCCTGGACCGTATGGTCACGCGTCCGCCGGCGGGCACGATCCCGGACTGTCCCGGGTCGTACCAGTTCAAGGATGCGCTCGGGCGCGTGATCTACGTCGGCAAGGCGTCGAGCCTGCGCCAGCGGCTCTCGAACTACTTCCAGAACCCGCGCAACATGCACCCGCGCACGGCGCAGATGGTGCAGGCGGCGGCGTCGGTGGAGTGGATCGAGGTCCGCAACGAGGTCGAGGCGCTCATGCTCGAGTACAGCCTCATCAAGCAGCACCGGCCGCGCTTCAACGTCCGGCTGCGCGACGACAAGAGCTACCCGTTCCTCGCGGTC
>Ga0136611_10001073_pt1 | contig 18725 bp, 15 predicted proteins | sample AntDrymUQ2232306_2_FD_106645 | JGI IMG/M metagenome (GOLD analysis project Ga0136611, IMG submission 106645) | Polar desert sand microbial communities from Dry Valleys, Antarctica - metaG UQ223 (23.06) | ecosystem: Environmental > Terrestrial > Soil > Desert | place: Antarctica: Dry Valley...
ACTTGCGGCCGGTGTAAGCGCGGGCCTCTTCGATGATCTCGTGTTTTTGTGCAGGGAGCATGACGCGCGCACTTATGCACGCGGACACCGCAGCTGGCAAGCGGTGCGTCGCGTGTCCTCCCGTGATCGTCAGGCGAGCAACGCTTTCGCTTTCGCCAGCGCGGCATCGAGCTGGGCCGGATCTTTACCGCCGCCCCGCGCGCCTTCGGGCTTGCCGCCGCCCTTGCCTCCCACCATTGGCGCGATCGCCCCGATGATCTTTCCCGCCTGCGCTTTCGCCGTGAACTCGGGTGAAACCGTCGCGACGAGCGCGACCGCTCCGTTGGCGCTGCCGCCGAGGAGGACAACGCCCTTGAACCCGTGCGCCTTCAGCGCATCCGCGACCGTCTGAAGCGCATCGCCGTCCAGCGCGCCGAGATTTGAGATGATCGCGGGCACGCCGCCAAACGTCTCGACTTCTTCGAGCAGCCCCTTTGCGCGCCCGGCGGCTTCGCGCTGGCTCGCGGCCTTCAGCGCCTTCTCGAGTTCCTTCTGCTGCGCGAGCATCGCCTCGATGCGCTTCTCGAGCTCGGGAAGTGGCGCGCCGAGCTTCATCGCGAGCGCGTGGAGACGCTGCGAGTCCTCCGTCGCCAACTCATAAGCGTTCAGGCCCGCTTGCGCCTCGATCCGTCGCACGCCCGACGCGATCGCCGCCTCCGTGTTGATCCGAAAAAGCCCGATCTCCCCCGTCGCCCGCGTGTGCGTCCCGGCGCACAGCTCCATTGAAAACCCATCGAGCGCCCGCGCCGTCCCGCCGATCTGCACCACGCGCACCGTCTCCCCGTATTTGTCGCCGAAGAACTGCATCACCTCCGCGCTCCCCTTCACCTCCGCGTAAGGCACCTCCGTCCACGACACCCCCGCATTCTCCACGATCCGCTCATTCACCAGGCGCTCGATATCGCGCACCTGCGATGGCGTCAGCGCCTGCGAGTTGAAGTCGAACGTCAGCTTCTCCGACCCCACGAACGACCCCTTCTGCGTCGCCTCCTTGCTCACCACGGAATGCAGCGCCCAGTGCAGCAGATGCGTCACCGTGTGATGCCGCTCGATCGCCCGCCGCCGCTTCTCGTCCACCGAGAGCGTCACCGTCGCCCCCACCGCCGGCGCCTCCTCACCCATCACCGGCTCGATGAAGTGCAGCCACGTCCCGCCGGACTTCTGCGTCGTGAGCACATTCCAAAGCTGCCCGCCGCCCGCGATCTCGCCCGTATCGCCGACCTGCCCGCCCATCTCCGCATAAGCCGCCGACGCATCGAGAATCACCGCCGTCCGGTCCTTCACCACCACCACCTCCAGCACCGTCGCCTCGGTGGAAAGCGCATCGTAACCCACGAAGCGAGTCGGCACCGTCGTCTCGATCTCCGAGAGCGCGATCACCGTCTTCTTCTGCGCCGCCCGCGCCCGCGCCCGCTGCTTCTCCATCTCCACCTCGAACCCCGCAACATCGACGGTGAGCCCCCGCTCCCGCGCCATCAGCTCCGTCAGATCCAGCGGGAAGCCATAGGTGTCGTAGAGTTTGAAGGCGAAATCACCCGAGACAATGGAGCCATTGAGCAACGCCGCTGCGGTGCGCTCATCACCGTGTCCTACAACCCCGAATACTCCAGCGAGGGTGGAGTCGTGACCTCGCGGCGAACCCGCCCTCAAGGAAACGACGTCTTCAAACAGCGCGATCCCACGATCCAGCGTCTTGTTGAACGCCTCCTCCTCGCGCCGAAGCGTCTCCTCGATCTGCTTCTGCTTTTCCCGCAGCTCGGGAAAGACGGGGCTCATCTCGCGGGCGAGGACGGCGACGAGCTTGTAGAAGAACGGCTCGTGGAAGCCGAGGGTGCGGCCGTAACGGACGGCGCGGCGCAGGATGCGGCGGAGGACGTAGTTGCGGTCGGTGTTGCCGGGCTGGATGCCATCGGCGATCGCGAAGGAGAGGGTGCGGATGTGGTCGGCGATGACGCGGAAGGCGATGTCGATCTGCTCCTGGGTGGTCCCATCTACGGGGAGCAAGTCCGCGACGGCATGGTCCTGGGTGGCACGGGCAACCTGCCCGTGCTGCTGGGCCACTGGCCCAGCGGAACGAGGCGGCGCGCCGATTTGCCGGTCCGCTTTATCCTGACAGAGCGGCGCGTTCTCGGTTCCGCTCGGCGGGTCGCCGAGCGGCACAGGCGGGTCGCCCGTGCCACCCATCTGAGGCGCGCGCTTCTCGAGCGGCACGTAAGGTTTCCACGCCTCGATTTCAGGATGCCACAGCCACGGCCACGGCTCGGAATCCTCCACCAGCCCGGCGGTCCACGGATTACGACAGACGTAGCTAAATTTTTCCTCCAGGTCCGCATCGCTGCGGATGTAGCGGTCGTAGCGCTCGTCCTGCCACAACGTGCCAGACACGCGGTCGAGTTTGTTGATCTCCTTTGCCGAGTAGGACTTGATCGAATGGAAGATCTCCGTGAGCGGCCAGAAGACCGCGTTTCCCGCCGCGTCGTCCTCTTTTATACCCGGCTGAAAGATGAAATGAACGTGGTCCGGCATGACACACGCAGCGACGAGGCGATACCGGCTCTCGCGCCAATGAAGGACACAATCGAAGACGAGGTCGCGGGCCGCGGGGGACAGCTTGCGCGCCGGGATGGTGTGAAACACCGCATGGTAGATGGCCCACGGCTTCTCGAAATGCGGGAGGTTGCGCTTCGCGTAGGTCGCGCCGGGTGCGGGGCGATTCTCATGGGTGGCACGGGCAACCTGCCCGTGCTGCTGGGCCACTGGCCCGGCAGAATGGGAGAGCGTGTCCAAGTGCGGGGCGGTCTCCTTCGTAGCGGGCGCGTGGCCCGTTCCGCTCGGCGGGTCGCCGAGCGGAACAGGCAGGTTGCCTGTGCTACCCATCGCAGGGAGTGTGCTCTCGTATTTGCGGCCGCTCATCCGCTCCAGTTCGTCGAAGATCGGGCGGAAGATGTCGGTCTCGTAGTTCGAGATGCGGGCGGCGGCGAAATCGGTGAAGCCTTTGGTCCCCTGGATGATCGACGCGACCCGCTCGAAGCCCATCCCGGTATCGACGTGCTGCTGCGCAAGAGGGGCGAACTCGATCCCGCCTTTGCGACCCGCAGGGTCGGCGGTGGCTGAAACAGCCGCAGGCTGGGCGTTGAACTGGATGAAGACGAGGTTCCAGATCTCGATGCAGCGGGCGTCGCCGCGGTTGACGAGCGCGCCGCGGGTGTCGCCGAGCGGCGTGAGATCGACGTGCAGCTCGGAGCACGGGCCGCAGGGGCCGGTCTCGCCCATCATCCAGAAGTTGTCCCTCTTGTTGCCATTCACGATGTGGACGGCGGGATCGAGGCCGGCGGCGCGGAATTTCTCGGCCCAAAAGCTCCACGCTTCCTCGTCGCGTTCGGCGGGATCGCCGGCGGATTTGTCGGGCTGATAAATCGTCGCGTAGAGCCGGGCGGCGGGGAAATTCCAGCGCTCGACGACCAGTTCCCAAGCCCACTCGATCGCTTCCTTTTTGAAATAATCGCCGAAGCTCCAGTTCCCGAGCATCTCGAAGAACGTGTGGTGGTAGGTGTCGAGGCCGACGTCATCGAGGTCGTTGTGCTTGCCGCCGGCGCGGATGCACTTCTGGGTGTCGGCGGCGCGGCGCGGCGAGTAGGGGCACGCGGTCTGGCCGAGGAAGATCGGCACGAACTGGTTCATCCCGGCGTTCGTGAAAAGGAGGTTCGGCGAGTCTGGCAGGAGCGACGAGCTGGGGACGACGGTGTGCTGTTTCTCGCGGAAGAAATCGAGGAAGCTCTGGCGGATCTCGGCGGAGGTCATTTTTTAAGAACGCGCAGCGTAGCGGGCGACGCGTGCAGGTCAAAGAGCTGGGGTTTGAACCGCGGAGGCGCAGAGGGCGAACACGGCGATCGCTTTCCCGTTCCTGTCGTCTTTTCCTCCGCGCCTCTGCGCCTCGGCGGTGAAAAATCAGTCCCGGATGGAGCGATGGCGCAGCGGCGTGTAGCCGGCGAGCTGGGCGATCGCGCGCTCGGTCGTGCGCACTTTGCTGAAGGGCGCGGCTTCGTAAAAGAGGGAGCGCGTCTTCGCGTCGTCGAGCCACTTTGCGAACAGGAGCACGTGGCCGCCGGACTGGTTCATGATGTCGCCGGGCGCGAGCTCCGCAGGCGAAGCGAGCTTGCGGCAGACCGACGCGAGCGAGCTGGTGGATTCCTTGCGCGGCAGCTTCCAGCAACGTGAGATGAAGCCGGAGCAATCGATGCCCACGGCCGCGCCGCTCACCGCTTTGCCACCGAGGCGGCGCTTCTCGAGCGTGTAAACGTCGCCCGCCGCTTTCCCCGCGCGCACGCCCGCATCGAAGCTCGCGAGCGTATCGAAGCCGCCCCATTTGTAAGCGACGCCGACGTTCCCCTCGCCCGCGCGCCAACCCTCTGACTCCGGCTCCGCGCGTCCACCGGCTCGATCGGGCGTGTGAATTTCCACGCCATCGCGGCCCACGCCATGCCGGATGTTTTTGGCCGCAGCCTCCCAGCGATGCGCGCGAAATGACTCCGCAACCTCGAGCGCCTCGCCGCGGGTGAGCGTTTCCGCATGCGCCGTCTGTGCGGCGAGCAGAAGCAGCAAAAGCCCGTGGCGGTGGATCAGCGGTGCACGCAAGGCGCGAAAGGTAGCGGTCGACAAGGGAACGTCAAAAGCAGGAGCACTCCAACCGCGGAGGCGCGGAGGCGCGGAGGAAGGAAGCAAGACGAGATACTCGGTTCCTGTTCCTCTTCTTTCTCCGCGCCTCTGCGCCTCTGCGCCTCCGCGGTTTCAAGTGCTCCGCATTTCTTCCTCCGCGCCTCCGTGCCTCTGTGGTTCAAACAACTGCATGAAGCTGATCTCCTGGAACGTGAACGGGCTCCGCTCGGTGGTGCGCAAAGGCTTTCACGACTTCCTCGCACGGGAGCAACCGGACGTGCTCTGTCTGCAGGAGATCAAATGCAGCAGCGCGGATTGCTCGGAGCCGCTCTGGGAGGCGGACTACGAGACGCATTGGAACCCGGCAGAGAAGAAGGGCTACTCGGGCACGGCGCTCTTCACAAAACCGCGTCCTCTCGCGTTGGCGTGTGGGCTGGGCCTTGCCGAGCATGACAATGAAGGCCGTGTGATCACGGCGGAATACGCGGACTTCTTTCTGATCACCGTCTATACCCCGAACTCGAAAGACGGGCTGGTCCGCCTGCCATATCGCCAGCAGTGGGACGCGCTCTTTCTCGAATACGCGAAGCGGCTCGAGCAGCGCAAACCGGTGATCATCTGCGGCGATCTGAACGTCGCGCACACCGAGCTCGATATCGCGCATCCGGCGCGGCACCGGTTCACCGCGGGATTCACCGACGAGGAGCGTGCGGGTTTCGGGCGGCTGCTCGAGGTGGGGTTCATCGACACATTCCGGGAGTTCGAGAAAGGCGGCGGGCATTACACTTGGTGGAGCAATTTTGCGGGTGCGCGCGCGCGGAACCTCGGGTGGCGGATCGACTATTTCGTAATCTCGCCAGCGCTGCGCCCGCGCCTGAAGTCTGCATTCATCCTCCCGGCAGTAATGGGTTCCGATCACTGCCCGGTCGGGATCGAGTTGGCCTGATAGTGTCGCGCTTCGGGGCATTTCGCGCGGAGCGCTGTGGAGTGCGGCGCGTCCCCGCGCCGCTTTCGGAAATGTGTCTCGGCGAAGGAGAGGTGTGGATCTGCGTGTTGCGGCGCGTGATCAAAGCGGCACGGGGACGTGCCGCACTCCACCGCGGGCTGCACCCGCGACGACGTGCGGACGCTCTAGCTCGCAGTCGCGACGATCCGCAGCGCACGCGCCTCATCACGGACGGCGCGCAGCGCTTGAAGAAAGGCGGCCGATCCGCGTGAGGCACTGGGCGCGCTGGCGCCGAGGTGCTCCTCTTCCCGGTGGCCGAGGCCGGTGTCCTTGAGCGCGCGGAGACGTTGTTGGATGAGTTCCTTCACCTCCGGGGCGTTGTCGATGCCACGGAACCACGCGGTGTGCAGGTTCAGGTCCGGCTGCTTTTGATGTGCGCCGCCCCCGCCGCCCGCGGTCTCGACCTTTACGTCCGCGATGCCAAGCGCGCGCTGGATGGGGCCTTCGGTGATCGAGACGTTTTGAATATTCGCGAACGTCACCGTCATCTCGCGAACGACGATCACGCCTTCGCGGATGCGGAGGCTGCGATCGGTGACGATATACCAGCGCTTCTCGTAATCGAGCCGGAGCACGGCGAAGGAGAAGAGCGTTTGCAGCACGATGATCGCGAACACGGTGAAGGTGACGATGAGCACGCCTCCCCGTAAGGCACCCGGCGCGCGCTCCGCCGAGAAGAGAACGGCGTTCGGGATGACAAAGACAAACAAGCCAGACAGGAGAGCAAACGCGGAGCCCATCGCCCACATGATTACGCGATACTTAAAGAACGCGGGCGCGGCGCGGAAGACGCGGGCGCTCGCTTCGTCGCCAGGTGGCGGCGATGGCTGCGGTGGGATGCGCAAGACGCGTTCGGCCCAGTCGCGAAACGCGCTATACATGCGGATCGAGGGGCGCTGCCGAAGGGGCGCGTTTTTCCAACAGCTCGCGCGTCTGTCGCAGTTCGTCGCGGATCTCGAGCAGAAGCGCGACGCTTACATCGGCCGTGGCTTCCAGTGGCGGTGGAGTCGCCGACCGAAGGTCGCGCGCGCCGCGCATCCGCGAGTAAAGGAAATCCCGGATCGCGCCGTATTCCTTGAAGCCCTCGATGACCAACTCCGCGCCAGCGGTGCCGGATGCGGTCTGGATCTGCACGTCCGCGAGTCCCAACCAGCGCTGCACAAAACCGCTCTTCAGATGGATGTCCTGGATGCGGGCATAGGTGACGTTGACCTCCTGCCGGAAGAGGATCCCCACCTTCATGTGGATGCCTTCTTCATCGAAGCGATACCGCAGCGTGTGATACCGGAAGTAGAGCACTGGCAGCACCACCATGACGAGCGGCCCGGTGCAGAGCGCTCGGATCAGATAGAGCTTCCAGAGCGCCGGATCGGGGCGCTCGAGGGCGAAGATCCCGGCGTTAGCCATGTGCAGGAGTTTTCTCGCCGCGGAGATTACTTCGCCTCGGGAGCATCCTTGCGAGCTCGCTCCATCGCTTCAGCGTGAGCGCGTTTCCCCTCCGCGCGAAGCTCTTCGAGCTGTTTCGCGAGCTGTTGCACCTGGCCGCGCAGCTCCTGCAGCTCCCGTGTCGAACGATCGCCGTGATCGCGAGGGCGGTCGCCATCCGGCCGCGAAGCGCGCATCTGCTCTTCCATCATGCGCGCCTGCTGCTCGAGGTGTGCGGCGGGCTCGCTCATCCCGGCAGCGCGGAGATGCTTGATCGCCTCGCGCAGGTGATTCAAACGCTCAGGGGAGCGCGCCAGGTCCGTCGTCGGGTGCGGATCGCCCGTGCGCTCCCCGTGACGCTCCCGGCGGTCGATGCGCCCTTCTTTCCGCTCTGCCTGGTGCAACTTGCGTGATTCCTTGTGCAAGCGCTTGGCATCTTCCTCACGCCCCTCCGCCTTCGCGCGTTTCGCTTCCTCGAGGAGTTTAGCGGACTGCTCAGCCGGGCTTGCTTCTTGCGCCACTGCGGAGAGTGGAGACGCGACGATCAAGAACCCGGCGGAGATCGACAGCAGGAGGTAGTTTTTCATAAAGGGAACAACTCTGAACGTCGCGCAATCACAGGCTGCTTCGCAATGTTTCCAGCTGGGCCGCGGACCCCCGGACGACGCGAACTTTCGCCGTTGACAGGTTCAGACCCCGTCGCTGCTATGTCGCCCGCTTCGCCCCAGCGGCTGGCATTCCTCTCGTCACCTCCTGCATGGCCGCAAAAAAGAAGATCAAAGTCGCCATCGTTGGCCTCGGCTTTGGCGCGGAGTTTATCCCGATCTACCAGGCGCACCCGCAGGCGGAGGTCGTCGCGATTTGCCAGCGGACGGAGAAGAAGCTGAACGCGGTCGGCGAGGCCTTCGGAATCGAGACGCGCTACACCGATTTCAAGCAACTGCTCAAGGATCCGAACATCGAGCTGGTGCACATCAACTCGGGGATTCCCGATCACGGCTGGCAAACGATCGCCGCGCTGAAGGCCGGCAAGCACGTCATTTGCACGGTTCCGATGGCGACCTCGCTGGAGGAATGCAAAACGATCGTCGAGCTCTGCGCGACCACTGGACTGACCTACATGATGGCGGAGACGGTGGTCTACGCGCGTGAGTATCTCTATCTTGAGGAACTCCATAAGAAGGGGGAATTCGGGAAGCTCCAGTTTCTGCAGGCGTGTCATCAGCAGGACATGGATGGCTGGCCCAACTATTGGCCCGGGCTGCCGCCGATGTGGTATGCGACGCATTGCGTGGGGCCAATCCTAGCGCTCACGAAATCCAGCGCGGAATACGTGAGCTGCTTCGGCTCGGGAACGATCCGCAAGGAGTTGATGGGGAACTACGGAAGTCCGTTCGCGGTGGAAAGTGCCCACATCAAGATCAAGGACACCGACCTGAGCGCACGGGTCATCCGGTCGCTCTTTGATGTCGCGCGACAATATCGCGAATCGATTGACATTTACGGCTCGAAGAAGTCGTTCGAATGGACGCTGATGGAAGGTGAAGCGCACGTCTTTCACACCGCGAAATTGCCCGAGCCGAAGATTGCCTCGAAGATGGCCGTGACCGTGCCGGATTACGCGAAGCGTCTGCCGAAAGAGATTCAGCAGTTCACGATGCAAGGCGTTTACGACGCGAACGATCCGAAGAAACAGCACCTCAGCTTTACCCAAGGCTCCGGGCACGGCGGCAGCCACCCGCATCTGGTGCACGAGATTCTCACCGCGCTGCTCAAGAAGCGCGACCCTTTCCCCAATGCGAGGCAGAGCGCGAACTGGACATGCGTTGGCCTTTGCGCGCATGAATCCGCGCTGAAAAACGGCCGCCCCGTCTATCTCCCGAAGTTCACTTTTTAACGAACCCTTTCTCCTAACCAACCAACATGAGCACCATCGATAACCTCGCAGACACCAACGATCCCGGAGCCACGGCTAACGCGAAGCGCCTTCTCTGGGCCGGCTTCATGGCCATTCTCGCCGCCGGCGTCGGCTTCGCCATCCGGGGGGGCATCTTTGATAACTGGGGCGCCGAATTCGGCTTCACCGGCGCACAACTCGGCGCGATCGGTGGCATGGGCTTCATCGGCTTCTGCTTCGGTATCGTCATCGGCGGCGTGATCGTGGACAAGATCGGCTACGGGAAATTGGTCGTCGCAGCGTTCGCGTTCCACGTCCTTTCAGCGGTCGTCACGTTCATGGCTGCTCCCAGCCAGGGACAGGCGACGGCGTTCGCCTTCCTCTCCTGGGGCATGTTTATCTTTGCCTTTGCCAATGGCACTCTCGAGGCGGTGGCGAATCCGCTAATCGCGACGCTTTTCCCAAAAAACCGGACGCACTACCTCAACATCCTTCATGCATCCTGGCCGCTCGGCATGATCATCGGCGCAGTGATCGGGTGGACGCTCGATGAAGGAATGGGGATGAGTTGGAAGGTGCAGCTCTCGTTTTACCTGATCCCAACGATTATCTACGGGATCATGTTCTTCGGGCAGCACTTTCCGAAATCGGAAGCGAGTGTGAAGGGGATCAGCCTCGGCGACATGTTCAAGGATGTAGGACTGCTGGGTGGTCTGGTCGTCTGCTACCTCTTCGTCATCTTCTTTAATCAAAAGCTCAACGTGCCACAGGGTGCCGCTTACGCGATCGGTGGCGTGCTCCTGCTGGCGATCGGTGCGATCACGCGCTTTTCACTCGGCTCGATCCTCCTTTTTCTCCTCTTCATCACGCACGCCCTGGTCGGCGCGGTGGAACTCGGGACCGACGGCTGGATTCAAAATATCACCGGCAACATCCTGACGCCAGGTGAGGGCAAGGCGCTGTTCATCTGGACTTCACTGGTCATGTTCGGCCTGCGCTTCTGTGCGCATTTCATCGAGAACAACCTGAAGATCTCCCCGATTGGATTGCTCTTCATCTGCGCGGTGCTCGCCTGCGTTGGCCTGAATCTAACGAGCATGGCCAATGGCTTCGTCATGGCACTACTCGCGTTGACCGTTTACGCGGTGGGCAAGACGTTCTTCTGGCCCACCATGCTGGCCGTCGCTTCAGATCGCTTCCCGCGCACGGGCGCGATCGCGATCTCCATCATGGGCGGCATCGGAATGATGAGCGCCGGCTTGATTGGCTCCGCGGGACTCGGCTACGCCAAAGATCGCTTCACCGCTGAAGAGCTGAACAAGACGAACCCCGCCGCTTACGCTGCTGCAAAAGCGGAGAAACCTAGCGACTTCCACTTCGTCGAACCGGTTCACGGGATCGACGGCACGAAGCTTTCCGAGGCGCAGAAAGCGAAAGCGGCCGAGCGGACACCTGAACAAACCGCGATCGTCGAGGCGAGCATTCAGGGTGACCGGCGCACGCTCGTGGCGGACTCCGCAATTCCGGCCGTGATGGCGCTGCTCTATCTCGGAATGCTCCTCTATTTCAAATCGATCGGCGGCTACAAGCCGGTGCATATCGCGGAAGACCTGACGGGCGGCGTCGCTGGGCCGCACCAGGCGTAGCTTCCCGATCAGTCTGTGCAAGGGGCAGGGTGTGAAACCCTGCCCCTTGTCTTTTCCGGCGGAAAGCTTATCGGCCACAGCTCCGTCGCGCCCGACGACAGCCGCTGATGCCCACCTCTTCTTCTCCCTGGCAAGACCCGGCAACGGTTCAGCAGTTTCTCCGCAACGTGCGCGGAGCAGTGCCGCTGGCGATCGAGCAAATCGAAATCATGTTGCAAGTCGTGGCGGCCGCCCGCGAGCAGGTCCGCTCGTTCCTCGACCTCGGTTGCGGTGATGCCGTGCTCGCGGCGGCGATCCTCGAAGAGCATCCACACGCGCGCGGCGTGCTGCTCGAATCGTCGGAAGGGATGCTGGATGCGGCGCGCCACCGGTTGCGCGAAGACGTCAGCCGCTTGGACTTTGTCCTCGCCGACGTGGAGCAGCCGGGTGGCCTCGAAAAGGTGTCAGCGCTCGGTCCCTTTGATGCGATCGTGTCGGCGTTCGCCCTGCATGGAATCGAGGAGCGGCGTAAGCGCGAGATCTTCGCGGCGTGCGCTCAGGTGCTTCTCCCCGGCGGGATTTTCATCAGCATCGAACACGTCGCCTCCGCCACGCGCTGGAGTCAATCACCCGCCGACGATCTTCTGATCGACGCGATTTTTGGCGAAGCGATGACGCGCTCGCCTGGGAAGACGCGCGCTGAGGTGGCGCAGGAATATTACGCTCAAGCTTCGCGCGTCGGCCAGGCGGCTGCCCCGCTCGAGGTTCAGTGCGATTGGCTCCGGCAGGCCGGATTCGACAACGTGGACTGTTTTCTCAAGGTGCAGGAGCTTGCGGTTTTTGGCGGCCAGCGAGTTGGGGGAACGGGGATCAGTGATCAGTGATCAGTGAATGGTGAATGTGCAACGGAGCGTCCGGTGCACGTGTCACTAGGGCGGGGGCCATTCACGATTCACCAGTCACGATTCACATTCCGCCACAGAATAGGCACTGAATCTCGAAACCGTATGCCCACCCTCCGCACCTGGCTTCAGCTCCTCCGCGCACCGAATCTCTTCACCGTCCCAGGTGATCCGATCGTCGGCTACTTGATCGCGAACAGCGGAGCCGTCGATTCCAGCCTGGCGCCGGTCGTGCTCGCGAGTCTTTGCCTCTATGGCGCGGGGCTGCTGCAAAACGACGTTGCGGACGAGGCGGAGGATCGCCGCGAACGTCCCGCCCGCCCACTCCCCAGCGGCGAGGCGGCGCGCGCGGCGGTGATCGTGGTGATGTCTGCACTCGCACTCGCAGGCGTCGCTTTGGCATGGTGGGCCGCCGGAGCGCGGGGCGCGGTGATCGCCGCCGCACTGGCTGGCTCCGTGACGCTTTACAACCAGGTGACGAAACGCTGGGCAGTGTTCGGCGCGCTCAACATGGGAACCTGTCGCTCGCTCAGCGTGCTGCTCGGCGCAGTAGCCGGACCGCTTCCCTTTCCAGTCTTGGCGATCCCCTTCGTCGTCCTTTTCGGTCTCTATATCGCCGCAGTGACGAATCTTGCACGGCATGAAACTCGGGCGCAGATCCCGGTCCTGGCGCGCGGGTTACCAGCCTTGGTGGTGGTGCTCATCGCGGTCAGCAGCACCGCCTTTGCGGTGCAGTCGCCGGCGCGCACGCCTGTCGTTTTCCTGTATCTCGGTCTGGTTGCGTGGGTGCTGTGGCTGGCGGTGAAAATGTTTCGCCGCCCTGCCGCACCGCTGCCTCCCCTGATCGGTGCGCACATCCGCGTGCTCCTGCCTCTGCAAGCGGCGGCGTGTTACCTCGCCGACCCGTGGGAAGCCGGGCGGATCGCTGCAATTGTGCTTCTTGCCTTGTGGCCTCTTAGCCACTTCACCGCCCGCCGCTTTTACGCGAGCTAAAAAGGGAGGCAGGCGCTACTTCGCTTTGATCTCTTTTTCGGTCGCGGTGATCTCCGCGTCGTAACCGGTAAGCGTCGCGCGATGTTTTTCCGCGATCACTTTCAGCTCCGCGTTTTGCAAGGTCTTCGCGCCCTCGAAGGCACGGGAGACTCGCTTCATTTCCTTCCCCGCGAGGTTCATGAACGCCTTGTCCCACTTTTCTTTCTCGGCCTTCCTCAACCGATCAATCGACGACTTGTCCGCGCCTTTCAATTCCGCCGGCAGCAACTCGCCATTCGCCGTCGCGAATCCGCCCACATCGCCCCAGATCTTATCGAGATCGGCCTTCATTTTCTCCGCGAGTTTCTTCGTCGCCTCGGTGGCTGCGCTCGTCTTCGCCTGCCCCAGCGCTTCGAGCACGAGATACATGCCTTCGGTGCTGTCCTTGATGAATTTCTTGTCCGCGCTGCTGAGCGGCTTCGGCTTCTCCGCGCTGCTCTTACCGGTCGGCGCAGCACCGGGGGCGGCAGCGGGTGGAGTCGTCCCCGGAGCAGCAGGAGCGGCTTGAGCAAAAGCCGCTGGTGAGGCGGTGAGCGCGGCGAGTGCCAGGAGAGCAGAGAGGCGGAGTTTCATAAGTGTCGCTTATGAATCACGGTCGCTTTGCACAGCGCAAGGTGGTTTTGCATTTCCGAAACGCAGTAATGCGATTTGAGATGTGCACCAGCGGGTGTGCCTCGCTCGCTTTCACTCTCAAACTCCCATTGCTCCTGAAACTCCCGCACTTCCTCCGTCATCTAGTCTGGCTGGGCATCGCGCTGCTGGGCGCCGGCGCGTATGCGACGATTGCGCTGCAGCGGGAGGAAACATTGAATTCCGTTTATCTCCTCACCGCCGCGCTTTGCACCTACGCGATCGGTTACCGCTTCTACGGGAAATGGATCGCCGCGCGCGTGCTTGCGCTGGACGACCACCGCGCGACACCGTGCGAGGTCCACGAGGACGGCAAGGACTTCGTGAAGACGAACAAATGGATCGTCTTCGGCCACCACTTCGCCGCGATCAGCGGACCGGGTCCGCTGGTCGGGCCGGTGTTGGCCGCGCAGTTCGGGTATTTGCCGGGGACGCTTTGGATTCTGATTGGCGTGGTGCTCGGGGGCGCTGTGCAGGACCTGGTGATTCTCACCTCGTCCATGCGGCGCGGAGGACGTTCGCTCGGCCAGATGCTGCGGGATGAGCTGAACCCCGCGGCGGGAGCGATCGGGGTGATCGCGATCCTGGCGATCATGATCATCCTGCTCGCGGTGCTCGCGCTCGTCGTCGTGAACGGCCTTGCGGATAGCCCATGGGGTGTCTTCACCGTGGCCGCGACCATTCCGATCGCGATGCTGATGGGGGGTTACCTGCGGTGGGTGCGCATCGGCAAAGTGCTGGAAGCATCCGCAATCGGTATCGTGCTCCTGCTCCTCGCGGTGTGGGGCGGGCAATTCGTCCATAGCTCGCCCGATTGGTCGCGAGTCTTTCACGTGGAGGCGAAGACGCTCGCGTTTTGCATCATTGGCTACGGGCTTGCGGCCAGTGTGCTGCCAGTCTGGCTGCTGCTCGCACCGCGGGATTATCTCAGCACGTTCATGAAGCTGGGGACGATCGTCGCGCTGGCGCTGGGATGCTTCATGGTGCTGCCGGCATTGCAAATGCCTGCGCTGACGAAGTTCGTTGATGGCTCAGGGCCGGTGGTGCCGGGCGCACTTTTCCCGTTCTGCTTCATCACGATTGCCTGCGGCGCCATCTCCGGCTTTCACACGCTCATTGCGAGTGGCACGACGCCGAAGCTGATCACCCGCGAAAGCTACGCGCGGCCCATCGGCTACGGTGCGATGTGCCTCGAATCGCTCGTCGCGATAATGGCGCTCATTGCCGCATGCGCGCTCGATCCCGGCGTATATCTCGCGATGAACGTGAAAGCGCCCGGCGCGGATGCCGCCGCAGTCGCGGCCGCCACCGTCGCTCAGGTGAACAGCTATGGTGCCCCCTTCGCGGTCACGGTCCAGGGGATGGACACACTCGCAGCGCAGGTCGGGGAAACATCGCTTTTCGGTCGCACCGGCGGCGCCGCGACACTGGCGGTCGGCATGGCGCAGATTTTCGCGTCCGTGTTCGGAAAAGGGATGCTCGGCCTCTGGTATCACTTCGCGCTGATGTTCGAAGCGCTTTTCATCCTGACGACCCTCGATGCGGGCACCCGCGTCGGGCGCTATCTCGTGCAGGACGCGCTCGGCCACGTCTGGAAACCGCTCGGCAATCCCGCAAATCTCGGCGCGAATGTCATCGCCAGCGGGCTGATTGTCCTCGGCTGGGGCTTTTTCCTGATCAACGGCGTGATCGATCCGGAAGGCGGCACGAAAGCTCTCTGGCCGATCTTCGGTATCGCCAACCAGCTCCTCGCGAGCATCGCGCTTTGTCTCGCGACGACGGTGATCCTGAAAATGCAGCTCACCCGCGAGCGTTCGCCAGCGCTTGCCGTCGTCACATTTCTTCCGCTGCTTGCGTTGCTCGCGATCACCAGCACAGCGGCGGTGCAAAAGATCGCGCATTCGAACCCGCGGATCGGCTTCGTCGCTGCCGCCCGCGGGCTGGATGCGAAGCTGCCGGCGCTCAAACAAGCTGCATCCGCGTCGGCAAGCGAAGCATCGCACAGGGCTGTCGCCGCCAATCGTCGCCAGCATACCAACGCGATCGTCGACGCCAGCGTCACTGCAGTATTCCTCGCGCTCGTCGCCGCAATCGTCGCGATCAGCGCGCGCGAATGGGCGCTGCTCCTCGCCGGCCGCAAACCTGCGCGTCTGAGTGAAACCGAACCCGTGTGGCTGCCCGCCTCCGCGGTCGCGGCGGGCCCGCAAATGCCCGCGCTGGGCGCCATCGCTCTCAGTTGTGCGCTGCTCAAAGAACTCTCCGGCGAAGCAGCCCTCGACCGCGCTCAATCAGCAGCGGAAGCTGCGGACTACGCGTCTCCGGTAACGCGGCAAGCGCGCCGCAATGTCTACCTCACGGCGACGAACGCGCACCACCGCTGCCTCCGGGGCTGCTGTTGAGCGGAACAACCGCGTATTTGATGCCTCGTCTCTTCTGCTCGCCTCGAGAGTGCGGTCAGTAGTCGTTTGACACAGTCAGCGTTGGTGCGCCGTTCGTTTTGTCTGCAGCCCATCATGAGATTCCTCGCCTACGTCATCGGTTTCTTAATCCTCATCGCGGGGCTCGGGTGGGCCGCGATCGAAGCGGGCGCGCCGATTCTCTTTGTGCAGATTGGCGCGGTGATCCTTCTCGGGATTGGGATCATCACCGGAGCGAGCCGCACCCGCACTTATCGGCCCCCGCCGGACGTGACGGTCGTCCGCGACAACGACTCAATATAGTTCGCGCTCGCCTCGCACGAGGTATTCGGGAATTGAGCACACGGCGCTCGCGGCTACGTTCGGCCGGTGAACGAGTTTCAGCCGCTCATCGATCAGCTCTACCGCGAAGAAGTCGAGCAGGCGCGGGCGCTGGGGCCTGAAGGCCGGCTGCGCACTTGGGTGGAGCTCCTGGAGATGAATCTCGCCATGGGAGAAGCAATGGGCCGGGAGGAGATTGCCCGCCGTTTTCGGATCGTGCGCAAAGTGGACGAGCACCGCTGCTACGGACCTCCGCAAGCGCGGCGATGAACATCCGGGCGATCGTCCGCGAAATCGTCGCTTTGCTCGAGAGCGACATTGTCGAATACGTGCTCGTCGGCGGGGTTGCAGCCATGCACCACGGCATTCCTCGTTTCACCAAAGATGCGGACTTCCTGGTGGCAGTGAACGACGCGGACCTTGAGGGTGTTCTTCTCAAGCTTCCCGGAGCATACGAACTCGACCCGCAAGCTCAGATGGAGCTCTTCACCGGCACGATGCGCTGGATTGTTGCCGTCCGGGATTCGGAGTTTAAGGCTGAATTTTTCCTTTTAGGAGCCGATCCACATCACGCGGAGGAGTTCCGCCGCCGGCAGCGCACTTGGCTGCCGCTGATCGAAATCGAGGCGTGGACTGCCACAGCGGAGGACATCGTCATCCAGAAACTACGCTGGGCAAGGAACAGGGATCTCGGGGACGTTCGTGACATCTTGTCGGTGCAACGCGACTCGTTCGATTTCACCTACACGAAGAGCTGGTGTGACCAGCACGGCACTTGGGCCCGTTTGGAAGAGATCCGCGCTTCGATTCCGGCTGACCTTTTGTAACGGTGGCCGATCTTCCCTGATGCAATTCTCGCTCGCCTCGCAATACTCGCCCAAAGGCGACCAGGCGCAGGCGATCGCAAAGCTGATCAAGTCCGTCCAGGCGGGAAATCGGCATCAGACGCTGCTCGGCGTGACTGGGTCGGGGAAGACCTTCACAGCGGCAAATGTGATCCGCGAGATCAACCACCCGACGCTCGTCATCTCGCACAACAAGACGCTCGCGGCGCAGCTCTACTCCGAGTTTCGCGCGTTCTTCCCGGACAACGCGGTGGAGTATTTCGTCAGCTACTTCGATTACTACCAACCGGAGGCTTACATCCCGCGGAGCGATACCTACATCGAGAAGGACTCGAGCATAAACGAAGAGATCGAGCGACTGCGGCTCTCGACCACCTCTTCGCTCCTCTCGCGGCGCGATGTCATCGTCGTCGCGAGCGTCTCCTGCATATATGGCCTCGGTTCGCCGGAAGATTACGCGAACATGCTGCTGACGGTGAAGCTCGGGCAGACGCTGACCCGGGAAGCGGCCCTCGGGAAGCTCGTCGACATGCTCTACGAGCGAAATGACGTCGCGTTTGGGCGCGGGCGTTTTCGCGTCCGCGGGGACGTCATAGAAGTGCAGCCCGCAAACCTCGACGACGAAGGGATTCGCATCGAGTTCTTCGGCGACGAGATCGATCGGATCACGCGATTCGATCCGCTGACCGGACACGCGCACGAGCAGTTGAAGGTGGTGACCCTTTACCCGGCGAAACAGTTCGTGACCCCTGCAGACAAGCTGACGAACGCGATACGCACGATCCGAATCGAGCTCGATGAGCGGATCGTCTGGTTCGAGAAACAGGGAAAACTGCTCGAGGCGCAGCGGCTGAAGATGCGCACGGAATACGACCTGGAGATGATGCAGGAGATGGGCTTTTGCTCCGGGATTGAAAACTACTCGCGGCATCTCAGCGGCCGCGCGCCGAATTCGCGTCCGCACACCCTGCTCGATTTCTTCCCGCGCGATTTCCTGATGGTCATCGACGAGTCGCACGCCACGGTGCCGCAGGTCGGCGGAATGTATGAAGGTGACCGCTCGCGCAAAACGACGCTGGTCGACTACGGCTTTCGCCTGCCGAGCGCGATGGATAACCGGCCGCTCGAGTTCAAGGAGTTCATGGAGCTGGCGGGGCAGATCATCTACGTGAGCGCGACGCCGGCGGAATTCGAGATTCGCAACTCCGTCGTCGGGAATACGGGCTACATCCCGCATTCGCGCGCGCTTATCGGGGTCGACGAAGCGGAGCCGTTCGTCGTCGCCGGTGAAAAAGCCGGAGCGCGGGTGAAGTCGGTCGTGCGCGCGTCCGGGACGGATGATCCGGTGGAGAAATTCGACGCGCACACCCCCGGCAAGCCGCTGATCGTCGAGCAGATCATCCGCCCGACGGGGCTGCTCGATCCGCAGATCACGATCCGTCCGCTGAAGGCGCAGATCGATGAGACGCTCGAGCTTTGCCGTCAGCGGGTGGAGCGGCAGGAGCGGGTGCTGATTACCACGCTGACGAAGCGGACTGCGGAAGATCTCAGCGACTACTTCCGCGAGGTCGGCCTGAAGGTCCGGTATCTCCACAGCGATATCGACACGATTGAACGGGTGGAAATCCTGCGCGCTCTTCGCGCGGCAGAGTTCGACATCCTCGTCGGGATCAATTTGCTGCGCGAGGGCTTGGACCTGCCGGAGGTCTCGCTCGTGTGCATTCTCGATGCCGACAAGGAAGGCTATCTGCGGTCGCAGACTTCACTCATCCAGACTGCCGGACGCGCCGCGCGGCACATCAATGGTGAGGTCTACCTGTTTGCCGACACGGTCACGCAGAGCATGCAGGCGTTGATCGCGGTGACCGCATACCGCCGCGCCAAACAGCTTGAATACAACGAAGCGCACGGCATCACCCCCCGGAGCGTG
>Ga0136611_10001074_pt1 | contig 18711 bp, 12 predicted proteins | sample AntDrymUQ2232306_2_FD_106645 | JGI IMG/M metagenome (GOLD analysis project Ga0136611, IMG submission 106645) | Polar desert sand microbial communities from Dry Valleys, Antarctica - metaG UQ223 (23.06) | ecosystem: Environmental > Terrestrial > Soil > Desert | place: Antarctica: Dry Valley...
ACACCGATCTTCTCGCGGAGCTGGTTGATGAAGATCGCCGTCGTGCCGGTGTTGCTCAACGCACCCGTCATCTTGCGCAGCGCCTGGCTCATGAGCCGGGCCTGCAGGCCGACGTGGCTGTCGCCCATCTCGCCCTCGATCTCGGCGCGGGGCACCAGGGCGGCGACCGAGTCGATGACGATGATGTCCAGGGCGCCGGAGCGCACCAGCATGTCGGCGATCTCCAGCGCCTGCTCGCCGGTGTCGGGCTGGGAGACCAGCAGGGCGTCGGTGTCCACGCCGAGGGCCTTGGCGTACTCCGGGTCAAGCGCGTGCTCGGCGTCGATGAAGGCGGCGATCCCGCCGGCGGCCTGGGCGTTGGCCACCGCGTGCAGCGCCACGGTGGTGTTGTGCGACAGCACCCCGTTGGCCAGGAAGCTGTGCGAGCCCGGCAGCATCAGGTCGAAGGTCGGCTGGGTACCGCCGTCGGTGACAGACACGACCCGCTCGTAGGTCTGCCTCGCCGCCGCCAGCCCGGCCAGGTGCTCCAGGACCGCTCGGCCTCCGGCGGACAGCCGGTCCCGGCGCAGGTCTCCCCAGGCCACGATGCGCGTGAGCCGCGCCCGCGAGCAGTCCAGGTCCAGATCGGCGCGGAACAGGTCGCCGGCGATCCGGTCGAACTCCCGGTCGCCACCGAGGTCGTCGCGCAGGTCCCTGATGAGCCCGGACAGGTGCGGGACGTTCTCGAACTGCGGGTCCCGGGACGACTTCACGAAGTGCCGCGCCACCTGCTCGGCACGCCGCGGCGACCGGAACCCCACCTCGTCGAGGAACCGGTGCGTCGACGCCGGGTTGACGGTCACGGACCAGTAGTGGCGTTGGTAGTCCTCCCGCCAGGTCGGGGCCACGGTCGACGGGACGCCGAGCCCGAGCAGCAGCAGCTGCACCTCACGCGCCAGCTGCTCCGAGGCGGTGCCCAAGCCGACCGTCGACGACCCGTCGATCCAGCCGTCGCTCTCGAAGAGCGCGGACAGGAAGGCGCGCTGCGCCTTGTGCCCCGCCGTGCGCACGACGTGCGGCACCGTCTTGCCGTGCGCGGTGACGAAGTCCAGGCCGTAGTCCTGCGCCAGGACCCGACGCAGCGCCGTCGGCTTGAGGATGTCGTACTCCTGGCCGTTGTAGCAGCGCACCTCCAGACCGGGGAAGTGCTGCTCGACCAGGCCCAGGTACTCGGCGGCGACGTCGGCGTCCTTGTTCGTGAACCGGATCTTGTGCGGTGACGTCAGCGTCCCCTCGCCCACCAGGTAGCCGAGCAGGACGGCCATGCCCTCGCTGACGCCGTCACCCGAGGCTGCCTCGACAGCACCGAAGGTAGCGGACACGACCGTGTCGCCCTGCCGGATGTCGCCGGCCTGCCGCCACACCACGAAGCCGCGCTCGCTGACGACGCGCAGCGGGTGGTTGTGCGTCGCCGATACGCGACGCCCGGAGGCCAGCTGGAGGGTGAGGACCGGCTTGCGGTTGTTGTGCGTGAGGGCGGCGACGGCCTCGAGCTCGCCGCGCTCGTTGACGGCCCGCAGCCCGAGCTCCCGGACGTCGGTGACCCGCGAGGTGCAGCTGGCCTTCATCCCGGCGCGGGCGAACAGCTCCGCGATGGTCTCGAGCCCCTCGTCGGTCCACACGTAGGTGTCTGCGGTCAGGCACTTCCCGCTGCTCTCTGGTCCGTAGATCTCCACCACACGACCGCGTGGCAGGCCGCCGATGCCGAGCGCGACGTCCAGGGCGATCGAGCCGGTGGGGATGACCCCGATCGGGACCCGCACCTCGTCGCCGAGCCGCATCACCGAGCCCTTGCCGAAGCTCTTGTCGATCTGGGCGAGCGCCATCTCCAGGGCCTTCTCGCGGTCCGGTCCAGCCATTGCGTGTCTCCAGTGCTCGACGAGCTCGACGCCCGTGCTGCGGTCCGATCGGCGGTGACGCTAGGAGCGACCCCCGACAGTCCGGCGGGGGCCGAGCAGCTCTGTGGACACCCGGACAGGTACGACGCTAGGCCCGAACACGCGTTCGACCCAGCAGCGACACGCCGCTACCGCTCGGAGGCCGGGACCTCGGTCGCCTCGCACACCGCGCGCCAGACCGCCTTGACGTCGTCGCCGTCGTCGAGCGCCTGCAGGACGGTGCGGCCGGCCAGCGTGGCGAGCACCTGGTCGGCGGCGTAGGACCGCGCGTAGGCCGTCCCGAAACGGGACTCCATCCGCCTCCAGAACTCGGTCTGCCGCACCCTGGCAACGGTACGTGGGGGCCGGCCCCCGCTGCTGGTCGGAAGACCTGCCGACGTCGGCAGGTTGTCCAGCACATGACCGATGTGCAGCACCTGCCGGACCGCAGCCGCTTCGAGGCCGTCGTCGACGGCACGACGGCGTACCTGACCTACGAGCGGAGCCCGGGCTCGGTCACCATGACCCACACGATCGTGCCCGCCTCGATCGGCGGCCGCGGCGTCGCGGCCGACCTCACCCGCAGCGCCGTCGACTGGGCCCGCGAGCAGGGCCTCGCGATCGACCCGCAGTGCTCCTACGTCCGGGCGTGGCTGGCCAAGCAGCCCTGACGGGTGGACCGGCCCGCGCCGGGGGACCATGAGCGGATGACCGCCCTGGACCGCTTCTCCCCCGCCACGCGGGCCTGGTTCACCGGGGCGTTCCCGGCGCCCACCCCGGCCCAGGAGGGGGCGTGGGACGCCATCGCCAGCGGCCAGCACACGCTGGTCGTGGCGCCCACCGGCAGCGGCAAGACGCTGTCGGCGTTCCTGTGGTCGCTCGACCGCCTGGCCAGCACGCCGGTGCCGGAGGAGCCGCGGCACCGCTGCCGCGTGCTGTACGTCAGCCCGCTCAAGGCGCTGGCCGTGGACGTCGAGCGCAACCTGCGCGCCCCCCTCACCGGCATCCGCCAGGCCAGCCAGCGCCTGGACCTGCCCGTCCCGGACATCACCGTCGGCCTGCGCTCGGGCGACACGCCCGCCGACGAGCGACGCCGGTTCAACAAGGTGCCACCGGACGTGTTCATCACGACACCGGAGTCGCTGTTCCTGGTCCTGACCAGCGCCGCCCGTGACTCCCTGCGCGGCGTCCGGACGGTCATCGTCGACGAGGTCCACGCGGTCTCGGGCACCAAGCGCGGCGCCCACCTGGCGCTGAGCCTGGAGCGGCTGGACGAGCTGCTGGAGCAGCCCTCGCAGCGGATCGGTCTGTCGGCGACCGTACGACCGGTCGACGAGGTGGCCCGGTTCCTGGGCGGCGGGCGGGAGGTGGTCGTAGTCCAGCCGCCGAGCACCAAGACGATCGAGGTCAAGGTCGTCGTCCCGGTCGAGGACATGGCGGCCATCGGGGAGTCGGCCGGGCCCGTGCGCGGCGGCTCGGCCGCCGGCGCAGAGCCGAGGGCCTCCATCTGGCCGGCGGTGGAGGAGCGCATCGTCGACCTCATCGGCGAGCACCGGGCCACGATCGTGTTCGTCAACAGCCGCCGGCTCGCCGAGCGGATGACCAGCCGGCTTAACGAGATCGCCACCGAGCGGACGTACGGCAGCCCGGACGAGCCCGAACCCGTCGTCCTGGACCGCCCGGACGGCTCCTCCGGCCTCAAGCCCGACGGCCTGTCCTTCGTCCGCGGTCCGGCGCAGCACCCGGCGCAGGGCGGCACCGGCAAGGGCGGCGCCCCCTGGGGCAACGGCACGCCGGCCGACGGGGAGGGAACGGTCGAGCTCGCCCGCGCCCACCACGGATCGGTGTCGCGCGAGCAGCGCCTGCAGATCGAGGAGGCGCTGAAGTCCGGCCGGCTGCCCGCCGTGGTCGCGACCAGCTCGCTGGAGCTCGGCATCGACATGGGCGCCGTCGCCCTCGTCATCCAGGTCGAGTCACCGCCGTCGGTCGCGTCCGGCCTGCAGCGCGTCGGCCGCGCCGGTCACCAGGTCGGTGCGATCAGCCGGGGCATCATCCTGCCGAAGTACCGCGGCGACCTCGTGCAGTGCGCGGTGGTGGCGGAGCGCATGGTGGATGGCGGCATCGAGGCGACCACCTACCCCCGCAACCCGCTCGACGTGCTCGCCCAGCAGGTCGTCGCGATGTGCGCCCTGGAGTCCTGGACGGTCGACGACCTCGCCGCCGTGGTCCGGCGCGCGGCCCCGTTCGCGAGCCTGCCCCAGTCGGCGCTGGAGGCGGTCCTGGACATGCTGTCCGGGCGCTACCCCTCCGACGACTTCGCCGAGCTGCGCCCGCGCATCACCTGGGACCGCGTGACCGGTGTGCTCGCCGGGCGACCGGGCGCGCAGCGGCTCGCCGTCACCAGCGGCGGCACGATCCCCGACCGCGGCATGTTCGGCGTCTTCCTCGTCGGTGAGAAAGGCTCCCGTGTCGGCGAGCTCGACGAGGAGATGGTCTACGAGTCGCGCGTCGGCGACGTCTTCCTGCTGGGCAGCAGCGCTTGGCGCATCGAGGACATCAGCCACGACCGCGTGATCGTCACGCCGGCCCCGGGGCAGCCGGGCCGGATGCCGTACTGGACCGGCGACGCCCCCGGCCGTCCGATCGAGCTCGGCCGGGCCCTCGGGGCTTTCCTGCGCGAGGTCTCCGCGCTGACCGACGACGACGCGCGGGCCCGCCTGCAGGAGGCCGGTCTGGACGCCAGCGCCACCACCAACCTGCTCGCCTACCTCGCCGAGCAGCGCGAGGCGACCGGCACCCTGCCCGACGACCGCACGATCCTGGTCGAGCGCTTCCGCGACGAGCTCGGTGACTGGCGCCTGGCGATCCACTCGCCGTTCGGCTCGCAGGTCAACCAGCCGTGGGCGCTGGCCCTGTCGGCGCGGCTGCGCGAGACGTACGGCGTGGACGTGCAGTCGATGCACTCCGACGACGGCATCGTGCTGCGCCTGCCCGAGACCGCCCATGAAGGAGGGGACAGCGCGCCGGACGGCTCGGTCGCGGTCTTCGCGCCGGAGGACGTCGAGCCGGCGGTGCAGGCCGAGGTCGGCGGCTCCGCGCTGTTCGCGTCGCGGTTCCGCGAGTGCGCGAGCCGGGCGCTGCTGCTCCCCCGCCGCAACCCGACCCGCCGTACCCCGCTGTGGCAGCAGCGCCAGCGCTCGGCGCAGCTGCTCAGCGTGGCCTCGCAGTACGGCAGCTTCCCGGTCGTGCTGGAGACGATGCGCGAGGTGCTGCAGGACGTCTTCGACGTGCCCGGCCTGGTCGGGCTGATGAAGGACGTCGAGGAGCGGCGCGTGCGCCTCGTCGAGGTCGAGACGCCGTCGCCGTCGCCGTTCGCCCGCAGCCTGCTGTTCGGGTACATCGGGGCGTTCATGTACGAGGGCGACGCGCCGCTGGCCGAGCGCCGCGCCCAGGCGCTGTCCCTCGACAGCGCCCTGCTGGCCGAGCTCCTCGGCCAGGCCGAGCTGCGCGAGCTCATCGACGCTGACGCGATGACCGAGGTCGAGGCCGAGGTCGAGCGCCTCACCCCCGAGCGACGGGCCAGGGACCTCGAGGGGGTGGCGGACCTGCTGCGGATGCTGGGCGACCTCACCACCGCCGAGGTGGTCGAGCGAGGCGGCGAGGCCGGGTGGCTGGTCGAGCTGGAGGGCCAGCGGCGGGCGTTGCGGGTGCGGATCAGCGGTGAGGAGCGCTGGGTGGCCGTCGAGGACGCCGGGCGCCTGCGCGACGCCCTCGGGGCCGCCCTGCCCGTCGGCGTGGCCGAGGCCTTCCTCGAGCCCGTGAAAGACCCGGTGGGCGACCTGGTCTCGCGCTACGCACGTACGCACGGGCCCTTCCACCCCGTCGACGTGGCGGCCCGGTTCGGCTTCGGCGTCGCGGTCGTGGACAGCGCGTTGGCCCGCCTGTCGGCGTCCGGTCGCGTGGTGCACGGCGAGTTCCGGCCCGGCGGGAGCGGCCTGGAGTGGTGCGACGCAGAGGTGCTGCGCTCGTTGCGGCGCCGGTCGCTCGCCAAGCTGCGCAAGGAGGTCGAGCCCGTACCGCCCGACGCGCTCGCCCGGTTCCTGCCGCAGTGGCAGGGCATCTCGGGCTCCACCTCGCGCGGCATGGACGCGCTGGTCCGCGCGGTCGAGCAGCTGCAGGGCGCGTCGGTGCCGGCCTCGGCCCTCGAGACGCTGGTGCTGCCGTCCCGGGTCACCGGCTACTCCCCCGCGATGCTCGACGAGCTGACCGCGTCCGGGGAGCTGCTCTGGGCCGGGCAGGGCTCGCTGCCCGGCAACGACGGCTGGGTCTCGCTGACGATGGCCGACAGCGCCGACCTGCTGCTCGCCCCCGTCTCGGACCTGTCCTCCACGCCGCTGCACGACCAGGTGCTCGAGGTGCTCGACGGCGGCCAGGCGCTGTTCTTCCGGCAGCTGTCGGACCGGGTGTCCTCCCTGGACGACGCCGCCCTGTCGGCCGCCGTCTGGGACCTGGTGTGGGCCGGCCATCTCACCAACGACACCCTCGGCCCGTTGCGCGCGCTGCTCGGCTCGGGCAGGACGGCGCACACGCAGAAGCGGGCACCGGTGCGCCAGAAGTCGCGGTACGGCCGACCGGTCATGCCCACCCGGTCCGGCCCGCCGACCGTCGCCGGCCGCTGGTCCCGGCTGCCCGAGCGGGACACCGACACGACCCGTCGTACGCACGCCCTCGCCGAGGCGCTGCTGGACCGCCACGGCGTCGTCACCCGCGGCGCCGTCATGGCCGAGCGGGCCCCCGGCGGGTTCGCCGCCGTCTACACGGTCCTCAAGGCGTTCGAGGAGGCCGGGAGGGTGCGCCGCGGCTACTTCGTCGAGGGGCTCGGCGCGGCGCAGTTCGCCGCACCCGGCGCCGTGGACCGCATGCGTGCGCTGGCCGCCGCCAAGCCCGCGAGCGACGAGCCGCTGTGGGAGACGCCCGTCCCCGGCGGCTGGGACGCCGGGACCGCGCGCCAGCGCAAGCGCCGCGACGACGCCCGCGCCGTCGTCCTCGCCGCGACCGACCCGGCGAACCCGTACGGCGGGGCGCTGCCCTGGCCGGCCCGCGAGCCTGGTGAGGGTGAGGCCCGGGGCCACCAGCCGGCCCGCAAGGCGGGCGCCCTGGTCGTGCTGGTCGACGGGGCGCTGGTCCTCTACGTCGAGCGCGGGGGCAAGACGCTGCTGAGCTTCAGCGACGAGAACACCCTGCTGCCCCCCGCCGTGGACGCGCTGGCGCTGGCCGTGCGCGACGGCGCGCTCGGCAAGATGACCGTCACCAAGGCCGACGGCGAGGAGGCGCTCACCAGCCCCCTGGGTCTGGCGCTGGAGCAGGCCGGTTTCCGCCCCACCCCCCGGGGCCTTCGCCTGCGCTCCTGAGCGTCGGCGCCGCCCCGGGCTGCCGCGCGCTCAGGCGGTCCCGACCGGGACGCGCGGGTCGACCGGCGCCGGCGTTCCAGGCGGGTCCAGGCGAGCCAGGTCGCGGGTCGCGCGGGGCAGCAGTGCCAGGGCCATGACGGCGGTGCCGACCAGCCCGCCGGCGACCAGCAGCTCTGGGCCGCCGACGACCTCGGCCAGCGGACCGGCCAGCAGGTAGCCCAGCGGCAGCAGCAGCAGCGAGCCCATCCAGTCCCAGGCCGACACCCGCGACAGCAGGTGGGGCGGGACCCGCTGGGCCAGGGCGGTCTCCCACCACACGGCGAACAGCCCGATGCCGACGCCGGCGACCGCCATGGCCGAGAACAGCACCGGCAGCGGGGGGCCGGACGCGAAGACTGCGAGGCACAGCGGCCACGGCACCGCGCAGAGCACGGCCGCGCGCATCGGGTGGCGGGGTCGCCAGCGCGAGCCGACGACCGCCCCGCAGACGGTGCCGACGCCCCAGGCGGCGTTGGCCAGGCCGTAGACCGCGTCGCTGCCGTAGACCTCGTCGGCGATCGACGCGCCCAGCACGAAGAACGGCGCGAGCGCGGTCATGAGCGCGACCGAGAAGGCCAGGATGGTCGCCCACACCCAGACGCGCTCGCGCACGGCCTGCCAGCCCTCGGTGAGCTCCCGGCCGACGCTCGCCCGCTCCGGCGGCTCCCCGCGGTCGCGGCCGCGTACGCGCCACAGCAGCAGCGCCGAGACGACGAAGGTCGCCGCGTCCAGGGCGAAGGCCGCCGCGCCGCCGACCCCGAGGACCAGGGCGGTCGCGAGCGCCGGCCCGACGATCTCGGCGACCTCGCGGGTCACGCCGGTCAGTGCCTGCGCCGACTGGATCTGCTCCTCGTCGACGGTCTGCGGGACCAGCCCGGTGTACGCCGGGCGGAAGAACGCCTCGGCGGTCCCGAAGAGCAGGCCGATCACCACCATGTGCCAGACCCGCACTGCGCCGGTGACGATGAGCACGGCCAGGGTGCCGTGCAGCACGGCGCGCACGACGTCGCTGGCGACCATCACCCGCTGGCGCGGCAGCCGGTCGGCGACGACGCCGCCGAGCAGCACCAGCAGCACGAGCGGCAGGGAGTACGCGACGAGCACCAGGCCGACGTCGGACGGGTCACCGGTCAGCCGGGTGACGAACAGCCCGACCGCCACGAGAACGAGGGCGTCGCCGATGACGCTGGCCGTCTGGCTCAGCCAGAGCAGCCGGAAGTCTCGGGCGGACAGGACGGACAGCACTGCTCCACGTTAGGTCGGCCGGCCAGCCCGTTTCGTCGACGGCGGCCGGTGGCGCTGGAGCAGGCCGGCTTCCGCCTCACCCCCCCCGCGGGTCTTCGCCTGCGCTCCTGATGGGGGGCCGCGGACCGGCCCCTCCGTGCTGCACGCTCAGGCGAGGGTGACACCCGCCCGCTCCAGCACCGCCGAGACGAACGCGCGCTTGCCCTGGGTGTACCGGGCCAGGTCCTCGCTGCCCGCCGCAAGCCGCCGCTTCAAGGCCTGGTAGCCCTCCAGCACTTGCGCATCGGCGCGCAGAGAGTCCCGGAACGTCAGCCGTTCCAGCCAGAGGGCGCTGTCCGGTCGGGTCAGGCGCAGCTGATGGGTGCGGGTGCCCGTCCCCACGCCCCCTCCCTTGTAGAACCGCAGCGCCTCGTGCGGACGGTGGTCGGCGTGCTGGTAGCCGAGCTCCCCCAGGACGGGTATGGCCTGCCGTGCCTGACCCAGGTCATCGACCCCAGCGATCATGTCGATGATCAGCTTGGCAGCCAGACCGGGCACAGCGGTCGACCCGATGTGGTGCACGCCGCCGACCGACCACGGATCCAGTGCGCGCTGGAGTCGGGCTGCCTCCTCGCTCAAGAGCAGGGGCCACGCGTTCGAGTACGGCAGCACAGCAACGCTCACAGGCAGACGGTAGAGGCGTGCGACGCCGACGACTGCCGCCCGCAGCGTCCTCAGAACGGTGGCTCACCGTCGGGCACCACGACCGGCGGGATGGCTGCTTCCAGCGTCGTCGGCGGTGGTTCGTCTGCTGTGCATCTGCCGTTGGTGCTGGGCCGCCCGACGGCCGGCTTCCGCCGTCGTGGTGATCGCTGGTCCAGGTCGACCTGCGGTGGCGGGCTGTGCGGTGACGGTCGATGGCTGGTGCGCCCGAGTGGACTGGTCCAGCTCGTGCTGCCGTCGGCATGCCGCTCCAGGGTCCAGCCGGAGTGCTTCGCGCGGTGGCAGCGGCGGCTGAGCCGGCCGAGGTTCCGCGCCGACGTGGCACCCTCGGGGTACGGGGTGAGGTGGTCGCGGTCAGTCCGCGTCGACGAGCACCCTGGCCCGCAGCAGTGCGCGTCCCGCACGTCGACGAGCCGGGCCAGCCCGGCGGACGGGTCGTGCTGCGGCTCGTCGGTGTCGGTGATGACGTCGGGTCGCAGTACCTTCCGGACCTGCCGGTGCGCGGCGGTGGGGTCGGGGTCGACGGGGACCGTCCGGCTGTCGACGGCGATCGGTCGGCCGCTGGTCGCGTCGACCAGGATCCGGCGGAAGCTGTGCGGCCGGACCATGCGGACGTGCTCGGCGGTGACCGGGCCGTACCCCTCGAGCGTCCCGGGCTCCCGACTCAGCTCCAGCACCGTCGCCACGGGGACGTGGAGGTTCAGCACGACCTGGGCAGCGACCTGCGCCGGATCGAACGTCTATGGCGCAGCGGGCATCCCGGCGGCGGCCGCGCTGTCGTCCTGGGCGTACCCGGCCAGCACCAGGGCCGGCAGGGCCGCGAACAGGTCGGCCCGGCGCTGGTCGGCGGTGCGCTCGATCCCGGCCTGCCGGTCGGCGGTGCGCTCGCGGCGCTCGAGCTGGTCCATCCCGGCTTGCCAGGCCACCAGCTGCTCGGCGGTCAGGACGGCCCCCGCGACGCCCATGCCGTCCACCTCCGGCCGGCTCCAGGTCCGTCGGTCCGCGGCAGCGTCAGCCTGGCGCTGCTCCACCGCTGCCGGGTCGGCGAGCGCCGACTCGATGCGGAGCACGGTCTTGTCGACCTGCTTGCGCAGGTCCGACGGGCACAGCCCACCGGCCGTCGGGAGCAGCGCTGCCTCTACCGCGCGGGCGACCTCAGGAGTGCAGTGCAGGGTGCGGTGCAGGAGGGCGGTGGTCTGGTGCACCAGCAGCGCGCCCGCCTCGAGTGCCTGCAGCGTCATCGGCAGGTGGGTACGGAAGTGCTCGGACTCGGCCAACCAGCGCGTGGCGGTGATCTGTCCGATCCGCCAGGCAGCAGCCAGCTCCAGCTGCGGGAACTGCTCCACGCCGGCCACCGTGGCCTGCTGGCACAGCTCGGCTAAGCGCTGCACCCTGCGGATCCGCTGTCCCCACGACCGGGCGTCGGCCACCAGATCCGCCGAGACGGCGTCCAGGAGCGCGCACTGCTCCGCCGCCCAGTCCGCATGACCACCGAAGGCGGGCTGCCCCGAGGGCGCCGGCCCGTCCTCCGGAGCGGACTCGGCGGCAGGAGCCGGTACGACCGCAGCGGCCGGTACGGCATCCAAGGCCCAGTCACCTACCGCCTCGACGAACAAGCCGGTCCGGTCGAGCAGCGAGAAGACCCCAGGAGACCGCTGCGCGTAGGCGGCTCGCTCCTGACTGGACATGCACCGATCGTACTGGTGTTCGATCGAACGGTCAAGACCCTGTGGGCAGCGAAGTGCCTTGCCAGAAGGAGATCCCATCCTCACCCGGGCCGGGAGACACGACGAGGAGAGTGGGGTGACGGCTGTGCGTCAGCCGCACGCTGAGGTCAGAGACGCCGCTACCAGGGCGCCGTGGATGACGCGCAACGTGACCTCCGCGGGTGGGGCTCACGACGCCGAGCCGGGGAGGCCCGCCAGGCAGCGGCAGCGCGCTCCGCCACCGCAGCGCAGCCTCAGCCCAGCACGACCAGCAGGTCCCCCGCCTCGACCGCGTCACCGGACGCCACGGCGACCTCGGTGACGGTGCCGTCGCGCGGGCTGGTCACGGTGGACTCCATCTTCATCGCCTCGACGACCGCCAGCGGCTGGCCCTTGGTGACGGCGTCGCCGACGGCGACCTTGACCAGCACCACCCCGGGCAGGGCGGCGCCGACGTGGCCGGACTCGCCCGGCTCGGCCCGCCTCGCCCGCGTGCTCCGCACCTCGACCGAGCGGTCCCGGACGCTGATCGGCCGGGGCGCGCCGTTGACGCGCAGGTGCAGCGTGCGCTGCCCGTCGTCGCCGACCTCACCGACGGTCTCCAGCTCCACCAGGACGTCGACCCCGGCCTCCAGCGCCACGGTCGTGGTCTGGCCGGGGAGCAGGCCGTACCAGAACGCCTCGGTCGGGATGACCGACACGTCACCGTGCCCCTCCACCGTGCGGACGTACTCGTCGTACGGCTTGGGGAACATCAGCTGCGACAGGGCCGCCCGGCGGTCCGGCCCGGCGATCCCCTCGCGCTGGTCGTCGGTCAGGGCCACCTCTCCCCCGACCGGCGGGCGGCCGTCGACCGCCTGGCTGCGGAACGGCTCGGGGAAGCCCGCGGGCGGGGTGCCCAGCTCGCCCCCGAGGTAGCCGAGCACGCTGTCGGGCAGGTCGTAGCCGCGGGGGTCCGCGCGCAGCGACTCCGGGTCGATGTCACCCCCCGCCAGGAACAACGCCAGGTCACCGACGACCTTGCTGGTCGGGGTCACCTTGATCGGCTTGCCGAGCAGGTCATTGGCCACGGCGTACAGCTCCTGCACCTGCGGCCAGCGCTCGCCCAGGCCCAGCGCGATGGCCTGCTGCCGCAGGTTGGCGAGCTGCCCGCCCGGGATCTCGTGGCGGTAGACCGTGCCGGTCGGGGCGCGCAGGCCGGACTCGAAGGGCGCGTACAGGTCGCGGACCGCCTCCCAGAACGGCTCCATCGCCGACAGCGCCGCCAGGTCCAGCCCGGTCGCGCGGTCGGTGTCGTCGGTCGCGGCGACCAGTGCGCTCAGGTTGGGCTGGCTGGTGCCCCCTGAGAACGGCGCCGCCGCGCAGTCGACCGCGTCGACGCCGGCGCCGACAGCGGCCAGCAGCGTCGCGAGCTGGCCACCCGTGGTGTCGTGGGTGTGCAGGTGCACGGGAGCGTCGAAGCGCTCACGCAGCGCCCGGACCAGCCGGTCGGCGGCCGCGGGTCGCAGCAGCCCGGCCATGTCCTTCACAGCCAGCACGTGCGCCCCCGCACCGATCAGGCCGTCGGCCAGATGCAGGTAGTAGTCCAGGGTGTACAGCTGCTCGGCCGGGTCCAGCAGGTTGGCCGTGTAGCAGAGGGTGCCCTCGGCGACCTTGCCGGCGTCCTGCACCGCCTGCAGCGCGGGGCGCATCTGCTCCAGGTCGTTGAGGGCGTCGAACACGCGGAAGACGTCGATTCCCGCGGCAGCCGACTCGGCGACGAAGGCCTGCACCACCTCGACCGGGTACGGGGTGTAGCCCACCGCGTTGCGGCCGCGCAGCAGCATCTGCAGGCACAGGTGCGGGGCGGCCTCGCGCAGCTGGACGAGGCGGTCCCACGGGTCCTCGTGCAGGAAGCGCAGGGCGACGTCGTACGTCGCTCCGCCCCAGCACTCCAGCGACAGCAGACCGGGCAGCAGCCGGGCCAGGGCCGGGGCCGCGGTCACGACGTCGCGGGTGCGCATGCGGGTGGCGAGCAGCGACTGGTGGGCGTCGCGCAGGGTCGTGTCGGTGACGGCGACCCCCGTCTGCGCCCGCAGCTCGGCGGCCCAGCCGGCCGGACCGAGCGCGTCGAGCCGGTCGCGCGAGCCGGTGTCCGCCGGGGCAGGCAGCTCGGGCAGCCGACCCGCGGGGTCGACCAGGGGTCCGGCGGGGCGGGCGAGCCCGTTGACGGTCGCCTCCCCCAGGGCGGCGAGCAGCCGGGTCGTGCGGTCGGTGGCGACGGGCTCGGAGGTCAGCTCGGGGCGGTCGGTGAGGAAGCTGGTCGTCACGCCACCGGCCAGGAACGCCGGGTCGGACAGCAGGCGGAACAGGAAGTCGGCGTTGGTGCCCACCCCTCGTACGCGGAACTCCCGCAGGGCCCGCTGCGCCCGCAGGGCCGCCGTCTCGAGGTCTGGTCCGCGGGTGGTGAGCTTGACGAGCAGGGAGTCGAAGTACGGGGTGATCTGCGCGCCCGCGTAGACGGCGCCGTCCAGGCGCACCCCCGGCCCGCCGGGCGACTGGTAGCTGGTGATCGTGCCGGTGCCGGGGCGGAAGTCGTCGGCCGGGTTCTCGGTGGTGATCCGGCACTGCACGGCCACGCCCCGGACGCTGATGCGCTCCTGATGCAGCCCCAGGTCGGCCAGGCTCTGCCCGTCCGCGATCCGCAGCTGGGAGGCGACGATGTCGACCCCGGTGACCTCCTCGGTGACCGTGTGCTCGACCTGGATGCGCGGGTTCATCTCCATGAAGGTGAACGTGCCGACGTCGTCGACGAGGAACTCGACCGTGCCGGCGTTGACGTAGCCCACCGAGCGGGCGAAGGCCACTGCCGCGTCGCACAACCCGGCCCGCACCTCCTCCGCCAGGCCGGGCGCCGGAGCCAGCTCCACGACCTTCTGGTGGCGACGCTGCACCGAGCAGTCCCGCTCGTACAGGTGCACCACGTCCCCGGTCGTGTCACCCAGGACCTGCACCTCGATGTGGCGCGGCGCGGTCACGGCCTGCTCGAGGAACACCGTGCCGTCGCCGAACGCCGCTGCGGCCTCCCGGGACGCGCTCTCGACCGCCGCGGCCAGCGCGTCACGGTCGCTCACCAGGCGCAGACCCCGCCCGCCACCGCCGGCCGAGGCCTTGACGAACAGCGGGAAGCCGACCTCCTCGGCGGCCTCGTCGGCTCCCTCGCCGTCCGCCAGCGGCGTCGACGCCCGCAGCACCGGCAGGCCGGCCCGGACCGCCGCGTCGCGGGCCGAGACCTTGTCCCCGGTGAGCCGCAGCACCTCGGCGGGCGGGCCGACGAAGACGATCCCGGCGTCGGCGCAGGCCTGCGCCAGCGCCGCGCTCTCGGACAGGAAGCCGTAGCCCGGGTGCAGGGCGTCGGCGCCGCAGCTGCGCGCCACCTCGATCAGAGCCTCCACGTCGAGGTAGCCCCGGACCGGGTGCCCGGGCTCGCCGAGCTGGTAGGACTCGCGGGCCTTGGTGCGGTGCAGCGCCTCGCGGTCCTCAGGCGTGTAGACGGCCACGGTCGCCAGCCCCAGCTCGTGGGCGGCGCGCATGACGCGTACGGCGATCTCGCCCCGGTTGGCGACCAGCAGCTTGTCCATGCGCCGCATCCTGCCCTGTCGGCGTCGGCCTGAGTACAGCGTCCCGGACCGTCAGCGGTGCAGGAGCCCCCGTCGCGGCCCGACCGCCGGCGCCTGGCGCAGCTGCGCCGCCATGTCCAGGACGCTGCTGACGAGCTGGTCCACCTCGACGTCGAGCACGGCCGCGTCGAGGTCGTCGGGGTCCTCGCGCAGGCGGTGCTGCAGAGCGCCCTGGGCCTGCCGCAGCGGCGGGATCCGCCCCGGTCTGCGGCCCCGGCGCAGCGAGGCGACGAGCTCGGTCGAGGCCTGGCCGAGCAGGAGCGACAGTCGCTCCAGCTCCGGAGCAGCGGCTGCGCCGCGCACCTGGGGCAGGTGGGCCTGCAGGGCGAGCGCCGCCAGCGCGTAGCGGCGGGACGCGGCGCCGACAGCCACCAGCGGCTCGACCGCCGCGGCGCCGGGCTCGGCGAGCGCCCGCCCCAGCGAGGCCTCCGCGTTGGTCCGGGCCAGCCGGGACTGGGCCCGCAGCTCCTGTGCCGCGCTCAGGTCCGGGCTGGCGGAGGCGTACTGGGCCAGCAGGGCGCGGCCGTACCGGTCCTGCGCCTCGAGCAGCCGGGCGACCTGCTCGCTGACGAGCACCCGCTCCCAGGTCGGCCACACCGCGTACGCCAGCAGGGCCAGCAGGCCGCCCAGCACCGTCGCCTCGATGCGGTCCAGGACGGCGGACGGCCCCGGCAGTCCGATGAAGGAGAGCAGGAACACCACGAAGCCGGTGACGGCCAACCCGAAGAGGGCGTAGTTGGCGAACAGCACGGTGTAGCCCGCGAAGGCGGTCAGCGCCACCAGGACGGCGAGCAGCCACGGGCCCGGCTGCAGGCCGGCCGCCAACCCGGTCGCGACGACCGCGCCGACGGCCGTGCCGAGGATGCGCGACAGGCCGCGGGTGAAGGTCGACGCGAAGTCCGGACGCAGGACGACCAGGGCGGTCAGCGGCAGCCAGTAGCGGTGCTCGAACGGCAGCATCGCGGCCAGCGCCGTCCCGAGCCCGAGCACGACAGCCAGGCGGATGGCATGGCGGTACGGGGCCGAGCGCAGGGTGAGGTTGGCCCGCAGGGTGGCCCCGACGTCCTGGGCGAGCGTCGCCCGCACCCGCTGCGGTCCGGGGGCGGCGCCCCCGGTCACGAGGACCACGGCCAGCAGCGAGGCCAGCAGGTCCTCGACCCGACGGTCGACCTCGACGAGCAGCGAGGGCCCGGCGTGCGCCTGGGCGGGGCCGGCTGCCGCCGCCTGCACCTGGACAGCCTCGGCAGCGGCGCGCAGCCGCTCCCACCGATGAGGGGCGGCGTCCGGCCCGACGGCCTCCAGGGCCGCCACGCGGGCTCCGGCGACCGGCTCCTCGACGGCGTCGGCCACCGCCGACAGCACCCCCGCGGCCTCGTGGGCGACGACGTCGAGCGCCTGCACGGCGCTCGCCCGCACCGCCACCCTGGACAAGGGCTCCCGCAGGTGTCCGAGGGCAGCCAGCGTGGTGCGCAACCGCTCGGCCTCGTCGAGCAGTGCCCGGAACGCCAGCACCCCGTCGCCGCGGGCGAAGGGCTGCGGGTCGCCCAGCGTCGCCCGGGCATCGGTCAGCGGCGCGCTGTCGGGGGGTGCTGCATGGCCTCCGGCGAGGTCCTCGGCGTAGGCCGCCAGCGACCGGGTAGACCGCACCGGTGGCCCGCCGCTCGACCGGCGAGCGGCGCAGCGGCCAGGAAGCGACCACCAGCAGGGCCTGGACCAGGCCGCCGACGGCGACCAGGGCAGCACGGCCGGCCGCGTCCGGGATCGGCATGGGGTACTGGGTGATGACCAGCAGCCCGATCACCGCCTGCGTCCCGATGATGCCGGGTGCGAGCCCCAGGCTGACGCAGAGGCCGGCAGCGAAGCCCCAGACCACGACGGTCGGCACGAACAGCCGCAGGTCGCCGCCGACGACCGCCCCGACGAAGGTCGAGGCGGCGATGGCGGCACTGGCCACCAGGACCGACCGGACCCGCCGGCGATAGCCGCCGGCGAAGGCAGCGAAGCCGGCGAAGAAGGCCCCGCCCGCCGCCGCCGCGCCGTCCAGCGGACGGTCGACGAGCAGCCCCACGACCAGCGGCAGGGCGACGCCGCCGGCGAGGCGCATGGCCGCGTACGGGTCCAGGCGCGAGCGGTCCACCTCGACGGTCCCGCGCAGGACGGAGCGTACGGCGGTCGGCACGCCTGCCATCCTCCCCGACCGGTGGGGCCGGCCCGTGCGGGGCAGGATCAGCGCGTGCCCGAAGGTGACAGCGTCTGGAAGGCCGCCCGGCGCCTTCGCGCCCAGCTGGTCGGTCGGACCGTCACGTCCTCGGACTTCCGGGTCCCCCAGCACGCGACGGCCGACCTGTCGGGTCGCGCGGTGACGGCCTTCGACTCCTACGGCAAGCACATGCTGACCCGCTTCGCCGGCGGCATCACACTGCACACCCACTTCGAGATGGACGGCGCCTGGCAGGTCGTCGGACCGGGCAAGGTGCTGCCGAGGTCCTTCGACGACGAGGTGCGGCTCGTGCTCGCAACCGACGGGCCCACGGCGTACGCGCTACGCATGCCGGTCCTCGAGCTGGTCGAGACCGCGCGCGAGTCCCAGGTGGTCGGCCACCTCGGACCCGACCTGCTGGGGCCGTCCTGGGACGAGGCCGAGGCGGTGCGCCGGCTGGAGCAGGACCCCGACCGACCGCTCGTCGAAGCCCTGCTGGACCAGAAGAACCTGGCCGGGATCGGCAACCTGTGGGCCGTCGAGACGTGCTACCTGCGGGGGCACTCGCCGTGGACGCCGGTGTCGGCGGTGGACCTGCCGGCCACCGTGCAGCTCGCCCGCCGCATGATGCGCCACTCCCTCGAGCACCCCGGCCAGGTCACCACCGGCGACACGCGCCGCGGCATGACGCACTGGGTGTACGGCCGGGCCGACCGGCCGTGCCGTCGCTGCCGCACCCCGGTCGCCTGGCGCGACTCGGTCACCGGCACGCCGTACTCGCGCGAGACCTGGTGGTGCCCGTCCTGCCAGCCAGGGCCGTTCCCCTCGCTGCAGGAGCGACCGTCCCGGCCGGGGCTGCGGCGGGGCGTCAACGAGGAGTCCTTCGGCTCACGCACCGCGCGCATGTCAGGCCGCCCGGGGTACGCCCGGCCGGGTCAGGGACGATGAGGCGATGAGCCCCGAGGTCGGCCAGGTCGTCACCGTCTTCCGGTCCCGGCTGCGTCCGGAAGCCGTCGCGGACTACAGCGACGACGCCGGGCGCATCGCGGCGCTCGCGCGCACGATGCCGGGCTACGTGGAGCACAAGGCGTTCACGGCCGACGACGGCGAGCGGGTCACCCTGGTGACGTTCGCCGACCGGGCCTCCCACCAGGGCTGGCGCGACCACCCGGAGCACCGGGCCGCCCAGCGCCGGGGCCTGTCCGACTACTACCGGGAGTACAGCATCGCCGTCGGCACGACGGACCACGCCGCATCCTGGACCCGCCCGTGACGGCAGTGGCTGCGCCTCGCTGTGCCTGAGTGTCGCTGTGCCTGAGGGCGACACTGTCTGGCTGGCGGCCAAGCGGATGCACGAGGCGCTCGCCGGGCGGGTGCTCACGCGCTCGGACTTCCGGGTGCCGCAGCTCGCAACGGTCGACCTGGTCGGCCGCGAGGTGCTGGAGGTGGTGCCGCGCGGCAAGCACCTGCTGACGCGCATCGCGGGCGGCCTGACCCTGCACACGCACTTCCGGATGGACGGCACCTGGCACCTGTACCGACCCGGTGACACCTGGAGGGGCGGGGCCGACTGGCAGGTGCGGGTCGTGCTGGAGAACGCCGAGTGGCAGGCCGTCGGCTACCGGCTGCCGGTCGTGGACCTGCTGGCGACCGCCTCGGAGGACGAGAAGGTCGGCCACCTCGGACCGGACGTGCTGGCCGACGACTGGTCGCTCGAGCAGGCGCTGCGTCGGCTACGGACTCACCCGGAGCGCGAGGTCGGGCTGGCCCTGCTGGACCAGCGCAACCTGGCCGGCCTGGGCAACCTGTACCGCTGCGAGGTGCTGTTCGTCC
>Ga0136611_10001075_pt1 | contig 18708 bp, 20 predicted proteins | sample AntDrymUQ2232306_2_FD_106645 | JGI IMG/M metagenome (GOLD analysis project Ga0136611, IMG submission 106645) | Polar desert sand microbial communities from Dry Valleys, Antarctica - metaG UQ223 (23.06) | ecosystem: Environmental > Terrestrial > Soil > Desert | place: Antarctica: Dry Valley...
CCCCCCCGCTACTCATCCCGCCAATTCGGTCATGCCCTGGCGCTGCCCGAACTGACGAGGCGGCCGACCGCTTCCTTGCCGGCGGTGATGGCTCCGTCGAGGACGGCGATCGGGAGGCCGAGCAGGATGTTGAACGGGGGGACGTCGGGGATGAAGGCGTGGGGGCGGGTCGGCGCGATGTCCTTGGCCTGTTCCATCTGCTCGCCCATGGTGTTGAGCTCCTCGATGGTGAATGCATCCCGAACGAGGGGGAACATGTCGTTCTCCTCTTCTTCGACGTGGTGGCGCACGTTCTCGATCAACACGGTGAACTTCGGGCGGAAGCGCTCATGGGTCGCCGCCAGCTTCTCGAGCTCGGAGAGGGCGAGCTTGACCAAGTGGTGCTCCTCGAGTCCCTCGAGCACGACGGCCGCAGTGTCGTCACCGAGGCGGGCCCGGATCGCCGGGTAGAAGACCTGCTCCTCGACGACGGCGTGGCGAGACAGGTGCTTTACGACGAGGTCGCGGACGCGGGTGAGTTCGTCGAGATCGTCGGGCTTGGCCACCTCGAAACGGTGGAAGAACTCTTCAACGTTGCTGTGGTCCTGCTTGAGAAGGGTGAGTGCGTTCAACATGTCCGAATTCATGCCCCGTGACCCGACCCGAATAACCCGTCGGACGTCACGGGATGAGCCCGGAAGCCCTTCGGAACACACCTTCCCAATCGGTCGTCACCAGGCCCACCGAGGCGAGGTGCGAGCGAGCCTCGGCCATGGCCGCGGCCGCCGTTGGGTCGGTGAGTGCCTCGAGGGCGATGGCCAGGGCGAGACGAGACAAGGCTTGGTTGAGTCGGTCACCCGTGCCGTCAGCGATTTCGACGGCGTCGTGTAGGGCGTTGCGCGCCAGGTCGGGTTCCGAGCGCTGCAGGTGGGCGAATCCGGAGGCCATGGCGATCCCGATCCGGTCGAGGTAGGTGCCCTGGGGTTCCGAGGCGATGCGATCGGCGACCTCGAGAGCGGCATCGGGCGACCCGGAAGCGGTGTGGCTGAGAGCGAGCGCGGCCCCCGCAGCGTGGCGTGATCCGGGGGTGTCGGCGCGTGCCAAGACGTCGATCAGAAGCTCAGCGGCCTGGGTCGGGCGGCCGAGTTGCAAGAGCGCCAGACCGTTGGTCATTTCCCCCTCGATGCCACCCGCCCGATCGTGCGAGGGTTCGAGCAGTTCGCCCAGGGTGAACATGCGGCTGGCTTCGCCGAGCTGGACGGCGGTGGCGTTGGTGATCATCCGACCGACGATCTGCCCGTCGGCGTCGAGCTCTCGGTCGGACATGCCCGCGGCCGTGGCGAGCAGATCCTTGGCTGCGGGCAACTCGCCCGCCGCCAGCAGCGCTCGGGAGAGCGTGGCCACAGACCGGAGTTCGCCCGTCGAATCGGCGATGGTGGCGAAGATGTCGCGCGCCTTGGTGGCCTGGGCGACGGCGAGTTCGGTCCGACCCAGCCACAGCTGGGTGTTCGCCACCAGCAGGTGCATCATCCCTTCGGCCCAGAGATCGCCTCCGCTCTCGTAGGTGTCGAGCACCCGCAGGGCGAGAGCTTCGGCCTCCTCCAGAAATCCCTCCTGCATGCGCACCCAGCCGAGGAGCCCGTAGGCCCACCCGAGGCCGACGCGGTCGCCGATCTCCTCGAAGAGGGCGATGGCTTCGGTGATGCGGCGGTTGGCTTCGGGGATGTCGCCTCCACTCACCGAGATCCACGCCATGTTCTGCTTCGCCCACGCTTCACCTCGACGATCACCGAGTTCTTCGAACAAGGCGAGGCCCTTGGCGATATTCGCCTCGGCCGAGTTGAGCCGTCCCAGGAAGAGATCGGTCATGCCCCGCAACCTTCGGGCGTCGGCTTCGCCCGCCCGATCCCCGAGGCGGCCCCAGCGAGCGATGGCTTCGTCTAGGTTGGCCGCCGAGTCGTGGAGCGCCCCCTCGCGCTGTTCGATCTGGCCCCGCACCGTGTAAGCGGCGGCCGCCGCCCAGTCGTCGTCGGTCGCCTCGGCTTCCTGCAGCACGGCGATGACGTCGAGACGGGCGTCGTTGAGGTCACGCGTCGTGGCTCGCGCTCGCGCTCGTCGCACGAGGAAGCGACGGCGGTCGGTTCCTCGGTCGTCGGGAAGGAGGTCGAGGGCCCGGGTGCACAGCTGCTCGGCGACCACCGGTGTCTCCCGGAGTTCGGCCTGGCTCACGGACTGCTCGATCCAGTGCAACGCATCGTCGAGGACATCGGTCGGAACACCTTCGACACCACCGAGTTCGAAGTCGAGCTGGGCGGCCATGCCGAAGTGGTGGGCGAGGGCCTCGACCTGCTCGGTCTCGCGACCGCGTCCCTTGGCCGATTGGCAGAGGAACGCTCCGAGTCGTGCGTGGTGGCGGGCCCGTTCGCCCTTGGTGAGGGTCTCGTAGGCGACTTCGCGGACGAGATCGCTACGGAACGACCACTCTGCTCCTTCGACATCGAGGAGATCACGCCCGGCAAGAGATTCGAGGTTGCGCCGCATCGTCGCGTCATTGGGGCCGCCGAGCGCAGCGAGCGCTTCGATGGTGCCCAACCGGCCGATCACGGTGGCGTGGTCGAGCAACCGGCGTTCGGGAGCGGGCAGGTTGTCGAGGCGGGTGGCCACCAGCGCTCGCAACGTGGCCGGGAGCTCGGCGGAGGACGCGGAGTTGTGGACGAGGCCGGCCAACTCTTCGAGGAAGAACGGGTTGCCGCCGCTGCGGTCGAGCACGGCGTCGAGCAGCGATGGGGTGACCGCGCCTTCGAGCAGTGTCGTCACCAACTCGATCGACGCTTCTCGATCGAGAGGATCGAGGTGGAGGGACACGAGATTGTGGCGGCCCGGCTTGGGCGACCAGCGTTCGGTCACCTCCAGCCGTCCGGTGGCGACGAGGACGAAGGGGTGGCCGCGCATCTGATCGGGAAGGCTGTCGACGAGGTCGAGCACGAGTTGATCGGCCCAGTGGATCTCGCTGATGGTGAAGACCAACGGCCGACGTCGAGCGAGGTTCTGGAGCATGCCGACGAAGGCGCTGAGGGCGTGTTCGCGAGCGCGAGCCGGCTCCATGTCGCGCAGAGCAGAGGGGATCCCAAGGAGGTACCCGAGGCCCTCGACGATCTGCTGCACGCGGGGGTCGTCCGAGGGAAGTTCGACACCCCACGAGACCTTCGAGCGCGTCTTCTCCTCGGCTTGTTCCGCCGTGTCGTTGAGGTCGATGCCGAGGGCATGGCGGATGGCCATCGCCACCGGCCACCAGATGTTGGCCTCGCCGTAGGGGACGCAGCGGCCCTCGAGCACCGTGGCCAGATGGTCGTGGGATGCGGCTTCGGTGAGTTCTTCGGCCAATCGGCTCTTGCCGATGCCCGCCTCGCCCGCAAGAAGGATGAGTTGGGGCCGCTTGCGTTCGAAAGCCATCGACAGCGACGAGCAGAGGATGCCGAATTCCTGCTCGCGCCCGATGAGAGGGGTGCGCGTCCGGCGGCGCCGCAATCCGGGAGGGGCCAACGTCTCTTGAGCGGCGTAGGCGTCGACCAGTTCGTTGCGACCACGCGCCCTGACGGGGCCGACACTTTCGTAGCGCACCACGTCGGCTGTCTGGACGTGGGTGACCGGCCCGACGAGCACCTGCCCGGGCTCGGCCGTGGTCTGGAGGCGGCTGGCCACGTTCACGGTGTCGCCCATGGCGGTGTACTCCCCGCCCGCCCGCAGGGCACCGACCAGCACCTCGCCGCTGTTGATGCCGATCCGCATGCGCACCGGGAGGCCGATCTCGTCCGCGTAACTCTTGAGCGTGGCTTGCATCTGCAATCCGGCTCGAACGGCTCGCTCGGCATCGTCCTCGTGGGCGAGGGGAGCTCCGAACAGCGCCATGATCTGGTCGCCGACGATCTTGTCGACCCGGCCCCCGTGGCTGGCGATGTCGGCCACCAGACGCTGGAAGGCAGCGTCGACGAGATTCTTCAGCTGCTCGGGGTCGGCGTGCTCGGAGAAGGTGGTGAAGCCGACGAGATCGGCGAACAGCACCGTGACGATTCGCCGCTCCTCGGCGCGCGAGGACAGTGCGTGACCACAGGACGGGCAGAACCGGGAGCCCTCAGGAACCGAGGCCCGACACGATGGGCACTCCACGGCCGAAGACTAGAGGCCGGCCGCTATTTCAACACGATGGCATTCGGCGGTGAGGCGACCCCACTGCGGACCCGAAGCGGCGCCGAGGTGAACAAACCTTCGTAGATGCCGTCATCTGCACAGTCGTCGGCCAGCGCGTCGAGGTCCCACAGTTCGCCGATCGGAATGCCGAGCAGCGGGAGCAGGGCGAAGTGGAGGAAGAGTTCGGGGGCCCGCTCGGGGTCGTTGCGCAGCTTGACGATCTCCTCGGGGGTGCGGCCGAACCCCATCGGCCACACCTCGAGTGCGGGATTGTCAGCGCCAATCGCAGCGATGTGGTGATCCCAGAGCCAGCGCAGCATGTCCGTGCCCGGTCGGAGGCCCGGCGAGCGCAGGTGGGCCGGGAGGTCGCGCCGCGCCGCTTCGTCGAGCGACCGGTACCAGGTCGTCCAGCCGGTGCGGAGCAAAAGGATGTCGCCGATCTCGAGCACCGAGCCCTGGGACGACAGCGTGGCGTCGAGGTCTTCGGGGGAGATCGGATCGGCGTCGCCGCAGTCGAGCGGTCGTCCCTCGGCGACGCGCCACCGTCCGACGTCGACGAGGACGACCCGACCAGCAAGGCCTCGGGCGGCCCAGTGATCGATCCCGTGGTCGGCGTCGGCGATGCCGTTGTAATAGCCGTGATGACTCCGGATGTGACGGAAGCCGTCCCACTGGCTCGAGCTCTGGGTGTTGAACGTCAGTACGTCGTCGTGACCGCCGTCGCCGAGCACCTCGTGGGCGGGGGCCTGGCGGCGGAACAGTGGCGGGTCGGGAAGCTCGTACTCGAGGTTGAGGGCGAACACCGCACCTCGTCGCACGCCACCAGCCGCGGCCGCGACCCGCTCGGCCGTCAGGAGGTTCAGGCAGCCGAGGCGGTCGTCGTCGCCCCAGAGGCCCCAGCACGAACCTGCGGGCGCGCCGGGCCGGAACGGGAGCTCGTCGTAGGTCGGCAGCCGGTCGTCATCGGAGGAGGGCACGCAGGCGAAGCTAGCTTCGGCGCCCATGAACCCGACGAGCCCGACGCTGGCCCGCAAGACGTGGCGCACCATGGAGCCAATCCACGGCCTCATCTACTTCGCGCCGGAGGCCGGCGAGGCCTACGAGGCGCTCGGCCTACCGGGCGGACAGGGCGGGTACTTCGCCTCGCGTGCCGCAGCCATGGGACCCGTTCCCGCCGAGGTCGTCATCTCGACGTTCTTCAACTTCTACCCTCCGTTCGTGCGCCAGACCATCCCGTCGGCGTGGTCGATCGCGGCGGCCGAGCAGATTCAGGCGGCGCGCATGGAGGCTGCGGGGAAGGCGCTGCGAACGGTGCTGGGCGAGGCCGCCGATTCGGCCGAGGTCGAAGAAGCGGCGGCCCTCGCTCGCACGGCGGCCGAGTCGTCCACCCAGTGGCCCGAGGGACGCCCTTTGTTCGCCGCCAATGCGTCCCTCGACTGGCCCGATGATCCGCTCCTCGTCTTGTTCCATTCGCAGACCCTGTTGCGGGAGTTCCGGGGTGATGGCCACATCGCGGCGATGACCGTCGAGGGAGTGAGCGGGCTCGACGCGCTGCTCATCCATGGGGCCACCGGCGAGGTTCCCGCGTCCGTGCTGCAGATGTCGCGGCAGTGGCCCGACGACGAGTGGGCGGCGGGTCAGGAGCGGCTGCGGTCGCGCGGCTGGTTGGCCGAGGACGGCACGCTCACCGAGGTCGGACGAACCCACCGACAGTGGGTCGAGGACCGCACTGACGCGCTGGCCGCGCCGGCATACGACGCCATCGGCGAGGAGGGCTGCGAGCGCCTTCGAATGTTGTGCCGGCCGCTGTCGAAGGCCGTGGTCGAGGGCGGCACCTTCGGCTTTCGCGAGCCCTCGACGGAAAAGTAGGCCCGGCACGTGAGGCCGCTCGAGGACGTTCGCATCGTCGCCCTCGAGCAGTATGGCGCCGGACCCTTCGGATCGATGCACCTCGCCGACCTCGGCGCTGAGGTCATCAAGATCGAGGATCCGCGCACCGGCGGTGATGTCGGGCGGTACGTCCCCCCGTTCCAGGAGGGCGAGGACAGCCTCTTCTTCGAGACCTTCAACCGAAACAAACGCAGCCTTCGCCTCGACGTGGTCAACCCGGCGGGCCGGGCCGTGTTCGAGGATCTGGTGCGCGTTTCGGATGCCGTGTACTCCAACCTGCGCGGCGACGTTCCCGAGCGCCTTCGGCTTCGCTTCGACGACCTGTCGGCGTTGAACCCTGCGGTCGTGTGCTGTTCGCTCAGTGCGTTCGGAATGACCGGGCCTCGAGCGGCTGAGCCGGGCTACGACTACATCCTCCAGGGCATCGCCGGATGGATGAGCATCACCGGCGAACCCGACGGCCCGCCGACGAAGTCCGGTCTTTCGCTGGTCGATTACTGCGGAGGGTTCGTGGCCGCCGCGGCGCTGATGGCCGGTCTGCATGCGGCTCGGCGTGATGGCCGTGGGATGGATTGCGATCTGAGCCTCTTCGACACCGCCCTCGGGCTGCTGACGTATCCGGCGGTGTGGCACCTCAACGGCGGCTTCATCCCCGTGCGCACCAAGAAGTCGGCTCACCCTTCGATCGTTCCTTTTCAGAACTTCCGCTCGTCGGACGGGTGGATCGTCGTCGTCGCCGCCAAGGAGAAGTTCTGGCAGCGCCTGGCTGCGGCAGTCGGCCGACCCGAGCTTGCGACTGACACGCGGTTCGCGACGTTCGAAGATCGGCGCCGCAACGCCGACGCCTGTCTCGCCATTCTCGACGACGTGTTTGCATCGCAGACGAGCGAGCACTGGATCGAGTTGTTGGCCGACGCCGGCGTTCCCTGCGGTCCGGTCAACGACGTCGCCGGTGCGCTCGACGATCCGCAGACGGCCGCTCGCCGAATGGTCGTTGAGACCGAGCATCCGAGGTTCGGAACGGTGCGCCAGTTGGCCAGTCCCATGCGGGTGGGGAATGGGGAGACGCCCTATCGGCGGGCCCCGTTGCTGCACGAGGACGCCGAGGACCTCCTCACCGGGTTGCTCGGCTACGACGATCGGCGGGTCGCGCAACTGACGGCGGCGGGCGCTTTCGGCGACCCACCGGCCTGACGGCCGGGCGGGTCAGTTCTCGAAGTCGACGGCGGAGACGGCTTCGGCGTTGGCCCGAAGGTAGGTCGCAACCTCCACGTGGGCCGGATGCACCTGGTAATCCTCCAGGCCGTCGAGATCCTCGAAGTGGGCGATGAGCCCGAGGTCGTAGGCGCGGGGCGATTCGACGATGTTGATGCCGACGACCATCGACTCGAGCGACGGCACCGTGCCGAGAAGTCCGTCGAGCAGCGCCTTGCAGTGGGCGAGGTGTTCGGGCGAGCGGTCGGTGAGCTTGAACGTGACGACGTGGGTGATCACGCCGGCGATTCTTGCGCGATCCAGTCGTCGATCAGGCGGCGGGAGATGGAAAGAGCGGGCGGAAGGCTGACGGCGCCATGGACCAACTCGTCACGCGAGTACCAACAGGCGTCCGCGAGTTCTTCGGGGTCGGGGTCGAGTGCGTCGGTCGTGGCTTCGGCGGTGAACCCCAACATCACCGAAGCCGGGAAGGGCCACGGCTGCGACGAGTGGTAGTCGACAGCGGCTACGTCGACGTCGATCCCTGCCTCCTCCTTGACCTCTCGGACGACGGCATCCTCGAGCGACTCGCCGGGCTCGACGAACCCTGCGAGTACCGAGGCGAACCCGCGCGGCCACGCCGGGTTGCGGCCGAGGAGGGCTCGGTCCCCGGAGGTGACGAGGACGATGATCGCCGGGTCGGTGCGGGGGAAGTGCTCGCGCCCGCAGTTGTCGCAGTGACGGCGGTGGCCGGCCCAGTCGATGGTCGTGGCCTCGCCGCACTGACCGCAGAACCGGTGAGTTGCGTGCCAGGTCGCCAGGCCCGTAGCCATGGCCAACAGGTTTCCTGCGAGGGGCGGAAGCAGCGTGGCCACCTCCCGCAGACCGGCAAGACGGCTGCCCTCGACGGCGATCACGTCGGCGTCGGTCTCGTACTGCAGGGCGAGGTAGGTCGCGCCGTCGGCGGTACCGAGAAGCCATGCCCCGTCGAGGTTGTCGACGTCGGGGTGAACGAGCTCGGGCGGCATCCCGGTGACGCAGACCTTCCCGTCACACAGCGGGACCACCCGCACTTCGGTCTCGGCCAAGTGCACGGCAAGGCGGTCGGGGTGCTTGCGAATGAGGCCGAGGCGATCGAGTCCGGTGGTGCTGAGGGGATTCGGGGTACGGCGCGGGCGGTCGGCCATGGCTCGGTAGTTGAGCAGGCCGGCCGCTCGTAGGCTCGGCCTCGTGACGACATCCGCTCCTTACGGTTCCTGGCGTTCTCCGATCACGGCCGATCGCCTCGTCGAGCAGGCGGTCCGCTTGGGTCAGGTCATCGTCGACGGGACCGACGTGTATTGGAACGAAGGAAGGCCGGCGGAAGGAGGACGGCAGGTGATCGTCCGGCGTCGGAGCGACGGGACGATGGCGGACGCATTCGACGCCGGCTTCGGCGCCCGCACCCTCGTCCACGAGTATGGCGGCCTCTCTTACGCGGTGGACGACGGTGTCGTCTACTTCTCGAACTTCGCCGACCAGCGGTTGTACCGGGTGACCGAGGGGACCGAGCCCGTCGCCCTCACCGCCGAACCGCCATCGCCCTCGGCCGTGCGCTTCGCCGACCCGGTGGTGACCCCCGACCGGAAGTGGGTCGTTTGCGTTCGGGAACGGCATCTCGGGAGTGGCGCGACCGACGTCGTCAACGACGTGGTGGCGGTGCCGACGGCGGGTGGCGAGATGCAGGTAGTGGTTGCCGGACACGACTTCTTCGCGGCGCCGCGCGTTTCCGCCGATGGGTCGTCACTGTGCTGGCTTTCGTGGGATCACCCGAACATGCCGTGGGACGCCACGCAGCTTCGGTCGGCGCCATTCGCCGACGGGGTCCTTTCCGGCGCGACGACGACGGTGGCAGGTGGTCCGGGCGAGTCGGTGTCGCAGCCGCGATGGTCGCCCGACGGTCGGTTGCACTACGTCTCGGATCGAAGCGGATGGTGGAACCTCTACGACGAGCGCGGCACCGCCCTGTGCCGGCGGGAGGCCGAGTTCAGCGGCCCCGACTGGGTGTTCGGGCAATCGACGTACGGGTTCGTCCCCGACGGCTCGCTCGTCGTCGCCGTCGCCGAGCGCAACGTCTCGAGTCTCAACCTCGTTCGAGACGGCGACATCCATCCGATCGACACGCCCTGGACAATGCTGTCCTCGCTGCAGGTGCTTCCTGGCGGCACGAATGTTTGCGCACTCGCGGCCTCGCCCACCGAGTCGTCGGCGGTGGTGCAGATCGAGATCGCGTCGGGTGCGACCACCGTGCTGCGCCGATCGCGAGAGGTGGCTTTCGATGCGGCGATCGTGTCGGTGCCCGAGGCCGTCGAGTTCCCCACGGAGGGGGGGACCACCGCCCACGCCTTCTTCTATCCGCCCACGAATCCCGACTTCGTCGGTCTCGACGACGAACGCCCGCCGCTCATTGTTATGAGCCACGGCGGGCCGACGTCAGCAGCTCTTGGCGTGTTGGACGTGAGCCTCCAGTACTGGACGAGTCGGGGCTTCGCCGTGGTCGACGTCAACTACGGGGGCAGCACCGGATACGGGCGCGAGTACCGCAACCGGCTGCAGGGCACATGGGGCATCGTCGACGTCGACGACTGCGTGAACGCGGCGACGTGGCTGGCGGGGGAGGGTCGGGTCGACGGCGACCGGATGGTGATCACTGGGGGTTCGGCCGGGGGCTACACGACACTTGCGGCCCTGACGTTTCGGGACGTCTTTGCCGCAGGGGCGTCGCACTACGGCGTCGCCGACGCAGAGGCTCTGGCCAAGGACACACACAAGTTCGAGAGTCGCTATCTCGACGGGCTCATCGGGCCTTATCCCGAGGCTCGCGACGTCTACGTCGAGCGCTCGCCCATCCATCACACGGCGTCGCTCGACAAGCCGATGATCCTGTTCCAGGGTCTCGACGACAAGGTGGTGCCGCCCGACCAGGCCGAGATGATGGCGTCGGCACTTCGGGAGAAGGGGATCCCGTTCGCCCACTTGGCCTTCGAGGGCGAACAACACGGGTTCCGCAAGTCCGAGACGATCATTCGGGTGGCCGAAGCCGAACTGTGGTTCTACGGCAAGGTGCTCGGCTTTCACCCTGCGGACGAGATGGCGCCGGTGCAACTCGAGAACGAGGCGGCGCTGACCGCATGAATTTGGGCATCGGCATCTTCGCCACCGATCAGTCGATCTCGCCGGTCGAACTCGCGGTCGCCGCCGAGGCTGCGCGGTTCGAATCGTTCTGGGTGCCCGAGCACACGCACATCCCGTTGTCCGAGGATGCATTCCCCGGTGGGCGCCAGGTGCAGGAGATGTACAAGCGGTCGCTCGACCCCTTCGTGGCTCTCGGCGCGGCCGCAGCCGCCACGTCGCGGATCAACCTGGGTACCGGCATCTGTCTGTTGATCGAGCGCGACCCGATCGTGACGGCCAAGGAGGCGGCGACCGTCGACCTGCTGTCGAACGGGCGGTTTCTCTTCGGCGTCGGTGCCGGCTGGAACCGCACGGAGATGGCGAACCACGGCACCGACCCGGCAACGAGGTTCGCCTTGTTGGCCGAGCGGGTCGATGTGGTGAAGACGATCTGGCGGGAGGACGAGCCTTCGTACGAGGGTCGCTTCCATTCGTTCGATCCGATCTGGTGTTGGCCGAAGCCCGTGCAGCGGCCGCACCCGCCCGTGCTCGTCGGCGGCAACGGCGAGCGGGTGCTCGAACGGGTCGTGGCCTATGGCGACGGCTGGATGCCCAACGCGTTCCCGCAGGACGCGCTCGCTGTGCGCATGGCGGAGTTGCAGCGCTTGGCCGAAGCCGCCGGCCGCGACCCGATTCCGGTCTCGGTGTTCGGGTGTCGACCCGAGGCGTCGGTGGTCGAGGCCTACGCCGCCCTCGGCGTCGACCGATGCGTGTTCTGGGTGCCGAGCGAGTCGGCGGAGCGCGTGCTTCCGCTGGTCGAAGCGTATGGACGGCTGGGATGATGGCGCCATGACGTGGGCTCAGCAGATCGGTTCCCTCGAGGAGTTGCGGGAGCACTACCGCAACCCGGCGCCGCGCTCGCTCGAGAAGGAAGTCGATCACCTCGACGTCCACTGCCGGGACTTCATCGCTCACGCACCGTTCGTCGTACTGGCGACGGTGAACGGCGACGGACGCGGTCGACACCTCACCGAAGGGGGGGCCGCCCGGGTTCGTCGTCGTGCTCGACGACCACACCCTGGCCCTACCTGACATGAGCGGCAACAACCGCCTCGACTCGATGGGAAACATCGTGACCGCGGGTGGAGCCTCGTTGCTCTCCCTCGTGCCGGGCACCGACGAGACGTTGCGGGTCGTCGGGCGAGCCTCGTTGTCGATCGATCCCGACGTGCTCGACGCCTGTCCGATCGACGGTATGCGGCCCAATATGGCCATCGTGGTCGACGTGCAGACGGCCTACATCCACTGCGCCAAGGCGTTGCGCCGCTCCTCGTTGTGGGACACCGAGCGGTGACCCGACACGTCGACGATGTCGGCGCCCGCCGCCGGGGGCTGACGGGAACTAGCCGAGGCGGACGGCGAGTGAGGTCTCGCCGGCGGTGACGACGGACCGACCGTGGTCGGTCCAGCCGTCCACGCCGTGCAGGCCGCGGATGAGGAGGTGGCGAGCGAAGCGGCCCTTGGCCGCCTTGGCGTCGTGGCCCACGGCGGCGCCTCGGATGTCGGTGAATTCCACCCGCACGACCGGGTGCCGACGGCGGAGCGCGGGGTCGCCGAGGTCGATGGCGGCCCGGTGTTCGTTCGGGAGGAGGTCGATGATGACCATGCCTCGGGGAAGGGCGGCGAGTGCGGCCGTCACCTGCGGCCGCCACCACCGGTCGAGGCGCCCGATGTCGGGGAGCGAGACGGAGAATTTGAGTCGGTGGTCGGGCACCGGGTCGAGGCCTGTGACCAAGCCGAGGAGTGCGGACGGCACGAGGGTCCGGCGGCGCTGTTCGTCATCGAGCGTCGATGGGTCGAGGTGCTCCCAAACGACGCCGGTATAGCGCTGCCACGCGGGAAGGGCTTTCGCCGTACCGGCACCGAGGCGTTCCGTGGCGTCGATGGCGCGTTCGAGGAGCTGGCCCCTGACCCCGAGGGTCCGCTCGGTGGCGACGTCGGGAGTGGTCAGCGCGGCGATGACTTCGCTCCGGTGTCGACCGAGCCGCCGCCCGAAGCTTCCACCTCCCGGCCGCCATCGCCCGGCACCCCCCGTGGCCTTGCCCTCCGAGGGCGGCAACAACAACAGGAGGTCGGCCATCGGCGTGTCGAATGTAGATGGACGGGGTGGGCGTGGCGGGATGGACGGGGTGGGGGTGGCGGGATTCGAACCCGCGACGCCGGACTTAAAAGGACCGCGCTCTAGGCCAACTGAGCTACACCCCCGGAGGGATCGAGGTTATGCGCCCCCGCCACAAGACTCGCATCCCGGTCGCCGCCCTGTGAACCCGGCAAGGCCCCCGTTCAGGTGGCGGATCCGGTCGCCGGATCCGCCACCTGAACGGTATAGAGCAACCGAAACCGCCACCTGAACGCGAAGTGCCGGAAGCGAAGGTGGCGGCGCGGCCTGAGGTCGTCTCAGCTGGGTAGCCTGCGTCCATGGACGACGAGCAGGCGAGAGGTTTCTTGGCCGAAGAACAAGGCCGGCTCGTGGGCATCAAGGACGAGCTCGATGCGGCCCGGGCCGAGTCGCAGGCGGAGTCGGCTCTGGAACCTTCGTCGTACCACCAGCATCAGGCCGACATCGCCACGGATACCTTCGATCGGGAGAAGGATCTCACCCTGCTCGATTCGGTCGAGGGTGAGCTGGCGGATGTCGAGCACGCGCTCCAACGGCTCGACCAGGGGACGTACGGAACGTGCGAGGCCTGCGGAAAGGTCATTCCCGATGACCGCCTCGAGGCCCTGCCGGCCACGCGGTTCTGCCTCGACGATCAGGCCGTCGCCGAGCGCGAGCTGCGCGTCGCAGCCCCGCGCGAGTTGGAGGAGTGAAGGGCCGAATCCTCGCCGGCGCGGCGGTTGCGAGTGCGGCGGCTGTAGCCGCGACGAGCGTTGCTCGCAGAGACGAGGACACCCGCCACCGCGTCGAGCGCCGTGTCCGCATCATGCGCCTCACCGCCCGACGCAGCGTGCACTTCGCCGTCAATCGGGTGAAGGGCCGGGGCGCCACCGAGGCCCAGCGAGCCGCCCTCGACGAGCAGTTCGCCATCAAGACCGCTCAGGACGTCGCCGCCGTCCTCGGGGGCATGAAGGGCGCCATCATGAAGGCGGGGCAGATGCTGTCGTTCATCGCCGACGGCCTTCCGCCCGAAGCGCAGGCGGCGCTGGCGACCCTGCAACAGGACGTCCCCCCGATGTCGCCGAGTCTGGCCGCCGGTGTCATCCGCGACGAGCTGGGTGACGAGCCCGAACGGATCTTCCTCGAGTGGAGCCCGACGCCGCTCGGCGCTGCCAGCATCGGCCAGGTCCACCGCGCCGTGACCAAGTCAGGTCGCGTCGTCGCCGTGAAGGTGCAATACCCCGGAGTCGACAAGGCCATCAAGAGCGACCTCGACAACGCGGAGATGCTCTACGGCCTGTTCGCCAGCTTCGCCCTGAAGAACCTCGACGTGAAGGCCCTCGTCGACGAGCTGCGCGATCGCATGGCCGACGAGCTCGACTACCGCCTCGAGGCCGAGCTCCAGACCGAGTTCGCCGAGCGGTACGACGGCCACCCGTTCATCCACATCCCCAAGGTCGTTCCCGAGCTCAGCACCCAGCGCGTGTTGACGACCGAATGGGTCGACGGCATGCGCTTTGACGACTTCATCGCCAAGGTCGACGCGCCCACGCGCCAGAAGGCGGCCGAGGTGATGTTCCGTTCTCGCAGGGTGCGATCCAACAGCATCATGTCTTCAACGGCGACCCCCATCCCGGCAACTACATCCTCCACGAGGACGGCACCGTCACCTTCCTCGACTTCGGCCTGGTGAAGCGGTGGGGTCCGGGCGAGCTCGAGTCATTGGCCGGCGTCCTCGACCGCATCCTCGACGGCGACGTGGCCGGCACCATCGCCGCGGCCATCGACGCCGGCTTCCTCCCCGTCGATCACGGTCTCGACCCGCAGCACATCTTCGAATACATCAGTGGCCCCTACGAGCCCTTCCAGACCGAGCGCTTCACCTACACGCGCGACTGGACGTCGAAGGCGCTGCAGAAAATCATCGACATGCAGGGTGAGTACGGCGACGTGATCCGGGTGCTGAACATGCCGCCCTCGTACGTGATCCTCGATCGCGTCGTTTGGGGCATGTCCGCTCTGCTCGGACGGCTGCAGGCCGACAACAACTGGCGGGGTCTGCTGGCCGAGTACCGCAAGGGCGGGCCGGCGGTCACCGATCTGGGGAGGATCGAGGAGGCATGGCGAAGCAGTCACCTCTTGGCGCGGTAAAGAGCTACTTCGGCAAGTACCACTTCGCCCCGAAGTACCGGCGCGAGCACCGCCTGTCGCTGACGGCGGCCGACGGCACGGCCATCACCGCCTGGCGCGTTCCGGGTCCGCCCGACGCGCTCTGCACCGTCGTGTTGGTGCACGGCTTCGTCAACTGGTCGCGCACGCCCGCCGTGCACGCCTTCGCCCACGTCCTTGCGGACACCGTCGACGTGATCGTGCCCGACCTGCGAGGGCACGGTCGCTCGAAAGGCACATGCACCCTCGGGCGGGACGAGCCGCTCGACGTCGCTGCGGCCGTCGCCGCCGCCGACCCGACAAAGCCCGTCATCACCTTGGGTATCAGCCTCGGCGGCGCCTCCGTCCTGTTGCACGCCGGGCAGCATCCGGGCACCATCGCCGGCGTCGTGGCCGTGAGCGCACCGGCCATCTGGGGCGGTCTCGGCACCGATGGCGCCAACCGGATCGAGCGCTGGATCAGCACCCCGACGGGCCGCCTCACGCTGCGGTTCCTGCTGCGCACCAGGCTGACCGACGACTGTTCCGATCTGCCCGACGCCGCCGACCTGACGTCCCGCATTGCCCCGGCATTCACGATTGTCGTCGCCGACCCCGACGACTGGTACTTCGGCCCTGAGCATCCCGAGCGCCTCTATGAGTGGGCGGCCGAACCCAAGGATCTGTGGTGGTATCCGGGCGGCGGCCACGGCACAGACCTGCTCACCACAGCGTTCGCTGCTCGGATGTTGTCGGCCATCGACGCGCGTCTGGCGCCGCCTTCGACGCGGCCCTCGGAGCCGGCGCCGCCACCGGCGGATCCGCACTTCCCTCGAGACCCGCACTTCCCTCGAGACCAACCGCGATGAGGAAGCCGCGGGCCCGCTCGGTCCTGGGGTAGCGGTTCACCAGATCCCAGAAGTCCCGCCCATGTCCAGCAACGGTCAGGTGTGCGAGTTCGTGCACCAGGACGTAGTCGATGACCCACGCGGGGTACCCGGCCAGCCGGGTCGACAAGCGGATCGACCGGTCGGCCGGCGTGCACGACCCCCAGCGCCACTCCTGGTTGTCGACCCACCGGATCGAGTCGGGCTGTTCGAGCCCGTGACGCACCGCCAGGATCTCCGCCCTCGATGCCAAGTCGATGGGTTCGGTGGCTTGCTTGCGTTGGAAGCGGCCGACCATCTCGGTGACCCATTTCTCTTCCTCGGCCTTGGTCATGCGGGCCGGGATCGTCACCTGGACGATCCCGTCCACCAACCGGGCCTGCACGGTCTTGCGCCGTTTCGGACTGCGGATGACCTCGTGGCGCATGACGCCGCCGACCGTACCGCCGGATGCCATCCAACGGGGCGATCCGCCGGTCACTCGCTCTTCGGGGCTGTCACCAGTCCGGGTTCGATCGGCACGAAGCGCTCACCGGGTACGAGACAGCTGCGTTCGATCGACAACCAGCGGCCCCCGAGGTTCGGTGTGCTCGCACCCGGGTCGATGTCGAGGTGACGCTCGATGGTGCGGATCACCCCGCCGTGGCTGACCACGAGCAATCGCTCATCGGGAAATCGTCCGGCCAGCTCCACGAGCACCGGTGCGGTGCGCTGCCACAGGTCTTCGTCCGACTCGCCTTCGGGCACCTGCAGCAGGCGGCGGGTCTCGGGCTCGAAGCAGTCCGGATACTCGACGAGGATCTCGCCGATCGTCTTGCCCGCGAAAGCCCCGACGTTGCGCTCGCGCAAGCCCGCTTCGACGACGACCTCGCTCGGATCACCTCCGAGTTCGGCCACGATCAGCTCGGCGGTGCGCCTTGCGCGTTCAAGGTCGGACGAGGCGAACGCCGTGAAGCCGTGGGCAACGAGATGCCGAGCGGCGTCGCGCGCCTGCTGCGCACCGAGGTCGGAGAGGGGCGCATCGGCCCAACCCTGCCAACGGCCTTCGGCGTTCCAGGTCGTCTGCCCGTGGCGGAGCAACAGGAACGGTCGGGAGGAGATGGCCACGAGGGCGAAGTCTCGCGTACGGTTCCGACCGTTCTTAGGAGACATGCATGGCGTTGCCCACGGAGAAGCTCGGAACCACCTACGCCGAGGTCACGACGAAGATCGATCCGGACCGGGCCAAGCAGTACGCCGCCGCCACCAACGATGGCAATCCGGCATACGCCGACGGCACCTACGCGCCCCCCGTGTTCGGGGTCGTTCCGACGTGGGAGGCCATCGGGGCAGCCGTGGGAGACGTCGTTCCGCCCGAGGCGCTGATGATGATCGTGCACGGCGAACAGGACATGCACTTCCATCAGCCGCTCGTTCCCGGACGCTCCCTCATCACCTCCGCCGAGGCCCACAGCATCCGCGTCGGTGGATCGGGCACGCGCTTCACCACGCGTGTCACCAGTCGCGACGCCGAGACCGGTGACGCCGTTCTCGAGCAGTTCGTCACGATGTTCATCCGGGGCATGGCCGACGGTGAGAGCGCGGGTCCGGACAAGCCCGACCACTCGTTTTCTCCAGGATCGAGCGAAGCCGCCGGTCAGTTCGCCGTTCACGTGGACGACGACCAGACCTTCCGGTACCGCGAAGCCTCGGGCGACCAGATGCCCATTCACGTCGATGAGAACTTCGCCAAGCAGGTCGGACTTCCCGGGATCATCGCCCACGGCCTGTGCACCATGGCCATGACCAGCCAGTCCGTGATCCAGACGGTCGCCGGTGGCGACCCGGCCCGGCTGAAGCGGCTCGCCGTCCGGTTCTCGAAGAACGTCTTCCCCGGAGACGACGTGCAGACGACGATCTACGCCATCGGGTCCGGCGCATACGGCTTCGAGGCGACGACCAACCGAGGCGACACCGTCATCAGCAACGGGCGCGCCGAGATCGCTGGCTGACATCCGATGGCCAGGCTTCGCCTGTTCGCCAGCGCCCGCGAGGCGGCGGGCACCGCCCGCGACGTGATCGACGGGTCCACCGTCGGGGCGGTTCTCGACGCAGCCGAGGTGCGCTACGGCGCCGGTTTCAGCGCGGTGCTGGCCACGTGTCGCGTGTGGTGCAACGGGGAGCCGGCCGAACGAGCCGATCCCGTTGGGCCGAGTGACGAGGTCGCCGTGTTGCCTCCCGTTTCCGGCGGGTCGAGCTGAGGGCGAAACCCCGGGTGGCGGTCGTGGCCGGCGTGGGTCGACTGACCCCACCCGTCGACGTCGACGGGCCCCGTGTCCGCCTCGGATTGTTGTGGGCGGCGGTCACGTTCGTCGCCGTCGCCGCCGGGCCACTGACGACGTCGCTGGTGTTCGCCGTGGTCGCGCTCGGAGCGGCTGGCCAGGCGTGTCGGACCTGGCGACGTTCGGGCCACCGGCCCTTTGTGCCCGTGGCTGCTGGAGGCGCCGCCCTCGCCGCGCTCGCGGGTTGCGTCAGCCCACTGGCGGTCGTCGCCGCCGTCGTGCTCATTGCGGTGACGGGACTGGCGGCGGCTCAGCTGCGCCCGGGAGGGACGGCATGGGATGTGCGCGTGACCTTGGCCATCGGCATCAGCATCGGTGTCGCTGCGGCGTCACCGGCGATCGTGCGCAACGGCCTCGGTGCGTTACCGGCACTGGTGTTGGTGGCCCTGGTCCATGCCGTCGACGCCAGCGCGTTCATCGTGGGGTCGGGCGCACGATCGCGTTGGGAAGGTCCGGTCGCCGGTCTGGCCAGTGCTGGCGCCGTGGGACTCGCCGTGGCCGCCACGATGGCGCCGCCCTTTCGAGGGGCCAGCCCCTGGATCCTGGCGGGTGTGATCGCCGTCGCCGTTCCCGCCGGCGGGGTGATGGCCACGGCCCTACTCGGACGCGACGAGGCGCCGGTGCCTGCGCTCCGGCGCCTCGATGCCTATCTCCTGGCCGGTCCCGCCTGGGCCCTCTTGGCCACCATCCTCCTGGACGCATGACCGACCGCGTCGCAGCGGCTGTTTTGCGCCGTGAGCCAGTAACGAAACTGGCCGAAAGGCCGGCGCCAGGAGCGCCAGCGACCAGC